>CXWJ01000796.1_pt1 | contig 162298 bp, 125 predicted proteins | sample 590841 | NCBI WGS metagenome assembly CXWJ01 (sample SAMEA3498367, study PRJEB10139) | wastewater metagenome | biome: wastewater treatment plant; material: activated sludge | place: Austria | collected 2015-01-21 | reverse complement strand
TTAAAAATGAAAAGATTGATAACTGAAGGTTGAGCACCCTACCCGCTGGGGCAGTTAAAAGACTTGATTTTCAGTATAATAGTGAACCAAAGCCTGTTTTTCAAAATTCGGGATGACTCATAAATATTCGAAATTCACTTTCATTCAATATTTTATGCAACACTTATCCGATTCGCAAGGCCCGTTGTGGGAAGTTTTTACCCAGAAAAAAACCGGGCATCCGTATCAGCATGCCGGCAGCCTGCATGCTTTTGATAAAGAGATGGCGATCGAAAATGCGCGTGACCTGTTCACCCGCCGTGGAGAAGCCACCGGTTTGTGGGTCGTGCCGGCCAGCGAGATCATTGCGGTCAAACCCGATGACGCCGCCCCGTTCTTCGATCCTGCAGACGATAAAGTTTATCGCCACCCGACTTTTTATGAAGTGCCGGAAGGCGTAAAAAACATGTGACATGGACATACAGCAAGCCTTAACTCAATATTGCCTCCGGCTCGGAGATACGAACCTGATCCTTGGCCACCGCCTTGCCGAAATGTGCAGCCGCGGCCCATTCCTCGAAGAAGATATTGCATTGACCAATTTTGCGCTGGATCATACCGGTCAGGCGGAGGCCTTGCTCAAATACGCCGGCGAACTGGAGGGCAAAGGCCGCACGGAAGACGACCTTGCCTACCTCCGGCCCGAATGGGAATACCGCAATTTTTTGCTGGCGGAACAACCCAATACCGATTTTGCCTGCGTGATCGCCCGGCAATGGATGGTCGATACTTTCCAATGTCTGTTGTACGACCAACTCCGGCAAAGCAAGGATGAATCGCTGGCCGGTATGGCTGCCCGTTTCTTGAAAGAAGCGACCTATCATTTTCGGCACAGCAGCAATTGGGTGGAACGGCTGGGACAGGGGACGGAAGAAAGCAGGCATCGCATTCGCAAGGCATTCAACGATTTGTGGAAATTTACCCCGGAAATGTTTGAAACCGATGCTGCGGAAGAAACACTTGCTGCTGCGGGCATTGCCCCCGAAACAGCGGGACTTTTGCCGCAATGGACGGTGAATATTGCCCGTGTCTGCGACAAAGCGGGTTTGCAGATGCCTCCTGGTGACCACTTTCCGGTAGGAAGCAAACGCGGCGTACACTCCGAACACATGGGGCATTTGTTATCTGAAATGCAGTACCTCCAACGCACTTACCCCGGAGCCACCTGGTGACCAATGATTGCATTCATGTCATTCATCAAATTCAGTCGTCGATGAGAGTTGGAAATACCGATGTCGAAGAATTGGTGTGGGAACGCCTGTCGCTGATTCCCGACCCGGAGGTGCCGGTCATCAGCATCACCGAACTGGGGGTGGTACGCCACGTACAATGGGATGGCCGGCAATTGCGCATCGTCATCACGCCTACTTACACGGGTTGCCCGGCGATGCAGCTCTTTGTGGCAGAGATTAAGGCCGCCATGCACGAGCAGGGCTTCGATGATCTCGTGATCGAAACGGTGTACAGCCCTGCCTGGACGACGGATTGGATCAGCCCCGCGGCAAAAGAAAAACTCAGGCAATATGGTATTGCCCCGCCCGTAAAAAGCGCTTCGGATGATCCCTTCGCTGAGCCGCCCGCCATCCCCTGCCCGCATTGCGGCTCGGAGCATACCACGCTGAAAAGCCAGTTCGGCGCCACAGCCTGCAAGGCGCTATATACCTGCGACGATTGCAAGGAACCGTTCGAGTATTTCAAACACTTTTAAAATTGCCCTAATTTCTCACATCCTCACCCCATCCCAATTTTTCCCGGATCGTATTCAGGAAGGTAATATCCTGCAATTGAACAAGTTTTAAGCGAAAATCATTTTTCCGGACGGCCAACTGGTGCTGTGCGCCGATGAGCTCGAAACGCGAATCGAGCGTGCAGATAAAATTTTCTCCCCTCCCTTCTATTTCAAAAGAAATGACCGAATCGTCGGCGATGACGATCGGGCGCACATTGAGGTTGTGCGGGGCAACCGGTGTGATCACGAAATTACCCGAGCGCGGAAATACGATCGGGCCGCCGCAACTGAGCGAATAGCCTGTACTGCCGGTCGGTGTAGCGATGATAATGCCGTCGGCCCAGTAAGAGTTGAGGTAATCGCCGTTGAGGAAGGCATGGATGGTTATCATGGAGGAGGTATCGCGCTTGAGCAAGGTGCAATCGTTCAGCGCGAAGGGCATATCGCCAAAGATTCCGGGATTGCTCTCTAAGTAAAGCATCACCCGTTCCTCGATGAGGTACTGGCCGCGTTTGAGTTTTTCAACGGACTGCCGGATGTGTTTTTTCTCGATGGTCGCGAGGAAACCCATGCGACCCAGGTTGATGCCGAGCAAAGGCACACCGGAGTCGCGCACCAGCGTGACGGCGTTGAGCATCGTGCCGTCGCCACCCAAAACGATCACACAATCGATGCGATGCACGAGAAAATCGCGGTAATCGTCAAACGCTGCGTATGGCCCCGGGAATTTTACTTTTTTGCCGATGTCGTTGAGGTAGGGCGTATAAACATAAGCAGTAATTCCTTCGGCGTGTAATGCATCAAAAAGTGCCTGCACGTTGGAAAGGTCTTTGTCCTTGAATTGTTTGCCGAAAACGACGACTTGCATGGGCGACGATGGAAGGTGGAGGGTAGACGGTAGAGGGTAGACGGCCCTGCGATTGCCGTTTTGTCCTGCCTGAATTTTCAATTTTGCCGGAAGGTGGCGTGTAATTTATGCTTGAGTCATGCAAAGTTAAACAAACAAAGTCAGTTTCTCTACTTTTGCCCCCGCCTTTGGTCGCCATAGGCTTGCCGACGGTGATCCTTTGGTCGCCATAGGCTTGCCGACGGTGATCCTTTGGTCGCCATAGGCTTGCCGACGGTGATCCTTTGGTCACCATAGGCTTGCCGACGGTGATCCTTTGGTCACCAGATGCTTGCCGAAGGTGACATAACCATCAATCCGAATTCAGCAATCAACATGTCCGATATCGTATTTTCCCTGATACAAAAAGAACTTGACCGCCAGCGTCGTGGCGTGGAACTCATTGCTTCCGAGAACTTTACGAGCCAGGCCGTGATCGACGCTATGGGCTCCTGCCTTACCAACAAATACGCCGAAGGTTACCCGGGCCGCCGTTACTATGGCGGTTGCGAAGTGGTGGACGAAGTGGAACAACTCGCCATCGACCGCATCAAAGAACTATTCGGTGCTGCCTGGGCCAACGTGCAGCCGCACTCCGGCGCGCAAGCCAACGCGGCGGTTTTTCTCGCCTGCCTCCAGCCCGGCGATAAAATCCTCGGTTTCAACCTGGCACACGGCGGCCACCTCTCGCATGGCTCGCCGGTCAATTATTCAGGCAAAGTGTATCACGCCTCCTTTTATGGGGTAGAAGAAGACACCGGTCGCATCGACATGGACAAAGTGGAAGCCATCGCCCGCGTCGAAAAGCCTAAACTTATCATCTGCGGCGCTTCGGCGTATGCCCGCGACTGGGACTATGCCCGCTTTCGCAAAATCGCGGACACAGTGGGCGCCTTGCTGCTGGCTGATATCGCGCACCCGGCAGGACTCATCGCCGCCCGCCTGCTCAACGACCCCATGCCGCACTGCCACATCGTAACCAGCACCACGCACAAAACGCTGCGTGGCCCGCGCGGCGGTATCATCCTGATGGGCAAAGACTTCGAAAACCCCTGGGGCCGCACGACCAAAAAAGGTGCGCCGATCCAGATGTCCAGCATTCTCGACAGCGGCGTTTTTCCCGGCATGCAGGGAGGACCATTGGAACATGTGATTGCTGCCAAGGCCGTCGCATTCGGAGAGGCTTTGCAGCCGGAGTTCAAAACCTACGGCCAACAGGTGATCAAAAACGCCGCAGCAATGGCGGCTGCTTTCGTAACGCGCGGCTACAACATCATCTCCGGAGGCACCGACAACCACCTGATGCTGATTGATTTGCGTTCAAAAAATGTAACGGGAAAAGTTGCCGACAGCGCCCTCGGCGAAGCGGATATCACGGTCAATAAAAACATGATCCCCTTCGACCCGCAGCCGCCCATGACCACTTCGGGCATCCGTATCGGCACGGCTGCCGTCACCTCGCGCGGTTTCAAAGAAGCAGATTGTGTAAAAGTGGTCGAATGGATCGACGAGGTGCTGAGCCGTCCGGACGACACCGAACACCACGCTAATGTGCGTGCGGAGGTGAATGCGCACATGAAAAACTTTCCGCTTTATTAAGGTTTCCGCTTTCAAGGTTTCAGGGTTTCAAGGTCGGTTGCAACGTCGAAACCAGCAACCCTGAAACCCTGAAACCCCTACAATCCGTATTTATCCAACAAATACACCAGTGCCGCCATACTCGCCGCGCCCAGTTCCAGTTCGCGTTTGTTCACTTTGTCGAAGGTATCGTCTGCCGTGTGGTGCAGGTCGAAATAGCGCTGAGAGTCAGGCGAATAGCCGCTCAGCAGACCTTTCATTCCTTTCAGCGGGCCGATGTCGGCGCCCGAACCGCCCCGGGTCAGTTTAAGGCCGTAGGGTTCGAGCAGCGGTTCATAAGCCGATATTTTTTCAAAGAATTTTCCAAAAACCGTCTCATCGCCGTCGAATGAAAAACCGCGCGGTGTGAAACCGCCCGCGTCGCTTTCAATGGCTGCGAGATGGAATTCACCTTTTCGTGCCGCTTCATCTGCGTATTTCTTCCCGCCGCGCAGACCGTTTTCCTCGTTCATAAACAATACACAGCGAATCGTGTGGCGGGGCCGGTATCCGAGCCGGCGGAGGTTGCGCAGCACATCCATGCTTTGCGTACAGCCCGCGCCGTCGTCGTGGGCGCCATGCCCCGCGTCCCAACTGTCTAAGTGACCGCCGACCAGGATAACATCGCCGGGGCGCTCGGAGCCGCGTATTTCGCCGATGACGTTGTACGACTGCACATCGGGCAAAGTCTGACAGTTCATTTTTATAAATACGGTGGCCTTCCCTTCTTCCTTCAGCACCAGGCTGAGTTTTTCAGCGGCCATCGTGCTGATGGCTGCTGCCGGGATCAGGGTATAGGCTGAGTCATAACGCATCCCGCCGGTGTGCGGAAAGTCGTCGAGCCGCAGTCCCATGGAACGTACAAGTACCGCTACCGCGCCGTATTTGGCTGCCCGCGATGCGCCGTGTACCCGCTGGTCCACCGCGCCGCCATACGCTTCGAAGGTGCGGATTTTGGTCGGGTCCATCGGCCGGTTGTAGAAGACGATTTTACCACGGATGTTGCGTTCGTTGAGATTATCGAGCTCATCCCAACTTTTTACTTCCACCACTTCTGCGTTGATGCCGCCGGCAGGTGTGCCGACCGAGCCGCCGAGTGCCAGGGCGTTGAGATTGAACGTGCCGTGCTTTTTCGAGCCGCTCACCCGTACCTGTTCGGCTTCGCCGCGCACCCAATGCGGCACCATGCAGGGTTGGAGCCACACCGAATCCAGGCCCAACGTATCGAGCATGGTGCGTGTCCATTGCACCGCTATTTCCGCTCCAGTACTGCCGCTGAGCCGGTGCCCGATGCGTAGGGAGAGGTGTTCGAGCCAGGGATAACAACGCCCGTCGGTGAGTGCCTGGTTGTAAATTTTGCGAATAAATGCCGCGTCTGCCTCTTTTTCAGGCGTTTGAGCCGGGAGTTGATTTTGAAGTGTAAAAATGACAATAAGGGGGATCAGGAAAAAGCGGGCCATAAGGAAGTCAGGTCGATAATTTTTCATTTTCATGAGCAAATAAAATTATGTTTCATATACGGGTTTGCATTTACCATGCTTTAAAATATGCTTTGCAAAGTTTTCATTTTTGCAAAATCGCTTGTTTGCCTATTTTCTTCGATGGTGCAGGTTTTTGATGCCCGGAACGCCGGCTTGAAAAATTTTTTTAAAAAAAATCACTTTCTTGTTGTAGGATTTACACAAAGCAGCTTACCTTTGTCAGCAGAAAGCAAGTACGCGAAAGAATAATTTGGTTTTATTTGGTTAGGGCTGAGGTAGTGCTGTGGTGGCACTGCCTCATTTTTTTTGCCTTGCAAACATCTGCATTTTTAGCAAATTCGGAATTTCGCCCCAAATAAAACACTTTCCATGCGCCGACACTTGCTGCTCGTTTTTATTCTCCCCCACCTGCTTGCCGCTCAAAACCCCGAAATCACACTCAGTAAAGGTTTGGTCATCAAAGAATCCTGCCGGATCAAACCGGGGGTTTACGCCCTTGCGGGCGACTCAGCCGATGTGTTTCACACTACTACCGCTTTTGCCGCTTCGGCTTTCAGGCCGGTACTCATCATTTCCGGCAACAACCTGACCGTGCATTTTCAATTTGCCGAACTCGACGGCGCCGCAGCCGGTCAATTGCCGAATACGTTCTATGGCCTCGCCATTTTGATAAAAGGCAAAAATATTACCCTCAAAAACGCCCGGGTACGCGGCTACAAAGTCGCCCTGATCGCCGACGGTGCAGAAGGGTTGACGCTTGAAAACTGCGATTTTTCCTATAACTACCGCCTACGCCTCCGCTCCATTCGCGAACGCGAGGATTTTTCCGACTGGCTGAGTTATCACCACAATGAAAAAGACGAGTGGCTGCGCTATGGCGCCGGCATCTATCTCAAAAATTGCATCGACCCCACTGTCAGGGGCTGTCGCATCACCGGCAATCAAAATGCACTGCTGATGACCGGTTGCACCGGCGGGCTGGTCTACAACAACAGTTTTCATTTCAACTCCGGCCTGGGTATCGGTCTTTATCGGAGCAGCCGCAACCGTTTGATGCACAATCGCTTAGATTGGAATGTGCGCGGTTATTCGCATGGAATATACCAGCGCGGACAGGATTCGGCGGGCATTCTCGTGTATGAACAGAGCAGCAACAACCTCATTGCGTTCAACTCCGCCACGCATTCCGGCGACGGGCTATTCCTTTGGGCCGGGCAAACGACGATGGACACCGGCGAGGGCGGTTGCAACGACAATTACGTCTTTGGCAACGACTTCAGTTATGCCCCGACCAATGGCGTCGAAGTCACATTTTCGCGCAATCGCATCCAGGGCAACTACATTGCCGATTGTACATACGGCATCTGGGGTGGATACAGCTACGAGTCTTTGTTTTTTGCCAACATGATCGTCGGGTGTAAAACCGCCATTGCTATCGAACACGGCCAGAAGGACACCATCCGGCAGAATATTTTTCAGGATGATACGACGGGCATTTATCTGTGGGCCCGCGAGACGCAGCCTTCGGACTGGGGCTACGCCCTGAAACGCGACACCCGCAGCCGCGACAACGTGATCGACCGGAATGTTTTTCTAAATACCCGCAAACCCCTGAAAATCAGCGCCTCGCAAAATATTTCGGTAAACGGTGAAAACCTTTTCTGGGATTTCGAACAGCTGCTGGAAACGCCCAAACCGAATGAAAAACTGATCTTTTGGCGCAATGAAATATACGGCACCGACCTCGAAATCGCCGGTGTATGGCAACACCCCGCTATTGCCGCCTCCAAAAGCCTGAATTTCTCATACGAACGCGATCCGGAAAATCCCTACGCGCCGCTCAATGTTGCTTACGGCGAACTGGCAGAACCCGATAGCCTGCCCGACGGCATGATGGCCGGGCTGATCCCGGGTTTCCCGAGAGGCCGCCAGTTCATTATTGTGGACGAATGGGGGCCGTTCGATTTCCGCCGCCCCATTGCAGCGCTGGATTCCATTGCCAAAACCGACGAAGGCCGCGATCGGTATACCCTGACGTTCATCGGACCCGCAGGCGACTGGGTGATTACTGAAATGCAGGGTGTGGCGGCCAAGAGCCAGACTGCGGGCAGAATTCCGGAAACGATTACGGTGGAACGCGACCCGGAAAGCGACTTGCTGCGTTTGCAATTCGAATATACCGGGCCACAGGTTGTCACGACCGTTTTTGGAGAAAAAATCCCACCTGGAAAACCGTACAAGTTTGAATTTCAGCGATTTGAAAAAAAATTGGATTGGCAGGTAAGGTTTTTCAACTATGGATCAAGTGACGGGCTCACTCCAAGTGAGACTATCACAACAGCGAAACCAGTCACAGAAAAAAACGTCCGTGATCTTGCTTTTGCCTGGTGGGGAAGCCCTGCAGAGGGCGTACATGAAGACCAATTCGCCACACGCAGTACGACCGAATTCGATATTGCGCCCGGCAGATACGTGATCGAACTGACTTCCGACGACGGCGCCCGGCTCTATCTGGACGGTAAACGCCTGATCGACAATTGGGATATACACGAGCCGGAAACCGATGAAGTTACAGTGATTCTTAATGGTCATCACCGTATCGAAATAGAGCATTTCGATGCAGGCGGTTTTTCGACGTTGGATTTTCGGATAAAACCGGAATAAGATTAGTCATTAGGGTCATCATAGTCATTAAGGTCATTTCAGAAATAATCGGGGGAAGTGTAAATGACCTAATGACTTAAATGACCATAATCATTGAATATCCTACTTTTGCCCGCCGAAAAAAGTTAGCCACCTGTTTTGCAAACACAACCCGTACGCCTCAACGTTATCGTTCCCTGCTACAATCCTCCGCAGGGTTGGGCGGAAGCATTGGCCGGGCGGTTTTCCGCTTTTGCAGCGGCATTGGCAGATGAGAAGGTTAAAACGGGGCTTATTGTCGTGAACGATGGCTCTTCCGGCGAAGCATCGGCATTGATTTTCAAGCGTTTATCAGAGATGTTGCCGGAAGTGAAGATCGTCAGTTACCCTGAAAATCACGGCAAAGGTTATGCCTTGCGACAAGGTGTGGCTGCTTCGGACGCGGATTTTCACTTAGTGACGGACGCGGATTTTCCTTACACGATCGAGAGCATGCAACGCATCGTGCTGACCTTGCGCGATCGCGGCGGCATCGCAGCGGGCAATCGCGATACCGCTTATTACGACAGGGTGCCCGTATTTCGCCGCTGGCTTTCACAGGGCTTGCGCTGGTTGCTGCGCAATGTGCTTCGGCAACCGATCGGCGATTCGCAATGCGGATTGAAGGGGTTTGACAATTCAGGGAAAAAAGTTTTTCTGGAAACGACGATCGAGCGTTTTCTTTTCGACCTCGAATTCCTGATGCTTGCGAGCGGCCGGGTGCCTGTAACACCGGTACCGGTGGAATTGCGCGAAGGCGTCACATTCAGCAAAGTCGGCTGGAAAATCCTTCTCACCGAAGGGCGTAATTTTTTATGGCTGTTGCTGCGAAAGTAGGTTGATGAAAGTTTATAAAAATTGATAAGGGTTGATGAAGGTTGATAATAAACGAGTTATCAACTTTCATCAACCCTTATCAACCCTTATCAACAATAAATATGAAAGGAGTAGAACAGTTAGAACATACCATCTACGACCTCACCCACCCGAAGCGGTCCTACACGTTCTGGGGTTTGCTGGCAGTACTTGCAATTGCCGCTTTGTTGATATGGACAAAGCACAGCATTTGGCTGCATGCCCCGAACGATTACATGATGGTGGGATCGCCCGACGGCCTGAAAAACTACATGACGGCGGCATGGCATGTGGCGTACGATTCGAGTTATGTGCACTTCGGCGGCATGGGGTATCCTTATGGCGAACACGTTCTGTTTACCGACAACCAACCGGTGATCAGTGCAGCTATGCAATGGTGGAGCCGCCATGTATCGAATTTAGACGGGCGTGTCGTGGGTATCATGAATGTCATTATGGCAATTTCACTGTTGTTGGGCGCCGGGGTGATCTTTCTTTTGTTGCGCAAGCTGCATTTGCCTGTTTGGTATGCAGGCCTGGCATCATTGGCGATCCTGTTTTTGTCGCCACAGGTCGTTCGTATGAACGGCCACTATGCATTGTCGCATACGTGGATACTTCCGCTGCTGCTGCTTTTGCTGTGCCGTTACGAAGAGCGACACAGCCGGCGGTACCAGGCCCTTCAAATCGGGTTGTTGGTGTGGATTGCCGCGCAGATACATTTTTATTATTTTGGTATTTCTGCTTTATTTTTGGGGCTTTATACGGTCATTCAATTGTTTATCGACCCGTCGCTGCGCAATTTTCGGGTGCGGCTCAGTCATTTGGTGGTGATGGTATTGCTGCCGTTTGTGCTGCTCAATATCTGGATTCACTGGTCTGATTACGCTACCGACCGGCCTTCCAACCCTTATGGTTTTACCTCTTTCATAGGCTATTGGGAAGGCGTATTTTTGCCCTACCCCGAATTCCCGTTCTACCAATGGATCGATAAAAACATCGTTCCGATCCGGCGTATAGAATTCGAATCGCGGGCTTATGTCGGCATGGCCGGATTTGCACTTACGCTTTGGTTGCTTTTGTTTCGCCGGTTCCGCTTATTCAAACCGTCGTGGGATGAAGCGGCTTATCACCGGGTGCACAAGCGATATTTGGCGGGCATTTTTGCCACGTCATTTTTGCTGCTCATTTTTTCCTGTGGATTCCCCTTTGCCATTTCCGGTCTGGAGTGGATTGCCGACTACTTCGGGCCTTTGCGGCAGTTCAGAGGTTTGGGGCGCTTCAACTGGATGTATTATTACGTAATCAATGTGCTGTTGTTCTACATCGTCTGGAATTACAGTTTTCGCTTCAAAGGATTTTTGACAAAACAGAAAAAAGGCGCGGGCGGCACAACCGTTGCAGCCAATGATGCCGGAGTAACACCCAATCCCTCTTCGGTCGCAGAAGGCTTGCCGCAGGCGACACAATCCCAAGTCCCAAGTCCCAAATCCCTGAACTTTCCCTGGTTTCGCTGGGTGATAGCGCTGCTGCCATTGGTATCAGTGGCTTATGAAGCCTTTGTTAATCAGAAAAACATAACAGTTCAGCCCCAGCCGAATCTTGCGCAACGCAGTGTAGCGGTTGCTGCATGCCCCTGGATTGAAAAGGTCGATTTCTCTCCGTACCAGGCGCTGATGCCTTTGCCATACTATCATATCGGGTCGGAAAATATTTGGCTCGACCTCGATTGGCTGCATTATCCAAGGATGCACGCCACCGCCCTTCAAACCGGTGTGCCCGATATCGGGGTGAATATGAGCCGGACATCTGTGGGGCACATGGTGAAATCCGTGCAGTTTGCCCTCGGCCCCTATGAAACTCCGGCATTTCTGGACGACCTGCCCGATAACCGCCCCATCGCACTGATGATCAATCCCTCTAAATGGGAGGAAGTGCAAAAAAAATATCCCCATCTGATAGACGGAGCGAAACTTGTTTTCAACCATCCCGACATGAAGATCATGTCGTTGGTGCCGGACAGTGTGCGGAGTTGGAGCAACAAACAAGCCCTCGAATTATCCGCCGAAATGAACAATTCGGCCGTAATTGCAGCAGGAAAAACCTGGAAAAGCGATCAGGCACCGGGCTGGTTCTCGTATCAATCTTTTGATTCGCTAACAATGAGCGACCACATGTTCCGAGGCAAAGGCGCCTTTCAGGGCAATATGGGCGATACCGTCTGGCTTCTGGACAAACCGCTTCCGGCAGGTGTCTACAACATCAGCCTTTGGGTGTATGTGAAGCAGGATATGGGGATGACCCATGAAATGAAAATTTTTCAAAACAGCCGTTCCGACGGGCACGAAATTAATTTCCGGCACGAAGGGCTGCGTTTTCACCTCAATAGCATCGTAGAAAACTGGGGATTATTTGAATTGGAAATTCCTGTAACGGAAGACAACTCCGATGTGCGTATTTTTCTGCAAAAAAAGGGTGTTTATGCACCTTTCTACCTGGATGAAGTACTGATCAAACCAAAAGATGTCAACCTTTACCGCCGGACGCCGGGCTGGGTGTCGCGCAATAACTATTGGTACAAGATAACCGACAGGTGAGTATAGGCTTCAGGGTTACATAGTTGCAAGGTTTCAAGGTTGCGTGACCGAAACTTTGGGACAAAATATAACTGTCCATCATTTATCGCATATCGCTCATAAGTATGCTGTTACTGCTCAAAAACGTCCGCATTCTTGGTGAAAAAAACGAGAAACACCCGCAGGATATTCTTATTCGCGATGGTGTGATCGAGACCATCGGTGAAAACCTTCCGGCGGAAAAAGGCGCTGAAATCTGGGAGTGGCCCAATGCCTGTGTTTCGCCCGGATGGTTCGATGCCGGCATACAAGCTTGCGACCCCGGTTATGAACACCGGGAAGATTTGCGCACTGCCGGCCATGCAGCGGCTGCCGGAGGGTTTACCGCCGTAGCCGCTTTTCCCAATACCAACCCGGCTATTCACTCGAAGTCCGAGGTATTGTACATAAAAAATAAAACGGCAGGCAGTCCAGTAACTTTTTATCCGATCGGGGCGATATCGCAGGGTTGCGAAGGCAAAGACCTGGCCGAGTTGTTCGATATGCATTCGGCGGGAGCGATCGCTTTCAGTGACGGGCGCAAATCCGTGCAGGATGCCGGGCTGTTGCTCCGCGCTTTGCTCTACGTCAAAGCATTCAACGGTCTGGTCATCAACGAACCGCACAACAAAACCATCGCTGCCGGCGGCCAGATGCACGAAGGGGTGATCAGTACATCGCTGGGTCTGAAAGGGGTGCCCACACTGGCCGAAGAAATCATGGTACAGCGCGACCTCAGCCTGCTCGATTACGCGCAGGGCCGCCTGCATTTGCATTTGCTTTCCACCGCCGGGAGTGTGGCGCTCGTCCGCGCCGCTAAAAAGGCCGGACTGCCTGTGACGGCATCGGTTGCCGTTGCCAATCTCTGTTTTACCGACGAACGGCTTGCAGATTTTGATTCAAACTGGAAACTCCTGCCACCCCTGCGCAGCCAGTCCGACGCAGACGCCCTGATCGAAGGATTAAAAGACGGCACCATCGATTTCATTTGTTCCAACCACATACCCTGGGATGAAGAATCGAAAAATCTGGAATTCCCGTATGCCGAATTTGGGATAATCGGCCTGGAAACCGCCTTCGCTTTGTGCCGCACATTTTTAAATAAAAAACTGTCTGTCAACGATTTGATAGAAAAGATGGCTATTGCCCCGCGGCGTGTTTTCGGTCTTCAGACGCCGGCTATTCAACCCGGCGCCCGGGCGGAAATCACCGTATTCGATCCGGATGCGGCGTGGATTTTCAAGGACAATGATATCCGCTCCAAATCGCGCAATACGCCTTTTATCGGGCAGTCGTTCACAGGAAAAGTGCTGGGGATTGTAAACAATGGACAGGCGGTGAAGCAGGCTTAAAGTTATATCATCGAATCCTTAAAAGAATTTGTCAAAATGCTATCTTACTTTCGGGCTGAAAAACGAGAGAGTGTGTATTTGGAGTTTGTGAAGAATAATCTATAAAAGCTGCCTTTCTGTCGTCAAACTGTTTTCTTTGCCAGGCAGAATAAAACGAAAATCTATTCATATTCAACGTTAAAGAAGATGGACGCAGTAAAAAATCCATATACACCTGGTGCCGAAATCAGGCCCCTGACATTGGCAGGCCGTGACGAAGTCATTAACAAAGCAAGCATCTTGCTCAAAAGAGTGAAAAATGGACTTCCACAGCGTTCTATAATGCTTTATGGTTTACGTGGGGTGGGTAAAACAGTGCTCTTGAACCATTTTGAGGATCTTGCCAAAAATGAAGGGTATATCGTTCAGCATTTGGAAATGTCGGAAAGTGATGACTTCAAAAAAGTCATCGCACGCACTATTCGGAAAATCCTGCTGAACATAGACAGTATGGAGCGTGCAAAAAATGCCTTGCGCAAGGCATTTGGTGTTCTCAAGTCGCTTACGCTTTCTCTTCCTGACGGCTCCGAATTGACAATTGACGTCGATAAAGTCATGGGAGAAGGGGACTCTGGCAATTTTGAAAGCGATTTGGTGGACTTGGTGGAAAACATAGGATACGCAGCTAAAGAAAACAATAAGGTGATATGTATCCTCATTGACGAGACGCAATATGTGGATGAGCAATCGCTTGCCGCTTTGATCGCAGCAAGCCATAAAATTTCGCAAAAAAATCTGCCGGTTGTTTTTATTTGTGCTGGTTTGCCTCAAATTGCCGCTCTAACCGGAGATGCTAAATCATACGCAGAAAGGCTTTTTGATTTTATTAAAATCAACGGCCTTGGCCAGAAAGAAACGATGGAAGCTATCGAAGGGCCCGCTCAGTCACTAAAAGTCCATTATGAAGAAGATGCCGTGAAGGAGCTATCAAGCCTGACCGGCGGTTATCCCTACTTCATTCAAGAATTTTGCAAATTCGTGTGGGACTTCGCGCCTTCTTCTCCGATTACTCGTAGAGATGTTGAAGGCGCAGTGCCTTTGGCAATTAAGTCGTTGGACGAAAGTTTTTTCAAAGTTCGTCTTGATAGAGCAACAGATAAGGAGAAAGATTTGATGCGTGCGATGGCGAAGCTCGGTAGCGGACCTTACAAAATAAGTGATGTCATTTCAAAAATGAAAACAAAGCAAAATTACATCAGCCCAATTCGTGCAAGTTTGATCCGGAAAGGGTTCATTTATTCGCCTCAATACGGCATAATAGATTTTTCAGTACCCAAATTCGACGAATTCTTGCGCAGGCATTTTGCCATTTGATTATTGTATCCCATGTACCTGACCAACCGCTTCTTCTGGCTTTTCGGCAGCGTGACGGCTTTGTTCGCGCTGGCATATCCATTTGGGCTGTTGTTCCCGCTGGCACAGACGGCCTTTGTTGTGGCATTCGCCCTGGTTTCGGTTGACGTGGTATTGCTGTACCGGCGCAGACCAAAAGTTGTTTGCGAACGGGATGTAACCCCCGTTTTTTCCCTGAGCGACCCCAACCCGGTACAATTGAGTCTTGAAAACCAGGACAACCGGCATTTGAACCTGACGATCATCGACGAACTGCCGGTGCAGTTTCAACGCCGCGACTTCGAGATAAAAATAGCATTGCCGCCCGGCCCGGCCCAAACGGTCGAACATAAATTGACGCCCCTGACGCGTGGGGTTTATTCCTTTGGAAATATCAACGTGTTTGTTGCTACCCGGCTGGGTTTGATCGAGCGCCGCCTCGTTTTCAGGCAACCGCAGGATGTGAACGTTTACCCATCCATCATCCAGATGAAACGTTTCGAACTGCGCGCCATGCGCCACATCGCCCACGAAACGGGTATCAAAAAAATGCGCCGCATCGGGCACTCTTACGAGTTTGAACAGATCAAAAATTACGTGCCGGGCGACGACTATCGCAGCATCAACTGGAAAGCGGCGAGCCGCCGCGCGGTGCTCATGGTCAACCAGTACGAGGACGAACGCAGCCAGCAGGTGTATTGCATTGTGGACAAAAGCCGGGCGATGAAAATGCCCTTCGAAGGTTTGAGTCTGATGGACTATGCCGTCAATACTTCGCTGGCGATCAGCAATATCATTTTAAAAAAACAGGATAAGGCAGGATTGCTCACCTTTTCGGACGTGATCGGTGCGACAATCAAAGCAGAGCGCGATACGGGCCAACTGACCCGTATCCTCGAAGCCCTGTACCGGGAAAAGGAACGGCCGGGCGAGTCGAATTACGAATTGTTGTACGAAGCCGTGCGCCGGCTTATCGGCGCCAGATCGCTGCTGCTGCTGTTCACCAATTTTGAGAGCAGTTATGCCCTCGAACGCGCTTTGCCCACCCTGCGGCGCCTCAGCCGTTTTCATTTGCTGGTCGTTGTTTTTTTTGAAAACACCGAAATCCGGAAATTAGCCTCGGAAGAAGTTCAAAAGACCGCCGATATCTATCGCCAGACGGTGGCGCGGCAATTTTTGCAGGAAAAAAAAGAAATGGTGCAGGTGCTGCGGCAGTATGGTATTCAGGCGATTCTGACAAAGCCGCAGGATTTGACGCTGAATACGATCAATAAGTATTTGGAATTGAAGTCGAGGGGATTGATTTGATATGGTGGCGCTATTTCTTTATACGAAACTCCGCTAAATCCAGAACAAATCCCGGCATCACATCTTCTCCGGAAAGTTGTTTATCGAAGCCTTGTACTTTTTCTACCGAGCCGTCGGCGCGATAGACCCAGGCATTCTCCTCATAAGGGTCGATCAGCCAGGCAAGCCGGACGCCGTTGGCAATCCAGGATTCTCTCATTTTCGTTTTCAATTTTTCCAGGTTATCGCTGCCGGAGCGCATTTCGGCAACAAAATCCGGCGCGGCGGGGACAAATTCTTCTTCAATGTCTTTTGGGGAAAGCATTGCGAGACTGGCGTCGGACATCCAGGCCACATCGGGGCTTTTCGTGGCGCCGGTTGGCAAGTCGAAGCCGGTAGAAGGGCCGAAAGTCCGACCATTATTCTGGCGTTCACACCAATTGCCGACTCGGCGGCCAATTGTGAGTTCGCGGCTACCTGTGCCGCCATGTGTGGGAGGCATAATTGTTACAAGTCCATTGGCTTCACGCTCCATTCGATGTTCCGGGAAGCGTTCGATGAGTTTCAAAAAGTTTTCCTTCGTAACTCCATCCAGATAGATCACGGGTCCCAGTTCAAGCAAAGCCTTGACCTGATTCGTAGCAGCGGTTTGAGCAAGTGCGGCAGCAGACATGAAGTTGCGAGGTGTGGTTCTGATTGCGAGGCAAGTTAGCGGGTTTTTGCAGAAAAATAAAACCCCGCATTAACTTTTAAAGTCAATGCGGGGCATGTCATAGTCGTAAAGTCAGACAGTCTCCATTGCCTGCACCATCGGCACATACAACTCACCGTTCAGCACATTTCTTGAGATCACGATGCGCTGCACCTCCGATGTACCTTCGTAAATCTGTGTAATTTTCGCGTCGCGCATCAGGCGCTCTACGTGGTATTCTTTTACAAAGCCGTAGCCGCCGTGAATCTGGACGGCCTCGACGGTGTGGCGCATGGCTACTTCGGAAGCGAATACCTTCGCCATTGCCGCCGCCTGGGTGTAGTCCATACCCTGGTCTTTCATCACGGCAGCGCGATGTACGAGCAGGCGCGCGGCCTCGATGTCGGTCGCCATGTCGGCAATTTTGAAAGCAATCGCCTGGTGCTGACTAATGGGTTTACCGAATGCGCTGCGCTCTTTGGCGTAGGCGACGGAGAGTTCGTAAGCGCCGGCTGCAATGCCAAGTGCCTGGGATGCAATGCCGATACGGCCACCGGAAAGGGTTTTCATGGCAAATTTGAAACCGAAACCATCCTCGCCGATGCGATTGGCCTTAGGCACTTTCACGTCGTTGTACATGATAGAAGTGGTGTCCGACGAGCGAATGCCGAGTTTGTCTTCCTTCGCACCGATGGTCACGCCCGGCGAGTCGGCATCTACGATGAGTACGTTGATACCGCGGTGCATTTTTTCAGGATGCGTTTGCGCCATCACGAGGTGGAGCTTGGAAGTAGCGCCGTTGGTGATCCAGTTTTTGGTGCCGTTCAGCAGGTAGTAGTCGCCCATGTCGACTGCGGTGGTGCGCTGGCTGGTCGCGTCGGAACCGGCTTCGGGTTCGGAGAGGCAGAACGAGCCTATCCACTCGCCGGTGACGAGTTTGGGCAAATATTTCCGTTTTTGTTCCTCGTTCCCGTATAGCAACAATCCCCAGCAAACCAACGAGTTATTTACTGACATGATAACCGAGCAGGAATTGTCCACTTTGCTGATCTCTTCCATCGCCAGCACGTAAGAAAGGGTATCCATGCCGCCGCCGCCGTATTCGGGCGACACCATCATGCCAAGGAAACCGAGTTCGCCCATTTTTTTGACTTGTTCGTAAGGGTAAATCCCTTTGGAATCGCGCTCGATGACGCCGGGTTTCAGTTCGTTTTGGGCAAAATCACGCGCCGCTTGCTGTACGGCTAAGTGCTCTTCGGTCAGGTTGAACATATTGAAAAAGGTAGAAGGTGGATGGTAGAAGGTGGATGGCTTTTGTTGTGGTGAAGCCTTTTCAGCCGCAAAAGTACGCCGACTTAACAAAAGTCCAATGTCCAATGTCCAATGTCCGGCATCTGAAAAAAATTCCTTCCTTTGTAAAAATTTCGTTCGTCCCATGCACTCCACTTTGAACAAATACGCCCGCCTGCTCACCAGTTATTGTATGCAGGTAAAACCCGGTGACAAAGTTTTCATTTCCAGCACATTATTGGCAGAACCCCTGGTGCGCGAAGTTTTTCGAGAAGCATACGCTGCCGGAGCAGCCCTTGTCGAGTACGACCTCGCTTTCCGCGAACGGGAGCGGGTTTTTATGGAAAATGCCGGCGAAAAGGCTCTGCAAACAATGCCTGCCCTGACCCGGCTGGCAATGGAAACTTTTGATTGCTATTTGAATATCAGGGCGCCTTACAACCTCCGCGAAACTTCGGGCGCTACCCCCGAACGCGCCCAAATGCGCACCGACACACTCGCCCCGATTAATAAAGCCTACTTCGAACGCACCGCTGACCGTCGCCTGAAACGCAACCTCTGCCAATATCCCACCGACGCTTCCGCCCAGGAAGCGGGCATGGGACTCAGCGAATACGAACGGTTTGTGTTTGGCGCCTGCAAACTCTTTGCCGACGACCCCGAGGCGGAGTGGTTGAAAGTCAGAGCCAGCCAACAACGCATCGTCGCGCACTTGAACGGCTGCTCCTCGGTGCGTTACCTGTCCGAGGGTACGGATATTACTTTTTCCACCCAGGGCCGCATCTGGATGAACTCTGACGGCCAGACCAACATGCCTTCGGGCGAGGTGTATACCAGCCCGGTGGAAGATGCTGTAAACGGTACGGTACATTTTTCCTACCCCTGCATCTATCAGGGCAACGAAGTCGAAGGCGTGACTTTGTGGGTAAAAGATGGCCTGATCGAAAAATGGGAAGCCCGGCGCGGGCAGGATTTTCTGGATCAAATTTTTGCAATGCCCGGTACGCGCCGCTTCGGCGAAGCCGCCGTCGGCACCAACTACGACATCCAGCGCATGACGAAAAATATCCTGTTCGACGAAAAAATCGGCGGCACCATCCACATGGCCATCGGGCAGAGTTACCTTCAAACCGGCGGCAAAAACGAGTCGCCCGTGCATTGGGATATGATCACCGACATGACGCAGAGCGGCGAGATTTGGGCGGACGGGGAGAAGATTTATGAGAAGGGGCGGTTTTTGGTATAAAACGATGAGCGTAGGAAAATTGATCGTAAGGTTTTACGTTCGCCTTACAATCAGTCATCTATGCCATCCTCGAGCCAAGCACTGAAAACGCTCCTTGCCCAAGGCAAACTCGAACAAGCCATTGACACGCTTGTTCGGCTCACCGAGCACACGGACGATAATGACCTGAGCCAGCGTGTACTGACCCTCTCCGGGCAGTTTTTCCAATTGAAGAAACAGCACCTCACCGGCCTATTAGAAGATAAAGACTATCGGCTGCAATGGAATCGCATCGCAGCAGCGGTAGCGGAAATTGTTGACAACCAGCAACTTTCCGAAAGTTTGAAACTTTCCGAAAGTTCGCGGCACTGGAAAAAATGGGCTGCCGTACTCGCCATTTTAGCCAGCATCGCAGCAATAACAGGTTATACCCTGCGCGAGTTTTTCAGAAAATCCGGACCCGAACCCATCGAAAAGCCCGTCGCTGAACCGCCGAAAAAAGATACGCTCGTTATCGTCATGCCTCCGCCAAGCAAATCCGTAGGTAAAAGCAACGTCCACATCGAAGTGAAAGAGAAAGCCAAAGTCGGCAACATCATCACCGGCGACTCGAATAAAATTGACATCAAGCAGGATTTTTGACTTTCTCTCCCGCTGTGCCATTCTGAGGCGCGTACCGCCCACCCCCTATTGGCGATGGGTGGTTAAACCGGAAATGACCTCTCCTAACATGGATTGTTCATTAGGAGCGAAGCGAAGAATTTGAGCAAGCCTCCCGCGGCACTCATTATCAGATTCTTCGCTGCGCTCAGAATGACAAAAACCATTGGCTATCAAACCTTCCAACCATGAAAAAAACATTCTTTTTTCTCACCTTTTTCCTTTATTATGCCATAGGCATCTTTGCTCAATATCCGCCCACCCAAGTCACTGTTCAAGACGACGCCAAAGTCGGCGTCATTGTCATGGGCGCAGGCAACGTCATCAACACCACGCAGATATTCGGAAAATCGCCCGAATACGCCGAACTCAAAAAATTGCTTAATAGCCTCGAAGCTGACATCGCTAAAGAAGCCGACGAGTGTGGGCGAATGGAAAAAGACAACTTACCTCAACAATACCGTGACGATTGCCGCGCTGAACTTATCACCCTCAATAACAATCGCGATTCGGTGCGAAAAATCGAAACCCGCTTTCGTGAGGAGGTGATACGTCTTGCTGAAACTTTTTCCAAAATTGAACTCAACAGCGAGCGGCTGCGATTGGCGAAGCAGCTCTTTGACGAAGGAAAAATCCGCGAAGCGGACAATATTTTGAAATTCAAAGAAATAACCCATGAAGGCGATGCCTTGCTCGCCAAAAAAGAACGCCAAACAACAGCCCTGCAAGAAACTGATAGTCTGCTGCGAATCAAGGCTGACGAACTGGCTTTAAAAGCCCGCCTGAAAGTTACTGACTATGGTGACTCACTGCGCTACGACTCTGCCGTACTATACTTTGAGCAGTCGCGGCGCTATGCTGAGACGGTGGACAATCTTTGTGCTTTTGCTTACCTGCTTGGCAAACAGTATCAAGCACAACGCGCCATCGCTTATTATGAAACGGCCTTAACGCTTGCACGTTCTGAAAGTGAAGAAGCAAGATTGGCCATGGATCTCGGCGTTTTTTACCAAGCCGTTCAAAAAACATCGAAATCGGAAAAGATGTACCTGCATTCACTAGAAATTTACGAGCGATTGACTATAAGTAATCCCATGCAGTTCGAATTCGGTTTGGCTGCGGCTTATATGAATTTGGGCTATCTGTATAATAATATTCAACAAATGGCCAAGTCGGAAAAAATGTCCCTCCGTGCCCTTGAAATCTATGAGCGATTAGCCAAGTCTGATCCTGAGCAGTTTGAACTCAATTTGGCAAAGCTTTGTGTTAACATGGGCAATTTTTACGCTGACGTTCAAAAAAGGGAGGAATCGGAAAAAATGTATCTACGTGCGCTTGACGTTCAAGGGCGACTGGCGAAGTCCAACCCAGAGCAGTTCGAACCAGAATTGGCTGCAACTTGCACTACTGTAGGTGTTTTTTACACAGATCATCAACAAATTGCCGAAGCTGAGAAGATGCACCTGCATGCAATAGAAATCTATGAGCGACTGGCTAAGAGCAACCCTGCGCAGTTCGAACCGGAGTTGGCGAGGACTTGCATGAACTTGGGCTGGTTTTACTACTCCGTTAAAAAAATGGGAGAAGCAGAAACGATGTACATGCGTTCGTTGGAAATCTATGAGCGTATAGCCAGGTCCAATCCAGAGCAGTTCGAACCAGGTTTAGCGTTAACTTGCATGAATTTGGGCATTTATTACAAAGCCGTTCAAAAAATGGGAGAAGCGGAAAAAATGTACCTGCGTACATTGGAAATCAGAGAGCGATCGGCAAAAACCAATCCTGCACGGTTTGAACCCGAATTGGCGAGGATTTGTATGAATTTGGGCAATCTATACAAAGAGACCCAAAAGACACAACAGGCAGAAACGATGTACTTGCGTTCTCTGGAAATCTATGAGCGGCTGGTTAAGTCCAATCAGGCGCAGTTCGAACCACGTTTGGCGATGACTTACATGAATTTGGGCAGTTTTTACCAGACGAATCAAAAAATGGAAGAATCGGAAAAAATGTACCTACGCTCGCTCGAGATCAGAGAGCGATTGGCCAAATCCAACCCTGCGAGGTTCGAATCCGATTTGGCGTTGACTTGCCTGAATTTGGGCAGTTTTTACGCTGACGTTCAAAAGTGTGAGGAATCGGGAAAAATGTACTTGCGCTCGCTCGAGATTTATGAGCGTTTGATTAAGTCCAATCCGGCACAGTTCGAACCCTGGTTGGCGACAACGTGTGGAAACTTGTCTTCTTACTATCTGTGTGTGAAAAAATTTTCTGAATCTCAAGCCGCCGCCGAACGGGCTCTCTCCCTTAACTCCACTCTAAACTGGGTACGCGTCAACCTTGGCCACTCGTATCTCTTGCGCGGCGACTGGGACAAAGCGAAACAAACTTATGAGCAGTATATCACTGGCGAAAAAGACCCCGCCGAAGCTAAAACCACCCTTATAAAAAACTGGGACGACCTCGAAAAGGCGGGCGTGGCGCATAAGGACATGGAAAAGGCGCGGAAGTGGGTGAGGGAATGAATCAGGATGAGCGGTATGGAAGAAGGATATGAAGGATGCCCGCGCAGCGGATAAAAATCCTTTCCAATCCTTCAAAATCAAGAAAATCCTGAACACCCCCTCCCCTCACGAAATCCTGCTCCACACCCGCGCCTCTTTCCCCTCCGACGCCAGGTGCTGCTTCAGCCGCGCATGCTCCGGCGCAGCCAGCGCAGGGTCGGCCTCCAAAATCCGCAGCGCAATTTCGCGGGCGGCCGTCAGGATCTGTCCGTCGCGGGCAAGGTCGGCCAGCAGGAAGCGCAGCATCCCGCTTTGCTGGGTGCCTTCGATGTTGCCGGGGCCGCGCAGGCGCAGATCAGTCTCGGCAATGATAAAGCCGTCGTTGGTCTGCACCATCGTCTGGATGCGCTCCCGACCGTCGGCGGAGAGTTTAAACGAGGTCAGCAGGATACAGAACGACTGCTCGGCGCCGCGACCGACGCGTCCGCGCAACTGGTGCAGTTGCGACAAGCCGAAACGCTCGGAATTCTCGATGACCATGACCGAGGCATTCGGCACGTTCACGCCTACTTCGATGACAGTCGTAGCGACCATGATCTGCGTTTCGCCGCGTACAAAACGTTGCATTTCAAACTCTTTGTCGGCGGCTTTCATTTTACCGTGCACAATCGAAATCTGGTAGTCCGGCGGCGGGAAGTCACGGCTCAGGGCTTCGAATCCCGACATCAGGTTTTGCAAGTCCATTGTCTCGGTCTCTTCGATCATGGGATACACCACGTACACCTGGCGGCCCTTGGCGATCTCGTCGCGCATAAAGCCCTGCACCCGCAGGCGGTGGTGCTCATTCTTGTGCATGGTGGTGATGGGCTTGCGGCCCGGTGGCAATTCGTCGATCACCGACACGTCGAGGTCGCCGTAGAGGGTCATGGCAAGGGTGCGGGGAATCGGTGTGGCCGTCATCACCAGCACGTGTGGTGGCCCGGCGGGGTTTTTCTTCCAGAGGGCGGCGCGTTGCTCCACACCGAAGCGGTGTTGTTCGTCTATGATGCTGATACCCAGGTTTTTGAATTGCACCCAGTCCTCGATAAGGGCATGGGTGCCGATGACGATGTGCATTTCGCCGGCGGCAAGCTGCTCCAAAATGGCTGCGCGTTTTTTGCCTTTCACCGTGCCGGAAAGAAACCCGACGTTGACACCGAGGTCGCCCACGAGTTCGGTGATGTTGATAAAATGTTGCTGGGCGAGTATTTCGGTCGGCGCCATGAGGGTGGCCTGAAAGCCGTTGTCCAGGGCCATGAGCATGGTCATCAGGGCGACCACGGTTTTGCCGGAGCCCACGTCACCCTGCACGAGCCGGTTCATTTGTTTGCCGGTGGCGAGGTCGGCGCGGATTTCTTTCAGTACGCGTTTTTGTGCGCCGGTGAGTTCGAAGGGCAGTTTTTCGTGATAAAACCGGTTGAAAAAATCGCCTAATTTTTCAAAAACAAAACCCCGCACGGTGTCCTTGCGACGGGTACGAATCTGCAACAGGCGAAGTTGCAGAAAAAACAATTCCTCGAATTTCAGCCGCCGCGTGGCGGCGTCGAGTTCGATTTGCGTTTCGGGAAAATGAATTTTTGAAAGCGCCTCCCACCGCGAGGTCAGTTTGTATTGTGCGGTCAGGTAGTCGGGCAATGTTTCCGGCAAATCCGTTGCCGTAAGTCCGTCGAGCAGGGTGCGGATCAGTTTGCGCAAACCCCTGGCGTCCAGCCCTTTTTGGGTCAGTCTGTCGGTACTTGGGTAAACGGGATCGAAGGTGCGGGAAGCCCCCCCCAGCCCCCCCGGAGGGGGGGAGAACGGCCCTATTGAATTGTCTCTGCCCGTTAATGCCAAGGGCGAGCCGTTCTCCCCATCTCCGGGGGGGCTGGGGGGGGCTTCCTCCATCTCCGGGTGCGGAATGTTAAATTTCCCGTTGAACTCGCTCACCCGTCCGAACACGATGTACTCTTTCCCAACCTGTAAACTTTTTTCAAGCCAGGTAACGCTCTGAAACCAGACGAGTTCCATCACCCCGGTGTCGTCGCGCAGGCTGCCGGCGAGCCGTTTGGCGCGGCCTTCGCCGAGGGTTTCGAGGCGGCGGAGCACACCCCGGATCTGCACCTGTTCGCCTTCGGTGTGGATATCGCGGATTTTGTGGAATTTGGTGCGGTCGATGTACCGGAAAGGGAAATGGAACAGCAGATCGCGGCAGGTGAAGATGCCCAATTCCGATTTCAGTACTTCGGCGCGTTGCGGGCCGACGCCTTTGAGAAATTCGATGTTGGAGTCGAGGGTGGGCATTTTTTAGCAGGCAGTGGCAGTTGGCAGTAGCAGTTGGCAGTAGCAGTTGGCAAAAGTACGGTCAGGCTTTGTTTTTTAAACGTTCTTCCAGTTCCTGTTCGATTTCTTCGACGGATGGCAGCGAAGGTTTCAGGTTTTCAGGCAATTGGGTCGTCAGGAGCCATTCGCTCACGCCGGTCGGCTTGTTCAAATCCCGCAGTGCATATTCCGCTTCGATACGGTTGTTGGTTTTACACAAGATGATGCCGATGCTGGCATTGTCGCCTTCACTCCGCAGCAAGTCGTCGGCTGCCGACAGGTAAAAATTCTTTTTTCCGGCAAATTCGGGCTCAAACGGTTTCATTTTCAGATCAATCACTACATAAGCGCGCAGCCGCAAATGATAAAAAAGCAGGTCAATTGCGTATGTTTTTTCGCCGATCTCCAGGCGATACTGTCGCCCGACAAAGGCAAATCCCGCACCCAGTTCCAGCAGGAAATCTGTGATGAAGTGGGTGAGTTGGCGTTCGAGATCGAGTTCGCGGGCATCCGTTGCCAAAGTCAGAAAGTCGAAGATGTAGGGGTCTTTCAGGGTTTGTTGAGCCAGTTCGGCTAAAGGCGGTGGAAGGGTTTTGGCAAAGTTTGTGATCGCTTTCCCTTGACGGAGATGCAAGCCGGATGCAATTTGAAGATCGAGTACATTGCGCGACCAGTTGTTTTTTAGGGTTGCATTGAGGTAAAATTCTGCTGTTTCAAGTGAATCTGATTTTTTGAAAATCAATATGTTATGACCCCATGGAATTTGTTGAACAAGTTGTTCGACAAATGAATTCGCGCCTTGGTAAAAACGGTAAAACCGAAGCATAAAATAGAGATTGTCCCTGGAAAAACCACCCAAGTTAGGAAATTCCGACTTTAAATCAATTGAAAGGCGGTTGATGACTGCGTCACCCCAATTGGTCGCTTCGATTTTTTCTTTGATCATTTTGCCCAACTCCCAATAAAGTCGGATGATCTGCTTGTTTATGACCAGCGCAGCTTTGATCTGAACCGAACGAATGGTTGTTTTGATGGTTTCAAGCCAGGGGCGATACTCGGGGGGAAGTATTTCTTTCATGGCAAAAGCGTGTTTGATTATTATTCTTTACGGTTTACAGGTTCTGGCTGGCAAAAGTAAAATAGTTTGTTTTAAAAAGATTTAGAAATGCAGTGTTTATGTCGAAATAATGCCCGCAGTTCGTAAATCGTAAGTCCAAAATCGTCAATCGTCAATCTCCCAACATCTCCAGCAACCACTCCTTCTCTGTCAAAATCTCTTCCTTTTCAATCTGCTCGCGCATGGCAGCAATGGCTTTCGGGTCGTTGAAATGCAGCGCCATCAACTGCCGGGTGAAGTGCACGATGCGGCTGTAATTCGTGCGGTGATACCCGATCGCGGTGTGGCGGCGGATAAAGTTTTGCATGCTGGCTAAGTGACTTTCCAGCAGGTCGTATTCGGACGTTTCGTAGTAGATTTTTAGTTGCAAAGTTTTGGCTATCAGGTTGTTGATCAGGTCTTTATAATCCGATCGCTGGAGGTTCAGGAGGGCTGTTTTGTAGTCGCGCCGGGCATAGGCGACACGGGCGAGGTTGAGCACCGCCGTCGCTTCGCGCCACTGGCGCTCGAGCCGGGGTTTGTATTGATGGATGAATTGTTCCGTCCAGTCCACTTCCCCGGTGCGGAGGGCGATAGCTGCGATGTTGTTGAACGCAAAACGCGAAAGCAAGCCGTTCTCCAGCAGCAGGTCCCGTTCGAGCGCGCTTTTGTACAGATCGAGTGTCGCGCGCAGCCAACCTTCGGCGGATTCATTGATTTTTTTGACGCCGAAATTGATGGCCAGCAGGTAAAACGACCGCAGTTCGTCGGGTGGGAACAAGCCGGCGTGGGCAAACAGCATTTCCCGGAATTGCTCGAAATGAGCATCGGGCGCAGGTGCGGTCATAAACTTGTAACAATGAAAATACAGCCCGATGGCCGGAACGGCAGTCAAATTTTCAGATTCCACATGCGTCAAGATTGCTTCGAGCAAACCCACCCGGTATTCGGTTTTAAACACGGCTCTGTGCGACTGACTGGCGCAGGCCAGGCGAAGTTTGTGGGCGATAAAAGTGACATCCGTCAAATCGGACATGGACTGGAGGTTGAGCGTCTCCGTACGTTTGTCCGATGTATCGTATTGATACTGTTCCCATTCCAACAGATTCAGGTCGTGGTAATAGTCGGCGTGGCGCCAGGGCAGGCGTTCGCGCGAGGCACGGGCTTCGCGCAGGGTGATCCGGAAATGTTTGCCGAGGCCGCGTTTGCGATATGCTGCGGCGAGGCGGATTTTGGCGCGATCGGCGTCTTCAAATTTTTCGCAATACATCCAGTATTTTTCGAGCAGGGCGAGGAGGGCGGAGTTGGCGAGGCGCAACCCCACCCCCGACCCCTCCCCCACAGGGAGGGAGGACGTAGAGGACACCGCGACAAACTCCGTAGAGGACATCTGGGTGTCATCTGCGCCCCCCCTCCCGGTGGGGGAGGGGCCGGGGGAGGGGTTGATCGCCCTCCACGCCCCCGCCGCATCCGGCACATCTCCTCTTTCCCGGCAATCCACCAAATACTCGTATAATGCCACGGGTTGAGGCTTGGTGTTGAAAAACGGCGAGCGCACAAATTTGCCGAATTCGCGCAACTCGGCCGGAGTGAGCGTCGAAAAGGCTTCGTACAGGAGGGTTTTTTCCATTCTACTTAAAACAAGATAAATTACTTATTAATTTTAAATTGTTGAAAATCAGTATTCTCAAAAATAATACACAAAAATAAAGAATACAATTGGAAAAATTTGTCTTTGTACAACCGGGCAGCAATCCGAATTTTTGCAGCATCAAAGTCTGTGCGTTGGTTATCGGTTGTTGGTTGCCGGTTGTCGGTAGTTAGTAATCGTGTTACAGGCCAACCGTTCATCATCTGCATTTTAAAAACAACAAATCGTATGATCCTCATCCGCTACTCTTTATTCACATTACTGCTTTGCTTGTTTGCTGCCCTGCAAACCGTTCATGCACAGTGTACTACCGATGCCGGTACGATCAGCGGCGGCGGGTTTCATTGTGTGGGCGAAACGTTCTCCATCAACAACATGGGGAATGAAACGCTCGATGCGAACGATATCCTGATTTTTGTGGCCTACACGGGCGCCGCACCCAACGCATCGACCGTTTTTGTCACTACGACTGACGTTAACTTCCCTTACCAAAGCAGTTTTCTAGCCAATTCGCCTTTTAAAGTGGCTGCAGTGGCGGGCAACGACGCGGGCGGCGGCACCGTAGACTGGAACGACCCCTGTCTGTCGGTATCTCCGCCGTTGACGGTGACCTACATGGCGCCTCCGACCGTTGCGGTGAATCAGCCTGCGCCCCTGACCTGTCTCACCGTCAATGTGCCGTTGATCACTACCGTCGATCAGCAGGGATGTACTTTCAACTGGACGGGGCCGAATGGCTTTACAATCAACATCCAGAACCCGCTCGTGTTTATTCCCGGTCAATACTGCGTCACGGTAACCAACCCGGCTGGTTGTACGACGATACAATGTGTGAATGTTGTAGCTAACATCGTGCTTCCAAACGTCAGTATCGCACCACCGGTACTGCTGACCTGCGCCAACACTTCCATTATCCTGGATGCAAGCGGGTCGTCGCAGGGGCCTGAATTTACTTATTCATGGGTCGGACCCGGTATTTCTCCCGCCAACCAAAATGTAATGAATCCTACGGTGGATGTACAGGGTACTTACGGATTAGTTGTAACCAATACGGCCCTTGGTTGCACCAATTCGGCTTTTGTGGTCGTAGTACAGGACGCCTTGCCCCCCCTCATCAGTGCAGGACCTAACAACGGTATCCCTTGTGGTGGCGGTGATGTGGCGTTGAATGGAAGTGCGCAGGGTGGCGGGCAGTATACTTATGACTGGAGCGGCCCCGGCATCGTAAGCGGAGCTTCTACACTTACCCCGGTGGTCAATTTGCCGGGTACTTATACTTTGATTGTGACTAATACCGTCAATGGTTGCAGCAGTTCCGACGATGTGACCGTATTTCCCGGCCCGGCGATACCGTTGCAGAACTTCACAGTGATAAATGTGAGTTGCCAGGGTAACAACGATGGAGCCATTGGTTTTACCATGACAATGGGACAGGATCCATATACATTTTTCTGGACAGGACCGAATGGTTTCAGTGCAGCCACGGAAAGCATAACCAATCTCGCTCTCGGGATGTATCATCTGGAGGTTACGGACAACACCGGCTGTACTTATTATGCAAATGTAACGGTAGAAGGGCCGGCATCTCCATTAGTTGCAACTTTCACAACTGCGAACACTTCCTGTTCAGGAAACGATGGCGTTATAATTGTCAATGTAACGGGAGGAACGCCGCCATATTCATTTGCCTGGAGCAACGGCGCAACCGGACCTGTGACTCAGGGACTTACGCCCGGGTTATATTTCGTCACTATTACAGACGCATTCGGCTGCACCTTAGTGATGCCGCCGATAACGATTGTCCAGGCGCCGACTTTTTCGCTTGTGATAAACGAATTGTCCAATACTTGCAGCGAAGCGGTGATACAAGCGCAGGCAACAGGGGGGACGCCTCCTTTCACCTTTATGTGGACAGGCCCCAATGGATTCACGTCGACAACTCAAACGATAGCAACACAATTTCCAGGTTTATATACTGTGACCGTTTGGGATGCAATTGGATGTTCACAATCAATCACTTATTCAGTGCAATTAGCGGGGGGAGATTGTGGTTATCTGTCGGGCTATGTCATCCGCGACACCTCCGAAAACTGCCTCCCCGATGCAGGTGAACCCGGCCTCGCGGGCTGGCTGGTGCGTGCCGACGGTACAACTGATACGATCTACGGCGTGACGAATTCCGAAGGAAAATACTTCATCAGCGTACCGCTCGGTGATTACACTGTGGCGGCAATCAAGCCGAACAACCTGTGGGAGTTGTGTCCGCTGGGAGCTCTGGTCAGCGTAAACGTTGCGGGCGATACGTTCCCGGGCGGCGATATTCCGGTGAAGAAAATCCTGGACTGCCCCGCACTTTCCGTTTCTATCGGCACCAATCAATTGAGGCGTTGTTTTTCGAATAACTATTACTACCTCGACTATTGCAACGACGGCACAGAAACGGCGGAAGACGCTTACATACTTCTCACGCTCGACCCCCTCCTGTCGCCGCTTTGGTCGTCATTGCCTTATATCGATTTGGGAAACAACATGTTGCGTTTTGATGTCGGCGACCTCGACATGGGCGAGTGCGGTACGTTCAGCCTGCAAGTCCAGGTGAGTTGCAATGCCGCACTCGGTCAGACGCATTGTACCGAAGCGCACATCTATCCCGATTCCACATGTTTTCCGAACGACCCCTCCTGGTCGGGGGCCAGCCTGAAAATCGACAGCCAATGTGATGCCGATTCGGTGCGCTTCACGGTGAAAAACATCGGGCAGGGCGATATGACGAACACGGTGGATTATGTCATTATCGAGGACGCGGTAATGCTTATGCTGGCGCCTTTGCAACCACTCGATGCCGGCGAATCCGTGACACTTTCTTTTCCGGCCAACGGCAGCACCTGGCGGCTTGAAGTGGATCAGGTGGCGTTTCACCCCGGCATTTCGCTGCCCGCGCTGTCGGTGGAAGGTTGCAGCAATAACCCCGCATTTTCTACGGGTTTTGTCACCCAATTCGCCGTCAACGACGCCGACCCCTGGGTCGATATCGACTGCACCGCTAACATCGGCTCCTACGACCCCAACGACAAGCAGGGTTTTCCGGTTGGTTACGGCGCAGCGCACTACATCCGCCCGGGCACCGAACTCGAATACCTGATCCGTTTCCAGAATACGGGTACGGATACGGCATTCACCGTGCGGGTGGCGGATACGCTCTCCGCCTGGCTCGACCCGGCCACCATCCGCCCCGGCGCGAGCAGCCACGCTTACCAGTTCAACCTGAGCGGACCGGGCATTGCGGAGTTTCTTTTTGAAAACATTTTGCTGCCCGACAGTAATGTGAACGAACCTGCCTCCAACGGCTTCGTCAAATTCAGCATCCTGCACCGCCCCGAAGCGCCATTGGAAACAGTGATCGAAAACGACGCAGCCATTTATTTCGACTTCAACGATCCGGTCATCACGAACACGACGTTCCACCGCTTGGGCGAGAATTTTGTCCTGCGGGCCTGGCACCCCTTCGTACCGGGTGCGGAAGTGACGGTAGCGCCCAATCCGTTCAGCGAAGCAGCGGTTTTGACGGTAAAGGGGTTGCACAACAGTGCACCGCTCCGTCTGCGGGTGCTCGACCTGCAAGGCGTGGTGGTGGGTGAAATGGAAACGCCGGGAACGATTTTCAATTTGAAAAAAGGCAATTGGCCGGCGGGGGTTTATTTGTTCCAGATTTCGCAGGAAGGGAAGTTGGTCGGCAGCGGGAAATTGGCGGTGCAATAAGCGGGTAGTAAAAAATATCTTGCGGGAAACATAAGTCATCGCGGATTTTTCAACCCGGGATTGCAATGAACCATTGCAAAGCGTTTTAACGGTTTTTGTGATACATGAAATGCCGAAAGGCGAATACATGAAATACGAGATACGATGTTTTCCGCGCGTATTTACCCAACCCGGGGGCAGCGCTTTACATCGTCAATCGCATTTCATGTATTCGCCTTTCGGCATTCATACAAGTGCGGCTCCTTACAACCTGAGAAACAATCAATTACGTTTTTTGATGCTTCTTCTTCGCCGCCGGAAACAGGATATTGTTGAGTATCAGGCGATAACCCGGCGAATTGGGGTGCAGCGCGAGGTCGGTGGGCGGGTCGCCGACGTAGTGGCGGTAGTCCTCCGGGTCGTGGCCGCCGTAGTACGTCCAGAAACCGTAGCCATAGGTGCCGTGAATATAACGGGCCTCGGCAGCGGGTTTGTTTTCGCCCATGATGAGCACGTTGGGTTTAATATATTTTTTCAAAAATGCCGTAGCCTGCCCCATGAATCCTTTCACGGTGCGGGTATGGCATTGGGTGAGCATCGTGGGCACAGGGTCCCATTTGGCCGAGAAGTCGAAGAGGGTGAAATAGTCCTGTTCCGGTAGTACCCGGCGTCCGGTGACTTCGCCGTTGTCGATGGTAGAATGCTCGTACAAGCCGGGTTCGGTATAAACCTGAAAGCCGGTGAAAGCGAATGTTTTGGAGTAATCCAACTTTGTATTGCAATTCGGGTCGGTGGGATCGCCGTCGAATACGGAAGCGCAGATGTCGGTGCCTTCGGCAGCCAGGGCAATGTCGTAGGTATCGGTCGCCGAGCACATGGCGAACATGAAACCGCCGCCGCTGACGTATTCGGCGATTTTTTTCGCCACAGCGAGTTTAAGTTTACTCACCTTGGTGAAGCCGTTTTCTTTGGCCAGACTTTCCATCAGCCGCACGTGTTCGCGGTACCAGGGCTGGCTGCTGTTGCTGGCGTAAAATTTTCCGAACATCCCGGTAAAGTCTTCGTGGTGCAGGTGAAGCCAGTCGTATTCGAGCAATTTGCCGTTCAGTACTTCGGTGTCGTACACCACATCGTAGGGGATTTCCGCGTAAGTGAGTACCATGGTCACCGCATCGTCCCAAGGTTGCACCACCTCCCCTTTTTCGTTTTTATCGGGGGTATAAACGGCGACCTTCGGCGCTTTTTCAAGCTTGATCACGTCCTGATTCACTTCCGGATTCAGGATGTCATTCTGTAGGGCTGCGAACTGTGCATCGGCGATCACCTCATAACTCACGTCGCGGGTTTTGCACTCTTTTTCAAAGGTGGGTGTGTAAACGAAGGCGAAACTGCCGCCCTTGTAATTGAGCAGCCAGTAAGCCTCAATGCCCTGGTTGAGCACCCAGAAAGTGATGCCATAAGCTTTCAGGTGATTGCGCTGGCCGGTTTCGTCCATGGGCAGCAGGATGTAGGCGGCGCGGAGTTGCGAAAAGCAGCAGGCAAAAAGCGCGGCGGCGATGAGTATTTTGCGCATGGCAGGTGTGTTTAATCGTGGGTGGACAAACGATAAAAGTAATTGGGGGCATTAGGGGTAATTACTTCAATTACGGTAATTACGGCAATTACAGTAATTACGGCAATTACAGTAATTACGGCAATTACAGTAATTACGGTAATTACGGTAATTGAAGTAATTACAGTAATTGAGGTCATTTAAGTCATTGGGGTTGTCCTAAAACGTATGAGAAGCGGAAAAGATTTTTCCGAAAAAAATGACTGCAAAAATAAGGCTAAAAAATGCAGCATCGCTTTACAAATCCCAGGTTAGTGGCAGCCCTTCGTCCCGGGCAAAAATCGCGGTGGGTTTGAATTCCCAAATATAGTGCAGCAGTTCGTTCAAATCGCGGCGAAACTCGATGAAGTAATCTTCGTGCAGTTTTTCGGCTTTTTTCAACAATGCAGCGGTGCGTTTTACCACATAAGGCGCGAAGGTATCGCTGCGCCGGGCGGGCGCCTTGTCGAGCATGTCCCAGTGCCGGCGAAAGGCCTCCGCCAGCATAAAAACCGCAAGGCCGACTTCGCCCGATTTGTCTTTTGTCGCCTGCACGTGTTCGTTGATGCGGGCGTTCCAGTGGCGCAGATCGAGCAGGAGGTAGCCGGGGCTCAGGTCCCGAACGCCTGTTTTCGGCAGATGCCGGATAATTTGTTCGCGGAGTTCGGCAGCGCGTTCGTCGCGGGTGGTGCCGCCTTCGAGCAGTTCGAACACGAGCCGGCGCACGAGTTTTTGATCTTTCGTCACTAAGCGGAGCAACAGTTTGTCTTTTTCTTTGACAGGCATCCGGATGATGGCGGCTTTGAGTTGATCGTCGAGTTTGCGCATGTCGAGGGTGGATTTTTCCGTGCGAAAGTTTCAGAAAAACTTTCCAAAACATTGCCGGTATCGTCTCACTTCGCCGTCCGCACACACCTGAACCCGTAGGCGATACTTCTTGGTCCGCCTGCCCAGGCTGCGAAATTGCGCCACCCGACAGGGCTGTGGGGATTGAAATCGCCCGCCGGTTTGCCGTGTTCGTAATATCCGCCGCCGCGGTATCCGTAGCCGCCGCCGCGCTCGTCGTCGCCACGCGGCCAGTCGTTGTTGGATGCAAAGCCGTATCCGCCCAACCTGCCGTCGCCGTGTGTGCCGCTAAACGCCCGCCCCGCCGGATGGCCGATGCTCACTACACGTTCCCACAGGCTCCCCGCCAAATCCATGACCCACCAATGCGAGGCGCCGAACACGTCGCGGTTGGCGTCGGTCAATTGGCTTTCGTCGAGGGCGGGTGCGTTTTTGAGTTCGTCGTCGAGGTCCACATAGCGGGCAAGGCGGTTTTTATCGCCTGTACCCCAGGGATACTCGTGCGGCAGGGGTTTTCCGCTGCCGCGGCAGGCTTTTTCAAATTCCAATTCGGTCATCGGGCGCAGCCCTGCCCAATCGGCGAAAGCGCATCCGTCGTCCCAGCCGACAAAATTCAGCGGTCTGTTTGGATTTTTTGCCGTATATTCTCCTTCTTCCAATCCGATACTCCCTCGCGACCGGTAGTAATTTTTGCCGCCAAAATTGGCGCGAAAATAAGTAGCCTGCGTACCGAGGTCATTCAAAAACGTCGTGTATTCGCCCTGCGTGATCTCGTATTTTTGAATATAAAACGCCTGCACACCTTTGGGGAATTCCGCCGGGACGGGGCCTTTCCGGTCGCCCTGATAATCCGGCTCGGCAGTGCGATAGTTGAGGTTGCCGGCATGTTCGCCCACTTCAATCGATTGATTTTCAGTTGCTATTTCAAACAAACCGTCGTAGCGACCGCCTTCGCCGGAACGAAAAAAGGAAGCGGCCCGCAACGCCGTCGTATCCGGATCTCCGAGCGTAAACCCGCCCGCCGGGATATAAACCATTTCGAGCGCGTGCAGCCACCAGGCGCCCTGCCATACGTCGAAACGCCCGATGGATCGGGCGTCGACATATAGCCGGAGGGTCCACTGCACATTGCCTCGATGGTTTGCACTGGGATAAACAAACACACCGACCCGGTCGTCGCTTACTTCGATAACCGGATCGGGCATGCCTGGGGATGCTTTGGCCAACACCGTGTGGCCACTCATTTTCACAGTTACATGCCGGGCGGTGTACTCCGGGTCGTGCGGTTTGAATTTCAGAAAAATCCAGGCCGCATCGTGATTTTTGGCGTTGTGCCAGGCGTTGTCCCAGGCCAGCGTAAAGCGGACCGACATACCGCTGGCGGTGTCCGAATTATTTTCGACTTCCACACCTGTAACACGGATACCGGAAGCGGTCAGCATACCGGCAACAAGCATACAAGCGACGAGCAGGGAGTGTCTTTTCATCGTTTATCCGGCTTCGATCGAGTTTAAATATTCCAATACCGCTTTGGCTTGCTCGCCACCTTTCATGGCGTGGTGTTTCAACTTCAGCCCGTGGGAGTTTTTCAGATCGGGGAAAGCGTCGAGGGTTGCTTTCACGATGTCGAGTTTGCCAAGCATGGCGGCGCAGAATATGTTCATACGCGCACCGTTTGCCAACAAGAATTCAGCGATGTCGCGGTTGCCCACATGCCCGGCTGCTTCGAGCGCCGATTCGAAATCACCGCCGCCGTGGTCAAAGGAGGCATTGAGCAGGCGCGGTTCCTGCGCATAAAGTTCTTTCACCCGTACCAGGTCGGAATGGGCTTTACCCACCCATTCTTTTACAAGTTCGAGCGCAAGTGGATCGCCTTTGGGCTTTTTGGCGCCGGCGGTTTGTGCGAATAAAAAAAGCGGTGGAGCGGCAATGGCGGAGGCGGCAAGCGCGAGGAATCGTTTGCGGGAGAGTTTGTATTTCATAGACATATAGTTTTATTACTCCGAAAATTGTCCGTAGATCGCAAAGCCATCTTATTTTTTCTACCAAAAAGACTCGTTTCGTACTAACCGCCCGGAACCGCAGTAATTTTACAACAACGAACCCTCCATTTAGAAAGCCTCCGGAATATACTTGAACAGGGGGTATCGTTCGTTATGCCTCTGATTATTACCTTTGACCTTTCGCATGAAATCCTCCCACATCTTCCAACAAGTCCGGACAGCAGCCACGATCGTTATTGCAACGCTGTTGATACCCGCCTGCGCCAATGCACCCGCTCAATCGGCGGCAATCCCGGATCCGGAATCCCAGGTCCGGAATCCTCAGATGCAGGCTTTTCTCGATGCATACGACCGGTTTTTTGCCGGCGAAATGACAATAACACAAACGCCCGGCGCAGCGGTGGTCATTGTGAAAGACGGTGAGGTGGTCTTTATGCGCGGCTACGGTGTAAAAGCCGCGGGCGGGCGCGATTCGGTAGATGCGAATACCGTATTCCGGATCGGCTCCTTATCGAAAGGTTTTGCAGGCGTGCTAACCGGCATGCTCGTGCAGGACAGCCTGCTCGACTGGAATGAAAAGGTGCAAGAATGTTTTCCGGAATTTGACTTGCGCGACCACCAGCAGGCTCAACGCATCCAACTCTGGCACCTGCTTTCGCACACGACCGGGCTCCCCTATCATGCGTACACCAACCTCATCGAACGCGGCATCGATACCCGTAAAATCGCTACGGAGTATTTGCCCAAAGCGCCCGTCAGCGGCAAAGAGGGCGAATTTTTCAGTTATCAAAACGCCGCTTTTTGCGTCGTCGAGGAAGTGATGCTTGGCGCCACAGGCAAAACGTACCAGGAACTGCTGTGTGAAAAAATCTTCCAGCCTGCTTGTATGCAATCTGCATCGTGTGATTATGCAAGCATCATGAATATTTCCGACAAAGCCCTGCCGCATTTTCAAACGGGCAGCGGCTGGAAAGCCGGTGAAATTTCGAAGGAGTATTACAATTCCAAAGCCGCAGGCGGCGTGAACGCCAGCATCGCCGACATGGGCGAATGGCTAAAATTGCTGCTCGGTCATCGCCCCGATCTTGCAGCCGATGCTACCCTCGACAAAGTTTTCAGCCCCGTGATCAAAACCAGCAAGGAGCGCCGGATTTTTTCCAGTTGGCTCGGCCGCGACGCAGCCTCCTACGCCCTTGGCTGGCGGGTGCTGGAGGACGGCCCCGACACGATCATTTATCACGGCGGCTACGTCAACGGTTTTAAAAGCGAAATTGCCTTCAGCCGCTGCGACGACATCGGTATTTGTGTATTGTTCAATGCAAACTCGGAGTTTAGTAAGAAATGTGTGCCGATGTTTTTTGAACAATGGAAGCAGAAAAGGATGTCTCGCAAGTAATATTTTTTTTGACAGGATTGACAAGATTTACAGGATAAATGCCCTTTTCCGGAGAAAAAATCCTGTAAATCTTGTCAATCCTGTCAAAATTTAAACTTGTGACGGCTACTTCTCTGTATATCGTCAAATCAACTGCATTTTCGCCACTTTCGGGTCGACGTGTACTGTGTCGTGTTCAAAATCGAGTTTGATGCGCCACTTTTGCATCGTTGCTGCACCTATGATGGCTTCTTCGCTGAGGCTCGGCACAAGTAAGAATTCATCGGATAGCAATACATCATTGATGTAGAAATCCAGCCGGATTGCTTCAGTGATCTCGATAAAATGCCCTTCCGCGGCAGTAGAAATGAGTCGCTTACGACCCAACCTGCTGGGAGTTTCTAATTTGTCCACAAAATCGGGATTGATGCACGAAAGATTAGCCCCACTATCGAACAGCGAATACAAACGCTTTTCGCCTTTGGAGCCTACAAAAAGCAGCGGAAGTTTGATGACAGACATGTTCGGTTATTTTTCTGCAAACTTACACAAAAACACCCGTTTTTCATACGAAGTCGTTATTTCCGGTTCCACCAAAAATACATCGGTACTCCCGACAGCATCAACGCCAAGCCAAAGCCCGCTTCCCGCGGATGCGTGATGCAGGTGACCACGATCAACGCAGCGCAGAACAACACGAACAAGGCCGGCACGATCGGGTATCCCCACACTTTGTAAGGGCGTTCGGCATGCGGCTCACGGCGGCGCATGATAAATACGCCGAAGGCTGTTGCGCCGTAGAAAAAGAACGCGGCGAAAATCAGCATGTCCGTCAACTGGTCGAAACTACCGGAGAGTACGAGCAGACAGGCCCAGATACCCTGCATCCACAAGGCCGGGTTGGGGGTGTGGTAGGTCGGGTGAATTTCCGCTGCGCGGGGGAAAAACAACCCGTCTTTCGCCATCGCGTAATACACCCGCGGCGGCATCAGGATGGTGGCGTTGGTGCAGCCCAAAGTGGTGACGGCGATGATGATGGAGATCAAAGTAGCGCCAAAGCCGCCGGCAAAATGCCGCACCACGGCAACGGCTGCAATATCGTTTTGCGCCTGATGCACGCCCACTAATTGATCGATCGGCAGCACGTAGAGATAGGTGAAGTTGACGATCACATAGGCTCCGATGATGATCATCATGCCGGCAAAAAGCGCCAGCGGCAGGTTGCGGTTGGGATTTTTGATTTCGCCGCCGATAAAGCCTACCGTATTCCAGCCCTCGTACGCCCAAAACGCAGCCAGCAGGGCGGTAAACATGGCTTTGATAAAAACGCCATCCGTCCAGGCATGCGCTGTATAGGTCGTGGCCGGCGTCTGAAAATTGGCAAAACTGCCGCCGCCGAACAACAGACCGGATATCACGATCGCCAGCAATCCGGCAATGACAAGCCGCGTGATCCAGGTGCTGAGCGCCGCTGCGCCTTTCAGTCCGCGCGAATTCAAAAAAGTTAAAACTAAAATCAGGGCGATGGTCAACCCTTTCACCCCCGCGTTTTCGAAGGGTTTGAATATCAGGAACTGGATATTTTCGATGGATTCCGGCAAATGTGGCAACGGTACGACGGCGTTGAACGATTGCGAAAACACGTAGGCGATGGACGCCACCGCCGCCGTTTTGATCACGGCAAACGTGCTCCAGCCCCACAAAAAAGCCACAAACCGCCCGTAAATCCGCCGGAAATACACGTATTCGCCGCCCGAATCGGCCATCATACCTGCAATTTCGGCATTGCTCAATGCGCCGCAAAGACTGATGATGCCCGCCAGCACCCAGGCCCACAATACGAGGTCGGGCGACAACAGTTCCGCCGACATGGGTGCTACTTTTTTGTAAACGCCCGACCCGATGACCGAACTGACGACGAGAATGGTGGCAGCCCCCAGCGAGAGGCTGCGGATGAGTTGACCTTGTTGTTTTTCCATGACGGGGGCAAACGTAGGGAAGATTTTGAATAAACCAAACCGTTCACTTTCAAGCCACTGCAATTTATCAACAAGCAAGACAAACTGTTCCCACAGCCGTTTCGTCTTTATCTTATTGACCCAACATCTCTACAAGTTCACGCACAACCTGATAAACTTTGGTGGTTTTGTGTTCGGGGAAAACGCCCTCAGCCAGATCAATAGCAGCGGCTCGATCCGTCGCCTTTTCGACAAAATCTTTTAGGGTAAAAACCTGCACTTTATAGCCGCCTTCAAATTTTGTCGGAATTTCCCGCTTGAATTCCTGGCAAGAATCAGCGGTAACATTTTGAATATCAGTAACGTGCAAAATCAACCAAACCTCGAAACAAGGGTTACTCAACGCTAATCCCCAACTTTTCGCTTCACACTCTTTTGCTAAATCATGCAGGGCTTTGCCCCAATTATCAATATCTAAAACCAGCCAGACCCGGTCGCCCTTTGTGACATTGACGGAATTTTCATCTAAGTATTTTACTACCCTGTCCAATACCCACTTTGGAGCAGAGCGTTGGCGACTATCGCCGTTTTCTGTATCCTCCGGGCTCAGAATGCGCACTTTCAAGCGGCTCGAGCCTTCTCCAGCCAAAGCCTTGAAGTAGCGACGCTCCCGCTCCGCTCCTTCACAGGCAATCACGAACAGCCGCGCATCGCGATGTGGTTCGCCGCGTTCATATCCCCTGTTCTTCCGCATGGTGCCAGTTGAGTTCTTTGAGATTGCCCAGAAACGGGATTGCGCCGAACCGCCCGGCGAGGTAGCCTTTGCGGATATCTAAGTCATAACGGGGCTTGAACTCGCTGAGTGAGTACATCGAAGTCGCCCCTTCTTTATTTTTTTCAGTGAACCAGATTTCGTCCTGCCGGAACAATTCGAGATCGAGCAGATAAGATTCGTGGGTGGTGAAAAGAAGTTGGCCTTTCGCTGGTTTAGAGAGAAAAAGTTCAAGGAATTCTTTGATAAGAGAAGGGTGGAGGCTGCGTTCGATTTCGTCGATTATGACTGTAATATTCTGTTTTTCGGCAAAATAAAGTATCGGTATTAAATCGAGCAACCTACGAGAGCCATCCGACTGCTGGTCAATAGTAAACTCAACAGAGTTGTCGCCATTAGCGTAATTATAGACTGATAACTTTTTAACATTAACTCTATCAGCATCCTGGTATGCCACATATTCTCTACCATTGTAAGTAAATTGCACCAGATTTTCGTTGTTTGCCAACCTCTTCTTAATATCTCTTTTTAAAACTTCGTTTTTTATTTCATCAAAATTAACATCACGCATATCTATTTTTTCCATCCCAGTGCTTGACTTTGAGAGAAAATCATTAAAAAAATCACCAAGTTCACGGTTTTCGGCAATACCAAATACAAGGGGATAAATGGAATTTGGGAAAATAATTGTCAAGTTGTGCTCAAACCATTTTGCAGCTAATTCAGCCTCTTCAATTCTTTCTTTAATTCGCCAAATGAAGAGCTCGGCCGGTACCAGCTCTTCTGAATATATTTCAAATCGTAGTCGTTCTTTATCATCCGATTTGTACTTTTCGTTTAGTTGAATTTCATTTGTACTATTCTTATCTGCACGCTTTCTTTCAAAGATCATTACTTCTTTTCCAGCTTTTGGGAATATCTCAAAGAGCCATTCTTCACTAACCCAATAATCAAAAAATGATACCCCATAGGCAAAATAGCGATTGTTAGATTCAAATTCAATTTCAAACCGTGTTGGTTTACTTTGATATTTTGCAGACAGTTTGAAATTAACTGCTTCAAAGTGCGTAAAGGAACCACGATTAACTGCGTCCCGTAGAAAATTCAACGCCTTCACAAAATTCGATTTCCCCGATCCGTTCGCCCCGTAAATCGCAGCCGTTTTCAACAAGTCCACCTCCGGCGTTTGATAAACGTGATCCTTGTGGATTTTGAAGTTGCCGGGAAACATATTGAATTCCACCTCCTCGGCGAAGGACAGAAAGTTGGAAACGACAAATCGAAGCAGCATAGGATAACTTTTACGAGAAAAAATCTCTTAAAAAGGCAAATAGTATCACAAATATAGATGGATTTTTTAAAAAGTCAACGATTAAAGAGATTTTTTCTCTCGAAATCGCAACCAGTATATGTTATCTAAAATATTGGGGGATTATTACCTTTCCGATAAAACCCGGATATTTGACCTCTTTATCTCTAAAAGTAGTCCGGGCATCAAAATGGACTTTATCATCAAAACCTGTAAATGAATTTGTTGTGCGGGGTTGCCCGTGAAAATTTAGAAAAATTTTCACGGGCAACCCCGCACAACAAATTCATTCCCCTCGCACAAAATGGCAAAACCACGCACCATTTTCTTCTGCTCCAACTGCGGCGCCTCCTCTCCCAAGTGGCTGGGCAAATGCCCGCATTGCGGCGAATGGAACACCTACCAGGAAGAACTCATCCAGAAAGAAACATCTTCCGAAGAGAAACGCCGCTCCTGGGCGCCCGCAGGGCCGGGCGGCAAACCCGAAGTACCCAAAGCAGTGCCGCTCCGCCACATCGAAACCGGTCGCACCGTCCGCCTCGCCACACCCGACCAGGAACTTAACCGGGTATTGGGCGGCGGCATCGTGCCGGGTTCGCTGGTACTCATGGGCGGTCAGCCGGGCATCGGCAAAAGCACCCTGATGTTGCAGGTTGCCATGCACCTGCCTGCTAAAATTCTGTACGTCAGTGGAGAAGAAAGCGAGGAGCAGATCAAGATGCGCGCCGACCGCATCGGCAGTCCCAAATCCGACTGCTACATCCTCACCGAGACGAACACCACGAAAATACTCCAGCAGGCGCAGGAACTCCAGCCCCAACTCATGGTCATCGACTCCATCCAGACCATGAACACGCCGCACCTCGATTCCGCGCCCGGCGGCATCGCACAGGTGCGCGAGTGTGCCGGCGAACTGCTGCGCTTCGCCAAAGAGACCAATATTCCTGTTTTCCTCATCGGCCACATCAACAAGGAAGGCGACATCGCCGGTCCGAAACTGCTGGAACACATCGTCGATTGCGTGTTGCAATTCGAAGGCGACCGCCACAACACCTACCGCATCCTGCGCACCTTGAAAAACCGCTTCGGCAGCACCGACGAAATGGGCATTTACGAGATGCAGGCAGTTGGTTTGCGCGAGGTGAGCAACCCGTCGGAACTGCTACTCAGTCAAAAAGACGAAGAACTCAGCGGCTGCGCCGTAGCCGCCACGATGGAAGGTATGCGTCCGATGCTCATCGAGACGCAGGCACTTGTGTCGAAAGCCGTATTCGGCACCCCCCAGCGCTCGGCCACCGGTTTCGATATGCGGCGGCTCTCGATGCTGCTGGCTGTGCTCGAAAAACGCTGCGGTTATTTTTTCAGCATCAACGACGTGTTTCTCAACCTCGCCGGCGGCATCCGGGTGGAAGACCCGGCCATCGACCTCGCCATTGTGGTTTCGCTGATCTCGTCGTTGCAGGACGTGAGCATCCCGTCAAATGTTTGTTTTGCGGGGGAGGTCGGCCTTTCCGGCGAAATCCGCGCCGTGCAGCGCGTCGAGCAGCGCATCGCCGAGGCCGACCGGCTGGGATTTAAAGAAATTTACGTATCGAAATACGGGATGAAGGGCATCGACCCTGGGCGTTACGGTTTACGGATACAGTCGTTGGGGAAGGTGGAGGAATTGAAAAGGGCGTTGTTTGTTTGAAATTCAACTCGGCTGGTTAGGTAGCCGTTTTAGAAAAGAAAAACCCCGACAAGGCGAGGCCTTGCCGGGATTTTTTATTGCGAGATTGCATTTTTCCTAATCCTCTGTAATCTCAAGTTCAAATTCAACTTTTCCTTCATTTCCACTTGACGTAATGGTTATGTTCTCATAACAGTACTCTACTTCCATTATATAGGTGCCGGCAGTGTCATTTGCTCTTGTTATCATCGCAAATTCTCTCGTTTGACATGAACAGGGTTCAAGGCAGTCAAGGCTGATAAACCTATCGGGCACTATCTGGATTTTATCAATTGGGTGAGTGTTTGGAACGAGGTTGATCTTGGTTATCCTCAATCCATTAAATTGTATATCACTGAATGAGTTGCAAACAGTAATATAAAACACCTCCGTGTCGTGCTCTTCGATTTGGTCGTTTGAGCCATCTCCCCAGTGGAAGTAAAAACAAGGCTCTAAATTAGCTTTGGGCTTGACAGCAGTCTTTTCACAGTTTTCTGCGAATGGATCGCTACAATTGTTTCTTGATTTTGCGACATTGTACTTTGTTTTGGCTCTTTCTATGAGTTCTTTATTTTGCTCTTCTGCATCATCGTTACAGCCTGTACATCCGCAATTACATGACTCTTCACAAGGGTTGGGCAAGAGATTGGGCAGACCTAGCCGGCATTGTGTACCATCTTCTAATTTCACCTGATCCCATTGAAGATCGCACCCAGTTCCTACAGTGTTAGGGCTTAATATCGCACCTAAGTATTGCTCGCCGCTTTGAGCGATGTATATAATACCATTCATTCCCAATTGTAATGCTCCAATAGCATAATAAAGTCCAGAAGCATCGGCGTTTTCATGGGTTCCAACCAAAATTTGAGAGTTAGAACCTAAATCAACTTGGTAAACATAACCTCTACCCGCATCTCCGGTTGCAGTTGATGGATTACCTAGTATTGAGTAGTAAAGCAGGTTGCTATCGGGCGAAAATTCTACACCATAAGTGCCACGTGCATGACCAGTATTATTATGATCTGTATCATCGATATTTAACGGTAGAGGATCTGGCGGTTTAATTTCTGTCATACTACTCGTAGTTATGCTACCAGTAGAATTGTCAAATGGGAAAATCAAGACGTTTGATAATATCCAATTGGCGAATGCGAGCCTTGCTCCATCAGGGCTTGCTTTCAAGTATCCTGCATCATGAACATCAACAGGAACATTATTAATAATTATCTGAGAATCTGCGAAATGCTTTATACCATTAGAGTCAATCAAAAATACTCTAAAAATTCCTGCAGCGTTCGATATTCCTGGATCATTTGTTGTTGTATCAATCCCTTTCTGTATTATCGTAATTACCCAAAAAGCAGTGCAGTCTTTACTCTGGATAGCTGTTATTTTCTCTGTTGGAGAAAAATTGGCAGTAGTTGGAGGAACATAGTCGGGAATATTTGAGAGTTGCTCAACTCCCCAAGTATTAATGTCTAATCTTACGCCATTAAAATGGTTTGGAGGATTGCCAGGAGTTGGTTGGGCATCCGCAAAGGAATGAGAAGATCCATCTGTTGTGAGAATATAAAACCTTTTTTTGTTGCCTGGGTCAGGCACTATAATGGAAGACTGGGTAGATGAAGAATGGCCTAGCAGGCTTGAATATTTTACAGTACCTACAGCATCCCAGACGTTTACTCCATCAGTATAGAAGAGAAGGTCGCCGTTCGCGTCTGAAACAGAAGCACATCCTTCATTTGTGATGATAGAAGAAGTACCGGGAAGAGGTGTGTTGTTAGCAAAATTCAGATGCGCACCTTGCCCGAAAATCCAATTTTGATTAATCTTGTTCATTTTTCTTTGTTTTAGAGGTGAAAGTTTCTCTAATACCAGCCTCCACTTACCTCAAAAAAATCCCCTGCTACCAGCAATTCGCCAGTAGCAGGGGAGCGGTAAAATGAGGTTCGGAATTTCACTGGTATCAGGTTGTTTTTTGAATGTTCAAATGTAGCGTTGCAAAATTCGATTTTGCTAACTTTAAGGCGTAAAAGTTTTGTCAGGCAAGTGACACCTACCGTTTTAGGAGTAAGCAGTATAAGTGTGCGGAAAGTTTCCTGCAGCGTAAACGCCACTTAGAATTGGCGGATGAATACGTTTGCAGCAAAGAAAAATTTGAAGAAAACATGGGCATCATAGCATTCGAGCCGGCTACCGTCGGCAATATCGGGGTGGGTTTCGAGATCATGGGGCTGGCGTCGCGCAACGCATCGCCGAAGCCGACCGGCTGGGTTTCAAGGAAATTTACGTCTCGAAATACGGCATGAAAGGCATCGATCCGGGACGTTACGGTTTGCGGATACAGTCGTTGGGGAAGGTGGAGGAGTTGAAAAGGGCGTTGTTCACCTGACTACTGTCACATCCCCCCTTATAATCGTCACCTGCCCCGGCAACACCTCCACCTCCGCGATAAAAGCGTACACTCCCGGCAATACCTGCTTCCCATTGAGAGAACCGTCCCAGCCTTCCGAAATATCGTTGGTAAACACGTTGTGCCGTTCGAAAACCAGTACCACGTGGGCTTTTTTCTCTGATAAATTAAAATTTATTCCTAAAAGTTTATATTTTTGCAAAAAAACAGGAATGAATTTTCACGAATTCAGAAATAAATTCCTCGCGCAAAAGGTCTTTTCCACAAGAGACATCGCCAAAGAGTGGGCGGATTTCAATTACGTCAACTTAGTCAACTGGCAGGACAAAGGTTACATCCTCAAGCTGCGCAACACCTGGTATACCTTCCCTGATGCGCTTAAAACGGAGTCCGATCTCTTTTTTCTGGCCAACCGTCTGCAAAAACCTTCCTATGTTTCATTGGAAACCGCGCTGCGTTATTATAACTGGATACCGGAAAGCGTTTTTAGCATCATTTCCGTCACAACTGCCAAGCCTGCCGAATGGCGCACCCCGCTGGGATATTTTGTCTATCGTTCGGTACAACCTCGTCTGTTTTTCGGTTATCAAACCGTGGAAGGTCCGGACGCCGATTTTAATATAGCCGAACCAGAAAAGACGTTGCTCGACCTGCTCTATTTCAATTCGCATTTGGTCGAAAACCCTGATTTTGAGGGACTTCGACTCAATCAGGATGAAATAGCCGGTCGACTCGATTTGGCCCGGCTGAAAAATTACCTCGCACTTATCGCTTCACCCAGTCTCGAAAAAAGATGGCATAACCTCCAAAAATTTCTTTCGCTATGATGAATTTGGAACAAATCGCGCGGCAGTTTCCGACTCATCTGGCCTTGCAAAAACAGGCGATGCTACGGGAATACCTGCAATGCGTAATTTTGGAAATCCTGTTTGAAAGTCATTTCGCTCCAAAATTCAGTTTCCTCGGCGGCACCTGCTTACGCTTGGTGCATGGCAACACCCGTTTTTCTGAAGACCTTGACTTCGACAACTTCGGATTGACCGATAACGATTTTGACCTCGTTGCAGAACACATCCAAAAAGGTCTTGAACGGCAAGGGTTTCGGGTAGAGGTATCTAACGTTCACCGGGGCGCTTATCGTTGCAATATCCGTTTCCCCGGACTGCTCTTTGAGCAAGGGCTGAGTGGGCATCAAGAAGAAAAGATTCTTATCCAATTGGATACACAAAACCAGGATTACGCTTTTCAGCCACAAACTTTCGTGCTAAACCGCTTTGGGCTCTTCACCCGCCTGATCGTCACTCCGCCGGACTTATTATTAGCGCAAAAACTTTACACGCTGGTCAATCGTCCTCGTGCGAAAGGGCGCGACTATTTCGATGTGGTGTTCCTTTTTTCGCTAAACGCTCGCCCAGACTATGCTTACCTCAATGTCAAAATGTACACCGGGACACCCGACCTGCTCCGTCAAGCCATTTCCAATTTGCTCGATCAGGTGGATTTGGATGCCTTAGCTGCTGATGTTCGACCTTTCCTGTTTAATCCGGAAGACGATCGCAGGGTGCGGTATTTCAGGGAGTTTTGGCAACAAGTTAAGTTGTAAGGCTGTAAGTTGAAGAGCGCGTTTAACCTACCGCAACACCGTCACATCCCCCCTGATCACCGTCACCTGCCCCGGCAACACCTCCACCTCCGCGATAAAAGCGTACACTCCCGGCAATACCTGCTTCCCATTGAGAGAACCGTCCCAGCCTTCTGAAATATCGTTGGTGAACACATTGTGTCGTTCGAATACCAGCACTCCCCAGCGGTCAAAAATCGCCAGCCGGCGTATCGGAATTTGTTCGCGGGTAAACAGGGTAAAACGGTCGTTGCCCTCCGATGACACGGGGCGGATCACATTGGGTGCATATACGTTCGGCACCACCGAAATCAATATGCTGTCGAAGGCCGGACAACCTTCCTCGTCGTACACCGTGACCGCCACCCAGGTAGTACTTTCCGGATGGAAAATATAGGTGAGGCAGTTGGTACAACCTGTGTTGTCCGCAGGCGTCCACGCAGTGTTTAAGACCGGCCTGCCGGGCAAGGCTTCCAGTTCCACCCTGCCTCCGGGTTTGAGATTTTTGGGCAAGAGCCGCGCCACCAGGTCGACCGAAAAACTGTCGGGCTGCCCCATTTTCGTGGAGAGCGGCCGGTTGTAACAGCCCGTGACGTCGCGCGCCACCAGCCGGTAATCGCCGGCAGCGAGGTTGTCGAATGTGTTTTCCGGGAAAAAACTTTGTCCGTTATCGATAGAGAACTGGTAGGGCGGTAGTCCTCCGTAGGGCGTACCGAATTCGATCCGGCCGTCGGAAAAACCGAAGCACGAAGGCTCATCGAGCAGGTATTGGAACCTGGGCGAATTAAAAGCCGCCTCGATGGTGTCGGCGGCAAAATCGGTCCGGCGGCACACGCCTAAGTAGCCGGTTGCGATGTAACGCCCTGGCGTATAAGTGATTAAAAACGTGTCGGGTCCGTATTGCAGCACCGAATCTTCAAGCGCCCACTGAACGCCGTCGAACAAGCCGTCGGCCACCAGCGTATCGGGGCAAACGCCGTCGCCAATTTTCGTGAGTTGTACACTGGGTTGGGCGGTTTTGCTGAAACCCGAATAAAACGCCGCAAAACTCGCCGGCTGGTTCCTCCCGAACAACGCGACCTGCACGGCGCCCTCGGCCACTACGCTCAACAGATTTGGCGAGCTGCTTTCGGAAAAAAGGTTGAGTTTGCGATACGTCACGAATTCGGGGAAACCGGCTACCGGAGCCGGCGAACCCATCGCCACTTGTACCCCGTCGATCTTCACCGTTACCAATGAATCCTTCATGGCGACGATCATCAGGCCGCCCTCAAATTTCATGTTGCCGATGCGGTTGGGCTGGTAAATATTGTCCACCGCGTTGGGGATGCCGCAACTGATGGGCGGCACAAATATCAACCCGGCAGTGCGCATCGCATCGTCACTTTGTGCGGTGCCGCCGATCATTTCATATACAAAAACCGGTTCCGAACTGCGGATGTAAAGATTGCCCGCACTGGTATATGCATCCGTCGGCACGATGTAATAATCGCCTGCATCGAGATTGGCGGCGGGTACGGCGTTTCCGTTGAGCCAAACCTGTGTGTCGTCGAGGTGCGCAATAACAATCGGATGTTCCAGCACGGAGGAGCCGTTGCCTTTGCACAAAACGTACTCTTTGCCTACCTGCTCGAACGGCGCAATCTGGTCGATGCCAATGTCGTGCGCCATAAAATTCACCGGCGCCCCTATCCAGGATCCGCAATTGACCGCCACAGGTTTGGTGGCGTTCAGCAAGGCGCCCATAAGTCCGTTGGGCGGTTGTGCAGAAGCATCGGCAGTGATATATTCTGAAAAAACGACGGATTCACCTTTTTGCAGCACCATAGTGACCGGCCCGTTCGAAGGGGTGCCGGCATTGCCGATCTGAAAATCGATGGCCGGATTAAAATCCGACAAAGTGACCACCGTGGAATCTTCGGTCGCGAGGACGCCGGCAAAATTGGAACGGCGGTCCGTGTCGTCCACTTCCTGTACTAAATGACCGATGCGGAAAGTTGTGCCCAGCGCCGCCCGGCCTTTGCAAGTCAGATCACCCGCATGGAATCCCGACGAGGCATGCACCCTGAAATTGGCATAAAACTTTTTCGGCCCGTCGATGACCAGCCCCTTTCCTTGAACGGCCTGGTGCAGTTGACCTTTAGTGACCAGGACGGGGGTGCCGGCAGTGGAGCCCAGATCGTAGCGATAGGGTTGTGTATTGCTGATCGGCACGGAAGCGACTAAGTTGCCGGCGCCGTTGCGAATATTTACGGAAAACATTTCCGTTTCCGGCGTGGATAAATAGAGGTATTGCGGGCCCCATTCGTCGCGGGCATGCATGGGCGGCAACCAATGTATGGTGTCCAATTGAGCCGAAAGGGTGGCAAGGCGCAGCAGCAATACCGGGAAAACGAGTCGGGCTATTTTCATTGCCGGAGATTTTTGTGGCTTAAATCTACTGCCAATCAACCGGTTTTGCAGATTTTAGGGAGAAAAAACAGAATTTGGCTCGAATTGTCTTTTTATACCTCACGACGTTGACTTACAAGTTTCATTTTTGACAGGATTACAAGATTTACAGGATTTATACCTGTGTTGAAGTAAAATATCCTGTAAATCTTGTAATCCTGTCAAAAATGAAACTTGTCGGGTGGTCGGAGCGAAGCATAGAAATGTCCGCTCACAACCTCAGCACGTTCACATAAAAATTCTCATCCACCTGCAAATCTTCCTTTTTCCCCAGTTTGTAAGGGCTGCTTTTCCATTCGGTGGTCGGGTAGATGAACTCTTTTTTGTCTTTCGACAACGCCACCTTAACCGGCATATCGAAACCTTCCACACAGTTCGTCCAACGGTATTCGACCTTGCCTTTTTTCATGCGGTATTCCAAAACGGGAATGGATGTGTTGCGCAGGTATTGGTCAAAAACCTTTTGTAAATTTTTACCCGACTGTTTTGAAATATATGCTTCAATCTGCGATCCGTCCACCGTTTGGTGGTAAAAATCGCGGTTGAGTCCACGCAGGATCGAGCGCCATTTTTCGTCGTTGTCCACGATCTGACGGATGGTATGCAACATGTTGCCGCCTTTGTAGTACATATCACCGGAGCCTTCTGCATTCACGCCATACACACCGACAACCGGCTTTTTATTCTCAATCTGTTTGCGGCAACCGCGCACGTATTCGGCGCCCGCCTCCTTCCCGAAATGGTATTCGGTGTACAGGCATTCGCTGTAGTTGGTAAAACTCTCATGCACCCACATGTCGGCGATGTCGCGGTAGGTGACATTGTTGGCAAACCACTCGTGCCCCGATTCGTGGATGATGATGAAATCCCATTTTTTGCCCCAGCCGGTGCCCGACAAGTCCATGCCGAGGTAGCCGTTGAGGTATTGGTTGCCGTAGGTGACCGAACTCTGGTGCTCCATGCCGAGGTAAGGCACTTCCACCAATTTGTAGCCGTCTTCATAAAACGGGTAGGGGCCGAACCAGTGTTCAAACGCCCGGAGCATGAGTTTTACCTGCTGAAATTGCTTTTGGGCTTTTTCGAGATTTTTCGGCAGCACATAATAGTCCAGCGTCAGCAACCCTTTTTCTCCCTGAAACGTATCGGCAAAATGGGTGTAGTCGGCGACGTTTACGTTCACGCCGTAGTTGTTGATCGGGTTTGTCACAAACCACTCAAAAGTGCGGGTGCCGTCGCCGTTGTCGGTCGTGCGGCGCAGTCTGCCGTTGGAAACATCCATCAAAGTTGACGGTACGGTGACGGCAATCGACTGAGAATCAGGCTCATCGTAAGCGTGGTCTTTGCAGGGCCACCACACGCTGGCGCCGAGTCCCTGGCAGGAGGTAGCCACAAAGGGTTTGCCTTTGTCGTCTTTCGACCAACTGAATCCGCCATCCCAGGGCGCGTTTTGCGCTTCGCGCGGCTTGCCCGAATACCAGACGGTGACCGCCTGCCGCGAACCCACCGCCTGCTCTTTTTTCAGTTGAATAAAATAGGCATTCCGCCCCTGCCGGACGACTTCGAGCGCCTGGCCGTCTTGCTCCGCCCGTTCGAGGCTGAGCGGCGGTTGCAGGTCGACTTGCAGCACTTTGTTGGGTGTGAGCACTTTGTACCGGATTTCATTGCTGCCCGCGATGCTCTTGCCGGCAGGGTCGACTTTGACTTTCAAATTGTAGAAAGTCAGGTCCCACCAGGCGCGCTGGGGTGTAATGCTGCCGCGCAGGGTGTCGTCTTTGGAGAAAGCGGGCGGTTGGGCAGTGGCAATAGTGGCAAAAAAGAGCAGGGTGAGGCCGGAGAGGATTTTGGCAAATTGCATAAAGATCACCTTGAAAGTTTGATTCAGGCATAAAGGTATTGACGCGCGTCTGTCGTGGCTGCTTTTTATACAAAAAACCTGTTTTGCCGGGAAATCGGTGTTTTAATTGCTCTTTATGACTTATGAGACGCCTTACTTCTTGCGTTGCGATATTCGTTTGGATGTTCAGCAGAGAGCGATTACTTTTGTCATAAAAATGGCCTTTCTCTTATGACAATTTCGGAGAAAAAAATTGAACTGGTACAGGCGCTCCTGCTTTTGCAAGACAAGGCGACGCTGTTTGAAATTGAAAAAATTATGACCGCTGCTTTCAAAGCCCAAAAAAACAAGGGCCTTGCGGCTGTCGAAGCGGGAAAAACGCACACAACATTTGAGGCTTGGTCTGCTCAGTTTGAAACCCCGGAGCACCCCGACACAGAGGATGATTATGGCATGATCCCGACAGAATTGCGCCAGCGTATATGGGCAGCAGAACAGGGCCGGGATATGAGTTTGGAAGAATTTTTCGAGAGCATCGCTCAAAACTAATCAGTGCCAGGCCATGCGGGAAGTCAAAGTCAAACAGCAATTTCTCGATTCGCTGCTGGAAATCAGAGAATACATCGCGCAGGACTCGCCGCAAAACGCCGACAAATTTATCGCCGATTTGAAAGCAAAAATGGAGCGAATCATCGAAGACCCGGAAAACTTCACCCCTGAAAAAAACCTCCTCACCCAGCGTTTCCTTTACCGCTTTGCCCGCTACAAGAAAAGTTATAAAATCATTTTCAAGGTATTGGACACCCAACTTATTTTCCTTGACATCGTGCACGGGAAACGCCATACTGATTATTTCAAAAAACTGAAAACGACGGATTATCGGTAGCGTAGCCAAATTACCCTACTTTAGCCACTGAAAAAACACCCCCGCCTACTCATGATATCACCCCGCTGGCAACTTACCCCCACCGACGAAGCCGCTGCGCAGGCGCTGCAAAAAGCGTTGGGGATCGATCCTTTGTTTTGCCGGCTTTTGGTACAACGCGGCGTGACCACCTTCGACGATGCCCGCGCCTTCTTTCGCCCCAGTCTCGACGATTTGCACAATCCTTACCTGATGAAGGATATGAATCTGGCCGTCGCGCGGCTGGACGAAGCCCTGCAACGCAACGAACGTATCCTGCTCTATGGCGATTACGACGTGGACGGCACCACCAGCGTGGCGCTGATGTACGCCTTTCTCTCCGGCTTTTACCGCAACCTCGACTACTACCTGCCCGACCGGGAAAAAGAAGGTTACGGCGTAAGTATGGCCAGCGTGGAATATGCCCATAGCAGCGGCGCAGCGCTGGTGATCGCCATGGACTGCGGCATCAAAGCCCACGAAGCTGTGGCGAAAGCGAAGGGCTACGGCATCGACTATATCGTGTGCGACCACCACCTGCCTGAGGGAGGCCTGCCCGAAGCGGTGGCGAATCTCGACCCGAAACGCCCCGATTGCCCTTATCCTTTTAAAGAACTCAGCGGTTGCGGCATTGCCTTCAAACTCGCCCAGGCGCTGGCGATGCACCACAACACGCCCCCCGAAGAACTCGACGCCCTGCTCGACCTCGTGGCCGTCAGCACCGCCTGCGACATCGTGCCGATGGTGGGCGAAAACCGCATCCTCGCGCGCTTCGGCCTGCAACGACTCAACCGCTCGCCCCGCGTCGGGCTGTGGGCGCTCATGAACCGCATCAACCGGCCTTTTCCCCTGAATATCGCGGATCTGGTGTTTGGCCTCGGCCCGCTCATCAACGCTGCCGGCCGCCTCGGCGATGCCCGCGAAGCCGTGCGGCTCATGCTTTCCGCCGACCGCAACAGTGCCCTCGACAACGCCGGCGCACTCGTGCGCCGCAACAAGGAGCGCCGCGAAGTAGACTATGCCATGGCCGACGACGCACGTCGTCGCTTCACCGAAATACCCGGCTGGGAAACGCGCCGGAGCATCGTTCTGTTCGACCCCGAATGGCACAAAGGTGTCATCGGCATTGCCGCCAGCCGCATGACGGAAGCCTTCCACCGCCCTTCGGTCATTCTGACCAAAAGCAACAACCGGGCGGTCGGTTCGGCGCGTTCGGTGCCTGGATTCGACCTGTACGCAGCCTTGCAGGATTGTGAAGATTTGTTTTTTTCTTATGGGGGTCATGCCCACGCCGCCGGTATGCAGATGCCGGTAGAAAACATAGCGGCTTTTACCGAACGTTTTGAAAGCATTGCCAATCAAAATATTACTTCCGAAAACGAGAGTCCCGTGATCGACATTTGCGCCAAGATCCGGCTCAACGACATCACGCCCAAATTTTGGCAGACCCTCAAACAATTCGAGCCTTTCGGCCCGCACAACCGCAACCCGGTTTTTTGGGCGGAAGGCGTGGTGGATACAGGACATAGTCGCCTTCTGGACAACAACCACGTGCGGCTCTCGCTGCGCCATGCAGACAGTTCTATGGCGTTCAAGGGCATTGGGTTCGGCTTGGGCGATGTGTTTGAAAAGGTGAAAGGCAGGCCGTTCGACGTGGCTTTCAACGTGAAAGCCGAACAGTGGCGGGGCGAGACGGTGCTGTCGTTGTTGGTGAAGGACTTTAAGAGCGGTGTGTAGATTTGAATGCCGAAAGGCGATTACATGAAATACGATTGACGATGTTTTCTCGCGTTTCCCTCCATCTCAGGAGCAGCGCCCCACATCGTCAATCGTATTTCATGTAATCTGCAATCGTCAATCATTTTCAGCCTCTCTTCGCCGGCTCCGCGATCGCTTGCTTTTTCTTTTCTGCAAGGTCCATCAATTCTGTTTTTTCTTTCTCTTTCATCAATTTCACCACCTGGCAGCATTGTTCAAAAAACACCTGCGCTTCATCGGCATTGAGCGACTTGCCGGGTTTGTAAGCAATGAGATAATAATTGCTGCCTTCGAGGTGGATCGACGGACGGGCTGTGAGAAACCGCTGTAATTCCGGGCTGAATTTCTGGCGGATTAAATCTTCGATTTCTCCCGTCAGCCAGAAGCGATTGGAGAAATCAGGGTGATCCTCGAAATTGATGTCTTTCCCGACGCCGGTTTTTGCCAAAATTTATGCCACCAGTTTTCCGGTTTCAGCCTGAAATCGGGCAAATTGAACGCCTTGTCGTTGGCAAAAAATACCGTTTGACGCACCGTTGTTGTACTTTTTCCCGTAGAAACCACGTAAGTATAATCAAACAGACAGACATCTGTGCCGTTCACCTGTCCCCGCATCAGGTTGGTGATGCGGTTGCTTTTTCCCCATTTTTTTCGTTCAAGTTTGAACAGGTCGAATGCCTGCAATTGTCGGCTCAATCCAAAAGCGTCTTTCTCGTGAAAAGACAAACCGAGTTCATGGGCAAGATCTTGCAAATCGCTGCGGCGTTGCGTTTCGCGTTTTTTTACAAACCACACCATGCCCGCTATGAACGCAACCATGGCCGTTAGAAAAAGGATCGGAATTAACATGTCAGCAGATATTTCAGGGCGAAATTACCTATTTAAAGTAACATCGAAGGATCGGTTGATCTCGCCCGTTTTGCCTCCAGAAAAGTTCGTACGCCACTGAAACTCACCGTTTGATTTTGAAAAAAATATTGCGCGGCGGCGGCTTCTTCTTCCGTAGCGCTAAGGTGATTTAAAATATTGGTCAGGTGCATTTTCATGTGTCCCTGCTGGATGCCGGTGGTAATGAGCGAACGCACGGCGCCAAAGTTCTGTGCCAGCCCTACCGCCGCTACGATGCACATGAGTTCGGCTGCGGAAGGATGTCCGAGCACTTCGAGCGAACATTTGGCAAGTGGGTGCAAAGCTGTGAGCCCGCCGACCGTACCGAGCGCAAGCGGAATGTTTAACTCAAAATGAAAAATGCCGTTCTCAACCGTGCAGTGGCTCAGGCTGCGGTATTGGCCGTCGCGGCAGGCGAAGGTGTGTCCGCAAGCCTCGATGGCCCGAAAGTCGTTGCCCGTTGCCATTACGACCGCATCGATGCCGTTGAAAATCCCCTTGTTGTGCGTGGTAGCGCGATACGGGTCGATTTCTGCAATGCGCACCGCCGCTGCAAAACGGTCGGCCAATTGAACGGCGTCCATGCCCTGGCTGCGCGCCAGTTCTTCGAACGACGAGAGCGGCGCTTCCACCCAGGCCCGCACGAGACATTTCGGGGTATAGTTCGATAATATTGACATCACAACCTCTATGTCGCGCTCGGCGTCGGGTAGATCCGGGTAGTCGGTAAAAAAATTTTCAAGCGCACCTGCAAGGCGTTCCAGCACCGAATTGATAAAATTGGCGCCCATGCTGTCGCAGGTATCGAAAGAGGCGCGGAGTTGGAAGTAGTTGGGTTCGGGTTCGGTAAAATCGAGGAGTTCGATATCGTGGATGCCGCCGCCACGTTTGCGCATATTGGCAGTGAGATCATCGCAAGCCGAGAGCAGGTAAGCGCGTAGTTCGGGGAAAAGGCTTTGTATTTTTTCCGGTCGGCCCATCCAGCGGAAGTGCACCTGACCGAGTTTTATCATGCCGACAACCTCGGCGTGGAATCCTCCGCGGTCGAGCCAGAATTTGGCGGCACTCGCCGCCGCCGCCACCACGCTGCTTTCTTCGATCACCATCGGGACGGCGTATATTTTGCCGTTGATCAAAAAATTCGGTGCGATGCTGTAGGGTAGTACAAAATTCGCAAGGACGTTTTCCGTAAAACCGTCCACGATTTTTTGCGTCTGTTCATCAGTGTGTTGCCATTCGGCTAAAATGTTTTCCGCAGCCGCCGGATCACTGCTGAAATTGCCGGCCAACCATTTGATCTTCTGCTGCTTGGTAAGTTTGGAAAAGCCGTTAATCGTTTTCGACATACTATTTTAGGTTTCAGGGTTTCAAAAGGGTAATTCATAAGTCATTTAGAGTCATTAGGGTCATTAGGGTCATTTAACTTGATTGGGGAAACAAGTTGAATGAGGATTTACAAACTGAAAAAATGACTTTTAATAACTTTTAATGACTTTTAATGACTCTAATTGACTTATGAATTACCCTCTTGAAACCTGTCATTTTACGCTGAGAAACGCGTGTGCCAGTTCCAACCCACGCACCTGCGCTTCCACAAATGCCCGCAGTTCGGCGTAATCGCCCCGGGCGTATTTCAAAAAGCCGGAAGCCTGACCGTATACTGCCGTAAGATCGGATTTTTTCAGCAAGTAATACCCGTCGAGAAAATCCCGCACACCGCCGGATATGATGAGGTGCCGCACCCGGCACCGGTCGCCCAATTCGGTTTTCAGCGCGTTTACAAAGCCGAGCATTTCGAAAGCAGAATGACCGGCGGTGGCTATTTTTTCAAAAATCAATTGTTTCACCGGATCGCTGCGCAGGAGTTCGAGTTTGGCAAAATTGGTGCCTCCCGCAGCCGCAAACTCGATTGCCTCGATGGGCAACTGCAACAACGCACGCAGGCTTTCGGGTCCGAAACCCTGGCCCACTTCTTTTACGATTATTTTGAGGTCGGCGGTTTGCAGCAATTCCCGGATCGTTTCTAAGGGCGGGCGTTTAAATACATCGCCCTCGGGCTGCATCGCTTCCTGCAGAGGGTTCACGTGTACGATAAGTCCGTCGGCGCGGAGTTTGAGGAGCAACGCAATGATGCGTTCCGTCTCTTTTTTTTCCAGCAATGTTTCGATTTGCGCCACACCAAGATTGGCATACAATGGCAAATCCGTCCCCATCGTACCGCGCACGTCGAAATCGCTGAAGAACTCGTCGCTGTACAGGAGTTGGCGACAGGAGCCGAGCCCCATACCCATTCCGAACTCGGCACAGGCACGGGCAAGATTGTGGTTGATGACGTTTGCCAGCCCCGTTCCGCCGGTCATGCTCGATACCCACATCGGAGCGCGCAGCATTTTTCCCAAAAAAGAAAACGGTATAAGCGATCCCTTCGGGGGATGGGCTGCAAGGAGCGGTTCGTAATAAAAGCGGCTATCCAGTTCACCTGTTTCCACCCGGCTGTTGAAAGCCAGATCGATGTGGTCTTGTTTGCGGGAAACAGCGGTGGGATCGTCGTCGGACAAGCCGATGAGTGCGGCGGGATGTAATTTTGTCGGGTCGTTGGATGCCATTGAATGGAGCGATCGGAAAGCAAAGGTACTGTTTTCCGATGGAGGCAGGAAACAACGGAGGCGGGCAAAGGTTTTAGGCACAGATTAACGCAAGTTGTGTGGTACGCACTCATCACCCCCCTGCCCCCCCTCAAGGGGGGACTTCTGCTTCGCTACGCTCCGCAAACGCGTCGTCAGAGCGGCGTAGCCGCGTTCAAGTCCCCCCTTGAGGGGGGGCAGGGGGGTGATGAGTGCATACCACATAACTCATTGTGTTACAGGTCACAACTTGCGTTAATTAATTCAAGTTGTGACCAATCTGCTTCCCTCTATACGGATAGTCATTTCGGAACGAAGTGAAGAAAACTACAAAAACCAGATTCCCCGGGAAGTGCCGAAAAAAACACACGATTTGTTCGCGTTTTGCAGCATCTCTGATTAAGTAAGTTGTGTAGTTTTCTTCACTTCGTTCCGAAATGACAATTCTTTTTTAAATGACAAAAGGTCACAATTTGCGTTAATTAAAAGAGCAATTGACATCTGTTATCTATCGCACCACTTTGAAAGCAAAGTAGCCGTTGCCGGTAGCGGCCCAGGTGCGCACCCAGATCGGCAACAGCATCTCGATGCCGCGCGCGGTCGTGATGTCGCCCAGGTCGATCACGTCGTTCCAGCCCCAGGGGGTCAGGAAATTTTTGATCACCGATTGTTTGGCTTCGGTATCGTTGCCGCTGACGAACATGGTGCCCCGGTCGATGGCCGATGATTTGGCCGCATTGACCATGACTTCGCAATTGACGATGTTGAGTGATTTTACCACTTTCGCATCGGGAAATTCGTGTTGGATATGCTCCCCCAATGAGTCGGTGTTACTGATAAACAGCGATGGCGGCATACCTTTCGAAAAATCGAGGGGGTTGCTGATGTCGATCAATACTTTGCCGGCAAGGTTGCCGGCGCCCGCAGAGCGGAGCGCATCGAGCGTGCCGTCGCCTTTGGTACACACGAAAACGACTTCGCCGAAAGCGGCAGCATCAGCAAATGTGCCTTCCGAGGCATTGGCGTTATTGGTGGCTACCCATGCGAGGGCTTTTTCATTTCCTTTTGTGCGGCTGCCCATTTTGACGCTATGGCCAAGTTGGATCAATGCCGAACCGATAGTGCGGCCGACCATCCCGGTTCCGAGTACTGCGATGTTCATAATTGGATTTGTTTGAGAAATTTACGAAATAAGGTCTAAAATTACGATCTGTCAGGTAGACGGCTCTATGCCGGAAAATAAAATTCCGTAGTTTTGCCGCCGTTTTTCGGGCGAAGTATCCCGTTGGCGATGATTATCAATTCGTTACACCAACTTTTTACTCACTAAATTAATATCCACCGGATGAGTTCTCTGGTTTATGTACTTCCATTTTTCGGTTTTGTCGGGCTTGTTTACATGTTTATCCTACAAAATTGGGTAACCAAGCAGGATGCCGGCGACGAAAAAATGCAGGGCATCGCAAAAAATATCGCCGATGGCGCGATGGCCTTTTTGAAAGCCGAATATCGGATCCTCGCCATTTACGTCGTCGTGGCTACGGCTCTTTTGGTATGGCTCAGTACGCTTGTGACAACGAGTCACTGGCTGATTGGCGCCGCCTTTATCCTCGGCGCCTTGTTTTCGGTTATGGCCGGTTATTCGGGTATGAGCATTGCTACGAAAGCTAATGTACGTACTACTCAGGCTGCCCGCACCAGCTTGGCCAAAGCACTGAACGTCTCGTTTAAGGGCGGTTCGGTGATGGGGCTTGGCGTAGCCGGCCTGGCAGTGTTGGGCTTAAGTTTTTTGTTTTCGCTCTTTTACAACTTTTTCATGGGCGGCGAATACGGCGCTGCAGGTGCAGGCTATTTGGGCATGTCGCAAGTGTTGGAAGTGCTGGCCGGCTTTTCGCTGGGCGCCGAATCCATCGCCCTGTTTGCCCGTGTGGGTGGCGGTATCTATACCAAAGCCGCTGACGTAGGCGCCGACCTCGTAGGTAAAGTGGAGGCCGGTATCCCTGAAGACGACCCGCGCAACCCGGCGACCATCGCCGACAACGTGGGCGACAACGTGGGCGACGTGGCAGGCATGGGCGCCGACCTGTTCGGTTCTTATGTAGCTACCATGCTGGCCGCTATGGTACTCGGGAACTCGGTATTGCGCCACACCGACGCTTCCAACGACGGGTTCGGCGGCATCGGCCCCATCCTTTTGCCGATCCTGATTGCCGGTTTGGGTATCATTTTCTCCATTATCGGGATGCTGCTTGTGCGCGTCAAAGACGACGCGGAAGCGAGTGCTGCCACCGTACAAGGCGCATTGAACCGCGGCAACTGGGTGAGCATTATCATTACGGGGATCGCCTGTTATCCGGTGATCAAATGGATGTTGCCGGAAAACCTCGGCATGTACTTTTTCGGCGATATCAACCCGGCAACCGGTGCTGAAATTATTACGGCAGTCCCGAGCCTCAACGTCTTTTTTGCGGTCGTCATCGGCCTCGTTGTGGGCGCATTGATCTCGGCAATAACCGAATACTACACGGGTCTGGGCAAAAAACCTGTCATGAGTATTGTGCGTCAATCGGGTACGGGCCACGCTACCAACGTCATTGCCGGTCTCGCTACGGGCATGATGTCTACCTGGATGCCCATCGTTTTGTTTGCAGGTGCCATCTGGAGCACCTATACACTGGCCGGTTTTTACGGCGTGGCAATTGCCGCTTCCGCTATGATGGCTACCACGGCCATGCAGCTGGCGATCGATGCTTTTGGCCCGATTGCCGACAACGCCGGCGGCATTGCCGAGATGAGCGAACTGCCGAAAGAAGTGCGCTCCCGCACCGATGTGCTCGACTCCGTGGGCAACACGACGGCTGCCATCGGCAAAGGTTTCGCCATTGCCTCGGCTGCGCTGACCGCACTTGGTTTGTTTGCAGCGTATGTGGATTTTACGGGTATTAAAGGGATCAATATTTTCAAGGCCGATGTATTGGCTGCCCTATTCCTTGGCGGCATGATTCCGGTCGTATTCTCTGCCTTTGCCATGCAGAGTGTGGGTAAAGCCGCTATGGATATGGTAAACGAGGTGCGTCGCCAGTTCCGCGAAATACCGGGCCTGCTTGAAGGCACCGGCAAGGCCGACTACCAGCGCTGCGTGGAAATCTCCACCAAAGCGGCCCTGCGCGAAATGATCCCTCCGGGTGCAATCGCCCTGATCACGCCGATCGTTGTAGGCTTCCTGATGGGGCCTGAGGCGCTTGGCGGCTACATGGCTGGTGTGACGGTGAGTGGCGTCATGTGGGCCATTTTCCAGTCCAACGCCGGCGGCGCCTGGGATAATGCAAAAAAATCCTTTGAAAAAGGGGTAGAAATCAACGGCCAGATGTACTACAAAGGCTCCGATCCGCATAAAGCCGCAGTGACCGGCGACACCGTGGGCGACCCGTTCAAAGACACGTCCGGGCCTTCGATGAACATTCTCATCAAACTCTCATGTCTCGTGGGTCTTGCCATCGCCCCGATCCTGGGCCAACACGCTGCCACCCAGCAACCGGCAGTGCCGCAAGGCATCAACATGCCGCAGCAATATCAGTATCAGCAGGGATCATCGGATGCCATTCGTCAGCAACAGGGACAGCCTTCCACGATCCAACCCGGACAGGGTGAACCCGGACAGGGTGCGATCAGCGCGCAACCTCCTGTCCAGACGCAACAGAATACGCCCCAACCTGCTACTGTCAACCCCGGCGCCCCGGCGCCCGGCGGTCAATTGGCACCGGGCACTTTGGCGCCACCGCAAGGGCAGCAGCCTGCGCAGAATCAGCAATTGCAACAAAATCCACAGCAGAAGAAACAGTGATCGGCTGTGGTTGAATTGAATATAAAAAGCGCCCCGGCTCGAATTTCGAGCCGGGGCGCTGTCACTTAAAGATGCTGCTTCAAATTTTAAATAACAGTAACCGAACAGTCATCATTTACTTTAAGGCAGATACCTGCTGCGGGGACAAAGATAGGGCCTGCACCGTTTATGTATAACAATGCACCTGTAGGCGAAGTAGTTGTGACTGCCAGTATGGTACCCGCAGGCACGTTAAACGGTCCACCAGTCACAACACCACTAGGATAGGTAGTTTCACAACGGCTGTTACAAGTATTTGGGTTCGTGTTCGTGTTGGTTCCGCAAAAGATGACGGGTGCGTCGGACATCCATGAAATATAGCAATTGCCCCGGTCGATGACGCCAGTATTTTGGTCAGTATTTTGGACGGCTTCCTGTGTGTCGGACTTGTGGCAAAAAGCGAGGAAAAGAGTGAAGGCGAGTGCCGGCAAGGCGAAAAGGACTTTTTTCATGTTTTTAAAATTAAATCGGTGAAAAAATAGGATGGATAAGAGGCTTTAAAGAGCGCGCGCCCTAAACATTCATTACGCAGGGTCCCGGCTCATAATTCGAGCCGGGACCCCGACATTTAAGGATGCTGCTTCAAATTTTATAACCAAGTATATGTACAGTCATCGTATACCCTAAGAGCCACGCAGCCGCCAGGGGGGATAAATTGTGCAGGGAGGCCTGGAAGTGTCACCCATGCACCGTAAGGTGAAGCAGTTGAGACTGCCATTTGAATAGGCGACGTCACGGTAAAAGTGAAAGTCTCGACACCAGTAGAGTACGTGGTTGCGCAAGCGGAAGTAAAAGCAGTTGAGTTCGTGTTGGTTCCGCTAAAGATGACAACTTCAGTGATAGGAGTCCACGAAATTACGCAAGTACCCCGGTCGATGACGCCAGTATTTTGGTCAGTATTTTGGACGGCTTCCTGTGTGTCGGACTTGTGGCAAAAAGCGAGGAAAAGAGTGAAGGCGAGTGCCGGCAAGGCGAAAAGGACTTTTTTCATGTTTTGAAAATTAAATCGGTGAAGAAAAGAGATGAGAAATGGCAAAATGGGGTCTTTATTGATGGATTATCGGTGTTGCCTTGACAAAATTGAACAAATGATTTTTCTAAAATTGCTACGGTTTTTTGGCATTTTCCGGGCGAAAATGCCTGATTTATTGGCAAAGCACATTTGTATTCAAAGCCGCTTCACCCGGTTTCTTGGGAATAACTTCCTAAACATATCATAAAAAGCAAATATGACCTGCATTGTTTTCCTACGCTTTTTCATTATTTTCTGAGTGATAGCCAATTTTGAATGTGAAAAATTTATTCTGTGCACCTTGAAACGAATACTGGTTGAAGCAAATGACCCACCCGTAAAATTGACCTGATACACGACTGAATTCATAACCTTCAAAAAGGCGCCAAACCTTACCTTCGCCCCATGACTGCTATTCGCGAAACAAACTTTCAACTACCCGGCCAGACCGCCTTTTATCGCGGCAAAGTCCGCGACGTTTATACCGTCGATAACTTGTTGGTGATGATCGCCAGCGACCGCATCTCGGCGTTCGACCACGTACTGCCGCGCCCCATTCCGTATAAAGGCGCCGTGCTCAACCAGATCGCCACTTATTTCCTCGATGCTACCCGCGACATCTGTCCCAACTGGCTGATCTCGACACCCGACCCCAACGTCGCCATCGGCCACCGCTGCGAACCCGTGCGGGTGGAAATGGTGATCCGCGGTTATCTGGCCGGCCACGCCGCGCGCATATACGCTGCCGGATTGCGCGAACTCTGCGGCGTCAGCCTGCCGGAAGGAATGCGGGAAAACGACCGGTTTCCGGAACCCATCATCACACCCACCACCAAGGCCGACGAAGGACACGACGAGGATATTTCCAAAGCAGAGATTCTGGCGCGTGGTTTGGTCGGCAGGGAAGACTACGAACTGATGGAAACTTACACCCGCGCACTTTTCCGGCGCGGTACCGAAATGGCGGCCGCACAGGGACTTATCCTCGTGGATACCAAGTACGAATTCGGGAAAAAAGACGGGCAAATCGTTTTAATGGACGAAATCCATACACCCGACAGTTCGCGTTATTTTTATGCCGATGGCTATGCCGAACGCCAGGCACGTGGGGAAAAGCAACGCCAACTCAGCAAAGAGTTTGTCCGCGAATGGCTGATTGCCAATGGTTTTCAGGGCAAAGAGGGGCAGGCAATGCCCGTCATGCCCGACGCATTCGTGCAGGAAATTACCGACCGCTATATAGAATTATATGAAAAAGTAACCGGGAAAAAATTTGTGAAAGCCGAATCGCAAGATGTTTTGGACAGGATCGAACGGAATATATTAACGGCGCTGAAGCAAAGTTGAAAATTGCATCCGCACGCTCTCACGTCTCTCACACTCCTCACTTCTCTCACACGCATGAAATCCGACAAAACAATACCCGCTATCCACAACTGGTGCGACCGTTGGTGTGAGCGCTGCGTTTTTATCGAGCGCTGCGCGGTAGGCATCGTGGAAATGAAACGCTGGCAAAGGGACAACCCTATGACCGATGAAGAAGTATGGGCCGAAGTAAGCGACAACTTCAAGGAGGCGCTGAGCATGCTGGACAAGATGATCCGGGATGCAGGGCTCGACCCGGAGGAAATCGCCAACCAACCCTTACCCGAACCGGACCCCGATCTGGAGGCACTGGAAAAGGAAGTCTGGGAAAAGGGAATGCGCTACTTCAAATCGGTGGATGCGTTTTTCAAAAACAATGCTGATTTCATCCGGGAAAAAGGCGTCGAGGTGCAGCAAAGAAAGGACATGGAACTGCCGATCGATTTCGATACGCTCAGCAGCCTTTCCGACGCACTCGATATCATCCGCCAGTATGCAGCGTTCATCAGTGTAAAAGCGCGGCGTGCGATTTCCGGCATGGACAACATGCACGACACCGACACCTGGGGCGATCCGCCCTACCAGAGCGACGCCAACGGCAGCGCCAAAATCACCGTCATCACCATCGAACGCAGCCTCGGCGCCTGGGAAATTCTGCGCAAACAATGGCCGGAAAAAACAGACGAAATACTTGATCTGCTCATACAACTCAGCCAGTTGCGCAAACGTATGGATCAACTATTTCCCGATTGGAACAAGTTCGTACGGCCCGGCTTCGATACCGAGCCGCCCCAGGTTCGGCGGTTTGAAATGAATTAGAAATTGCGTTATTTTGCAAGAGTAAACAACAAGGTCATGGTAGCAGAACTTTTGGAAAAGGAAACATTTTCGCTCGAAGATGCGGTCGCCCGGCTGGGGGCGATTTCATTCGACGAGCCGATGAATAAAGCGCAATTTACCCTGTTAGCGGAGCAGTTTCCCGATCTTCGGATGGAACGCGAGGCTGATGGAAAAGTTATTATTATGTCTCCCGTAAAAAAAGGTTCCGGCAGGAGAGAATCCCGCTTGTTTGGACTGCTCGCCTTATGGCACGAAAAAATTAATTTGGGTGAATTATTCGGGCCTTCTGCCGGCTTCGATTTGCCGGATGGTTCTTCCAAAGCAGCGGATGTTGCCTGGCTTTCCGACGAAAGCCTTGCCGGTGACCCGGCATCAGAGGAAGAGTTCATTCAAACCGCGCCCGATTTTGTCGCCGAAGTTCGCTCATCCACCGACCGTTTAAAAAAATCGCAAAAGAAAATGACCGACACCTGGATGGCCAACGGCGTCCGCCTTGCCTGGCTCATCGACCCTTACGAAGAAAAAACTTACATCTACCGGCAAAGGCAGGAAGTGGAAACCGTCGAAGGTTTCGACGGCAAAATACTCTCCGGTGAAGACGTGCTGCCCGGTTTTGAATTGCCATTGGAAGTGATGAAGCGCAAAGTTTGAGCATTCAAAATCCCTGTTTTAAAAATAGTACAGGCATCCACCCAAATAAAAATCAGCAATCCGCAATCAAAATGTCGTTCCTAAAAGATTCATCCCTGCTCCGCCATGAAGCTTTCATCAACGGTCAATGGATCACCGCCGACAGTTCCAAAACATTCCCTGTCACAAACCCAGCCAATGGCGAAATATTGGCGCAAGTTGCTGATTTAGAAGCGACTGAAACCCTTCGCGCCATCGCCGCCGCCGAAGCCGCACTACCCGAATGGCGCTCGAAAACCGCCACCGCCCGCGCACAAATCCTGCGTCGCTGGCACGACCTCATCCTCGAAAACGCCGACGACCTCGCCCTGTTGATGACCCTCGAACAAGGCAAACCGCTCGCCGAATCGCGCGGCGAAGTGCGCTACGGTGCCACTTTCATCGAGTGGTTTGCCGAAGAAGGCAAACGCGCCTATGGCGACATCATCCCGCCGCACCTGCCGGGTATGCGGCTGCTCGTGACCAAACAACCCGTCGGCGTGGTCGCTGCCATCACGCCCTGGAATTTTCCCAACGCCATGATCACCCGGAAAGTAGCCCCTGCGCTGGCGGCGGGCTGCACCGTCGTGCTCAAGCCCTCCGAAGAAACGCCGCTCTCGGCGCTCGCATTGGCGGAACTCGCCCTGCGCGCCGGTTTCCCGGCAGGAGTGCTCAACATCGTGACGGGCCAGGATGCCCCGGCAATCGGCCAAGTATTGACAGACAGCGCTGTTGTGCGCAAACTTTCCTTCACCGGCAGCACGGAAGTGGGCAAACTGCTGATGCGGCAATGCGCCGGTACGGTTAAAAAAATCTCGCTCGAACTTGGCGGCAACGCCCCTTTTATCGTGTTCGACGACGCCGACCTGGACGCGGCGGTGGAAGGCGCGATCACTTCCAAATACCGCAACGCGGGCCAGACCTGCGTGTGCGCCAACCGGATTTTTGTACAAAGCGCAGTGTATGAGGCGTTTTTGGAAAAATTTACAGCCGCTGTGCGCAAACAAAAAGTCGGTCCCGGTACCGAACAGGGCGTCAACATCGGCCCGCTCATCAATGCAGAAGCGCTGGAAAAGGTGACCCGTTTGGTCGGCGACGCTTCGAAAAAAGGCGCGCGCCTGCTCACCGGCGGTCATGCCATGCAGGGCACGTTCTACGAACCCACCGTGCTGGCCGATGTGGACACCGGCATGGACATCATGCACGAAGAAATTTTCGGCCCCGTGGCCCCGGTCATTCGTTTTGACACTGAAAATGAGGCCATTGCTATGGCCAACGACACCCCCTACGGTCTGGCTGCCTACTTTTACGGGCGCGACATCGGGCGGGTATTCCGCGTAGCCGATGCCTTAGACTATGGCATGATCGGGGTGAATACCGGCCTTGTGGCGACTACGGTAGCACCTTTTGGGGGTATGAAAGAAAGCGGTATCGGGCGCGAAGGTTCGAAGTACGGACTAGAGGAGTTTATGGAGGTGAAGTATGTGTGTTTGGGGGGGATTTGATTGCAGTTACTGATATTCAGGATGTTGCTCAATAAACCGAAACAAACCTTTCATTGCCGTATTGCGCACCTTGTTTCTCAAAAAACCTGTCCAGCCTAATAGCCACCCTGTCGGTCCGAAGGCTTGTCGCGCCCAGCGCCGGAAAGGGAACCGGTCCACATGCCGGATGATCTTGCCATCCCGGAATTCAAAACTTGCCTCGATGACATTGTGCACCTTTCGGCCTGTGCGCGAAAAAGTGTAATACGCTTCCCAATGCGCCCGGCCTGACTGATCGCCGGCTTGAACTTCGCTGAATTCGATGCGCAGATCTTTGCCCGATTCGCAGAGTAAATGCCACATGGCGGCGGCTTCCTTCCCGTTTTTCAGACTGAAGACTTCGTCGGTAAACGTCGCGTCCGGGTGGTAGCAGGCGGCCATGCTTCGGTAGTCCTTGCGTTGGAAACTTTCGTAGAAATGGCGGATGAGTTGTTCGTTCATGTCTGAGGGTAGTTTTACTTTTGAAAGGTAAAAGTGAATAAAAACATCCACAACAATGCGAAAAGTAGAAGTCAACATCGACATCGCCGTTAAGCCGGAAACGGTGATCCGCGCTTTCACCGATCCGAAAATGTTGAGTGGTTGGTGGGGGGTCGAGCGGTCGTTGGTCGAACCGCGCGAAGGCGGCACTTACCTCGTTGCTTGGGAAGTGTCGGATAAAGGATTCCGATACGTCACATCTGGTGTGATAAAGCGCTATCAATCAGATGGTCTACTCGAAATCGGCAATTTAACCTACCTCAACCCGGAACGCCCGATACTCGGCGGCCTCAACCTTTTAGTGCAAGCCAGGCCCGCTGAAAACGGTGCATCGGTTTATCTCTGCCAGGGCGAATACTTCGATGCCGGTCACGACACGCATTGGGACTGGTACTTCGAGGCCGTGGAAGATGCCTGGCCGAAGGTGATGCAGGTGTTTAAAGAATATTTGGAGAAAAATACGGCGTAAATCATTCCCAAAACTCATCGGGATATTCTAATACCCCTGATGCGTTTTGCAGACTTTCAGGTTGAAGTTCGATTGCCATAAGCACTTCATCGGGCACCGGAAGTGGTGCGGTGATTCCCCATTTTTTCGCAGGGGAAAACCCAAGGCGTGGATAATATCCGGGGTGGCCCAAAACAATTACCGACTTATATCCCAATTTCGTTGCAACAGCCAATCCTTGCTCAACCAACTGATTGCCAATCCCTTTGTTTTGATAGCCGGGCAATACGGAGATGGGCGCCAAACTCAGGCTTTCAACAACGGAGCCGTCGGCCCGACGAATGACAATGGGCGTAAACAAAATATGCCCAACCACAGTGTCGTCAACTTGTGCAATTAAAGAAAGTTCGTGTATGAACGACGGCCGGCGGCGCAGTTTGTCCACCAAAATGCTTTCATCTTCCTGTTGGAAAGCATTTGCCACCAATTCGTACACAAAAGGGTAATCATTGGGAATTTCCTGTCGGATCAAGATATTCATTATCAAATATTTGTATTAATTAACCGAACATTGGATTTTTGACTTGGACTATACTAAATGGTTGGGTGTCACCGTCAAATGTCCAATTATTTAACGCAAATCCTCTTTTCGGCTTTCCTCTTCTTTTTTCCTGTGATACCAGGCTTTGGCTTTGATCTGGCTTCCGCAGGTGTGCATATTGCACCAGCGGCGGGTTCCGTTTTTAGACGTATCCAAAAAAAGCCAGCCGCAATTGTCGCAGGCTTTTACACGCGGCAAACGATCGCTGAGCAGCAGCGCTTCCGCCGAGAGCGCGATGATCCAGAGTGGTTTTTCCAAATACGTCTTTTTAAAAATCCCCCGTTGCAAGCCGTTGTCGGTCAATTTGATACAAGTGTACATATACACCTCGTGCAGAAACCCGTTGAGTGTATCGAGGTGTGCGGGGTGAATTTTCCCGTTTTTCGCATGATAGTCGAACAACTCAAAAATCGCTTCCCGCAGCGCCCGCACTTCGTCCATGTCGCCGGGGGGCATTTTTTGCCAAACCTTGAATTCGGCATCCGGTAATACGGCAAGCCGGCGCACCCACAATATGTAATCATCCCACGTACGCAAGTACTCTTCGCCCTTAACGGGTCTCCGGCCGGAAACAGTATTCGTAAAATCGAGACACAACCAGCCTCCGTCGAGTGTAATTTCTTCAATCGGATTCGCCATAAAATTTTTTACCGCTAAAACTTGCTTTACTGGTAAAGACTCCTGCAACTTTACCCCTGAAATTCTTTTTACCGGTAAAAATACATCTAAAAAATGAAAACAGAACTATCTCTCCTGATTCGACAGATTCAAAGCATTTATGATGGGCGCCCCTGGTACGGCGATTCATTGCTTCATAAACTGGAAAAAATTGGGCCGAAAGAGGCCTTTGCGACTCCCGTACCGGGCGTCCACTCGGTGGCGCAATTAGTCGCCCACATCCTGATCTGGCGACGTGCGCTGGTGGAACGGCTCAAAGGAAATTCAGATTTCAAAGTAGAGATCGATTCCGAAACGGACTGGCAACCTCAGGCCACGTTGCAGGCCAAAGGGTGGGACGCGATCCTGAGCGAACTCGCTGAAAACCAGCATGAACTCCTTGCCCTGCTCTCCACCGAAACCGACGAACTCCTCACCCGGACTTTCGACGGCAAACACACTTTCCGATCCCTTATCGAAGGCGTTATTCAGCACGATATTTACCATACCGGGCAAATCGGCCTGGTGCTTTCCCTCATAGACTAAGAAAAACTTTTACAGAAAGTTTGATTTGGTTGCTAAAGCCCCGGCAAAAGTGCCGGGGCGATTTTTCAAACTTGCCGGAAAATAAATTGAACAATGGTATGAAAACAATCGCCAAAAACCTCAAAGAAGCCATTGAAAATGCACGCCCGCGACTCGAAGCGATGAGCGAATCGCATGCCGCCGCCAAGGCGAAACCTGAAAAATGGTCGGCTAAAGAAATCATCGGCCACCTGATCGATTCGGCGGCCAACAACCACCAGCGTTTCGTGCGCGCTCAGATGGGTGTGACGGCCTTGCAACCCTACCGCTACGCGCAGGACCATTGGGTCAACGTGCAGCAGTATCAGTCCGCCGACTGGCAGGCATTGGTGTCTCTGTGGTATTTTTATAATATGCATCTGGCGCACGTAATCGCCGGTATGCAAACCGAATTTCTTGAAAATGAACTGGATGTATGGGATGAGCCTGCAACGCTTCGTTTTGTGGCGGAGGATTACGTACGGCATTTGAATCATCACCTCGACCAAATAAAAACAATCTGACCATGTATCGCTCCTCCTTTTTATTGCCTCTTTTTCTCCTCTTGTTTGCCTGCCAAAGCGAGATCAAATATGAACAACCCGTGAGTGAATTTACCGATACTGCACGCTATTTCCCATCCGGTATACAAAAAATGCGTTGGTTGGCCGGCGCATGGAAAGGTGTGGAAGCAGGCCGTACCATTCGGCAGTCGTTTCAGTTTCACGGTGGCAACGCGCTGGAAATTCTGTCCAGCGACAACAGGGGTGAAACGAATGCCTGTTCGCTTGTTTGGCGTGAAGGCCGTTATTATTATGGGCAGCAGCGCCAGTGGATCATCACCTGGATCGGTGAAAAGGATGTGCGGCTTGATCCTGTTCATCCTGGCCCGGCGCCTATGACCTGGACACGGCTGAACGACTACAAATGGCATATTGTGCGCCATTTGCCGGTTGGTGATGTAATAACGGTAATGGAGCGTGCAAATGAAATGCATCCATAGAAACATGAAAATTGAATTGCGCAAATGTGATTTCAACGACTGGCCTTTTTTATGGGCGACGAAGAACAAACGGATATACTGATGCAACTGAAAATAAAGTAATTATGAACACAAAAACACTTCCGAACCCAGGTCTGGTCTTTGCGGCTTTTGCCGCAATTTACCTCATCTGGGGTTCCACTTATCTCGCCATTCTTTTTGGCTTGAAAACGATGCCGCCATTCCTGATGTCGGGCATCCGGTTTTCCATCGCAGGAGCGATCCTGCTTTTGTGGCGGTTGTCGCAGGGCGAACGCCCGGTGTTGCGTACCACCCTGCAAAATGCCGTTGCCGGCGTATTCATGCTTTTTGGCGGCACCGGTGCGGTGGTGTGGGTAGAGCAGCACATCAGTTCGGGTATGGCGGCTATCATTGTAGCCAGCCTGCCATTCTGGTTTGTCCTGCTGGACTACCGCCAGTGGTCGTACAACTTTTCCCAAAAAATCGTGCTCGGCGGCATCGCCATCGGTTTTGCCGGTGTGTTGACCCTTTTTGGCTCCGATACGGGTAGCGTATCTGAAAAAACGATTTTTGCCATATTGGTCTTACTGGCGGGCTGTATCTCGTGGGCGGGTGGTTCTTTGTACCTGAAATATACGCCAAACACTCATTCCACCACGTTAAACGCCGGGATACAAATGCTTGCGGCGGGTATCTTCAGCGCGTTGGTCGGCTGGTTGTCGGGCGAATCCCAACATTTTTCCTTTGCTGCGGTCAGTACCGAATCCTGGTTGGGTTTGACCTATCTTATTACTTTTGGGTCGTTGTTGGGCTACTTGTCTTATGTTTGGTTGTTGCGTGTGCGCCCGGTGGTACAAGTAGGGACGTATGCTTACGTCAACCCGGTGGTGGCGGTGCTGCTCGGCTGTGTGTTTGCCGGAGAGCCATTCTCGATGCGGCAAATGCTGGCGCTGGCGGTAATTCTTGCAGGTGTGCTGTTGATCAATTTACCGAAATACAAGAATTTGCAACTAAAAACGGCATAAAAATTTAAGAAATTATCACAACCACATGACAAAAGAAAACAATTCCCGGGTCGTTTCGCTCGACCTGCTCCGGGGCATTGTGATGGTCATTATGGCCTTGGATCACGTGCGTGATTTTACGCATTACGGCACTTTTTTCAATGATCCGACCAATCTGGCTACCACCAATCCTGCGTTGTTTTTTACCCGTTGGATTACGCATTTCTGTGCGCCGGTATTTGTGTTTCTGGCCGGTACATCTGCATTTTTGTACGGTGTACGGCAGGGAAATACGCGGGCGCTTTCCCGTTTTTTGCTGACCCGGGGGCTCTGGTTGATTTTTATAGAGTTGACAGTCGTCAATGTGGGAATCACTTTCGACATCACTTTCAATCTTCACATTTTCCAGGTGATCTGGGCGATCGGACTGAGCATGATTTGCCTCGCGGGATTGGTTTTTTTGCCAAAAAAAATCTTGCTTTTCGTCGGTCTTCTGATCGTAGCTGCGCATAACCTGCTCGACGGCATTGCGATGCAAGGCAGCAGCCTGCCGGCCGTCCTGTGGTATTTCCTCCACCAGGCGAATTTTTTACCGACCGGCCCGGAGAGTGCGGTATTTATCGTTTATCCCGTATTGCCCTGGATTGGCCTGATGGCATTGGGATACTTGTTCGGGAGCTTGTACCGCCCCGGTTTTGAAGCCTCCGCGCGCAAGGCATTTTTATGGAAAGCGGGTTTGGCGGCTATCGGATTGTTCGTGTTGTTGCGTACTTTCAATCTGTACGGCAATCCGTTTCCGTGGGGGCTGCAGAAAGATTTTGCCTTTTCTGTTTTGTCTTTTCTGAATACAAACAAATATCCGCCTTCGTTGCAATATCTTTTGATGACCATCGGGCCGGCGTTGTTGTTTCTGTATTGGGCGGAAAATCGGTTCAAACGCCCGGAAGGTTTCTTTGCAACCATCGGTCGCGTGCCGTTTTTTTATTACATTCTCCATTTTTATGTGGTACATCTCGTATCGGTATTGGGCGTTTGGTATGCCGGCTTGCCCTGGTCGTACAACCAGCTCTCCGCCCGAAATATGATGCAGCCCCCTCCCGAATTGCTTCAATACGGTTATTCGTTGATCGTCACCTACGGCGTCTGGCTGCTGGTGATTGCCATCATGTACCCGCTTTGCAAATGGTACGACCGATATAAACGCAACAACCGGGACAAGTGGTGGCTGAGTTATCTGTGAAAAAATCCCTAATCCCCGTCACACTTCCTGCGCCGGGTATCGATGATGTATTGAATTTTCCAGCCGTCGGCGGTCTTCACCAATTGGAACGAATTGGTGCCGCAGTGTGACACTTTGCCGTTGAGATAAAACTTGTAAGGCGTCCATACGCTGGCGAGCGATTTTTCGGCGTGAATAGATTCAAACTCGATTTCTTCTTTGTATTTATCCTTTGTGGGTGTGCCGACAAAACGGACAAACTCGTCAAAATCCTCGGTATAAACCTGCATTTTGCCTTCCTGGTTGGCCGTAAATGTTTGAAATACCGGGTCGGCTGTACAGGCGCTTTTCAGCAGCGTTGTATCGCCCTTTTCCATACCGGTGAAAAAGTTGTTGATGACGGTTTTGATCGCTTTTTCGGGTTTTTCATCTTTTTGTGAAAAGGATGTTTGCGCGGCAAAAACAGCGAGCAGCAACAGGGTGTGACGAAAGTAAAACATAATCCTGGGTAGTGGACTTGTTGACGTTGGACGTTGGGAGATGGGCACGGCAGAGGCAGTCCAACGCCCTGTTATGCCATGATCTCCCAGGCCTCGAATTTGTAGCGCCCAAAAATGCCGTTACATACCACGGGCATATTCCTTTTTCGATAAAAAAAGCCTGTTTTGCAGTCCGAAAGCCGTTTCCCCATCCCGAACGTTTCAGGCAAACCATTTCCCCACGACCGGAATCTCCTGCCGGTGCGACCACGCCAACACCGCGCTGCCAACAAACACAGCAATTGCCAGTCCGAACAACAAACCGCCATCCCCCTCCACTTCGATACCGAGTTTGGTCAGGTGCGTAAAGATCGCCCCGCTTATGACGCCAAGTGCTCCGACTGCCCCCAAACCCGTCGTACGCGGCCACAAAATCAGGAGGGCAACCACGAGTTCGGCCACGCCGGATGCGATACGGCCCCAGGGTTCGATGCCGAGTGTTTGGAAAATGTAGACGCTTTCGGGTGCGCCGGTGAATTTGAAAAAGAGGGTTTGGAGCAGGATACCCGCCACGAGCAGGCGCAACAGCCAGATAAGATTGTTTTTCATTGCGATAAGGGTTTTCTGATTTTTGTCGCCACAAAGTTACCCCTGCGTCTTGGTGTCAAATGTTCTGTGCGTAACAATTGCCGGATTCAGCGCTGGCATCGGCAAATTGCTTTGTTGATTCAGTCCACCTTCAGCCGTACTTTCAGGATTTTGGCCAGCCGTTCGAAGGCAGCTTTCCAGGCTTCATTTAAAAACACCCATGTTCCTTTGCGGTACCCTTTGGTGAGCAGGTAAAAAACATTCTGGCTTTTCCATACCACCGGTTTCAGTTTCATTTCATGCACGATGCCGAGCACGTCGCTGAGCCATTCCATTCGGGTCGCAGAAGATTCATCCATGTCTATTTTTTCAATTTCCCTGTAAATACGCTCACTGATCGCATGCCGGACGGCTTCTTCGTCGGTCAGTTTGATATTCCAGCGTTTCAGATCTTCGGCAATACGGCGCAGCGTGCGGGTGTCTTTTGTTTCGCCATTTTGGAAAAAATGCAGTAGGTCGGAGTTCAGGATATAAGCTGCGATATTGCGCCAGGCATCGGGCATCGGCAGCCCCGCTTCTTCCAGGCCGGTCATCAATTGGTAGTTGTCATTGAATACATCGCGAAATGTGGAGTCCGCCACGGAAAGACTTGCATCGGTAATGCTGGTGATGATTTTGATTTTTTCATCGGCAAAAAGACTCGACATGGTGAACTTCTCCGGTCCGAAGTATTCCTGCAGAATGCCGATCACTTCACCCAGGTTGGCCGCCCGGAATGCCGTACTGGTGCGTTGCCACATGGCATCGAAGGTGGTGCGGTTCATCGTGGCGCTGATATTACCGATGATGTGTTGCTGGCCGATATAGAGCACCGCAAAACAAAATGTCTTTTTAGCATGACTGAGCCGCGAACGAATCGCAAGGCGCCCTGCTGTGAACTGCGGCGTACCTGCTTCGATTTTTTCAAAAAAATCAACCGAGGCGATGTAATTGAACAAATCAAGCCCTTGCGGGTCATCCTCAAACAGCGATGCAACTGCGAAGTGCATGGCCACCCGTTCGAGCGTAACCCGCGTCGGCACCACGTTTTGCACAAAACTTGCGGCGCCGTCGGGCAGCACGTTGCTCGGTGCTTCAGAAAGGCGACGATTGAATTCCTGGTGCAGGTCCACGTGTGCCACGTCGCGCGTGTAGTCCAGCGTACGCAAGGCGTATTGCAAAATCTGGTTGGTCTCGATGCCCGAAATCTCGTCGAAAAACCATCCGCAACTGGTGAACATCAGTACCGCATAACGCTGGATTTCAAGCAGGCGCAGTACAGTTACTTCTTCCAGCGGGCTGATTTCGCGGCGGGTGTGTTTTTTTAAAAATTTTGCTACATTTTCTTCGCTGCGATTGAGCATCACTTCGATATAATCGTTGCGGGCAGCCCAGGGGTCGCGCAAAAAACGGGCGGCTTCGCGCTCGTAGACCGGAGCCAACTGGTCGCGCAGCCAGTTTAAGGTATCGCGCAGGGGTTTGCGCCAGCGCTGGTGCCAGCCGGGATGACCACCTGTGTTGCAGCCGCAATCGCTGCGCCAGCGTTCCACACCGTGTACGCAACTCCACGACGAGTTTTCGTGAATCTGAACTTCCCATTCGGGAGGAAACAGTTCGAGAAACTGGCCGTAGTTGGTTAATGTTGCCAAACCATTGTCTTCGATGTGATTGAGACAATCGGCGAGCGCCATTTCGCCGTGTTTGTGGTGGTGACCGTAGGTTTCTCCGTCGGTGGCAATGTGGGCGAGTTGCGGCGCGTCGTCGTTGTCAAAGATATTCGTGAGGCGGTTGGCGAAGTTTTTTCCGTTATTGAGCAGGCCGTTGAATGCCACTTCCTGCGCTACAGCGCCGTGATAAAAAAAGAGAGCGATGCGGCGCCCGCTTGGCAAATGGCACCAATACGGATGCCGGGTATCGATACTTTCTGCATTGACTTCTTTCCACTCCGGCTGTTGGCTACCATCGGTGGTTGTTCCCGGTTGCGGTTTGTCAGGCATTGGACGCACCGCTTTTGCCTGCCGGGGAGCGAGTATCGTAAACTGAATGCCGTGCGAAGCCAGTACTTCAAGTGTTTCGGTATCCACGGCCGTTTCGGCCAGCCAGACTCCTTCGGGGTAGCGCCCGAAACGGTGCTCGAAATCGCGGATACCCCACCAGACCTGGGTTACTTTGTCGCGGTAATTGCACAACGGCATAATAAGGTGGCTGTGCACCTGAGCCAATGCCGAGCCATGACCGCCAAAACGTTCGGCGCTGCGTTTGTCGGCATTTTTTAACAAATTATACGCTTCCGGATCATTTTCTTCAAGCCAGGAAAGCAACGTGGGGCCGAAATTCCAGGAAATCCGGTTATAATTGTTCCTTATTTTGACGATCCAGCGCTCGTCGTCGAGGATGCGGGCGGCAGCATTGGGGGCATAACATTCGAAGTTGATGCGTGCGTTCCAGTCGTGGAAAGGCCGTGCAGATTCCTGTTGCTCCACCGTTTCGAGCCAGGCATTTTCACGCGGCGGCTGGTAGAAGTGGCCGTGTATACAGACGTATTTATTCATACGGGACATGGGGCGAAGGTAGGGAAAAGTAAAGGTTGCTGTAAAAAGTTACAAGGACTCTTATATTTGTCCACTAAATCGAGAAAAACACTGCTGTATGTAAAGTGTTTCTGCTCAATCCTGTATCTGAAAACCTGATTATACAAAACAAACAATCTTTTCCACGTGGACTGCGAAACCCGGTTTCCTTTTCACAAAAAATCAAATTTATCAGTATGCCCGCTACCACTCATTACACTGTCGCTCCCGGCGACACCCTTTACGGTATTTCCAGAAAATTCGGAATGTCCGTAGACGACATTCTTTCTATCAACAGACTTTCCTCCAATAGCCTCAGCGTTGGTCAGACCCTGCAGGTTTATTCCAGCGGCGGCGGCCAGGAGTCTTACTCGCCACCACCTCCCGCCCAACCGGCGCAACCTTCCACTTCGTGGGGGAGTAGCAGTGGCTCATCCTGGGGCGGCGGTGGCGGCGGAAGCAGTTATGCTTCTGCCCGTCAGCAGTTCGGTGTTCAATCCAGGCCCGATGCCGGCTTCAACCGCTACACCCTTACCGTACCTTTGCTGAACGGTGGCTCTGTGACGGCTAACATGCGCGACAACCTGACCAATTCCAGCCACATGATGTACCCGCAGGGCATCATGTACGCCGGGCAGTCCAATATCGAAATCGACGTTCGTTCCATTCAATCGGTGGGATTGAATGCCGAGACAGCGCGCGCTTTGCAATATGTGTCCATGCACGAAGGAAAATACGACGCCATCAACAGTTACGACAAGGCGATTTTTTCCTACGGATTCATTCAGTTTGTCGGCGCAGCGGCGCAGGGCGGCAGCCTCAACCGGGTGTTGGCAAGCATGAAAACCAACGCGTCGGGAGCCTTCTCCCAGGTATTTCAAAGTGTGGGTATCGACGTTTCGGGCAATACGGTGACCGTCGCCGACAACAACGGCAATACCCTTCAGGGCGACCAGGCCTGGCTGTATATCCAGCAAACCGTGCCGCTCTACGGGGCCTTTATTCAGGCGGGTTTTGAACCCTCGCTGGTACTCGAACAATTGCGCATGGCCAATACGCTCTATGTTCAACCGGCGTTGACGGCCAAACTCGACCTCAATATCGCCGGCACACCCATGTCGGTCATCTTGCAGGATATCTACACTTCCGAAGGATTCCGGACCATCGCGATTGCCGTGGGCATCAATCAGGGCATCGGCGGCATGAGCCGCAACGTAGTAGCGCCCGCCACATCGCAGATAGCCGTGCAAACCGGCGTCCCTGACCTGCGCCAGATCGACGAACGCGCCGTGGCTGAGTTGATCGCCACCACCGCTACCGACCAGCGTGTGCGCAGCCGCGCACAGGGCGTGCTGGATTCGGGCATGAGTTTCGACAAAGCAGGTGGGTGGGGATAACCGGCAAACGCTAAGAAACTGTTTTAAAACCCCTGGGTAGGTGTGGCATGACCGCTTTGAGATCATTGTTTAAGTAATAATCCCGCAAGCGGTCATACCACACCTACCCAGGGGTTTTAGAACAGTTTCTAAGGCACGGGTTTTTCATTACCTTGTGCCTTAGCGCCTTTGTAGCAAAATAAGCCTCGGGAAATAATTTTTTCAAAACAAAACGACTTAACCATGTTACGCACTTTTTTCAAAAACTGGTGGGTGCTTACCCTGAAGGGTACCCTGCTGGTGGTCTTCGGCATCCTTTGCTTTGCAAATCCAGGTGTCGCTATCCTTTCTTTGGCACTCTGGTTCAGCTTGCTGTTGATGATCGACGGGGTGTTATCGCTCATCGCCGTTTTTTCACACTGGAAAGAAACCGAGGACAAGTGGTTGCTTGTGGTCGAGGGCGGCGTGAGCCTGTTGCTCGGAATTATGCTTTGGCGCAATCCGGAAGCATCGCTGCTGCTGGTAGCGATGACCGTAGCCATTTGGGCCTTCTTTTCCGGTATCAGCCGGATCGCTATGGCTATCCAGTTGCGCAAGGAAATGGAGGGTGAATTCTGGCTGGGACTCAGCGGCGTTTTGATACTGTTGCTGGGCGTCGCCATCGTCGCGCAACCCGCCATCGGTATCGCTGGTCTTGCCTGGCTCATCGGTCTGGCGACCCTGTTTGCAGGTATTGTATTGATCGTCCTGAGCCTTAAAATCCGCAAAGGCGGACATTGGTTGAATGAAACCGCCCGGGAAGCTAAGTCAAAACTGGATGAGTTGAAATCGCGCACGAAGTAGCGGAAAAAGCGCTACGCAGGAAATGTTTTTTGAAATGCGCCTGCACCTGATCGCTCTTCAGGTGCAGGTGTTAATGTAATTTCACCTTGTTCCGGGAAACAAGCATCCGGGTGACCTATTTTTCCCTTTCCATGAAAAGGCTTCTGCTACTGCTATTTTTTGTTTACCCGGTGCTGCATTCCCTGCAAGCCCAGGACAATCACTACGAAAGCGACCTGCTTGGTTCGCAAAATGCTATACTGACCGGCGCGTCCATCTCGCGTTGGGTTGACCAAACGGCCGTTATCAACAACGCCGCAACCATGATTTTTGCCAAAGAAGCGGGTTTTACCTTCAATACAGCGACCGCCAGATTCGACAATGTTAAATATGGCAATGGTTTGGGAGAGAGTTTTGACCTGGAAGCCAGCAATACGCAAATATACGCGGGCCTTGTTGCATGGGAGATACCATCTTTGCAGCGTGTCGGCGAGCGCACCGTGGGCTTTTCCATTTATGGCCGTATGCACGATCGCTTGAATTTGGCCAACCGGGTCATGTTAAATGCAAATATTATCGACGACCCGGAATTTCCCGGCAAGGAGACATTCATCGGTATTTATTCCCACAATTCCGACATCGACGAAACGGTCGGTAGTTTGGGCTGGGGAGAACGTATCTCCGACGAATGGGCAATCGGCCTTACCACACAGGTTTTTTTTCGGGGGCAAAAATACCAGGAAAACTTCTCCGCTACCGCTATTCCCAACCCTGACTCCTCGTTTCAGACAGATGCAGTCCGCAGCGAGTCGAATATCAACCTGCATTACAATACGACCATGCTCCAGTTAAAAGGCAGCATCGCCTGGCAAAAAGCCGATTGGAGTGCCGGTCTGGTCGTCTCAACCCCTTCGGTCCAGGTCTACGGCAGTGGCGGCATGTTGGCCGAAGTCAATTTAATGAATATACAAGTTCATCCCGGCGAACCACGAAACAGTTATTTTGCCAATGCCTACCTGGAATCGGCAAAACCGCGCTACAAGTATCCATTATCCATCGACTGTGGGATATCCAGGAAATTGAAAAATGTTCATCTTTCGGTAGCGGCCTCCTGGTACGCACCGATCGACCGCTATACGGTCATCAACGCCGGTGATGCAACGGTCATACTGCCTTCCGGAGATCAAAATGTGGTGTACGAACCGGGCATGTTCAATGCATGGAGTGTCAACCGTTCCATCGTCAACTTTTCTACCTCGGCAAGTTGGCGAGTCTCCGGGGTTTACAGACTGATGCTTGGCTTTCGTACCGACAAGCATTTTGTCGAATTTCCCGATCCGGAGGAAGAGGTACCCGGCTTTTTAATGAGCAAAAAGGTTTGGAACCGCTATCATTTTAATACCGGTGCTGAAATCCGCTGGCGGCGCAGTTTTTGGATCGTCGGCGTACAATACAGCAGAGGGCGGGCGGAGGACTATCCGTCTCCGTACAGTTTCAGCGGCGTGACAGAAGGTAATTTTTTAGAAGGTGTACCTGGAGTAGGCATGGTGCGGCAAGACGGCCTGAGTTTTTTAGTCAGTTTTTTCTTTCAATTCCAAAGTAAAGATAAATAGCAAACAATGTTGAATCACATCATAATCAAAAAACCACGTTTCTTTGGTCATCTCAATGATTGTTAATTATTAATGGCTCAGTCATCATGAAATCAATCTGGTTCTTTCTCAAAACCTCCATTGTTGGTGGTGTCACATTTTTTTTGCCCCTTGTTTTTTTAATGATCATGCTGAAACACGCGGTAGAAGAACTCACCCGCGTGGTTGGTCCGCTTGCCGAAAAACTGGGCATTGCTACCGTTGCGGGAAAAGCAACCATCCTGATTTTTGTCATCGCAATTATCCTGTTGGTCTGTTTTATTGGGGGTTTGTTGATGCGCCTGCCGCAATTCAGACAGTTGAACGAAGTGATTGAAAACAACGTCATGTCGCTGGTGCCCGGTTACGACACCTTCAAACAAACCGCGCTGCAGAAAATTGCAAAAGATGACGAGAAAAACAAGGCCGAATCCCATACGCTGGTCTTGTTATTCGACCAACATGCGTGGGTACCTGCGCTGAAAACGGAAATGCACAATGGCTACTGCTCTTATTTTTTCCCTGCGGACGCCAGCCTGAAGAGTGGCCATGTGAAAATTTTACCAATGGATTCGGTGCGGGAAAAGGTCATCCCGTTTGATCAACTCAAAAACGTAATGTCCCCTGATGCCAAGGGAGTAATCGCACTTATTGGATAAAGCTATACATGCGAGAGTGTTCTATTTGCCTACCTTTGCGCGGGAAAAGCAATGAACAGACCCACCGGCCAAACCCGAAACACACGGCATGTCAAAAGGAAAACGCGGACAATTAAGCATGAATTTCGACAGTGAACGCGTCTCGAAGCTCTTCGGGATATTTCTCCTGTTCCTGTCCTTTTACTTTTTTATAGCTTTCGTCTCTTACCTGTTCACCTGGAAAAACGACCACGACATCGTGTTCCGCTTTTCCTGGGACATGTTTCTCGCCGATACGCAGGTGGACAACTGGCTGGGCCGCCTCGGTGCTTTTCTGTCGGACAGCATCATCTACTGGGGCTTCGGTATTTCCTCTTTCGGTATCGTCTACCTGCTTTACAAATACGGTCTCGCATTGGTACGCCGCGTGCCGCTCAGTTACCTTGGCATCACCCTGCAACGCACGGTGATTCTGATGGTAATCACTTCCATCGTCGCGTCTTTTTTCTTCCAAAAGCTGGAATTTCCCTGGGGCGGCGTATTCGGGCAGTCCGTCAGCGAATACATTCAGAATTTCCTCGGCACCATCGGAACGCTGGCACTGATGTTGTTCGCGCTCATCGCTACTTTTGTTTGGTCAAACAATCCCAACCTCGAAGAACTTTCCTGGCAACGGCTCTGGGAAGAGACCAAACAAGCCTGGCACGACCTGCTAAGCGGTAACTTCGGCAAACGCCGCCCCGTAGCGCCGCCGCCACCGGTATCGCGCATGAGGACCGAAATTCCCACGCCAGCCGAAGAGGTCGGGCAAATCAACAAATCGACCGCTGCCGAACCGGCAGAAAATCAACTGTCGCTCGACCTCAGCCAGCGCAGCTCCCTGTTTGCTCCCGAGGTCTCGTTACCCAAGCGCGAAGTGCTCAAACCCGGCGGCGACGGCGATATGGAGATCATCATCAATACGGCGCCACCCCTACCTACTACCCCCGAAGACGCCGTGGCGTACAAACCCCCGACTGCGATTATTCAGGAAGACAACCCCGGCCTGAGCGAGCCGTACGATCCCACGCTCGAACTATCGCACTACGAATACCCGCACTCGCAATTGTTGGTAGAGCACGACAATTCGGTGCTGGAGATCGACCGGGAAGAACTGGAGGCCAACAAAAACATGATCCTCCAGACCTTGCTGTATTTCAAAATCGAAATTGAAAAAATCAAGGCGACCATCGGCCCTACGGTCACGCTCTACGAAATCGTGCCTGCCAAAGGCATCCGCATCTCCAAAATAAAAAACCTCGAAGACGACATCGCGCTCAACCTCTCGGCACTCGGCATCCGTATCATCGCGCCCATTCCGGGCAAAGGCACCATCGGTATCGAAGTGCCCAACAAAAAACGCCAGACCGTCGGCATGCGCGAAGTGATTGCGGATGAACGCTTCAAACGGGCGAAAATGGAATTGCCCGTTGCCCTCGGAAAAACCATTCAAAACGAAGTGTTTGTAGCCGACCTGACCAAAATGCCCCACTTGCTCATCGCGGGCGCCACGGGTCAGGGCAAATCCGTCGGTATCAACGTCGTGCTGATGTCGCTGCTCTACAAAAAGCACCCGTCGCAGGTAAAACTGATTCTGATCGACCCTAAAAAAGTTGAACTCTTCCCCTACGCCAAACTCGAAAATCACTTCCTCGGCTTCCTGCCCGACCAGGTGGAACCCATCGTGACCGACACGACGAAGGTGGTGCATACGCTCAACTCGCTCATCATCGAAATGGAAACGCGGTATGACCTGCTCAAAAAGGCCGAAACGCGCAACATCACGGAATACAACGACAAGTTCGTCGGTCGCCGGTTGAATCCCAACAAAGGGCACCGCTTTTTGCCCTATATCGTGCTCATCATCGACGAATTCGCCGACCTGATCATGACCGCCGGTAAAGAAATCGAATTACCGATCGGCCGCCTGGCCCAACTTGCCCGAGCGGTCGGCATTCACCTCATCATCGCCACGCAGCGCCCGTCGGTGAACATCATCACCGGGGTAATCAAAGCCAACTTCCCCGCGCGTATCGCTTTCAAAGTTGCCTCCAAAGTCGACTCCCGTACCATTCTCGATGCGGGCGGCGCCGAGCAACTGACCGGTCGCGGCGATATGCTGCTCTCCGTGGGCGGCGACATCATCCGCCTGCAATCGGCGTTTGTGGATACGCCGGAAGTTGAACGCGTGATCGAATTTATCGCCAACCAGCAGGGCTTCGCCGAACCCTTCTTCCTGCCCGAATTCCACCCCGACGGCGATCCCGGCGGGCAATCCAAACAATTCAGTTTTGCCGAAATGGACGACATGCTCGAAGATGCCGCCCGCCTCGTGGTGGAGACCCAGCACGGCTCCACGAGCATGATCCAGCGCCGTATGAAACTTGGCTACAACCGCGCCGGGCGTATCATGGATCAACTCGAAGGCCTCGGCATTGTCGGCCCGGCGGAGGGCTCCAAGCCGCGTGAGGTGTTGTATTACGGCGTGGAGGAGTTGGAAAGATTTCTGGTGGAATTGCGGAAGAAGAAGGGGTGAGGTTGTTATTTTTGGAATTGTAGTTTTGAGAATTAAACCCTATTTTTGTTCAAAATTTGATACTTATGAATTTGCATGAAAATATCGAACATGAAGTTGTTGAACTGAGCGACTACGAACTCGAACGCAATAAACCTATGCCAAATAGAATTCATGGTACTATTCAAAGCAAGATCAACTTCTTGCTGTTGTTAGCCTATGCTGACAAATTTAGCTTTCCTAATGAGCTGAGTCTTGATACCACCCCTTCTTCCACCCCTGATATTTGCATTTATCCGAAAAAAGAATTGGATATCAAGACAGTGATGGCAAAAGAAAAAGAAGCGCCACTCACTACAATTGAAATCATTTCACCCATCCAGTCCGTGAACGAGATGATGCACAAGGCTTGGGATATCTACTTCCCGCTCGGCGTAAAATCGGCTTGGATTGTCCTTCCGGAATTCAAAGCCATTCAGGTGGTACTACCGGACGATCAGAAACACTATTTCGATTCAGGTACGCTGACCGATCCTGCCACCGGCATTCAAATTCCAATTGAAAAAGTTTTTGAGGATTTGCTTTGATATAATGTAAAAGAATTGATACATACGTGAATGGGCATTGGTGTTTTTGCCAATTCCCATTCGAATTTTTATCGGAATGTTCACTCTTCAAAAGGCGCCTCGGGCAGTTTTAGCAAATTCCCGATGTAGCGATGCTCATCGAAGGTGGTTCCGTTTTTCATTATGTTCGCAGATACGAAGATAAGTGGTACGCGTCAATATGTCACGCAAAGACGCAAAGGCCGCAAAGCGTAGATTTCTCTTTGCGGGCTTTGCGTCTTTGCGTGACATATAACCATCCTTTCACTCTGACCGGAGGCTTTTTACCGGATTCGCCAACCCCGCCCTCACGCTCTGAAAACTCACCGTCAAAAACGCCACTGCTACGGCTGCGGCGCCTGCCGCTACAAACATCCACCATTGAATATCAATACGATAGGCAAAATCGGCGAGCCACTTGTTCATCGCCCACCAGGCGATGGGCGAAGCGATGATGAACGCGATCAGCACCAATTTCAAAAAGTCTTTGGCCAGCAAACCCGTGATACCCGCCACCGTCGCGCCGAGCACCTTCCGGATGCCGATCTCTTTGGTGCGATTGAGGGCAGCTAGGGCCACCAGACCGAACAGGCCCAGACAAGCCAGCGCAATGGCGAGCGCGCCGGCGTAACCCACGATTTTGCTCCAGCGCGCTTCTGCTACGTAAAAACGCGCCAGGTTTTCATCCAGAAACTTGTAACGGAAGGGGAAATCCGGCACAAGGTTCGTCCAGGCGTCTTGTACGGCTGCAATGCCTTCCGGGGTTTTTCCTGCTTGCAGCCGGACGAAAAACTGGAATGGCTGATAGCCGTTGAACTGGTGGAACAACATCGGCTTCACTTCGCGGTGCAGCGACAGAAAATTGAAATCGCGCACTACGCCGATGACCACCGGCTCGGCTTTTTTGCCCTCGTAATACCCCGTCAGTACCTGGCCGAGCACATTGTCCGGCGACCAGCCGAAATCGCGCATCATAGACTCATTGATGACGACCGATGTGACGGTGTCTGCTGTCACGGCCGGATCGAAGTTACGCCCGGCGACGAGTTCTACGCCCAGCACCTGTATGTATGCCGGGTCAACAAAATACTCGAACACCTGTTTGTTCTGACCTTTATAATCGAAACCGCTGCGGCTCCAGCCCGAGGCGGCGCCGAGGCCTTGTTCCGAGGAGGTGACGCCTGCGATCTCGGGCCGGCCGTTCAACACCGCCCGAAAAAGCGGGTAAATGCGTTTCGTATCTGTGTCGGAAGCGTTGACAATCAGCACGTTTTCTTTATTAAAGCCGGGATTTTTTGATTGCAAAAAATTCAGTTGCCGCACCATGATGAGGGTGCAAGCCATAAGCCCCACCGAAAGCACGAACTGAAACGTGACAAGGCTTTTGGTAAAAAAATTAGAGCCTGAAACGCGGAATTTGCTTTGCAACGCTTCGATCGGTTTGAACCCCGACAACACCAATGCCGGATAACTGCCGGCCAATAATGCCGTCAAAAGCGTCATACCCACCAGCATCCAGCCAAGTTCGGGATAGAGTGCCAAATCGAAACGCAACTTTTTGTCCGTCAATTCATTCAGCGCGGGTAAAAATGTGAGGGCCAATCCGATGGCCAGCACCATCGAGATGAGGCTCAGTAATAAGGACTCCGCCAAAAACTGCCCGACCAACTGCCCCCGGTAGGCGCCGATCACCTTGCGTACCCCGATCTCCCGCGCCCGCCCCGCCGAGCGTCCGATTGCCAGCGTTGTGAAATTGATACAGGCGATCAGCAAAACGAGTCCGCCCAGGCCAAGCAAAATCCAGCTGTATTTCGGATTCACGGCTTCTACGTTGCCGCCGTTCACCGCAATATCGGTGTGCATATCGTCGAGCGCCTGCAAGCGGTAAGAAACCGGCGCGCCGGGGCCCTGCCAGTAACCCTTGTTGCGCAATTCGGCGGCATCGTCGGGGTAGTATTTGTCGCGGAATTGTTGCAGGCGGGTACTGTCGGCGGCCAGGCCGGAGCCGGGTTTCAACTCCACAAAAGTCGCGTAGGAGGATCGCCGCCAGTTGTTCACGCTGCGTTTGCCCCATTTGGAAGCGGCGTGTTTGGCGTAATTGGTTAGTATGCCGAAACGGATGGTCGAATTGGGCGGCAGGTTTTCCGCCACACCCGTCACTGTGAAGGGCTCGAAGTCGTCTTCCACTTTGATTTCCAGCGTTTTGCCCGTCGGGTTTTCTTCGCCGAACAATTGCAGGGCGGTTTCTTGTGTCAATACCACGCTGTTCAAATCCATCAGTGCCGTGCCCGGGTCGCCATAACGCAGCGGAAAAGAAAACACCTCGAAAAACTGCGGATCAGCCCATACGACATCCAGAGCAGTGAGTTGCCGGGGCGAGCGGATGAAGTTTTCGCCCCATTCGCACAACCGCACAAAGTTGACCACCTCGGGCAGGTCGTTTTTCATTGCCGGGCCCAGCGGCATGGGCAAATAGGTGTCGCCTTCGGCGGGTTCGCCGTTCATCGGCTGCGAATAGCGATACACCCGGTAGATATTGTCTTTTTTCGCGTGAAAACGGTCGAATGAAAACTCGTCGTTGACGTGCAGCAGCAGGAGGGCAAAACAGGCCATGCCCAGAGACAGACCTGCGATGTTGATGGCAGCGATGCCTTTGTTTTTCCAGAGGTTGCGGAGGGCGATGCGAAGGTAGTTGTGTAGCATGGAGATGGAAACCTGCAAATGTACCCCGGATGAAAACCCCTTTTTACATTCCGGATAATGGAAGATTTCGGGAGGGGTTTTCATCCGGGGTACATTTGCAGGTTGTGGGTTTTAAAACTTGCTTGTTTAATTGTCATAGCTTGTGCCGAAATATTTAGGCGTTGATTTTCAGGAATTTAGTATTCATTTGAAAAATAATACTGCCCGGAAGCGGACGGGGGTGTTCACTTTCGGACAAGCATATTTCGACGAGAGTAGGGGAGTACAATCGCACCTGTTCCAGATATAAGCTGTTAAAAGAGCAGGTGAAAAAAAATCTTTTGAACCGCACGTGTTTTCAAATTCAATTGAAATGGTGCCCGCTGTTTTTCGATGAACCCTTGCGTGGCTCCTATTTTGGTTTGGGGGTTGGGATGGAATGGTCGCAGCGTGGGTTGAACTGACAGGTTCCACATCCTTGTTGAATGGAAAGAAATGGTAAGCACTTCACCCTACTTTACGCACCCTTAAATTCTCCCTACTGCCCATTCGCCGAATACCCACCCCATACATCCCGGCCGTTCCTATCTTTGGAAAACATTCTTTTCCAAAACAAAAACGGCCATGCTCAAATCGCTGCTCCTCCCCGCTGTCCTTTTTCTTTTTGTAAAATCCACATCCGCCCAACTATACACCAACGCTGTCGCCAATTTACCCGCCAGTGCGACGAAACAGAGCATGGACGTGCAGGCCGCCGACCTCGACGGTGATGGCGATCTGGACATTGTAAAAGCCAATGAATTCCAGGCAAATACAATATTGATAAACAACGGCGCAGGCGTGTTTAGCCTCCCGCCATCCGGCAGTCTGCCGGCGGTGGTGAACGACAGCGAAGATGTGGCGGTAGCCGATTTCAACGGCGACGGGCATCCCGACCTGGTGTTTTGCAGCGAAGACGACGTCACGCTTGGGCAGGTGAACGTACATGAATATTATCTCGGCGACGGCACGGGTAATTTCGCCGCTGCGCCGTTCCAACTGCCCGACAGCGAATCCAATGCCGTCATTGCCGGCGACATCGACGGCGATGAGAAGCCCGACCTGTTTTTCGGCAACAAAGGCACAACGACGGTGCTGATCAACAACGGCGACGGCACGTTTGCCAACGAAAGCACCCGCGTCCCGGCCATCCAGCGCACTACACAGGACCTCGGGCTGGCCGACGTGGACGGCGACGGCGATCCCGATCTGTTCGCCGGCAATGAGGACGGCAACCTCCTGTTCATCAACGACGGCACGGGCCATTTTGTAGACGAAAGCGCCGCCCGGCTGCCGCAAGGCGTGAACATGGAAACCCGCAAAGTGACCTTCGGCGACGTGGACGGCGACAACGACGCAGACATTTTTCTATCCAACGTGGCTTTTCTGCCCGGCAAAAACCAGCAAAACCGGCTTTATCTGAACGACGGCACGGGATATTTCAGCGATGCGACCGCAACCAACCTGCCCGCCGACAGCGATCACACCATCGACGCGATATTCGAAGACTCCGACCTCGACGGCGATCTGGACCTGGTGATCGGAAATGTGTTCGGCGGGCCGCTCCGGGTGTATCAGAACGAAGGTAACGGTGTTTTCAGCGATGCCACGGCGGCGGTGCTGGGGCAGGATTATCTGCTCGACGCCTTGGGATTGATCGCTGCCGACCTGAACGGCGACGGCTTGCGCGACCTCTACGTGTGTCACCGCAAAACACCGCAGAACACCGCCAAAGATCTGCTGCTACTGCGCAACGCTCCGGTTTCCACCAAAGACAAATCTGCCAAAGAACCTACCTTGCTGCTGTACCCCAATCCGGCCTCTCACTACTTTTTTGTGCTCGCCGATGTGCCGCACCTCGATTCCATCCGGCTGCTCGAACTGGACGGGAGAAAAGTAGCAGACTTACAATCTTACCAGGTTGCCGACGGTATTTTCAAATGCGCTTTTCCCAATGTCTCGCTGCGCAAAGGCGGCGTGTACGCGGTGGAAATTCAAATGAAAAAGAAAATAACGCGGCGAGTGTTATTTGTAGGATAATGGAACCTTCAGGCTCACAACAAACTTTTTTATGAAAAGACGCTCCTTCCTCCATTGTTCCGCGTCTGCTGCTGCGTTGGCTTGTATAGACGCGCATCTGCTGCTGGCGCAGACAAACTGCGCTGTCGCGCCCGGCGCCACGTCGCCCCGCATCACGGCGCTCCGCCTGCTGACCGGTGCCTCTTTTTCCGACATGAAAAAGTTTTATTGCGACCTGATCGGCCTCAGGCTTGTGTCCGAAACCGAAACGGAACTGACGGTTGCAGGCGGCGAAACACCGGTTACTTTCGTCAAAACGGAAGATGCGGAGACCCAACCTTTTTATCATTTCGCTTTTAATATCCCCGAAAACAAAATCCTCTCAGCCTACGCCTGGCAAAAAGCCAAAACGCCCATTGTGATGCCGCGCCCCGGCGCAAGCAATGAATGGCGAACTGCGGGACATCCAAAAGAGATTTACAACTTTCAACACTGGAACGCACACTCCATTTTTTTTCTCGATCCTGCCGCCAATCTTGTGGAATACATCGCGCGGCATGATTTGAAAAACACAGCGGAAGGCGATTTTTCAGAAAAAGACATTTTATACGCCAGCGAAATCGGTTTTATCGTGGATGAACCCGGCAAGGAAGCCGCTCATTTTGAGGAGCATTTGAAATTGAAACCTTACCGGGGCAACTCGGCAACTTTCCAGCCGATGGGCGACGAATTCGGCTTGTTGTTGTTGCTCCAGCGCGGTACGGTTTGGTCGGGACACTCCAAGGAAGGCCACAAAACGGATATTTTCAAAACTACGGCGACCATCCGGGGAACAGAAAAAAAAGAATGGGAACTCCAGGGTTATCCTTATAGAGTTGTTTCCACGGAAACTTGAGCAAGGCGAAATTTAACCAGCCCAAACTTTTTCCATTACCTCCAACGGTACATATCCCGCCGACAAAAACCGCGTGTGAAATTTGCGCAGGTCGAACCCGGCGCCCTCGCGTTTTTCCGCCGCATCGCGCAATTCGAAGATTTTTTTCGCGCCGATTTTGTAAGTCAATACTTGTGCGGGCCAGTTGGTGCAGCGCGTGATCTCGCGCTCGGCGATCTCGTCCTGGTTCGAGATATTGGCCTTCCAGAAAGCCAGCGCTTCGGTTTTCGACCAGCCCCGGTCGTGAATGCCTACGCTGATGACGATGCGCACGGAGCGCACCAGGTCCCACTCCCATTTGCCGAGCCAGGCCATGTCGTCGCGGTAGAGCCCCATTTCTTCGCCGAAATATTCCACGTAAGTCGCCCAGCCCTCCACTGTGGCGCCGGCAAACCAAAGTCCATTCAATACATCCTGCGGCGCACTTTCGCGCACGTACCGGTGAAAGTGATGCCCCGGTATCGCCTCGTGCAGAAACATCCAGTCCATAGCCCGGCGGTTGTGACGGTTGCCGTAAAAGTTGAACTGAAACACCGCTTTGCCGTAGGCATTGTCTTCCTCCGATAGATACATGCCTGGCGGCGTGTAGGGCCCGGCATCAGGCCAGGTCATAAACTCGATGTCGGGCACATCGACAGGCGCCTGTTCGTACATGGAGCCGAGATGGGCCAGCACCTGCGTTTTTATTCGTTCATATCCGGCCACGACCGAGTCGCGCTCGGTCAGAAAAAAGCGCGGGTCGTTCAGGTAATTGATCCAGCCCGCGCTGTCGTTGGGAAAACCCGCCCGTGTCCGTATCGCACTGATTTCGTTGTGTATTCGTTTGATTTCCGATAAGCCGTATTGATAAACTTCATCCGGCGAAATATTCACACCCGTCGCATAACGAACGAATAAACGGTAGATGGATTTGCCATGTGGAACCTTGCTCAGGCCGTCATTCGTAATAGCGAACTGCGCTCCGGATTTGATCTGTTTTTCCAAAGCGCAGCGTTCGAGGTGCAGGTCGAGTTGGTAGCGCAGGTGGGTGTAGGTTGTTTTTTCAACGGGCGTCAATTTATCTGCAGCGACGTTGTCGAGTTCCTGCTGGTATTTCCGGAAAAACGCCACCTGTTTATCAATTTCCGGCACCGATGGAATTTCCCGCAAATAATCCCGGTAATCGAAATCCACCCACGGGATTTCGAGCGCGTGGTATTCATCGGCGAAGTTTTGAGCGATTTGAGAAAATGGTGCAAGTTGGCTTTGGCAATACAAAGCATTGGCAATCAAACCAAAAGTGAAAACTATACAAAATGATTTTTGCCTCATAAACAAAGAGATTAAGTTGGGCTGCTTCAATTTTTTTGTAAATCTGTTTTTGCAGGAGGGGTGTGAAAATTGTTTTCTTTCAAAACAATTTNNACACCCCTCCTGCAAAAACAGATTCCCCTGTCACCTCAAATATTCGCCTTCAACCACTTCCCGATCGCTTCCGACACGGCGGGATTGTACCCCGCAGCCTGCCCTTGCGCGGCCAGTTGCATCGAAGCGACGGTGTGCATGCCGTGGTCGCAGCCGTCGAGTTCGAGAAAGGCGCCGTTACCGGGGTGAGCGCGGTTCACCAGGTCGGCGATGTGTTGGTGTTCTTCGCGGACGGAGATGTAGTCCGCTTTGCCCCAAGCCGCCAGCGCCTTGCCGGAATAGGCCGACCAGAGCGCCGGGATATCCAGCCGGTTGAGTTGCTGCCAAAAAGCGGTGGTGCGCCCGAGGTCGCCGAGTATGTTGCGGCAATCGGAGTTGGCGGCGATGATGTCGGCGAACGAAGTTCCTTTTTCAAAATAAGGGCGGTAACAATCGCAATTCAGTTGGACGTATTCCTCGGTTTCCGCAAACGACATGTTATTGGCCCGGGCGATGGTGCGACGCGAGTTGGCGAAATAATCCATGAATTTTTCGCCCATCGTACCGTAGGCGACGATGCCGTGCACCGGAACATCGCGGGCGAGCAAAGGTGCAAACACGCCGCCCATGCTGTGCCCGATGATAAACACGCGGTCGGCGTCCACATAACCGAGCGAGCGCAACTGCAGGAGTGCCGAGCGGTATCCTTCGCCTTCAGTACTAAAATCGAGGTCGGCGCAGGGAACACCGCGGCTGTCGCCCATGCCTTGTTTGTCCACGCGCATGGTCACGAAGCCCTGGCGGGTTAAGTAATTCAGCAACTGTGTTGGGGATGCGTTGGTGTCGAGCGGGGTGTCGATGGAATAACAACCAACGCCTTGTATGAAAAGCACTGCGGGCAGTTTGCCCGCTTTTTTCGGACGGCTGATGAGCGTGCGCAGTTGGGCGTCGCCCGATTGTATGGCGCCGTATTCGAGATCGAAATCGGCGTAAATTTCTTTTGGAAATGGCTTCAGCACGGCTTCTTTCTCATACTCCTTGCCCAGTCGAAGGTATTTGTAGCGAAATTTGTCCCCTTCGCGGAGTTGCCGCAAAGCGGCCACTCCTTCGTTGGGCGAATTGATCTCCCGGCCGTTCAACGTCAGCCACACGTCACTGCGCTGCAAGCCGGCGGCTTCGGCGGTGGAACCCGGCACCACGCTGCTGACGAGCACCCCTTTTACGGCGGGCAGATTCATGATGCGGGCGGTTTCGTCGGTCACTGATTCCATACGTACGCCGAAGAAGGCACGGCGGGGGAGGGGTTGGGCGAGGGCGGTTTGGAGGATGCCGGTCGAGAGCAGGAGGATAAGGAAGGTTTTTATAATATTCATGACCTTGAAAAATTGTGTGCGGAAGGTCGCTTGTATCGGATTTTGCAATAAAAAAATCAGCCACACCGATCGCAAGTGTGCCTGAACGACCGTTTTCTTTGACTGTTTGAATTTGTTTGAAGATTACCATTCAAAATCAATCACCTGCTCCACTCCTTCCGCCAGGCTGAGCGCCACCGGGCAAGTGTGCGCGATCGTTTCCAGCACTTTTTTGTCCTTGTCGGAAAAGTTGTTTTTCGGCATAGTGATTTTTACCACAATACGGCCGATGCGACGCGGATCGGAAGCCATGATTTTGGTCACCTCGGCATGTGCGCCGCTGATGTCCAGGTCGCGGGCGCGAATACCCATCGTCGTGAGAATACAGGTTGCGAGCGAAGTGGCACAGAGATCGGTGGGGGAAAATGCCTCACCTTTCCCGTGATTGTCGGGCGGCGCATCGGTAATGATCTTTTGTCCGGACAGGAGGTGGGTGCATTCGGTGCGGAGGTCGCCGAGGTAAGTGACGGTAGAAGTCATTGGAAATTCGTCTTTAAAGTCATTAAAAGTCATTGACCGGGGATAACACCGGCGACAAGTTTGTAGTGCAACCCTTCGTGGAGGATGCCGAGCGAAAGACAGAGGTAAAGTTCCGGCGCGGTTTTCAAATAATCTTTGTAAGAATTGGCCAGGCAAATGAAGGTTGTCTTCATGTGTTTTGATGTTGAAAATGAAGCAATCAGGATTAAAAAATTGGAATGCTCGGTCGATTTACATCAAATGAACAATCTCGATATCCTTTCGCACCGCCTGAAAATACTCGGCCAACAGTCGGCGATGGCACTTCTCTGGACCGTGTTCACTGCACAGGAGGCAATGTCGGTGCAAACTTTCGATATCGGTTTTTTGCGCGATTTTGCGACGATCGAGCAGGTTAAGGTATTCTGTTTGGTAGTTTTCCCAGGTTATTTTTTTATCCCGGTATTGGGCGAGCATATCTTTTGTGGGAGCGAAATCGAGGTTGTGTTCGTAACCCATCCCGCCGACGGCTTCGGCGAAAAAAGCCAAATCCTGGCCCTTGGCAAACCCGGCAAGTTGGGACACGTTGTTGATGCGGGTATCCACGATTTTCGTCACGCCGCCGTCGCGCAGCAAATCGAAGAATTGCCGGGCGGATTTGTTGGTGAAGCCAATGGTGTAGAGTTGTATCATTGGTTTGCTGTTTTCAGCCAAAGTCAAAAATTATATTTGCTCTTCTGTCGTCTCGATGACGTAAGGCGAAAATGCGATATCCTTATTTCTTAACCGGTATGCCTCGCTGACTTGTTCATCGAGCGATGGCACCAGCGGAAGTGCATGGCTATACTTTTTGAGGAGGCGGTTTTCCAACTGGACGTTGGTTTTTAAAGTCTTATCCCGTAAAATATGCCGCATGTCAAAGCCACTTTGCGCTAAAAAACCGGAAATCATGGAGAATCGGTGACAATCGAACGGCTCGGCTTCGGAGCACATCAGCGCAATGGTGAAGCCTTTTTCCAGCCCGGCCCGCAGGCGTTCCACACCGTATTTGAAATCCTCCGTTTGCCGTACTTTTTCAAAATCAACTTTTCCTTCTTCGTCCAGCAATTCCGGGTCGGTGTGCCGCGCACCGAACTCTTTGCCAAAGTGCAGGTATTGAATGCCTTTGCTTTTCAGAAATTCGGACAACGCAGCCTTGTTAAACTGTGGAAAACGCCCGCTCGCCGGGATGCTGCGGACATCCACGAGGCAATCAATCCCGAAATGTCGAAGCAGTTCGGAGAAGGCTTCGGGCTCGTGGTTGGAGTGGCCGATGGTGTAGATGATGGCGTTCGTCATATCACATCATTAAAAGGAGTGTTCTTTCGATAGGCATCACCGTTATATCGCCGCATCAAATTTCTAAGGTCGAGCCATTCTTTAGCCGGGACAATTTTAGGAGTGTGGCTCAAAACCAATTTTGCAGTTGCAACGGTAACCTCTGTTTCTTGCAACTGCCCAATCGTCAAGCGAACGGAGGTGGTCAATTGTTCAATTGCAGTTTTGATGTCAGTCCCTTTAAGTTCAATGTAATGAGCAATTTTATCAGAACAGTTCAGTAACAAGTAGTCGCACTTTTTAACTTCAGTTGTATCAATCAGGCATCCATCTATTCGCAAGCAAATCAAGTTTTTTCGATCTTTATTTTCTGCTCGATACTCGCTCCTGGCCTTCTTGTCGCGCAGTACGACAGATGGCCTGGAATCTTCGAACTCAGCGCATTTTGTGTCAAAAGGATTACAAGGTTTCATGCGGATTGCAAGTCGTAAAGTTGGTCCAATTGCGTGTTGATTTTATTTGAAATCTCATCAATCCGTTCGGCTTGGATGAGGCCGTCGCTCATAATCGGCTCTAAACGTCCGTTTTCGACATAATAGGCTGCAACTCGTGCAGGGTCGAGCCAAAAAGGTTTACCCACTACTTTTTCAGCCCCTTTTAGATCGTTTTTCCCTACTTCGAAAGCGTACAATAGATTATTGAGTGCTGTAAGAATATACGGGCTGTGTGTGGTTATCAATGCTTTGTTCTCCGATTGTGCATTACAGAACAAGGCAATCAACTCCACCATTTCTTTTTGGGCTTCTGGAAAAAGATGCGCTTCGGGCTCTTCGACAACCATAAAAACCTTACTCCTGTCGAGAATGCGAATAAGTACTAACATCAAAATCCAGAGCGACTCCTGTTGCCCGGAAGAAGCATGGCCAAGGCTGACAAATTGGTCAGAGGAGAAATAAATCCGTTCCTCGTCATTCTCCCGCCGGTATTCTCCTTTCAGAATGGCCTGCGCTTTGTTCTTGGCAACAATCGCAAATTCTGAAATCGTCTTATCCTTTAAACGTGCTGCATTTTCGTACATGAACGTACCATTTTTTTTATCAAAGTATGGTCTGACAGAAAGTACTTGTTTAGCGAAATCTTTAGTGAGTACATCTATCTTGCTACCTGTTTCAAAAAATGGCAGTTGTTCCATCAGATTGGTCAACACTGCACGACCCGCCGGAATAAAAAGCGGCTCTTCTTCTTCGCCAAAAAGATGGTTTACGTCATTTATAAGTTCTTCTTTGAATGCCTCGAGCTCTGCTCCTTTAATTAATCTCTCCGTTTGATTAGGGAAACCATTTGAGGTTTTTTCCTTTCTGTCTATAAATTTTTGGCACTTGGTTATAAGTTCCTGAATACCGGTATGCATTTTACTTCCAAATATGACTGAACCCAACATAGTGGGTCTATTGACAGATATTGAATATTCAGGTCTGTACTCAAAATCAATATTTGTATCATTTTTTTTTATTTCAGCCCCGAACAAATCAATAAATTTTTTCCCAAGGTTAATGGTGAGCGTATTAATTGGCGGAACAACTAACCCCTTCGGATTTTTTTCCAAAAGGCCCAACAGATGTTTTAACGTTTCCTCCCGAACAGTTTTAAAAAAATACACCGCCTTAGCCACCGTGCTTTTCCCACTGGCCTGCGGTCCAATAAACACCATGAAGTCCTTGATTTCCAAGTCCTCGATGTTTTGTATCGGTCCAAAATTCCGGATGGTGATCTTTTTCATACTGCGAAGGTAAATCAATTAAGTATTTTTCGCCTTTTGAGGCTTCCCATCCGGCCGCGTTTCTATAAGTTCCTCCTTATCAGCGTTTTGCTCGGCTTTCTTGCGCTCCTTCCGCGCCCGCTCCTCTGCCTCGATTTTTTCATAAGCCTTGATGATCTCTTTCACCAGGCGGTGGCGCACCACGTCTTCGGTCGTCAGGTTGATGACCGATATACCATCCACGTCGCCGAGCATATCGACGGCCTGGCGAAGGCCCGATTTCTGGTGGCCGGGCAAGTCGATCTGGCTCAGGTCGCCCGTGATGATACACTTGGCCGAGGGGCCGAGGCGCGTGAGGAACATCTTGAGTTGCAGCGGCGAGGCGTTTTGCGCTTCGTCGAGGATGATGTATGCGTTGTCGAGCGTGCGGCCGCGCATAAAGGCCAGCGGCGCGATTTCGATGACGCGGTTTTCCATGAAAAAATTGAGTTTGTCCATGGGCAACATGTCGTCGAGCGCATCGTAGAGCGGGCGGAGGTAGGGATCGACTTTTTCCTTCAGATCACCCGGCAAAAAGCCGAGGTTCTCGCCGGCCTCGACGGCGGGGCGGGTCAGCACGATTTTTTTGATGAGTTTGTTTTTTAGTGCCCGCACGGCAATGGCAACTGCCGTGTAAGTTTTACCGGTACCGGCAGGTCCGAGTGCAAACACGATGTCGCTCGTTTCGCACAGCTCCACCATGCGTTTTTGGTTGCGGGTCTTGGCCTTGATGGGTTTGCCCTCGCGCCCGAATAAAATGGTATTGCCGCTTGCGCCGTCGCCGTTGACGGGGATGCGCACATCGAACGGGTTTTCACCGCCGAGCATGTCTTCCACCGTTTGCACAGGAAGTTCCTGGTGTTCGCGCAGGAAACGGGCCATCATCTCGAATTTGGACTTGGCAGCCTGGGTATCCTTTTTTTCGCCGGTGAGTTTCAGATTGTTGCCGCGCGACGTAATTGTAACGTCGGGGAAGGCTTTGCGCAAAAGATTTAATTTTGCGTTGTTTTCTCCAAAGAGTTGAACAGGGTCGACGCCCTCTACGGTAAGAATGATTTCGCTCAAATTTTTGTCCTCAATTTTTAGCAGCGGGAAGTGATCGGTACTTTGCGGGTTGATTTTCAGCGGTATTTGCGCGCCGGACTTCCATGCTTTTGTAAAAATAAACCCCGCTTGTGCCCACAAAAATAGGATTGTAAAAGCGGATTATCAAACATAAAAAACCATGCGGTGGTTCCTTTGGATATAATCTTAAACCTGATTTTGATACATGGCTGACTTCCAAAAATTTACGCTTTTTATTTTCGCGTTCATTCATTGTCATTTTCTCTGCGGGCAAGAGCCATTTGAAATCAAATGGAGCGGGCCGAATAAAATGCAGCGCAATGACCATCATCACTCAGTGGTACATGCCGACTCCGGCTCGATCTATTGCCTGGGATTCCACCCGCAAAAGAAAGATTTGTTCGATAGCGGCATACCCGTGCTGGACCGTTTTAACTGGAACCTCGAACGGGAAAGTTCGAATGTACTCACTGGCTTCGACCGAACGGACAGCATTTCTTTCCACGGGGTATTGAATATTTTAGGCTACACCTACCTGTTCTACGATAAGGAACTGGAACACAAGCAACACGTATTCATGGTACGCCGGATCAATCTTAAGGAAAACCGGCTGGAAGGAGCGCCGATGTTGATCGGTGATACCCTGCGCATTATCCGCCACACACTTACTACAATGCCATTTATCGGATCATCGTTATTTGGTTTGCAGTCGCTGGCGACCAGTTACATCATCAATGGAGACAAGGTTGCATTCATTTTTTTCAAAAACCTGCAGAATTTCACCATAGCGGTGTACAACCGCAAAATGAAGCCACTGTGGCAGAAGAAATGCGCTTTGCCGTTCGACGAACGGGGAACCTCGCTGATAGACTTCACGCTGACGCGTACCGGAGATGTGATTATGGAATTCAGGCAATACGATAAAATGATCCTGAATTATTGGGATGATCGCCTTCCCAATGACCCGTTCAAGCCGTTTTTAGTGCAGATTAACGGACAAACCACTGTTGCAGACATATATCAACTGGATGTTGGCAAACCGTACTATGGGCGGCTCGTAAGCAGTGAAGACGAAAATGGACAAATGTATTTTATTTCTACTTATTCCGAAAAAGAATACAACCGCTCCTATGGCCTGACTGAATACCGGCTTGATCCCATCACCAAAAAAATGACGATCCATGGACCGGTGCCGTTTTCATCAGAATTGATCGCTGACATAACACCCGGGAAAGACAAAGCGCAGCCTAACTCGCTGCTGAATATGAAGTTGAGATGGGTAAGCAACAGTGTAAAAAAAACCGAGCTATTGGGAGAGTTTTTCAGTGAAGAGGGTACCGGTTCGATTGACAACTTCGCAATTATCCGGTACGATTCAACCTTCCAGAATATGCGAGGCATTACAGTATTAAAATCCCAGGTAATCAATCGCTACGACGACATGAAACAATATCTTTACGGAGCCATCGCGCGAACAGATGGAGGCAGTTTCATCTTTTATAACAAAAATATCAGTAAAAACAGTACACATTTGTTTACATCTTTCTGTGATATCGGCGATGAAACGCAATCCTATCTTATACCCCCTTCAGCAGATAAAACGGCTTTGTTTCTGAGCGATTCTCCAATGAAGTACAAGAACAAATTTTTATTGCTGGCGGAGTCGGAACTTCATGACCAATATTATCTCGGCGTGTTCGAAAAAAAATAGACAGCCCATGCAACTCGTCACCCTCACCACCGATTTCGGCACACAAGATTTTTACACCGGCGCGCTCAAGGGCGCGCTCCTCAGCCGTGCGCCCGGCATCCAATTGGTGGATATTTCACACCATATCAAACCGTTCGACATTGTGCAGGGCGCTTTTGTCGTGGAAAACGTGTGGCGCGAATTCCCCGAAGGCACGATCCACCTGATCGGCGTGAATTGCGTCTATGACGCGCATTTCCGCTTCGTGGCGGCACGACGCGAGGGGCATTTCTTTCTTGTGCCGGATAATGGGTTGCTGACCCTCTTGTTCCAACACATCGAACCGACCGACCTGCGCAACCTGCCCGTCGATCCCGCCGAGCATTTTGCCGTCAAAAACATTTTCGCCGACGCGACGGCGCACTTAGCGGCAGGCAAACCCTTCGAAGCATTGGGCGAATTCGCCGCGCCCCTGCTCGAACGCATTAGTATCCAGCCGGTTATCACACCCACCCGCATCCGTGGCACGGTGATCCACGTGGACAATTTTGAAAACGTGGTGGTCAATATCCAGCGCGATCTGTTCGAAAAAAATCAAAACGGGCGGGCGTTTTCCCTCTTTTTCAAGCGCAATGATCCCATTACAAAACTCTCGGGCAACTACTGCGATGTGGCGCCGGGCGAACAGTTGTGCCTGTTCAACATGGCAGGTTTTCTTGAAATTGCGGTGAATATGGGGCGGGCAGCCACGCTGCTGGGGTTGAAGGTAGAGGATGTGGTGGAGGTGGTTTTCGAATAAGAATTACTCCTTTATTCGATTTATTTTCAAGATTTTAATATCATACGGATAGCTATCAATCCTCTTTTCATTATAGGAGATAACATTGAATCGGTCTATCGTTTTGTCCTGCCATTTAATCCTTAAAAAAGTTTTGCCGATTCTCCTTTTTATGAGTAGTTCTTCTGGTTCGGTGTAGTATCGAAAACGGCCCGGTTCAGAGCACAAATAGTGATCCTCTATCCGAAACTCCTTTTCCGTGACTTTCCATCGTATCATGTCGCAAGTTTCTAATCCGTATTTATGATTTATATTTTGATAAAGTTCGATGGTATCGGCTTTAAAATAAAGACTATCCCGATTGTTGGTGTCCCAGTCTCCTATTAAGTCATTTTGCTTAATTGAACCTAAACAAGCGGAAAATGATAGCATCAATAAAGAAATAAACGGGCTGATTTTCATTGACCGAAGATATATAAAAATGTCCAATTTTCAATGCCCAATGTCCAATTTTCAAGTTTTTTAAAACAGATCCCTCACACTCCCCGGCCTTCTTTGTTTCTCCCAAAAAAAGCCTTCGAGTTTTTTCGAGTCCTTCCCCGCCTTTTTGATCGGGATGAATTTACCCGTCGGCTGCTCGTAAAATTTGATGCTGTTCACCTTGTTGTCGCCGAAAAAAAGCCGCATTTCGGAGCAGGCGGTTTCATTCACACCGATGTAGGCGCGGCTGTCGTCGAGGGCGTAATAGACCGCCTGGGCATTGCCTTCCACGAGCATTTCGCGCACCTCGTTCTCCCGAAAAAAAGCGGTGTTGTTGCGGCCTTTGATCTGGTTGAACAATATTTCGTCCTCGGAATTGATAACCAGCGCGTTCTGTCGCAGCCAGATACGGTCCAACTTTTTGTCTTTCAGCAACATCCGGATCGTGTCGGCGGAAAACTGCGAGGTGTCGGACCAGATGAGCGGCAGGTTTTGGAGTTTGAAAAACCAGAAGATCGAATCCGCCGAACTGAACGACATCGAGTCGCAGACGGCCTGCATATCGCTTTTGAAAATCCGCACGTCGAGGTGGGCGAGCAAAAGGCGTGTGTCGGATATGGTATCCGTCCTGTAAGAAGTGAGCGTATCGGCGACTAAGTACAAGGTATCGCGGTCGATGAGCGATTTCATCAGCGGCCTGCCCGAGGGGCCCGCCGCGCCGGCCCCGCCGAAAGCGTTGAGGTATTCGGTTTGTTTATTATAATCCATGCGCCAGGCGAGGATGGTGAAATCGCTCGCCGTGTCCATCCAGACGACGTTGCCGAGCGCCACCCCGCTGCCGAGTTGGTCGATGAAATCGATGGAGTCGGCTTCGATGATGTTGGGCGGGTCGACCACGCGGCCCCGGCCGGTGAGTTGGTAACGCTTCACCTGGCTGTTGTAATGAATCTCCGCGCCGGTGATGTCGCGGGTGCTGTCCTGGTAGTGCGCGTTGCCGAACAGCACAATGTCTTCGTTTTCAGTATTGTAACGAATAACATCGGCGCTGGTCTTGCGATTTTTTTCCTCGATGTAGGCCTCGCCTTCGAGGATGTATTCTTTGGTCGTGCCGAGGTAACGCATTTTTCTGGCGCGCCCCAGTTGGCCTTCCTTGTCGTATTGCGGGTTTTTGTCGAATTCGGCAAAGTCATTCTGGATGTCGTAAAAACCACCCTCCGTGTAGATTTTTCCCTTGCGCTGACTGATCAAAGTAGGCGCGACGAAGTGCACCATTTGTGTTTCCGTATTAAACGCCATGGTGTCGGTACGCATGGTAAAGTCCGGATCGGTCACGAGCACGTCGCCTTTGAAATAGACCTCTTTGAGATTGACGAAATAGTAACCGTGCGTGCTGGTGAGTTGACTTTGGCCGTTGGTCAGGGTAGCGCCGGTATGGTAAGTGGCGATCTTGTTCGCCATGTCGTAACGCAGGCGGTTGGTAAAGAGCTCCTGCACCCCATTCACCAGCACCACATCGCCGAAAAGTTCACTGAGTTTGGTATCGGCATGATAGTGGGCGCTGTCGGCAAAAACCTTGACGGAGTCGCCCTCCTCGATCACCACGCCGCCTTTGAGCACGGCAAAATCCTGATCGAGTGTGGCGGTATCGCAATAAACGAGGGTGTTTTCCTGCCGCATGCGCACGTTGCCGCTGAGTTTCTGAATGGTGCGCTCACCTTTGACAAAATACTCGACGAGCAGGGCAGTTTCGATTTTAAGTTTTTGGGTGTCTTGAGAAGCGGTTACTGGTTGCTGGTTGCTGGTTGCTGGTTTTTGGGAAAAAAGGAGAAAAGGAGAGAGGAGAAATAGAGTGATGAGTGATGAGTGATAAGCGATAAACAACCTTTGCCGTTGTTGACGTCCTCGCCAACGACAAGTGGCGGGCAAAATGCCGGGTTGATTTTGCTGATACCTGCGCCAACGACTCAGCATACCGGTCAAGGTGTCTGGTGAGGATGGTTTGATCTTAACTTGTATTGTTGGCAGGGAGACCAACGGCATTAAACCCCTGTTATTATTTATACTTTGTAGCATTTGAGAGAAAAATCGCGCAAAATTAGTCATTCGCAATGGGTTGCGGTATTAAATCCCAGCCCCAGCTGTGATCGCTGCCCCAGCCATAAGCTACCCTTCGGACCATACCGTTTGAAGCAGTATAAATATAAGTGCAACCGCTCCCGTCCCTGCGCATGGGGCGGTTGTCCGTCAGAACTATGACCGAATGATACGTTTGGTTCAAGCCTTCACAAATTTCCATTTTTGCGATCCAAAGACTTTCGATGTAGCGATGATCGGTTTTCCATGCGAGGGCTTTTACCGTTTCAGGCTGGTCATTGTTGAGTGGAAAAACATCTCCATATCCAAAAATCCGACTGGCATACATGGTATCAGGCAGGATGACCCGGAGCGAATCACCAATTCTTTTTAAACGATAGTAATAAACCTCTTTATTGGATGCCGCAAACGGGTTGGGGTGAAGCGTCCAACATTGACCCGATCGCATCGATTCTTTTACCAGAAATCCTTTGCGGCTTTTTTCTACAATTTCGAGTTCCAACGTATCGGATGCCACATAAACAAAAGTTGCACTGTCGGCAATGCTGTAATCAGAGCCTTTGAAAAGCACATATTGACTTTTTTGCCCAACCGCCATACTGTCGAAACGAATGTTTTGACTTTTGATGACAGACAACCATAAAATCATGAAAATCAATATTTTAATCCTTTTTTTCGGCATCCGCTTTTTTCACTGATTCAAATTCGGAGGAAAATTTTTCGGCATAATCAGTCTCATCCTCCCCGGGTTCTTCCGAGACCTCGCCCGCTTTTTGTTTTCCCAGACCCGTCAAACGAAATATCCATTCGTAGAAATTCGAGAGCCATGTTTTGTCCACCAAAAAAGTCAGCAGTGTCGTCAGCAAGGTGCTGCAAAGAATGATGGAGAAAACGATAGATTGTATCATTTCGCCGCCTGGTACACCCTGCTGCGCCGGAAGCGAAGCCAAAACCGCCGCACCGAGGCCCTTGGGAATCATCGTGGCCATGAACGCTGCATCTTTGGGTGAAGTATTACCCGGCACCGAAAGACGCACAATGGGGATACGCGCCAGAAATAACGCTCCCGTGATAATCGCTCCCAGCGCGAAGGGCCACCAGTCGTACAGCCGCACCGAAAGGCCGATGTACACGAAAAAAAATGTGCGCAGCAGAAATACTGCTTCAGAAAAAAAAGCCCGCTCGTTGTCGTTGAGCGAAATCGGTTTGCTTGAAATGGCATTGCGCATAATGGGCGGCCCCAGCACATCGATGTTGCCAAGCGTGACGCCGAATGTCAGTGCCGCGATAGGGCCGGAATATCCTAAGAGTTCGACGATGCCGTAAATAACAAATACGAAGGCAGGCGTAGTGAACACGGTATTTTGCAGTGTGCGCATCCGGTTGAGCAGGATGCTCCAGCCGAACGCTCCTGCAATACCGAGCATGGCTGCAAGAATAAATGCAGCGATCATCTGGCCGGTGACGAATGCCACATCTACCTTGCCTATTTTGTAGGCCGACAGCAAGGTGAGTGGTACGGCCAGGGTATAGACGTCGGAGAAGGCCGATTCCAGTACTAAAATCGTTCGGCTCCTTTCGCTCATCGGGAATACCCGCGCCAGCGTGGTCACCACCGCCGAAGAGGTGCCGCCCACAATACTGCCGAGCATCAGCGAGCGCAGCAACCCCAGATCGGTGTAGAAATACGTGATGCTGCCTGCAACCAAACAAGTGATTACAAAGTTGTAAGTAGTGATTTTTGCCGTTCCGCTCAGCGAATTGATGAGGGGTTCGAGCCGCTGGTCGATACCGCTTTCAAACAGGATAAAAACGAGTGTGATCGTCGTGAATACCGGCCCTACAGCGCCAAAATTTTCCGGTTTCACCCAACCGCACACAGGCCCGATGATCAGACCGATGGTGAAAAGCCACAATACATCGGGTATTTTCGTCCGCGCAAACAAGGAGGCGAACCAGTGCGACATAAAAATCGTGCAGCCGACAAAAACGATGGTGAGCGCAGTTGGCATTTGTCTGACGGTGGATGGTTTACCCGCCATAGTTTCAACGACGGCGGGTAGACGGTAGACAGTTTACCCGCCGAAGGTTCAACGAAGGCGGGTGGATGGTTTTTCAAACGCAAAAAAGATAAAAAATTGGCGAACCCAGACATTAAATCTCCCATACTCCTGTTCGATGGCGTTTGCAACTTGTGTAATGCATCGGTACAATGGGTATTAAAACGCGACCGGAAAGGCGTTTTCAAATTTGCTGCATTACAATCCGAAACCGGCCGGGCGCTGTTGCAAAAATTCGGATTTTCTCCCGAAAACTTTGACACTGTGGTACTTGTGGATGGAGATTGTGTTTTTACCCGCTCGGATGTGCCCTTAGAAATTGTCCGGCGGCTTGGCGGGGCCTGGTTCCTGTTCGGTTTTTTCAAAATTATTCCCCGCCCCGTCAGAAATGTAGTTTACGATTGTATAGCGCGCAATCGCTATCGCTGGTTTGGCAAAAAAGCGGAATGTATGCTGCCCCGCCCGGAATGGAAAGAGCGGTTTCCGGATGTTTGACAACTTGACGATTGACATTAGACTTTTAGACCGACGCCCAAAATCAGGTTGTCCAATGTCCATCGTCAAAATGTCCAATATCTGAAATTCCACTTACTTTTACCCCGTTTTTATCTGAATTAATCTTTTTGAACGATCTCACTTTTTTATTTCCATGAAAAAATCATTCCCCCTTGTGTGTCGGTCGCATGTTGCAGCCTTCACACTGTCCGCTCTTTTCCTTTTTGCCTGCAACGATACTCCGAAGGATGCCGACAACACGGTCTATGTCCGCTTAGAAGCGCCTGTTGCCACACTCAACGTCTATATTACCGCTTCGGGTTACTCGCGTTACGTAGGCATCCGGATTTTCCAATCGCTGGCGGACATCGATCCCAAAACACTGGAATTGAAACCCGCGCTTGTAAAAAGCCTTCCGGCTATCCGCAAAGTGACGGAAGGACCATACTCCGGTTCTTTAGCCTACGATTTTGAGATCCTGGATGAGGCGAAATGGGACAACGGCGCTCCGGTTACCGGCCATGACGTAGCATTCAGCCTTAAACTTATTTTTCACCCGGGCTTACCTACCTTGGCTTATCGGGGCTACTTCGAATACCTGAAGGGATTGGAAGTCGATGCCACCAATCCGAAAAAATTCACCGCCTATTACAGTCAATATTATTTGCTCATGATGGACGGGATTGGCGGCATACCGATTTACCCGATCTACAACTACGATCCCGATAATGCATTGACCAATATCCCGCTGTCCGACTTTATGGACAAAACAAAATCTGCACAATTGGCAGCCGACCCGGGCGTTCAGGCGTTCGCAAAATCATTTCAGGAGCCGAAATTTGCCAACGATAAAAACTTTGTATCCGGAAGCGGCCCCTACCGGCTCGAAAGTACCGACGGCGAGCAGGGCACGATCCTGGTAAAAAAACAAAACTGGTGGGGCGACGCGATCACTCAGCAATATCCGATCCTGGCCGCCTATCCCGACAAAATTGTCTACAAACTTGTATCTGATGAAGCGGCTATTGAAAATCTGCTGAAAACAAATGCCCTCGACGTCGCCATCCAGATTGCCCCTGCCAAATTCCTCGAAATGAAGCAGAACCCTACGCTGGCAGAGAAGTATGATTTTTTGACCTTCGGCGCCACGCAATACAGCCGGATCGGGATCAATCTTCGCAACCCGAAACTGGCGGATAAACGTGTACGTCAGGCCTTTGCCCATGCCATCGACTACGACTACCTCGTCAATAATGTAATGCAGGGACTTGCGCAACGGCTGGTAGGCCCTGTCAATCCGGCCAAGTCCTTCTATGCCAAAGACATACCGCTGCACGACTTTAATATCGACAAAGCAAAAACATTGCTTGCCGAAGCCGGCTGGAAGGATACCGACGGAAACGGAATCGTTGACCAAGTCATTAAGGGCATAAAAACCGACCTTACACTCGATTTGCTGGCGCCTGTGAAAGCCAAAACCAATGAACTTGCTGCTATTAGTATGCAGGAAACCGCTCTGCGCGCCGGCATTAAAATCAATATTATTCCCATTGAGATTGAAGTACTTTCGAAAGAAACCAAACTGGGTAAATTCGAACTGGCACTCTACGGCGCGGCACTTCACCCGGGCCTGGTTGAGCTTTACCAAAGCTACCATTCCGCCAGCCTCGCACCCAAAGGCGACAACCGAACCGGATTCAGCATGGCCGACAGCGTCATCGTCGCTATCCGCACGACCGAGGATGAAGCCACCCGCAATGCGCTTTATGTAAAAGCGCAGGAAATTATCCACGAGGAGGTTCCTGAAGTTTATCTTTACGCCCCCTTACAGCGCATCGTGGTCGCAAAAAGGTTCGATTATGTCATAAGCGCCAATCGACCGGGCTACTACGAACAAATGTTCAAATTGAAAGTGCAACAATAGGTTGAGAAGGGTTGAGATTGTTGAGAAATGTTGAGATTGTTGAGCGTCTTCTCATGCTCAACAATCTCAACCCTTCTCAACCCTTCTCAACTCCTCAACAATCTCAACTCTCTCAACTTTTCTAAAAAATAAGCAACAATGGCATTTGAAGTAGAAGGCAAACTCCACCGCGTATTCCCCACCGAACAAAAATCGGCCAGTTTTTCGGCACGGGAGTTTGTGCTGGAAATTCCCGACGGCAACTACCCGCAACTCGTGAAATTCCAGGCCGTGCAGGATCGCTGCGCCCTGCTCGACAACTTTCACGAAGGCGACCGCGTAAAGGTTTCGTTCGATCTGCGCGGACGCGAATGGAACGGCAAATACCTGACAAACCTGAATGCCTGGCGCATCGAAGGCGCAGGCAGCGAGGGCGCCAATACCGGGGTAAAGCAGGAAGAAAACTTTTCTGCCGATCCGTTTCCAAACTATACCGACGCGCCACCGGCCAGCGGCAACTTTGAAGACCTGCCTTTCTGACAATCAATACTACCAAACCATGCGGTTTCTGTTCCCTGTTTTCATCTGTTGGTTTGCCGCCACCCTGCAAGCCCAAACGATTACGAGTGTGAGCACCCGATGGAACGATTCGTTCGTGGAGTGGGAAATCTATGCCGTCATGCCGCAGGATACTTCCGAATCAGACAGCGGAGAAGAAGACGCAGGAACAGCAACAGAAGAATTGTATGGCGAACTAAAACTTCGCTGGCTCAACGTCCGCGACGACTTTTCGGAGTGGGACTATGAACTGGGTGGTCAGCGCGGCACCATTCGCCAAAAATGGAAAGACGACCTCTCCCAATGGGAGCTGCGCACCTACGATGGCAATGTTATCACCATGCGCACTATGTGGTCGAACGACTTCACCGAATGGCGCGTGACGGATAATTCCATCACGTTGAATCTGAAAAGCAAGTGGAAAAACCAGTTCGACGAGTGGCAGGTAGACGACCACACAAGGGGCGTGTTTTACCTCTATACCTTGGCGGAGCGCGATCCGCGCGATTGGGCAATTGAAGACGACTTGACGGAAGAAGTTTCTCAATCCATGAAAATGGCCCTGATATTTCTCACCGTTTTTTGCGGCTCGCCGAAGATGTGAGGTAATTACGGTAATTGTAGTAATTGCGGTAATTACCATAATTACATATAACTACCTCAATACCTATCGTTTCCGCTCCGTCACAAATGTCAGTAAATCTTTGAGCGACTGCCGGGCCGGACTTTCGGGTGCAACATCCAATAAATCGAACGCTTCCTGTCTGTAGCGGTACATGGCTTCGCGGGCATACCCGATGCCGCCACTTTGCTGTACCAGACGGATGACCTCGGCCACACGTTCGGTTTTGTGGCTTTCGTTTTTTACGATATTCATGATAAACCGGCGGGTAGCGCGGTCGGCGTTGGCGAGCGTATAGATGAGCGGCAGGGTCATTTTTTTCTCTTTGATATCGATGCCCAGCGGTTTGCCCACATCATCGTCGCCAAAGTCGAACAGGTCGTCGCGGATCTGGAAAGCCATACCGGTTTTTTCACCGAACTGCCACATCCTGTGTATCGTCTCTTCGTCGGGCGCGGTGCTGACAGCCCCGGCACAACAAGCGGCAGCGATGAGCGATGCCGTTTTTTGCCGTATGATTTCGTGGTAAATTTCTTCCTTGATGTCGAGCCGGCGGGCTTTTTCCATTTGCAGCAATTCGCCCTCCGCCATTTCTTTCACCGCACGACTCACGATTTCCAACATCCGGTATTGCTGATTTTTGACGGATAGCAACAGTCCCTGCGACAGCAGGAAGTCGCCCACCAATACGGCAACTTTGTTTTTCCAAAGTGCATTGATGGAAAAAAAACCACGGCGTTCGTTCGAATCGTCCACCACATCGTCGTGTACCAGGGTGGCTGTGTGCAGGAGTTCGACCAGCGATGCGGCATTGTACGAACCCTCATTGATAGGCCCGAACAAGCGGGCACTCAGCAGCACGAGCATGGGGCGTACTTGTTTTCCCTTGCGTTGCACAATGTACCAGGTGATCTTGTCCAACAACGGGACTTTGCTGCGCATTGCATCCCGGAAGCGTTCTTCAAAAACATCCAGTTCGGCGGCAATCGGCTTTTTTATGGCTTCCAGAGACATGAAATAGTGGCAGTTGGCAGTGCCCGCCGTCGTCGAGGCTATGGCGGGTAAAGCAGTTGGCAGTGTTCGCCTTCGCTTGGGCTATGGCGGATGAAATAATGAGCAGTTATAGTTAAAAGGCGGGGAGGATTTAATTTTCAAAAAAAATTGAAACAGCTGCAAAGTAGGAAGGTTGGCGGAACATTCCGCTTTCTTTTAGCTCATCCGGTTTACATGGACGTTTGTCAAAAGAATCCTACTTCATCTGCGACTCTATTGTTTTCCGGAAATCAATCTGCCGCTGTCGGATCGCTGTGTTTTTACGGCGTTCGTCTTCATTTTGGGGGAGTTGTATGGTGTCAATGCGATTCAACCATTCCAGTGCTTTCGGTATGTCGCCTGCCTGGTAGAAGGTATATGCGAGGTTGAATTTACCGTCTTCGTACCGGGGGTTTATCTCCACTACTTTTTCGAAAAGCGGAATGGCATCGCGAAATCGTCCGGCTTTTACCAACGCCGAAGCATAGTTGTTGATGACCTGAAAACTCCATGGGTTCAGGCGATAAGCCCGCTCGAAAGCGGCCACCGATGGAGCAGGCTGATTCATTTGGTAATAGGCGATACCCTCGTACCAGGCAAGCGGCACAGCCACGTCGTTGTATTCGTAAAAAAGATTTTCAGCCTTTTGCGCTTCGGCAATCATGCCCTTGTAATTGCGTTGAGCCTGTTCCTTTGTCATCCGCAGGCAGTGGATTTCGCCGTTGACCCGGTTCCACCCGATCGCAAGGTTGAACACCAGGCCGGCAATAAGTACTCCGAAACAGATCGCTTTTGCTTTGCCGATAAAAACGCCCGGCAGTCGCGCCCATAACTCCCGCGTGTAAAAGGCCGTAAATGCGAAAAAAACCGCCAGTACCACCTGCATTTCAATGCGTTCGCGGGGAAAATCGAAATATTGTATAATGCAATACCCGAGCAAACCGGCGGTTAATATCAGTAAATCGTGGCGCACACGCAGCTCCGTTTCACGTTTTCGCAAACCCCGGATTGCCGCCAGAAATGCAACTCCGAAGAGTGCGCAAAACAATACTACGCCGATGATGCCCATTTCCGAACGCACCTCCAGATAGTCGTTGTGAGCGCGGGTAAACACCACGTTTTGCTCTTGCAAGCGATAGCCGCCCTCGATGCTTTTCGATGGAAACCAGAACTTCCAGCTGCCGTTGCCCACGCCTGTCCAAAAGTGGTCGGCGTTGAGCAAATCGGTTTTGTACCAGACAAAACGGCGCTCGTTGGCGGTCGCACTTTCAAGGTAGGTGAGCGGATTCAGGCGTTCGGCCAACGAGTTGCCCGAACCCCTGAGCGCCAGCAATCCAAAGAGCAGGCCGAGTATAATCACCGCACCGGGCAGTATTTTTTTCTTAAAAATATCAGCAAAACCGGGTTCTATCCACGCCCGGACGGGGAAATAAACGATTGCAGCGATGCACAGAGCGAAGTACACCGTGCGGGTTTGCAACAACAGGATCAGCGCAAGGAGCAGTGTAATCGAAATCCAGGCCGTCGGTAAAGTACGGCCTCGTTGTCCGCTGTTTTCAACCGGCGCCTCCGGCAAAAACAATACATTGAAAATCAACAGGAAAAACAAAAATTCCGCCGTCAAACTCTTGTTACCGAAAAGAAACCAATCAAGATTGTACAATTTTTCATTGTCCAGGCCGTGCTGCGTGGCGGCCATTGCCAATTGAGCCAGTAAAATGCCACAAACGGCGAACGTAAGCAGCGTCGTCGCCTGCCGGAGCGTCCGGCGCGTCGCGCCTTCGTCGCAGATAAGCGCCTGGCGTACAAGCCAGTAGACAACACATAGCAACAAAACTTTCTGCGAATAAAAAACAGCCTCCGACCAACTGAACGCCCAGGTAATGGAAGCCAGATTGAGCCCGTACCAAACCAGCAGGAGCAGATCGAATGCATGGAGCCGCCAGTCGCCCTTTTTGCTTAAGCGTTTCCAAACCATGAACAGGCCGGCAAACAAAACAAGTGAAAGGAAGAAAAACCGCGGCGCAAGCGAGCGGTCGAGACATTGCGGCAGGAAGAACAACGAATTGGCTGCAAAAACCAGCCAGAGCAGGGTTTGCCAGGAAAGCCACTCTCCGGACGGTACCGGAGGTGAAACGGAAGGATGGGTCGTTTTTGCCGGACGCATATTTGCGAAGGCGAAAATCAGGCATTACTGCCGGTTTTCAGAAAAAAATTTGCCGCAGGCGCGCACAGTGCCTGCGGCAAACATTTTTTATTGCTGATCAACCTGCTCGATGTGTCGTTTTCTGAAATACTCGCGGAACGAAATCATACGCTCCTGTTCTTCATCCCAGAGTTTGTTGAAAACGCAACGCAGGCTTTGCCAAAAAGTGATCTTGTTCGCTACCTTGTCCAGAATCGGATTTTCCTGGTGGCAGCGGGCCAGTTCGTAATTGGGTACCAGCGGGTTGAGGTGGTGGATGTGGTGGTAACCGATGTTACCCGTCAGCCAGTGCATCAGGCGCGGGAGTTTGTAATAAGTACTTCCCTGCACGGCAGCGCGGATGTAATCCCATTTGTCTTTCCACTGTTTGTAGGTGGTCTCGTGCTGGTGTTGCACATAAAAAAACCAGACGGCAATGATGGCAAAAAACACCAAAATGGGCAGGTGTACCAGCACGAAGGCTTTATACCCGAGCAGGATAATAATGCCGAGGTGGAATGTCAACAGCAGCAGGTTGTGTTTGATCAGTGCGCGGCGCGCGTGTTCCCAGCCTTTCATTTTTATCATCGGTATGCGGCTGTGGACGAGCAGGTACCAAACCGGTCCGATGACAAACAAAACGGGCGCGCTGCGAAACAGGATATAGCGAAATTTATCGAAGCGACTCAATTGTTTGAATTCTTTGACTGTCAGCAGATTGATGTCGCCGATGTCACGATGCTCCCACAAAATGCCGTTGTGGCCGTGGTGAAAATTATGGCTTTTTGCCCAGTACCTGTACGGCATAAAACTAACCATACTGCAGATTTCACCGATGATGTCGTTCGCTTTGCGCGAAGAAGTGAACGATTGGTGCCCGCAGTCGTGCTGGATAATAAAGATGCGAACGAGAAAAAAAGCATTGAGCGCCGCGAGCGGAAGGGTGAGCCACAAGGACACATCGAGCAACAGGTACATCGCCGTCCAGATCGCAACAAAAGGCAAAAATGTATTGAGGATTTGAATGATGGCTTTTTTTGTGTCGGGTAGTTGATAGGATTTTACAATTGCCGGAAGGCGTTGCAAAATGGCAGGATCGTACTGCTGAAATTTCAAATTTCCCATTGAAAAAAATTCTGTTATGCTGTTTAAAATGACGTGATGGTTTGAAGTTTTCGCGTCAATATGTTGTTGTTAAATAAAAAATTAAAAATGCCGGACTCGATATAGCGGGTCGGCATTTAGTTAATTCGGTCAAAAGTCCGACATTTATCCGGAATGTAATTTATCCGACGAATGTTATTTTCCCGAAATTGAAAATCAATAACAGTTTTGTCATCCTGTTGTGAAGCGTTATTTTGGGGCATCTAATCACCGGGCCTCTGCCGTTTCGAATGAATAATCTTCTGATTCCGCTCCTTATTTCCCTCTCTTTCAGTGTTTTAGCCCAAAGCCAACGCCTCTACGTCCGCCAAAATGCCGCAGGCGCAAACGACGGATCCTCCTGGCAAAACGCATTCGGCGAATTGCAGGACGCTTTGACCGTCGCGCAGGCCGGCGACACCGTTTGGATAGCCGAAGGCACTTATTATCCGACTTTCACGACCGACCGCACCATTTCTTTCCGGGCGAAAAGCGGCGTCGGGCTCTATGGCGGCTTTGCAGGAAACGAAACCGCACTCGCTGATCGGGACTGGGAAATGCACCCGGTCGTCCTCAGCGGCGCCATTGGTTCCATCTTTTCGACAGACAATGCGATGCATATCCTGTTTTTGGAAAACCCGGACAGCAACACAGTACTGGACGGCCTGCGATTCACCAAAGGCGTGGAAGATGCAGACACCACCAACCGCGGCGGATCGGCGATTTACATTTGGGCAAAAGATACGATAGGAACGCCCGTTTCAGCCACACGTATCCGCAATTGCCGTTTCGACGACAACACCACGACCTGGTATGGCGGAGCAGTCGCAATAGCCTGCTACGGCGTAGATTATACCCGTTTTGAGGGCTGTGCTTTTTTGCAAAACGATGCCAGGTTCGGAGGGGCTGTGGGCATCAGCGCGGGTGAAATACAAACCCGGTTTACAGATTGCCGGTTTATTTCAAACGAAGCGCTCGAAGGCGGAGGAGCAGTTACTATTGGATCGCCGGCAAGCAGTGTGCATTTTTCAGATTGCCGGTTTGAGAAGAACAGAACAAAAAACGGCGGTGGCGGAGCAGTATCGCATGGGGGCGCAAGTTTGCCGGGAAAGGGCGTCACTTTCAGCGATTGCCACTTTCTTGAAAATGTATGTGAAGTCAACAGTTACCCGGAAGGAGGAGCGATTTATATGTCTGAATGGGATGGTTCGGATACGCTGACGGTCAAAAATTGTAGTTTCAGGAAGAATACCGGCGCTAAAGCGGGTGCTGTTTACATCGACCAGAGCGGGACGACGGGAAGTAATTTTCAATTCAGGGATTGCAATTTTGAAGAGAACGAGGCATCCGGCGGATCGGCTATCCGGTTGAGCTGTTCGGGGGGATGCAGTGATAAATTCATCAACTCCTTCTACCTCGGCCGGTGCACTTTGCAGAAAAACAAGGGGCAGACGATTTCCATTGAAGGGAGTGCATCCAGTCAACTCGAAACCCTGGTTCGGATCGACAGTTGCAAGTTCGCTGAAAATCAAAACGGCGCTGTGTTTACCCTCAATATCGAAGGCGTATCCCGGTTGGACATTGACAACACGGTATTCAGCAGGAATAAAAACGGAGAGGTGATCACTGCGCTGGCCTCGCAAATCTTCCTCACCAATTGTATGCTTGAAGAAAACAAACTGGCTTACTGGCTTTTTTCGTGGGAAGACGGCACGATGAATCTCCGGAATTGTTTGTTCCGCAACAATCAGACGCAGGACTTTCTTTTCGGCGTAAACTTTGGCGCCCTGAGCGTGGTCAATTGCCATTTTGATGCAAACACCTCGGTTGATGACTACCCCTTCCCGTTTTTTCAGGCGGAAGCGACAATCTCGAATTCGGTTTTCACCGGCAATACCGGCACACCGTATGCCATTCCATCCTACCTGAACCCACATTTTGAGTACAGCTATTTTGACGTTCCATTGAATAACCCTCCGGCTACAGTAATTCTTGGTGCCGGAATGCTGGCCGGCATCGATCCGATGTTCGGGAATGCTGGGGCGGGAGATTTTCATTTACAAGCCTGTTCGCCGCTGGTCGGAGCGGGCGACAATCAGGCAGTTGCCGGTTTGCCCTCCGACCTCGATGGTATGCCGCGCATCCGGGGCGGCGCCGTCGATATCGGGATTTTTGAAAGAGCTGCACCCGCTCTTGCCGTTGCGCCGCTGGTCGAGGCGTCCTGCCCCGGCGATCAGTCGGGTTCGATAGTATTTGAACCCGAAAACGGCTGCGCGCCATATACCATTGCCTGGTCGTCGGGCGCCGTATCGGGGCAAAATCTGACAGGACTGGCCGCCGGCGATTATGTCTTCAGCATCACGGATGCGAGCAATTCGGTATCGAGCCTGCCGGTCACCATCCCCGAAAAACCCGGGGCCGTTCTCAACCCCATCGCAACGCCCGTTCTCTGCGGTGGCACCCTGGGTGGCAGCGCAACATTGGCCGCCACCGGTGTTTCCCCATTCAGTTATCTGTGGCCCGACGGCGCAAACGACTCGGTGCGCACAGGTCTGGTTGCCGGTTATTACCCGCTGACAATAACAGATGCGGAGGGTTGTAAAAGCATTGACAGTGTGGAGATAACAACACAAGGCCGGTTGAGAGCCGCGATAAAAATTGATAAAATCACCTGCCCCGGCTTTTCCGACGGCAAACTGACCGTGACACCGAAAAATGGCCTCCCGCCTTTCCGGTGGTTATGGGAAACCGGTGATACGACGGCTTCACAAATCGGTTTGGGGCCCGGCCTGTACCACCTCACCTTGACCGATGCGCTCGGATGCACCACTGCATACAAGATTCCGCTCACAGAACCGGATGTAGATTGCATAGGAGCGACAAATGTTGTTTTTCCCAATCCTTTCTCAGAATACCTGCTTGTGCGGACGGAATCCGTGCCGGAAGAAACCTCCGTTTTGATTTTGATGGATGCCCTGGGCCGGAAGTTGAGATCGGTTTCGTTGACGGATCATCAAACGAGGCTGGACTTACCCGATTTGCCGCCGGGTATTTATTTTTGGCAGATATGGCACAATGGCACGCTGGCGAACACGGGGAAAGTGGAGAAAATCTGACTATTTCAACTTCGCATTCCCGGCATGGCGCGCCGCATCGCGCTGCGTTTTTTTCTCTAAATTCTTTTGCAGCGCTTCGGTCAGGTCCACACCTGTCTGGTTGGCGAGACAAACGAGGACAAACATCACGTCAGCCATTTCGTCAGCCAGATCTGCACGGGCGCCGGCGGCCTGTTCCGGTGTTTTGAACGATTGTTCGCCGTAGAGCCGCGCCATGAGCCGCGCTACTTCGCCCACTTCCTCCATCAGGATGGCCGTGTTGGTCAGTTCGTTGTAGTAGCGGACGCCGATGGTGTTGATCCATTCATCCACTGTGTATTGTACTTCTTTTATAGTCATTGTAAGTCATTAAGTGAGAGTCATTAAGGGTCATTCGTAGAGTCATTAAAAGTCATTAAGCGAGAGCCATTTGTGAGGGTCATCGCGAAGTAACTAAATAACCCTAATGACTATAATTACCATTAATGACCCTCAATGACCCTTTTCAAGCCCACACCGTACACCCTTCCGTACAGTTCCGGCAAATATCGATTTCCGAACGCCCCCGAAGAATGGCTTTCCGGAAATCATAATACGCCGGGGAATGCCACAACGCCCGGAACGGCATTTTTTTCAAATCGCCGAGGCGGTGTTGCGCATCTTTGTCGAAACAACAGGGCACCACGAGCCCGTCCCAGGTGACGACGCAGGAATGCCAGAGTTTCCAGCAGTGATTGGCCAGGGTGTGTTTCACTTCCCAGGAGCCGTCTTGCGTTTGTCGATAACGGGCAAAACGGTCGATGGTCGGGATGAGCGGGTTTCCATTTTGATAATCATACACTTGTGCGGTCTTCAGTTTTACTTCATCCACGCCGATCTCCTTCGCCAACCGGTATATTCCGGGAATCTGGTGTTCGTTGGGTTGTACCACCAAAAACTGAAAAATCAGGTGCGGGCGCCGGCTTTTCAGTTTTCGTTTCCACGCCACCACGTTGCGGGCGCCTTGCAGCACATGCTCCAGGGTACCTCCCACACGATACTGTTGATACGTCTCCTGCGTGGTGCCGTCTACCGAAATAATGAGCCGGTCGAGACCGCTTTCCACGGTGCGGCGGGCGTTTTCGTCGTTGAGAAAATGACCGTTGGTGCTGGTGATGGTAAAAATCTTTTTTCGGTGGGCATATTCCACCATATCGAGGAATTTGGGATTGATATAAGGTTCGCCCTGGAAATAAAAAATAAGGTAGAACAAGTCGCGGTGCAGTTCGTCCACCGTTTTCCGGAAAAAATCGGCTTTCAGGTTGCCTGTTTCGCGGCTAAACGCCCGAAGGCCGCTGGGGCATTCGGGGCAACGCAGGTTGCAGGCCGTGGTCGGTTCGATGCTGACGGTCACGGGCATGCCCCACTGCACGGGGCGGCGCAACCATTGGGTCAGGTAGTAAGAGGACAGTACTTTGGCAAAATTCCAGGCGCGGCGCAGGCTGAGTTTCGCGATGAAATGAAGACTGTCGTGCAGGTAGATTTTCATGCCCGGCAAAGGTAGAGATAATGAAAGTCGTATGGATACAGAAATCATATGCCTTACCTTTGCCCGGTTTTTTTTAAAAATAATTGCACATGACCAACGAAACAAAACCAGCCAAAGGCAAAAACAGGGAAACACTGTTGCTCATTATTGTGGCGTTGTTCGGCGTCACCGGGCTGCTCGCATTACAATTTTCCCGGAAAGGTCCGGCCCGCCGATCGGGCGACAAATCACTCGTACAAGCCGAGAATCAGACCAACGGCGCTGACGCACAGGCATCTGCTCCAATTCAGAAAATCCCCGGCGAATTGCTCCGCACCAGCGAATACCCGGAAGCAGGAAGGCCATTCAAATTTTTTATGGTTAAATACAGCCAGGGCCCGGATTACACGCTCGATTTTGGCGACGGCTCACCGCGCAAACCCTTTGTGGACGGTTCTGTGCAACACACATTTAAAAAGCACGGCCCCTGCGTCGTCACGCTGTATGCCCGATATGAAGATCAGGAAGTGGCGCTCGATACCTTGCGTAAAATTGTGGCGCGTGTGAAAGAAGATGTATTGATGGGCCCCAAAGGGCCGGTAATTGACTTCTGAAGCGTGCTTACTTTATTTTTTTAACGAAAATTTGGCAGCAAAACCCTTTTGAGTAGTTTTGTCGCAAACCGAAACCGTAAACCGCATTATTCGCACACACACTAACATAAGAACGGAATGAAGAAAATCGGAATTCTGCACGGCAAGGAAACCTCGTTTCCGGAGGCTTTCGTAGCCCGTATCAATGCAAAGGGAGTCAAGGGGGTTCAGGCCGAACCTACCCTTGTGGACGAACTTGCACAAGGCAGTCCTACACCTTATGCAGTAATGATCGACCGCATCAGCCAGGACGTGCCTTTTTACCGCGCCTACCTGAAAAACGCCGCCCTCAACGGTACGGCAGTGCTCAACAACCCATTCTGGTGGAGCGCCGACGAGAAGTTTTTCAACAACTGCCTCTCTACCAAGATAGGCGTGCCTGTACCGCGCACCATCCTGCTGCCTTCCAAGCAGATGCCCCCCGACACCAGCGCCCAGAGTTTTCGCAACATGAAATACCCGCTGGATTGGGAAAAAATGATCGAATACTTAGGCGGTTTCCCGCTTTTCATGAAACCCCATGCCGGCGGCGGTTGGAAAAACGTGTATAAAGTCGAGAACTTCGACGAGTTTTTCCGCGATTATAACGAAACCAATACCCTCGTGATGCTCCTGCAGGAAGCCATCGACTTCGATGCTTATTTCCGGTGCTATTGCCTCGGCGGCAAATACGTGCGCATCATGGACTACGAGCCGCGCAACCCTCACCACCTCCGTTATGTAGCCAATCACAAAGTGTCGAAAGCCCTCCGCGACCAGATGCACGACCTCGTGCTCCGCATCAACCACGCCCTGGGTTACGACTTCAACACGGTGGAGTTCGCCATTCGCGACGGCATTCCCTACGCCATCGATTTTTGCAACCCCGCGCCCGATGCCGATGTGGCATCGGTGGGGGAGGAAAACTTCGAATGGGTGGTGGAAAACGCTGCGAACATGGCCATCGAAAAAGCGCTCGCCCACAAAGACGGCGGCAGCAACCTGACCTGGGGAACTTTTATTCATGATGCCGCAGCAGGTAACATGCCTTCGATACCGGGCGGTGGTGAGGCGCCGCAAAAAGCGACCGGGAAAGCGTCAAAAGCAAAAAAATAAACCCTGTTTTACGTTCCGAAACATACCGGAAGCCTGCCTGCGAGCAATCGTATGGCGGGCTTACTTTTTTTATACCGCACACGGTCGGGTTTTCAGCATGGCGCCTGGTAATTGGTCAGACGACTTTGAGTCGTCAGACCAAAGTGCCAGGCGGTCTGACGACTCAAAGTCGTCTGACCAAAGTAGCCAGGCGGTCTGACGACTCAAAGTCGTCTGACCGCTGATACAGCGATACCCAAAATAAGGCTGTACCTGGTGTAATAAAAAAATCGTCCGAAAAAAATCGCTTGGGGCGTATAAGCTGTTCACGGAAATAAAACAACATGCATAAACCCGCGTCAACACCCCACCACAAACCTGAAAATACCTTAGAATAACCTCAGCCCGACGCAGCAGCTGCCGAAACCAAAGATGAAACAAGCAAGGATCGAAGGGCATGGCAATCGGCAAAAAATATCAAACGCCGGTTGTTTTGCCTTTTTTTTCTGCCGACCAAAGATTTTCTTTACAATCAGTTCTTTGACAAAACCGGACATTTTTCGCTTGGAAAGTGTGACTTTGATACCCATTGAAGTCTAAAATCCGCTCTCCCGAAAAAAACTTTTCACAAAAAACCAGGACGCTCAATTTTTTGGCACTCCGTTTGACTATACCCTGTCATGCGCCGAAAAATAATCAGAAGCGCCGTTTAATCAGACATCTTCACAAACATTCCACAAACCAATACCTATTTAACATGAAACTTGCCACCGCAATTCCGACCATCCTGCTCACTATCGCCAGTCTCTTCGCAATCAATGTGAATGCACAAGACACCACGACGTTTCAGGATTTTCTGGCACAGTTCCCGGCTGCTTCGCTGCCTTACAACTTCAGCACAGAGGAACTGCAAAGCCAACTCCAAACCCGCACGGCTGCCAAAGCCAAGCGCCTTGGCTGGGAATTCTACCAATTCCTTCCCGAACTCGAGCGCAGCGCTCAATTCAGCAGCATGCCGGTTTACCCGGAACCAGTAGCAAAATTTGAAACGGAAGACAACATCGCCGTTCTTTACAATATCGCTCGCGGCCTCAGCCGTGGCACCAAAACCTACAGCATTACCATTTTCGACAAGCAGGGCAACTACGTTGGCACCCACTACGTAGCAGGTGTGAATCCAAACGCACTCACAGTGGCAAACATCGCTGAAAACCTCAGCGCCGATGTGAAAGAATACAAAGTGAACTGGGCGAACGACTACCGTACTTTCGGTGCTCAGAACAATCAGGTACTCAACCTCGAACTCACGGAATCCCAATCGCTCGACCTCGTCGCTCCGGGCAACCCTGACCAAATCGAATGGACCAACCACATCACGCCGCAGCAAGACACGACGGCCGATCTGGCAAAAATGAAATGACTCACCACGAAAGATATTAAAAACTGAATCTAAAGAGAGCCGCTCCGATTAATTTCGGGCGGCTCTTCTTTTTTGGATAAAAAAAAACCCGGCTGCGACTTTTCACAACCGGGGTTCTCGCCTATGAAGCATAAGACATCTGAACCGTAAGGAATGCGGTCAAACGGGGTCGTTTTCCGGGAATTTTATTGGTAAGGCTAATTCTCACAGGAAATTTCTGTGGATAGAGCGGGGAATTCAAAACAGAACGCATCCCGATTCGGGCCTGTGAAAAATCAGATCACAGAACGGTTGAGGAATGACCGATATTCAGAATAACAAAAAAAACAGGGAAAAGATGGCGCAATCGGGCGCAGTTGTGGCGCAAACAGCGCCGGAGAGACATATATGAACCTGCTCATGGGAAACGGGATGTAGCAAAAAGTAATCGGATACTTTGGCAATGGGATTAAAAATGATGCGGACAAATGTAGGTTTTTCCCTTTCGCATTGCCAACATGTAACGAATGCTATTCCCATAAATGTCGGCTTTTTGTCTTTTTAACATGTAACGTGACTCTTGGTCAAATATCGCTTTTTAACAAATTTATCCCGCCGGGCATTTCTCACATACTTCGATTCCCTACACGGACGTTAATGCAACACCTCCCCGACCAAAACCGTATCCCCCGTATCGGAACATCATCTAATTACACGAACCACTGACCGACTTTATGGCAAGTGCTAACTACAAAATTCTACTGGTAGAAGACGATCAAAATTTCGGCGACGTTCTTCGATCTTACCTTGAAATGCATGATTACGCGGTGACATTGGCCACCGACGGCGTTTTGGGTCTGGAAGCCTTCCGGAAAAACAATTACGACCTCTGCATTTTGGACGTAATGATGCCGCGTAAAGATGGTTTCACGCTCGCAAAAGAAATCCGCGAGCGCAACCAGGACGTACCCATCATTTTCCTGACCGCCAAAACAATGAAGGACGACGTGCTCCAGGGTTTTAAACTCGGCGCCGACGACTACATTTCCAAACCTTTCAATTCGGAGGAACTTCTGCTCCGAATTCAGGCGGTGCTCAAGCGTTTCCACAAAAATGCCGATCCCCGCGACGACCAGCGCGAATTTATTATCGGCAAATACCACTTCAACTACCCCGTGCGCATTCTGACTTTTACCGAAGCCAAAGCCGGAGAAGAAAAACAGTGGAAACTCAGCCCGAAAGAGGCTGAATTGCTCAAATTGTTCTGCAAATACATCAACGATGTGATGCCACGTACAGAGGCCCTCACCAAAATCTGGCACGAAGACACGTACTTCACCGCCCGGTCGATGGATGTATTCGTGACCAAACTGCGCAAGTACCTCGCTAAAGACTCGTCCATCGAAATCGTCAATATTCACGGCAACGGCTTTCAGTTACTTATTAAAGACATGGTTGCCAGCCCCGCGTAATACCCCTCTCATACAAAGCATATCCATTTAAGCCCGTGCGCCACCTCCCCCCCGGCCGTGCGGGCTTGCTTTTTAGGGGCAAGGGGAATAACTCATGTTTCATTTACAAAAATTTTGGCCGGCGATAACACCATTGAAAAGAATTCTGAAAGAATCCGCCGGCTTTCCGGATTTTTACCGCCTGAATCAACCGCTGCCATGCCTGCACCTGATTTTTCCAACATCCAATTCGATCCGGACCTTCGTCCGTCCAGCGTCCACAGTCCACCGTATACCGTATGGAAATTCGTTGCAGGCATCCCGCCATTCCTCGGCGGCCCCTACTCCTCCATGTACGTCACCCAACCCTGGACGATTCGCCAGTATGCCGGTTTTTCCACCGCAGCGGAGAGCAATGCATTTTACCGCCGCAATCTCGCCGGCGGGCAGAAAGGCCTCAGCGTCGCTTTCGACCTTGCTACCCACCGGGGCTACGATTCCGACCACCCGCGCGTAGTGGGCGATGTCGGGAAAGCAGGCGTGGCCATCGACACAGTGGAAGACATGAAAATTCTCTTCGATCAGATCCCGCTCGACCAGATGAGCGTATCCATGACCATGAACGGCGCGGTGATTCCCATCATGGCCTTTTTTATCGTAGCGGCTGAGGAACAAGGCGTTGCACCCGAACATCTCTCCGGCACCATTCAGAATGATATCCTGAAAGAGTTTATGGTGCGCAACACATATATTTATCCGCCGGGACCAAGCATGCGCATCATCAGCGATATATTCGCTTACTGTGCCCGACGGATGCCGAAATTCAACTCAATTTCCATATCGGGTTATCACATGCACGAAGCCGGCGCGCCCGCAGAAATTGAACTGGCATACACCCTTGCCGATGGCATCGAGTATATCCGGGCAGGTTTGGCGGCAGGCTTGGGCATCGACGACTTCGCGCCACGCCTTTCCTTCTTTTGGGGAATCGGCATGAACCACTTCACTGAAATCGCCAAATTGCGCGCCGGGCGATTGCTGTGGGCAAAATTGGTAAAACAATTCGGCCCGAAAAGCGTCAAGTCGCTTGCCTTGCGTACCCATTGCCAAACCTCCGGTTGGTCGCTTACCGAACAAGACCCCTTCAACAATGTAGCCCGCACCTGCATCGAGGCAATGGCTGCCGTATTGGGCGGTACGCAGAGTTTGCACACCAATTCTTTCGACGAGGCTATGGCATTGCCGACCGATTTTTCGGCTAAAATTGCCCGCGACACGCAGATTTTTATCCAAAAAGAAACCGATGTTACGCGGGCAGTTGACCCTTGGGCAGGTTCATATTTTGTAGAAAAAAGAACGCTTGAATTGGTAGACAAAGCTTGGGCGTTGATTCAGGAGGTGGAAGAATTAGGTGGTATGGCGAAGGCCATCGAGCAGGGTTTGCCCAAACTCCGGATCGAAGAAGCGGCGGCCCGCAAACAGGCCCGCATCGATTCCGGTGAAGAGAAAATCATCGGCGTCAATATCTTCCAGGTCACCGACAATGAGTCGTTTGAAATATTGGAAGTAGACAACACCGCAGTGCGGGAGGCGCAGATACGGCGGATCAACGAGGTAAAGAGCAGGCGGGATGAGATGAAGGTAAGAGCGGTTTTAACCGCCCTCGAGGTTGCAGCGCGTGCGTCACCCCCCTACCCCCCTCAAGGGGGGACACCGCTCGCGTCCCCCCTTGAAGGAAGCACCATCGCGTCCCCCCTTGAAGGAAGCACCATCTTGTCCCCCCTTGAGGGAAGCACCATCTTGTCCCCCCTTGAGGGGGGCAAGGGGGGTGACGAAACTCAAAACCTTTTGGCCTTAGCCGTCGATGCTGCCCGCGCCCGCGCCACCCTCGGCGAAATATCTCTGGCGATGGAAAAAGCCTTCGGACGTTACACCGCCACGACCCGCGCCATCGCAGGCGTGTATGCTGCCAATATGAAACATAATGAAGATTTTAACAAAGCCCGGCAAATGGCCGATGCCTTCGCAGAGCAGGAAGGCCGCCGCCCGCGCATCTTAGTCGCCAAACTCGGACAGGACGGCCACGACCGCGGCGCAAAGATCATCGCCACCGCCTTCGCCGACCTCGGTTTCGACGTGGACATCGGCCCATTGTTCCAGACACCCGTCGAAGCAGCCCGTCAGGCAGTGGAAAACGACGTGCATATTTTGGGCATTTCTTCCTTGGCAGCCGGCCACAAAACGCTTGTGCCACAGACGATTGCAGCGTTGAATGAACTCGGGCGTTCCGATATACTTGTCGTGGTGGGCGGGGTGATCCCCCAACAGGACTACGATTTTTTGAAAGAAGCCGGTGCGGCAGCGGTGTTCGGACCGGGTACGGTGGTGGCGAAGGCGGCGCAGGAGTTGTTAAAAATGATGAATGATGGATGATGAATTTTTTACTCCATCTTCAACACTTTTCGGCAAAAACTGCTTCCATCTTCTCCTTTCATTTTTACAAGATAAACGCCTGCAATCAACCCTTCACCCACCAGTTCAAAACGGTGTTCGCCGGTGGTCAATTCGCCGGAAAAAATTGTTTTTACCCGTTTTCCCGATAAGTCGAACACTTCCAAACGAACATTTTGTTTTTCAAAAAGACGAAAAGAAAGCGCCGCTTGTTTGTCGAACGGATTTGGCATAATTACCACATTCCCAACAACTTCAGGAGAGACAGTGCTCGTTGGCAACGGCAATGTTGTTTTGAACATCGAGCGGCCGTAAGTCGCAGCGGCCATCGTTCTGCTCGGTGCGTGAAAAGTAATATCGAGGATCGGCACATTGGGCAGGTTCGTACCGAGCGGTTCCCAGTTGGCGCCACCATTGTACGTTGCCATTACGCCCGCGTCGGTGGCGATGTACCAGGTATCCGGATCGGTCGGGTCGAGGATGAGGTCATTCACCGGCACGTCGGGCAGGTCGCCGGAGACGTTCGACCAGGTCTGGCCCTGGTCGGTGGTTTTGTAGATGTGTGCCATGTCGTCGAAGTGCCGGAAACCGGAGAGGCAGACGTAGGCGGTGTTTTTGTCCCACAGGTCGGCAATGACGCGGGTTATCCAGCGTTTGGGCAGGTTGGCGGAAATTTTTGCCCAGTTGGCGCCTCCGGTGGAGGTGAACCACACATTGCCGTCGTCGGTACCGGTAATGATCGTGTTGGCATCGAGCGGCGATATGGCTATGGTGGTGATGGTGCCGTAAACCACACCACCCTGTCCGGGTGCGCTGTTGCTCATTTCGAAACTGATTGGCGACCAGTTCACCCCCCCGTCGAAGGATTTGAAAAGTTTTTCCGCGCCGATGTACATGATATCGGGGTTATTCGGGTCGAATACGTAAGGCGTGTTCCAGTTGTAACGAAGGCTGGGAGGGGAGGTAGCGCCATTCGTGCCGTACAGATTTCCGTATTGAAATTCGGCATAGTAGATTCCATTGTCGTCCGGATTTACCAATGTCACAAAGCCATCGCCGCCGTATATCGTTTCCCAGTCATCGTCATTTCCCGTGAGCGTTCGCCAGGTGCCGTTGTCCTGAGCGCCGCCATAGAAATTGTCCGGGTTTTGAAAATCAATTTCCGAAGTATAAAACTGTGTGATTGGGAAGGGCCGGTGTTCCCATAAACTGCCGGCGTCGGTGGAAATATAGATGCCGCCGTCGTTTCCCGCAACCATCAGGTCGGGATTTGCCGGATGGATGTACAATGCGTGGTAGTCGGCGTGCAGGTAAGGACTCACCCCTGTCCAGTTGTTGCCGCCATTCCCGGTTTTACGCCAATCGACACCGAGTGTGAACACATTTTCCGGGTCAGTGGGGTCGATACGAACTTGACCGAACCACCAGCCGAAGGAAGAGTAGCCGGGGTCACTGCCTACGCTCAGCGCTACCCAGGTGTTGCCACCGTTGGTACTTTTGTAAGTGCTTTTAAATCCGCCGGATTCCGACGCATAAATGGCAAATAGCACGTTCGGATTCGACTCCGAAATGGCAATGCCGATACGTCCGATATCGGTAGCGGGCAAACCTCCTGCGAGTTTCGCCCAGTTTTCGCCACCGTCGTAACTGCGCCATATCGCACAACCCGGCCCTCCATAGCGACGCATATTGGGTCGCCGAATGCGCTCCCAGGTAACGGCAAAAATTGTATCCGGGTCATCGGGATGGATGGCGAGGTCGATGACGCCGGTGGAGTCGTTGATGAAAAGTTTGTTCTCCCAGGTTTGTCCTCCATCGGTGCTGCGGTAGAGGCCGCGCTCGGCATTGTTGCCGAACAAATGGCCCATCGCGCCCACAAAAATCCGGGCGGGATTTTCAGGGTCTACTTCGATGCGACCGATGCTGCCGGTGTTTTCCAAGCCCAGCGAAATCCAGGAACTGCCACCGTCGGCGCTTTTGAACACACCGCGCCCGTCGTACGTGACGGAGCCGCCGCCGCCGTTGGTTTCGCCGGTACCGCAGTAAATCGTGTTTTTGTCGGAAGGATCGATGGCTATATCGCCGATAGAAAGACTGGGCAAATCATCGGTAACCGGAAACCAGGTATCGCCTGCATTGTCCGATTTCCACACACCGCCGGAAGCGGTTGCCGCATAAATCGTCTGTAAATCAGAGAAATGCATGGCAACATCCGTGATTCGTCCGCCTACGTTGGTCGGGCCGGCAAGTACCCATTCCACTGCATTGTTGCGGCTTGTTACCTGCTCCTGCGCCCATTTGAGGGCAGTGTAGTAGGCTTCAGAAGGCACATCGTTATAGGGAAAAGCGCGCTGAAGAAAAAGGTAATCGCTGGGTTCGGGGCCATTTTCATGTTGATTCGTCGGTCTGGTGATCTGGTGATTTGAGAGGCAATTTGCCCAAAAAATAAAAAGAGTGAATGCAGCGACAGCAAATACAGGAAGAAAAGTTTTTTTCATTTCGGAGGTAGTTGTACGCACAAAAATAAGCCGCACCCCGGGAGGGATGCGGCTTATTTTTGAAATTATTGGACGATTGGTAAAATACAGGAGCCTTTTACCACTTCTTCCCCTTCTTCTTCGGCCCTCTTTTTTCCCACTTGTCAAAAAACTTATCCTCTTTCGACGGCTTATCCTGTTTTGCCGAAGCATCGTCTAATCTGATGCGGCGACCATTGATGTTGAATTCGGCAAGCCCCTGGCGCACCACATTGATGTATGCGGCATCCAGGTCGAAGTGCATGTAAGCGCGGTTGAGGTCGATGTGACCGATGGCCTGATTGGGTACGCCGAAGGTGCGATTCAGGAGTTTGATAAAATCCTTTTTCGTGACGCCGTCCATATCGCCGATGTTCGCAAACAGGCGCGTCATCTGGCCGCCGGCCTGGCCGTTCACTCCCGCATGCGGTCGGGCGCCACGCTTGTCGCCTCTCGGATACACGTTGATATCCGGTGCATTGCGGTAGTAGGCAAGGAAACGATTGAACTCCACGCTGGCAAAACGTTTGATGAGTTCTTCCTTGGTCAGGTCTTTCAATTCCTCATTGATTCGCGCCATATACGGCTCAATTTCCTCGTGGTGTACTTCCTGATTGTGGATATTGGCCACAATCTGGTAGAGTTGTTGTTCGCAAACCTCGATGCCTGTCGGGATCGGTTTTTTTGTAATCACCGCTTTTGTCTTACGCTCTATCTGCTGGAGCCTTTCTTCATATTTTGGAGTAACGATGCTGATGCTCACACCGGTACGGCCTGCGCGACCCGTGCGACCGGAGCGGTGGGTATATATCTCTATTTCGTCGGGCAAGCCGTAGTTGATGACGTGGCTGATGTTGCTCACGTCCAGGCCGCGGGCAGCCACGTCGGTAGCGATAAGCAGTTGCAGGTTGCCTTCGCGGAAACGCTGCATCACCCGGTCGCGGTCGGACTGGGCGAGGTCGCCGTGGAGCGCGTCGGAGTTGTAGCCGTCGCGGATCATTTGTTCGGCAACTTCCTTAGCCTCTATTTTGGTGCGGCAAAATATGAGCGCATAGATGCCCGGATTTGCGTCCACCACCCGTTTGAGGGTTGCGTAGCGGTCGTCGGCGCGGCACACGTAATAGATGTGCTCGATGTTTTCGTTCGTCTGGTTGCGCTTGCCGGTGCTGAGTTCCTGCGGGTTTTCCATGTAATCGGCGGCGATGGCACGCACCTCGTTGGGCATGGTAGCCGAGAACAACCAGATGGATTGGCGATTGACCGCAGCGGCGAGGATGAAGTCGATAGCCTCCTTGAAGCCCATGTTGAGCATTTCGTCGGCTTCGTCGAGCACCACGCGCCGCACGCCGTCGAGCCGGACGGCCTTGCGGGTCATCAGGTCCATAAGGCGACCCGGTGTGGCGACGATGATTTGTGCTCCGGCTTTGATCTGCCGGATTTGGGTCTCGATGCTTGCGCCGCCATACACGGCCACGACTTTGTATTGATGAGCGAATTGGGAATAATTTTCCAGATCACTTGCCACCTGTACGCACAATTCGCGGGTAGGGCTCATAATGAGCGCCTGTACGCCACGTTCGGAAGGGTCGATGCGCTGCAACAAAGGCAGGCCGAACGCGGCGGTTTTGCCGGTGCCGGTGTGCGCAAGTGCAATAATATCGTCGTCGGTGGTCAGGGCGGTGGGAATCACCAGTTCCTGTACGGGGGTCGGCGTTTCAAAGCCGAGGGCAGCGATGCCTTGCAACAGGTCATCGTTAATGCCCAGATTTTTAAATGCTGTCATTAAAAAAATTAAATGCGTGAGCCTGCCAATAATAGCAGGCGATGAGTGAATGAGCGAGGGCATTCGGCTGCCGGTACCCTCTGCTCTCCTTTTCCACGCACTCCGCCGGACGGGCGGTCAGAAAAACGAACAAACGGAAACCTTGATCCCTCATTAGAAGCCGGACAACGCTGAGTCACCGGCCACTTATCCCAAAAACGCCGCAAAGGTACGGAATTTCGGAAGAAAAGCGGGTTATGACCACGAATGTTGTGATTGGTCACAATATTATATTGCACAACCACCGTATTTGTCTTCGTATGTAAAAAACGCTGCTGTTCCCGATCTGAAATGGCGACGCATTTGCTTGTCTTATTACTATTTCTTTCGTAACATCGTTTCCAGCGGCAACTCAAACCCCGGCAACACCTCCTCTCCGCCCAGTTTTTTATCCGAAAACCCTTCGACGACTTCCGGTGTCAGTTGCCCTTGCCGATAGATATAGGCCTTTTCTTCAAACGGGTCAATCAGCCAGGCTAAGCGAACGCCGTTGGCCATCCAGGAATCGGTCATTTTGGTCTGTAGTTTTTTCAGGCGGTCGGTTTGGGAGCGTATTTCCACAACGAAATCGGGCACGATCTGCACGAAGGCAGCGTCCTCGTCTTCTTCCGGCGCGGCAGCCAGCCGTTCGGGGGATATCCAGGCCACATCGGGCGATTTGGTGGCGTCGTTTGGCAAATCAAAGCCCGTGGAAGGGCTGTAAAACTCGCCCAGTCCGGTGCGATGCAGCCACAAGTAGAAAAGTCCGGCGAGGTTGAATTCCCTTTTGCCGGAACCGCGTTTAACTGGAGACATAACGGTAACAATTCCATTTTTTTCCCGCTCCATTTGCCAGTCGGGGTAATGTTCGGCCAAAGCAATAAAATCCTGTTTGCTCAGCGGGTTTTGCAATTCAATCGCACCGTGGCGCAGCACGAGGTCTTCCAAAGTCATTTCCTTATCAGCCGATATAGTCACATTCATGGGAACAAATGTTTATTCGTAAAACAAAAGTAAAGCATTTTGAGCAAAAAAAACGCCGCCGCTTCGAGGTTATCGAAACGGCGGCGCTACTATCGTAAATCGTAAATCAAAAATCGTAAATCCTTAAACCTCGTCTTCCACCAGCACACCCTCCTGCTGATCGCGGAACGGACGGCCTGCACCGGTGACCTGCAAGCGTTCGTAATTGCGCATACCCGTACCTGCCGGGATTTTCTTGCCCACGATCACGTTCTCTTTCAAACCCATGAGGTAGTCTTTCTTCGCGGCGATGGCGGCAGTGCTGAGTACTTTGGTCGTCTCCTGGAACGAAGCGGCAGAAATCCACGACTCGGTGCCGAGCGAAGCTTTGGTAATACCGAGCAGCATCGAAACGGCAGTAGCAGGTACCGCATCGCGGTATTCCACCAGTTTTTTGTCGTTGCGCTTGAGGAACGAGTTTTCCTCACGCACCTGACGCAGCGTTACGAGCGCACCCGCTTTCAGTTTTTGGCTGTCGCCCGGTTCCACGACGAATTTTTTGTCAAAAATCCAGTCGTTGTAGTCAATGAATTCGTTGCGTTCCACGGGTTCGCCTTCGAGGAAGTGCGTATCACCCGGGTCAACGATTTCAAGACGACGTAACATTTGGCGCACGATAACTTCGATGTGTTTGTCGTTGATATTGATGCCCTGCGAACGATATACTTCCTGCACGCCGTTGACGAGGTACGAAGAGGCTGCAAACGGCCCGGCAATCGCCAGGATGTCTTTCACCGAAATAATACCTTCCGTGAGTGCCGTACCTGCGCGCACGAAGTCGCCGTCCTGCACGAGCACGTGTTTGGTGAGCGGCACAAGGTACTTGCGTTTCTGGCCGTCTTTGGCTTCGATCATGGCCTCGCGGTTGCCGCGTTTGAGCGCGCCGAAGGTAATCACGCCGTCGATCTCGGCTACTACCGCCGGATTCGACGGGTTGCGGGCTTCGAAGAGTTCTGTCACACGCGGCAGACCGCCGGTGATGTCGGCGATTTTACCCAGTTTACGCGGGATTTTCACGATTTGCTGACCGGATACCACTTCTTGTTCGTCGTCTACCGAGATGTAAGCACCCACAGGAAGCGAGTAGTTTTTCAACTCCTCGCCGGTTTTGGCCGCCAAAATGGTGATGGAAGGTATCTTGCGTTTGTTTTTACTTTCAATAACCACTTTCTCGGCGAAGCCGGTCTGGTCGTCGCGTTCCATACGGAAGTTGACACCTTCTTCGAGGTTGTTGTAACGCACAATACCGTGGAATTCACTGACAATCACGGCGTTGAACGGATCCCATTCGCAAATCTTATCGCCGCGTTGCACTTCCTGACCGTCGTTGACGAACAGGAACGAGCCGTAAGGGATATAGTTGTTGGACAGGGTACGACCTGTTTTCGGGTCGAGCGAACGGATTTCACCGGTACGCGACACGACCACTTTCACAGGTTTGCCTTCGGCGGTCACACCATCGACAGTACGGATGGAGTCAAATTCGAGTTTGGAAGCCTGACGGGCTGTAATGTCGTTTTCCGTTTGACCAATCATGGCCGTACCACCCGTGTGGAAGGTACGCAGTGTGAGCTGTGTACCCGGTTCGCCGATGGACTGTGCTGCAATGATACCCGTCGCGTCGCCCATTTCGGCGATGCGCCCGGTCGCCAGGTTTTTACCGTAACATTTGGCGCATACACCATGACGACTTTCGCAAGTCAGGACCGAACGAATGGTAACTACTTCGACATCAGCCTTTTCGATGTCAGTGGCAACTTTATCGGTTATGTATTCGCCGGCAGCCACAAGCAGCTCTTCCGTTTCAGGATGATAAATATCATACAGGCTATAACGGCCTTTGATACGGTCTTTCAGGTTCTGAATAATCTTATCACCTTCCTTCAATGCCGAGGTATCGATGCCGCGCAAAGTAGCGCAGTCCACTTCACGGATAACCACGTCTTGTGCTACGTCCACCAAACGGCGGGTCAGATAACCAGCGTCAGCCGTTTTCAAAGCGGTGTCAGCAAGACCTTTACGGGCGCCGTGTGTGGAAATGAAGAATTCCTGCACGGAAAGTCCTTCGAGGAAGTTCGACAAAATCGGGTTTTCGATGATGGCCCCGCCCGTGTCGCCCGATTTACGCGGTTTAGCCATAAGGCCACGAATCCCACACAGCTGTTTGATCTGCTGTTTGGAACCCCGCGCACCGGAGTCGAGCATCATGAACACCGAGTTGAAACCCTGCTTGTCGCTGCTCAATTCCTTCATCAACTGGTCGGTGATCCGGTTGTCGGCAAACGTCCACTTGTCGATGATCTGGTTGTAACGCTCGTTGTAGGTGATGAGCCCCATGTTATAGTTGTCCCACACTTCGTCCACCTCTACTTGTGCGGCGTCGAGGGCTTTGCGTTTCAAATCGGGGATCACCAGATCGCCCAGGTTGAACGACAGGCCGGCCTTGAATGCCCAGCCAAAACCCAGTTCTTTGATGTTATCAAGAAAATCTGCCGTCGTTTTAAAACTGGTACGACCCAGAATTTCACTGATGATACCTTTCAGGTTGCGCTTGGTAAGCAGTTCGTTGATATACGGCACACTCGCCGGAACGGCCTGATTGAACAACACCCGGCCTACCGTGGTCTTGATGCGTTTGTTTGTGATCTCGCCGTTTTCTTCCTGCGGCACACGGCATTCGATACCGGCGTGCAGGTCGAGTTGACCTTCATTGTAGGAGATGACTACTTCTTCAGTAGAATAGAAACGGCGGCCTTCGCCTTTCACCGGATTTTCCGGAATGCTCTTTCTTTCTTTTGTCAGATAGTACAAACCCAACACCATGTCCTGCGAAGGCAGCGTGATGGGAGAGCCGTCCTGCGGGTTGAGCATGTTGTGGCTCGACAGCATGAGCACCTGTGCTTCCAGAATGGCTGCATGGCTCAACGGTACGTGCACGGCCATCTGGTCACCGTCGAAGTCGGCGTTGAAAGCCGTACAAACGAGCGGGTGCAACTGGATGGCTTTGCCTTCGATGAGTCGCGGCTGGAATGCCTGAATGGACAAGCGGTGCAGCGTCGGGGCGCGGTTGAGCATCACCGGGTGGCCGCGCAGGATATTTTCCAGAATTTCCCAGATGACCTGGTCTTTGCGGTCGACGAGTTTTTTAGCCGATTTCACCGTTTTCACAATGCCGCGCTCGATCAGTTTCCTGATAATAAACGGCTTGAACAATTCTGCCGCCATTGCTTTCGGAATGCCGCATTCGTGCAGTTTGAGCGTCGGGCCTACCACAATGACCGAACGGCCGGAGTAGTCCACACGTTTGCCGAGCAGGTTTTGCCGGAAACGGCCTTGTTTGCCTTTGAGGATGTCGGAAAGCGACTTGAGGGCGCGACCGCCTTCAGCTTTCACGGCATTCGACTTACGCGAGTTGTCGAACAGCGAGTCCACTGCCTCTTGCAACATCCGCTTTTCGTTGCGCAAAATCACCTCGGGCGCTTTGATCTCCAAAAGGCGCTTGAGGCGGTTGTTGCGGATGATGACGCGGCGATAGAGGTCGTTCAGGTCGGACGACGCGAAACGGCCGCCGTCCAACGGCACGAGCGGGCGCAGTTCGGGCGGCACGACGGGCAGGTATTGGATAATCGCCCATTCGGGACGCTGACCGGCGTCTTCCAGACCGGAGCGGAATGCTTCCACCACGCGAAGGCGTTTGTTGGCGTCCGTTTTTTTGGCCTGACTGGTTTCGGTGTGCGCATCGTGGCGCAGTTGGGCCGAAAGGTCGTCGAGATTGAGTATGCTCAACAGCGAGAACACGGCTTCGGCGCCCATTTTGGCCACGAACTTGTCGGGATGCGAATCGTCGAGCAACTGGTTGTCTTTCGGAAGATTATCCACGATTTCGAGGTATTCTTCTTCCGTCAGCAGGTCCATTTTGCTGATGCCTTCTTCGCCTTTGATACCCGCCTGAATGACTACATAGCGCTCGTAATAAATGATCGCTTCCAGTTTCTTGGAAGACAAGCCGAGGATGTAGCCGATTTTGTTGGGCAGGCTTTTGAAAAACCAGATGTGTACGACCGGCACCACGAGGCGAATGTGCCCCATGCGCTCGCGCCGTACTTTTTTCTCGGTCACTTCCACACCACAGCGGTCGCACACGATACCCTTGTAGCGGATACGCTTGTACTTGCCGCAGTAGCATTCGTAGTCTTTGACCGGACCGAAAATGCGCTCACAGAACAAGCCGTCGCGTTCGGGCTTGTAGGAGCGGTAGTTAATGGTCTCCGGTTTGAGCACTTCGCCGTAGCTGCGCTCGAGGATTTCGTCCGGGCTGGCGAGCGAAATGGTGATGCTGTCGAAGCCCTGGTCGGTCTTATTGCTTTTCTTTTTGAAAGGCATATTGCTATTGAGAATTTGAAAGTCAATGAGTTAGGGGGTTATTTTAAACTTTTTTACGTGTTACGCTTTTCAATTCTTCGCTTCTTCTTTTCAGGTAATTCTTCAATCAATTCATTCGCTTTTTCCTGCGTAATGGTCCCAATTTCCGCCAAAATATCTTTGGGCTTGTTGCACAATCCATAGTATGTATCCATATCAACTTCAAAGCCTTCAATTCCATCCTGTGTCAACGGCTTCAAGTTTTTTCGCTTGGAAGAGTGGGACACGCCGAAATAGTACTCTGCTCCGCTTTCCGATTTTGCGATGATGACTGGCCGAATCTTGTTCCAAACTTTCGCCAGCACAATTAGTCCTCCGATGATACCGGCCCATTTTGAATAGGCTAGCAAGACAGCAATTAACATGACTACACGAATTCACCTTGAAAAATATTCTTGTCAAACAGCACTTTATCTCCATTATCATCCACTACATAACGCTCGTCATTTCTTTTATCAAGCAAAACCTGATATATTTTACCCTCGACAATGCTCTTGAGTCTTGAGAAAGTTACCTGCACATACATAGGAGGTGCAGCAACTTTTCGCTGCTTATTTAAAGCCGATTTGGGAGTACGTTTATCTGCTGTAACTCCGCGTGAACCTGTTCTGTATTCAACAGTAGGTTCCTGAACCTTATCAGTGCGCTCGTCTTTTTTCATGATTTCATTTTTTCCCAAAGTTAACCCCTTTTCCACCACTTGTACAACCAGATATATTTCATAAAGTGCCGCCAGTTCAAATACTTTGTCCTTTTTGGCACTCCTAAATATCCACCCAATTCGTCCACCGTCCACCCGCCTTCGTCAAAACTTCGGCGGGCAAGCCGTTTAAAAATCAGCGCAATCCCTCCCGTTTTTTCCGAAGGCAAATGCCAGATCGGAAGGTTTGCATCTTCAGGCAGCACATTGGAGTATTGCGGTGAAGTCCAGATGCGTTTGATTAAGCCGTCCAACGGGCCGAAGCCACCGATCTTGTGGTAGCAGTAACTCAGGAAATGGGCCTCTTCGTTCAGTTTCAGTTGCCCGGTGCGGTGGCGTTCGAGCATTTTCTGCCAAACTCCCGGCGCGACGGCGTTGATCTTCCGTATGATCGGAAGCGTCGCTGCGAAAATTTCGCCGCCGTAATACACCGGGTTTTCGCCTGGGTCTTTGCCGTCCAGTTCCGCATAAATCCGTCGCATATCCAGCCGTGTCACGCCGTTGATGTTGTGCGTTTCGCTGTAAGGCATCGGCAGGGCAAGCAGCCCGTACTTTCTGATTTCAGTGAACAGCGCATCCAAGGGCCGGTTGATGATGCAGTCCGAATCGAGAATAACGAAGGAAGACTCATTTATGTGGTCTGACGACTTTGGGTCGTCTGACCACTTGGTCTTGCTTGATTGGTCAGACGACCTGGAGTCGTCAGACCAACTTTTTTCAATGAACTGAAGTATGTCAAAAATGTAGAACTGATTGCGCCACTTCCCAAAATAACCCTCCGGCGTTTGCCAGGTTAACGGGAGCGTGACAACTTCCACATTTTTTTCTTTCAAAAAACTTTGCAGGTCGAATCCGTCAATCTGCGGGATCTCCTCCCGGGTTTTATTGGAAAAAAGAACATGCCGGCATTGCGGATTGAAACGGGTACTCAAAGCGAAAAACACAGCCACGCATTTCCAATAAACTTTCTGAAAATCAGCCAGATGTGACTTCTTCCCAACCTGTGGATACTCGGAACTTTCTTCCGGGCTATCTAAGTAAATCCAAGTCGAGATGATATCCATAGCCGGTTACTGTTTTTTGGTCAATACCCAAAAATTAGTTTCATCGATCACCTTTTCAAAACCTGCCTGTTCCACAATCGCCAGACATTCCTCCACTTCTGCCGCCGAAAGAATTTCCGGATGCGGGTGTACTTCCATAAAGATCACGTTCAAATCTTTCAACTTATCGCGGTTTTCGCGCAAAAAGTCAAGTTCCCCTCCTTCTATGTCCATCACCAAGGCATCGAACTTCAGGTTGTATGCACGCTCCAGATCAGCAACTGTTTTTCCGACGGAGCTGATTTTGGTCGCGCTTCGCCGTCGGTTGCTGCCCATCAGGATCGTTTTCCCGATAAAAAACTCGTTCGTTTTATTACCGGAAATCATACAGTTCTCAATATGAAACCCGCATTGATTCCGTTTTTTATTTTCTTCGATCACCGGAATCAAGGTCGGATTCGCTTCGACCACAACATGCCGCTCCGGTTTGTCCAGCAAACGGTTGGTGATGCAGGAAACGATTCCAAGGCATGCTCCCAATTCCAGCACAGTCGAATTTGGGGGTAAAAACTGCTTCAAATAACGCCGTTCCTGCTTTTCGTAAAAATCAATCGGAAACTGTCCTCTGAATTTGATGTCCGTTTTGTCAAACGGTATCACCAAGTCCAGTCCTTCTACCTTGTAAGTTTTTTCAAAGAGCGTGAAGTATATTCCTGCGAGATAGAGTTTTGTCTTGAATTTGAACAAGTTGAACTCTTTTCTGAAGCGGTGGATCATAGTCGGTTATTTTCGATTGTGATAGCCTCATTTTTCGTAAGGCTATCACAATCACCAATCTCAATTCATTTTATTCAAATTTCACATCCAACGCCAGACCACGCAATTCGTGCACGAGTACGTTGAACGATTCCGGTATGTTGGCATCGGGCAGGTTGTCGCCTTTGACGATGGCTTCGTATGCTTTGGCGCGACCCTGAATATCGTCCGACTTGTAGGTCAGCAATTCTTGCAGAATATTGGATGCGCCGTAGGCTTCGAGTGCCCACACCTCCATCTCACCAAAACGCTGGCCGCCGAACTGGGCTTTACCGCCGAGCGGCTGCTGCGTAATGAGCGAGTATGGGCCGATCGAACGGGCGTGCATCTTGTCGTCCACCATGTGGCTGAGTTTGAGCATGTAGATGATGCCCACCGTCGCTTTTTGGTGGAAACGGTCGCCGGTTTCGCCATCTGAAAGGAAGGTTTGACCAAGTTCGGGCAAACCTGCTTTTTCGATCCATGCTTCGATTTCGTCGGTTTTGGCGCCGTCGAAAATCGGCGTGGCGAATTTGCAGCCGAGTTTTTCACCGGCCCAGCCCAATACCGTTTCGAAAATCTGCCCCAGGTTCATACGCGAAGGCACGCCGAGCGGGTTGAGCACTACGTCCACCGGAGTACCGTCTTCGAGGAACGGCATATCTTCCATACGAACGATGCGGCTCACGATACCTTTGTTACCGTGACGACCGGCGAGTTTGTCGCCTACTTTCAACTTGCGCTTTTTAGCAAGGTACACTTTAGCCAGTTTCAACACACCTGCGGGCAATTCATCACCGATGCTGATGTTGAATTTTTCGCGTTTGTAACGTCCTACTTCCTCGTTGACCTTGATGCTGTAGTTATGCAACAGGCGGGCAATCAGGTGGTTGGTGTTTTTCTCGCTCGTCCAGTTGGTGTAATCCACCTCGGCGTAGTTGATCTGCTCGCGCAGTGCCTGCACGGAGAGTTTGCTGCCTTTGGGCAACATTTCTTCGCCGTAGATACTGCGGATGCCGTTGGTGGTTTTGTCTTTCACCAACACCTGCATTTTATCAATCAGGATGGTCTTCAGCTTGTTGAGCGCCACTGCGTGCTCGTCGTCGAGTTTGTCGAGCAGGGCTTTTTCCGACTCCTTGATTTGTTTGTCTTTCTTGGCACGGGCAAACAATTGTTTGTCGATGACCACACCGTTGATGCTTGGCGGTACTTTGAGCGAAGCATCTTTCACGTCGCCGGCTTTGTCGCCGAAGATAGCGCGCAAGAGTTTTTCTTCCGGCGTCGGATCGGTTTCCCCTTTCGGCGTGATTTTACCGATCAGGATATCGCCTTCTTTCGCCCAGGCGCCGATGCGGATGATGCCGTTTTCGTCCAGGTCCTTCGTCGCGTCTTCACTCACGTTCGGGATGTCGGCAGTGAGTTCTTCTTCACCCAATTTCGTGTCGCGCACGTCGAGTTCGAAGTGTTCGATGTGGATAGAGGTGAACACGTCTTCCTGCACCACACGCTCCGAAAGCACGATGGCGTCTTCGAAGTTGTAACCTTTCCAGGGCATGAAGGCCACTTTCAGGTTCTGACCGAGGGCAAGTTCGCCATTTTCGGTTGCATAACCTTCGCAAAGGATATCGCCTTCTTCTACCCGCTGTCCGCGTCGTACAATCGGCTTCAGGTTGATGCAGGTACCCTGGTTGGTACGCATGAACTTGGTCAGCGTGTAGGTTTTGCGTGCATCTTCGAAAGAAACGAGTTGATCTTCTTCTGTACGGTCGTAGTTGATGACGATTTCGTTGGCATCCACGTATTCGACCACACCGCTGCCTTCGGCATTTATGAGCATGCGCGAGTCGCGTGCAACCTTTGCTTCCAGACCTGTACCCACCATGGGTGAGTGCGGACGGATGAGCGGCACCGCCTGGCGTTGCATGTTCGAACCCATGAGCGCGCGGTTGGCGTCGTCATTCTCGAGGAACGGAATGAGCGAAGCCGACACACCTACGATCTGGTTGGGCGCCACGTCGATATATTCCACTTCATCCGGCGTCAGAATCGGGAAGTCGCCGTGTTCGCGGGATTTGATACGGTCGTTGAGAAAGGCGCCGCCTTCACCTACCGGCGAGTTGGCTTGCGCGATTTTCATAAAGTCTTCCGCTTCGGCAGACAGGTATTGCACATCGCCTTCCAAAATCACCTTGCCGTCTTTTACGCGGCGGTAGGGCGTTTCCAAAAAGCCCATTTTGTTGATTTTGGCGTGGGTGCAAAGCGTTGAGATAAGACCGATGTTCGGGCCTTCCGGCGTTTCGATGGTGCAAAGACGACCGTAGTGCGAATAGTGCACGTCGCGCACCTCGAAACCCGCGCGTTCGCGGGAAAGACCGCCCGGGCCAAGCGCCGAAATACGCCGTTTGTGCGTGATTTCAGAGAGCGGGTTGGTCTGGTCGAGGAACTGCGACAACTGGCTGGTGCCGAAAAACGAGTTGATCACCGACGACAGGGTGCGCGCGTTGATCAGATCGACGGGTGTAAACACCTCGTTGTCGCGCACGTTCATCCGTTCGCGGATGGTACGCGCCATACGGGCCAGACCAACGCCGAACTGGGCGTACAGTTGTTCGCCCACCGTGCGTACACGGCGATTCGAAAGGTGGTCGATATCGTCGATGTCTGCCTTGTTATTGATCAGGGAGACGATGTAACGCACGATGGCGATAATGTCTTCTTTGGTCAATACTAAGTTGTTGGCATCGATATTCGTTTGAAGCTTGCGGTTGATTTTGAACCGGCCCACCTCTCCGAGGTTGTAACGTTTGTCGGAGAAAAAGAGCTTGTCGATGATGCCGCGCGCCGTCTCATCGTCCGGCGGATCGCTTCCGCGCAATTGGCGGTATATATAGGTCACGGCCTCGACTTCGCTGGAGGTCGGGTCTTTTTGCAGTGTATTGTAGATGATGGAGAAGTCCTCTTCTACGTCGGTGCGCTGGAGAATGATGGTCGTAGTACCCGCAGCGAGGATGTTTTCGATGTTTTCTTCGTCCAGAATCGTATCGCGTTCGAGGATGATCTCGTTGCGCTCGATGGTCACCACCTCGCCGGTGTCTTCATCCACAAAGTCTTCGGTCCAGGATTTCAGAACGCGGGCTGCCAGTTTGCGGCCCACCGAAGCTTCCAGATTTTCACGGGTGCAGGCGATTTCATCGGCCAGGTTGAACAGGTCGAGGATCGCTTTGTCGGTATCGAAACCGATGGCGCGCAGCAGTGTGGTGACGGGGAATTTCTTTTTACGGTCGATGTAAGCGTACATCACCAGGTTGATGTCTGTAGCGAACTCCATCCACGCGCCTTTGAACGGGATGACGCGCGCCGAGTAGATCTTCGTGCCGTTGGGGTGATAGCTCTGACCGAAGAATACGCCCGGTGAGCGGTGCAACTGGGACACGATAACACGCTCGGCCCCGTTGATAACGAAGGTGCCTTTCGGCGTCATGTACGGGATATTTCCGAGGAAAACATCCTGTACAATCGTCTGGAAATCAATGTGTTCCGGGTCGTTGCAGGACAAACGGAGTTTGGCCTTCAACGGTACGGAATAAGTAAGACCGCGCTGCATACACTCGTCGATGGTGTAACGCGGCGGGTCGATGAAGTAGTCGAGAAATTCCAGGTTGAAAATATTCCGCGCATCGGTGATGGGGAAGTTTTCCTGAAACACGCGGTAGAGACCCTCGTTGATGCGGTTGTCGGGCGTGGTTTCCAGCTGGAAATATTCCTGGAACGATTTGAGTTGAATTTCAAGGAGGTCAGGATAGTGACCGGCGAGGCGAATTTTCCCAAAATTGACGCGTTCCTGAACGCCCGTTTTGTAGTTTGCCCCGTTAGAGATGCCGATATTGGTCATTTTTGCAAAGTATGCTTGAATGCTGCTGTTTGGCAATGTTGTCGCGCCTTTGCGCGGCGTAGGTTGGCACTAAGTGTTTGTGCAAGCCTTGTAAAACGGATTAAAGGGGTAAAAGTTTAATTTCGGATCCAACATCCAGAGACAACGATAGGCTTAACACGTACCCACAGAAGGGAAACGTGTTAAGCCCAATCGTTTTTATCTGATATTAGGTTGAATACCTGTCATTTGTCGAAGTCAGTAAGAAAGTGATCGCCAGTAAAATGGTGCCGAAGGCTCGGAACCCAACCGAAACGAACTCCTTACTTCACTTCGATCACAGCACCGGCGGCTTCGAGTGCAGCCTTAATGGACTCCGCTTCAGCTTTGTTCACGCCGGTTTTCAGCGGGCTGGGAGCGCCGTCCACGAGATCTTTGGCTTCTTTCAGACCCAGGCCGAGCAGGTTTTTCACCTCTTTCACGACGTTAAGTTTGTTAGCGCCTGCATCTTTCAGGATGACGTCGAACTCGGTCTTCTCAGCCGGAGCAGCTTCACCGCCGCCGCCTGCTACCGGAGCAGCCACAGCAACTGCCGAAGCAGCCGGCTCAATGCCATAGTCATCTTTCAGGATATTAGCCAGTTCATTGGCTTGTTTAATCGTGAGGCCCACGAGCGTCTCTGCCAGTGCTTTCAAATCTGCCATTGTAGTAGAATTTAAAAAGTTGTTTGCGAATGAGTGTGAATAAAGGTTTCAAGGTTTCTGGTTACAGGTTTCGGGTTGAGGTATATAGTGCGAACTTGGAAGCCATTTTCAGTGGCAGTGGCACCGGCAGTAGCAGTCGTGTTTGTGACTGCCTGTTGCAACTGCCAACTGCAACTTTTATTGAGCGCGTTCTTCCAGCGTTTTCACGATGCCGGCGATTTTCGAGCCGGAAGCCGTGAGTTGGCTGGCGATACGACGCGCCGGAGACTGGAGCAGGCCAATGATCTCGCCGATCATTTCTTCTTTGCTCTTCAGTTTCACCAATGCGGCAAGTTGGTCGTCGCCGAGAAATACCGAAGAGTCGATGTACGCTGCTTTGAGCAGCGGACGCGCTTCCGTTTTGCGGAATTCTTCGAGCAGTTTGGCCGGAGCCTTCGGATTCGACGAAATCAGGATGGTAGTAGGGCCGTTCAATGCTTCGTACAAGGCGGCGTACCCCTTCGATTCGGGTTGGCTTTCGAGCGCTTTCTGGATCAGGGTGTTTTTGGCCACCTTGACCGTAATGCCCTTTTCGAAGCACATCCGGCGGAATTTGGTGATTTTAGCGACCGTCAGCGTCGAAGAATCGGTAAGGTAAAAGAACGGTGTTCCGCCCAGTTCCTCTGTCAACTCCGCTATCGCTACGCTTTTATCTTCTCTGGTCATTTCTTATTATGTTGAAATGGTGAGTGTTGAGAGTGCTTGTTGATTTGTTGAGATGTTGATTTGTTGAGGCATTTCACCGTATCACCAAATCTTCAAATCAACATTAAACCTTGATGGACTTCGGATCGACCGCAATGCCGGGACTCATGGTACTGGCCACAGAAACCGTCTTCATATAAACTCCTTTGGAGCTCGAAGGCTTCATTTTGACTAATGTGGAAATGAGTTCGTGTGCATTGTCGGTGAGTTGTTCCGGCGAAAAAGATACGCGCCCGATAGAGGCGTGCACGATGCCGAACTTGTCCACGCGGAAAGCGATTTTCCCCTTTTTCACTTCCGAAACAGCGGAGGCGATGTCATTGGTGACCGTACCGGTTTTCGGGTTGGGCATCAGGCCGCGGGGGCCGAGGATACGGGCAACCTTACCAAGTTGGGCCATTACGTTAGGGGTAGCGATGATGACGTCGATGTCCATCCATCCTTCAGTGACCTTCTGGATGTAATCTTCGAGACCGACATGGTCGGCGCCTGCTGCCTGCGCTTCGGCTTGTTTGTCCGGTGTGCAGAATACGAGGACACGCTTGGTTTTGCCGGTGCCGTGCGGAAGGGATACTGTGCCGCGAATTGCCTGGTCGGCTTTGCGCGGGTCTACCCCGAGGCGGACGTGCACGTCGACCGATGCGTTGAATTTGGTAGTGTTGACCTCTCTCACGAGCGACATAGCGTCGCCGAGTGTATAGAGTTTATCCGGGTCAACTTTCCCATCAACGGCTTTGCGCTTTTTTGTCAATTGTGCCATTGAATTGTGTGTTTAAGGTGAAAACGTTCCGTCGGGCGGAACTCCCTTGTTGAATGTGGTCAATGTGGTCAATAGATTTAATGTGGTCAATTTCTTAAAATTTTAAATTGACCACATTGACCACATTAAACACATTGATCACATTGTTTAATTTTCCCAGGGCGCTTTGCCGGTCACTGTCAGACCCATGCTGCGCGCCGTTCCGGCCACCATTTTCATGGCGGATTCGATGGTAAAGCAGTTAAGGTCGGGCATTTTGATTTCAGCGATCTCGCGCACCTGATCCCAGGTGACCGAGCCTACTTTTTTGCGGTTGGGTTCCGGCGAACCTTTACCCGGTGCAAGTTTGGAGGCTTCAAAAAGCTGAATGGCAGCCGGCGGCGTCTTGATGATAAAGTCAAAAGTTTTGTCTTTATACACCTGGATGATCACCGGAAGCACTTTGCCCTGTTGTTCCTGGGTTTGCGCATTGAAACGCTTGCAAAACTCCATGATATTCACACCTTTCGAGCCGAGTGCCGGACCGATAGGCGGAGCAGGGTTGGCCTGGCCACCTTTCACCTGGAGTTTGATATATACATCTACTTCTTTTGCCATTGTATCTGAATTTTCAGAATTTGAAAATTTCCAGAATTGATTTTGAATGATTTATATAAATTGTCGAAACCTGCCGGTTTGTGGAAGCGAGCCTGGGAGAACAGGCATCAATGGCCGGGTATCAACTAATTTTTTCTACTTGCATGAAGTTCAATTCGACTTCGGTACCGCGTCCGAAAATCTTGACGATCACTTTCAATTTCTTCTTCTCTTCGTTGACCTCCTGTATGTCGCCGATAAATTCGGCGAAGGGGCCGTCGATGATTTTCACCGTTTCACCGATGAGGAACGGTTCGCTGAGGGTTTCGCCGGATTCGGTGCTTTCATCCACTTTACCAAGCAGGCGGTTGGCTTCCACCTGGGTCATCGGAATCGGTTGTTCTTTGCCCAGAAAATGGATTACATTGGGGATGTCGGCAATGATTTTTGCTACGTCGCCATTCAGTTTTGTACCGATGGCTTCTACTAAAATGTACCCTGGCAGCAAGTTACGTTCTTGCATTACCTTTTTGCCATTTCGTATTTTATAGACCTTTTCGGTCGGCACGACCACTGAAAAAACAATATCCTTCCAGCCGGAACGCTCGATTTCGAGCAGGATCCGTTCCTGAATCTTTTTCTCTTTACCGCTGATAACGCGCAGAGAATACCATCTTTTTTCAACGGCCGCCGCTGAGACTGCCGTTTCTTTTTCCTGATTCATAATATTTGCCGGGAAGGCGGACGGGAATGAGTTGATACTTTATGAAGTCCAGACGCCATAAAGGTTTTTGAAAAAAACGCTGCACATCACGTCCATCACAAAGATAATCAGCGCGAGAATGCCAGCAGTAATCAAAACTACCATCGTGCTTTCCTGCAACTGCGCTGCTGTAGGCCAGGAGACGTTTTTCACGAGTTCGTGATAACTCTCTTTCAAATAAAGCGTCAATTTTTCCATTACACAAGAATTCGTTGTACTTGTTACCCGCCGCAGCCGGAGCGGAGGAGGGGTGTTCGTTGATCGTTGTTCGTTATACCCCGCTTATCTGCGAAAAAAGTCCGTTGTCGCACACGAACGACCAACGAACAACCGATAACGAAAACTTTATTTTGCAGGGGCAGCAGGGCTCGAACCCGCAGCCTGCGGTTTTGGAGACCGCCACTCTACCAATTGAGCTATGCCCCTAAAAAGGTTGTCGGTTGTTAGTTATTGGTTATTAGTAATCAAAATGAGTACCAATAACCAATAACCGACAACCGTTAACCAAATAATATTTAGTCAAGAATCTCAGTCACCTGACCGGCGCCCACCGTACGGCCACCTTCGCGGATAGCGAAACGGAGACCTTTTTCCATAGCGATGGTGTTGAGCAGTTGCACTTCGAGTTCGATGTTGTCACCCGGCATCACCATTTCTACGTTAACGGGGAGTTTCACGTCGCCCGTTACGTCGGTGGTGCGGAAGTAGAATTGCGGACGGTAGCCGTTGAAGAACGGAGTGTGACGGCCGCCTTCTTCTTTCGAAAGGACGTACACCGAACACTTGAACTTCTTGTGCGGTTTCACGCTGCCCGGCTTGCAAATTACCATACCGCGCTTGATTGCTTCTTTTTCGATACCGCGCAACAAAAGCCCGGCGTTGTCGCCTGCTTCACCGCGGTCGAGCAGTTTACGGAACATCTCTACGCCCGTCACAACGGAAGTAAGGGGCTTTTCACCTTCTTTCATCATCCCGATTATTTCGACCGGATCGTTCACGTTGATAACGCCGCGCTCGATACGACCGGTGGCAACCGTGCCGCGACCGGTGATGGTGAATACGTCTTCCACCGGCATGAGGAACGGCTTGTCTACTTCACGCACCGGATCCGGGATGTCGTTGTCGCAGGCATCCATCAGTTCCATGATTTTATCAGCCCAAACGCCGGTTTTGCCGTCGCCTTCGAGGGCTTTCAGAGCGGAACCCTGGATAATGGAAGCATTGTCGCCGTCGAAGCCGTAAGAAGTCAGGAGCTCGCGGAGTTCCATGTCTACGAGTTCGAGCATTTCCGGGTCGTCCACTGCGTCCACTTTGTTCATGAACACGACGATTTTCGGAACGCCTACCTGACGGGCAAGCAGAATGTGTTCGCGTGTTTGCGGCATCGGGCCGTCGGTAGCGGCACAAACGACGATTGCACCGTCCATCTGAGCAGCGCCCGTGATCATATTTTTAACGTAGTCGGCGTGGCCGGGACAGTCAACGTGCGCATAGTGACGCTTTGTCGTTTCGTATTCTACGTGCGCAGTGTTGATGGTGATACCGCGCTCTTTTTCTTCCGGAGCAGCATCAATGGCATCGTAGTCTGTTTTTTTCGCCAGACCCTTCATCGAAAGTACGTAAGTAATGGCAGCCGTCAGCGTCGTCTTGCCGTGGTCAACGTGACCAATCGTGCCAATATTTACGTGAGGCTTGGTGCGCTGGAATGTCTCTTTTGCCATTGGTTTAGAACTTTTTGTGTCAAAACTTTAAGTGAAAAAATGTTATTTTATGCGATAATCCGATAATGTGATGATGTGATAATATTATAAGCCTATCCTTATCACATTGAGAAATTACCACTTTACCACATTGCTTCGAGCTGTTGATGAGATTTGAACTCACGACCTCTTCCTTACCAAGGAAGTGCTCTACCCCTGAGCTACAACAGCGGAATCATTGGGAGTCATTGCAGTCATTCAAGTAATTAATATGACATTTAATGACTGCAATGACTTTTAATAACTGAGGGGAGCGGCGGACGAGATTCGAACTCGCGACATTCAGCTTGGAAGGCTGACACTCTACCAACTGAGTTACCACCGCTTTAACCGCCAAAGCCTTAGCGAAGGCGGTGTCTCTTATCTTTTTTCCTGGCTTTACAGAAAAGAAAAAAGAACTGCCCACCTTCGCTAAAGCTACGGCGGGTAAAGTGGGGGTGGTGGGATTCGAACCTACTCAGCAGTGAAGCACCAGATTTACAGTCTGGCCCGGCTCTCCAACTCCGGGGCACCCCCTTGGTTTAGTTAATGGTTAATGGTTATCAGTTATTGGTGCCCATAAGGTTGAACCCAAAAAATTGACCGTTAACCGATAACTAATAACTGTTAACTTTGAATGAGCCACTGGAGGGACTCGAACCCCCGACCAGCTGATTACAAATCAGCTGCTCTACCAACTGAGCTACAGTGGCCTGTTCGCGGCCTCCAAGGCTAATTTCGCAATTTCAAACAACGTTTTTTTCGGAAAAAACAGACCCCTCCCGAAAAGCGTGTGCAAAGGTAAAGCTACAATTTTGAACAGAAAAACAATTTTTAAAAAAAACCCGATTTTTTAAGGAAACCTTTGCAAGCAGCCTGTAAACAGGCGTCCAAACCGGAAAAATTCCTTGTCTGTCACCCTTGTTTTCCAAAAAACATGAATTTGCACGACAAAACGCTTGATTACTGTTTCGAACACAGCACCGGCGTAAGCCGGGTGTTGAAAGAACTGGAGCGCGAAACCCACTTGCGCACGCTCAACCCGCAAATGCTGTCGGGTCCCTACCAAGGTACGCTTTTGCGATTTTTCAGCAGGATGATCCGTCCCCGCCGGGCATTGGAAATCGGCGCCTTCACAGGCTACACCACTATATGTATAGGTGAAGGCTTGGATAATAATGGCCTCCTGCATACGATCGAAGTCAATGACGAATTGGGGTGGTTGATCTGGAAGTATGTCCGGAAAGCCGGCCTGGAGGAAAAAATCCGGCTGCACCTCGGCGATGCAGCCGTTATTATTCCTCAATTGGACGAAACGTTCGATCTGGTTTTTCTCGATGCCGGCAAATTGGACTACCCGGTTCATTACGAACTGGCTTTGGCAAAAACCCGCCCCGGAGGCTTTCTGCTGGCCGACAACGTGTTGTGGGACGGAAAGGTGGTGGGCGAAGATGACAAAGACGAAACGGCACGTGCCCTGCGCGCTTTTAATAATATGGTGCATGATGATCCGCGGGTGGAGAATATCCTGCTGCCGGTAAGAGACGGCATTATGCTGATGCGGAAAATCTGACTCGCTACTCTTTTTTCCGCCTTAATGCCTCCCGCAGAGATAAAAAGCGCCTCCCGAAAGAAATACCCCTCCAATGTATTTCTCTTGTTTTTAGTTTTGCGTTGCAAAGTACTCCCCGCCAATTGAGGCCGAACGGCAGCGATGATTGTCGTTTTTGTGTCCGTTTTTCAGTAAACCTTACAACCATGACTTACAGCGACGAGCATTTGACAGGGGAAATCCACGCCGGCGGCAGCAGGCAGGAAAAAGCCATCAAACAACTGTACGAACAGTGTTTCCATCTTGCCCGGTACGGGAAAACCAAATACCGCCAATTAGACGACGACGATGTGGTGAGCGCATACAACACTGCCATCATTGCCGTGCGCAACCAGATACTGAACGGCGCCTTTCGTGGCGACAGCGCGATACAAACCTACCTCAACCGGATTTTTATGAACCGGTGCATTGATATTCTCCGCACCCAATCGTCTAACCCCGTAGAATTCGTGGAACGACTGCCCGACAGCGCCGACGACAGTCAGGACCTGCTGAGCCGCTGGGCTGTTGAAGAACAAGTGGAAGAGGTGAAACAAAAACTCCTGCAACTGGGTGGCGCTTGTCAGCAGATTCTGATGTACTCGGAATATTTAGGGTATAGTTCCGATGAGACAGCCGAAGCCATCGGGTTCAAAAATGCAAACAGTGTAAACAGTAAAAAATACGCCTGCCTTCAAAAACTCCGCGAGCTGATGGGCGTGAAATAACCAGGAAAATGGAACACCAAACATACGAACTACTCAAACGCTTCAACCTGGGTCAACTGTCGGAGGCCGAACGCGCCGCATTTGAAAAAAGGCTGGAAACCGACGCGGCATTCGCGGAGGAAGTAGCCGCCTGGGCGGCTATTTATAAAGGCATCCAGGCGGAAGGTGACCGCCAATTGGATGAACAACTGCGTGTTATCGGGAAAAAACTGATGCAATCGGAAACTGCGGAACTTACGCCCTCGGCCGTGCATGTAGCGCAAAAACAACGATTCCAGATACCCCGCTGGGCTTATGCTGCCGCTGCTGCGTTGTTGCTCCTGCTGGTAGCATGGCCGATTTATCAAAACCTGCAACCCTCCAAACCTGTCTACACCGACAACAGAGCGGTTTTTGAAAAACACTTCCGCCTGCCGCCTGCCCCTGTAGTCCGCGACGCAAACGTCACGGTATGGCGCGAAGCCTATCAAAATAAGAATTACACCGCTGCCGTCACCGAATTGGAAAAATTGCTGGCCGACCCGGAATATAAGAATCCCTCCGAAGCCAACTTATTTCTCGGGCTCTCGCATTTGGCTATCGGACAGGGCCGGCAAGCCCTCGCTGCTTTTGGTCAGGTCAGCGCCGATAGCTTCGACCAGGACGAAGCGCAGTGGTATTCGGCGCTTGCCTATATTATTATAGACGATGTCGTTCATGCAAAAGAAACGCTCAAAGAGATTTCCGGGAAGGCAGGCCACCCGCATCAACGGGAAGCGCGGGAAATGCTCGATGAGATGAAATGAGGGTGTCTCATAAGCCTGCTTATTTGTTGATTTGAGGATTTGGTTATCCCGTTACTCCCTCAAAATCAAGGCTATTATCAAATAAACAAATCACCATATAAACAAATAACCGACTTATGAGTTAGCCTCATTACTTTTGGGCTGTCCTAATGAAGCATTTTTCTCATCCCGGTTTTTAATCCTTCCATGCCGTCCGCAAAATGCGCTGAACGTATCGCATGAAGACATCTCACTACTATTGGCCAATCTTTTTGTTTGTGCTCGGCGTTGCTCTGTGCAGCCAGGTATCCGAGCCTGCTTCTTCTGCCTCTTCCGACGAGCAGAAATCCGAGGCTGTCGGTCTGAACAAAAAAGCCACACATTTTATAAAGGCAGAACAATACGACAGTGCCTTCGCGTATGCTCAAAAGAGCGCCGAATTTTCAGAAAAAATAAAAAACTGGGACGAATGGGGAAAAGCCCAACTCCATCTCCTCACTTCGAGTTACTACCTGAGCCGCAATGCGGAATCCGCCGCTACCTTTCCCACCATCGAACAATTGGCGCAAAGCCACATACCCGCCGACAGCTCTTTTTGGGGCGAATATTTCAACTTGGCGGGCGCCATCTTTAATGAGATCGGAAATTACGAAGAGGCACTGCGATATGGCTTAAAAGAAATTGCTTTTTACGAAAAAAGCGACGACTCGCTTTCGCAAGCCCTCGCCAGCAACAACGTCGGCACCTACTACCGCAACCGGGGCGACTACGACCGCGCGCTCGAGTACACCCAATCCGCCCTCCAGATTTATGCTTTCAACCCCAAATCCAACCCGGCTGATTTGGCCTGGACTTACGGCAACCTCAGCGCCATCTGGTACCGGAAAAAAGATTTTCCCCAGTCTATAGCCACCGCGCAAGCGGGGCTGACTATTTTGGAAAAACATTTTCCCGGCGAAATGCCGCATGATTTCATCGTCATTTACAATGACTTGGCTAATGCCCATACCGAATCAGGGGAGTATGAGAAGGCTTTGGCTTACCTGCAAAAAGCACTACTGCTACACCGCCAAAATAACATAGAAGGTGAACTAAACAACACCTGGCACAACCTCGGGTATGTTAATCGGATGATGGGGCGTTACACGGAGGCAGTCTTTTATTTGAAAAAAGCAATCGAACGTTATCGCTCAGCCCACCCCAACCTCGGCAAGGCATACCGGCATTTGGGATTTATCGCCCACAAACAGGGGGACTACCGCGGCGCATTGGTTTGGCAGCAGCAAGCACTCCGCACACTGACCGATTCTTTCCCCTACCAAGACGTACTGTCAAACCCGGCGGTGCAGCGCGTGAATGGCTATCTTGATTTCCTTTTCACCCTTCGCGACAAAGGCGAGACGCTGCGCCAATTGGCCGAAAAAGAATCAAACCCGCAGTTTTTGGATGCTTCTTTGGCTACCTTCGATATTGCGATGGGGGTGCTTGACAGCATGCGGGCAGAATACCAGGAAGGCTCGCGCCAATTCTGGAACCAGGAAGCGCGGCCCATCATGGAAAATGCCATCGCTGTCGCCATGCAATTGTACCGCAACACCAACGAGTCGCGGTATTTGGAAAAGGCTTTCGGATATGCCGAGAAAAACAAAGCCCTCATGCTCGCCGAAGCACTCCGCGATGCCGCTGCCCGACAACAGGCAGGTATCCCTGATTCCATTTTGGAACAGGAAAAATCACTGAAAATTGATATCGCTTTTTACAAACGGCAGATTTTCAGGGAACAACAAAGAGCCGCACCCGACACCTCCAAAATGTTGATGTGGCAAAAAAATATCCTCGAACGCCGCCGCACCAAAGAAGCCCTGCTCGCCCGGCTCGCGACCGCCTACCCGGAATATTACCAAATCAAGTACAGCGCCCCGCCACTGACTGTCAGTGCTTTGCAACAATTGTTGCCGGCCAATACCGGCCTGCTACAATACTTCCGGGGCGATGAGGGGATGTACGTTTTTTACTTCGACCGCAGTACCGCACGAGGACTGACACTGAACGCCGATTCCAGTTTCACCCACACCTACGAGCGTTTGCTCGCCAACCTGCGCGACCGCGACCAAGCCACCGAGCAAGGCCGCAGCGCCGCCGCTGTTGCCCGTTTTGCCGCCGATGCTGCAGCCCTGTATCGCACACTGCTGGCGCCTGCCCTCGAAAATATACCCAAAAAACTCGTCGTCGTACCCGATGGAGGGCTGGCATACCTGCCCTTTGAATTGCTGCTGACCGAAGCGTCAACGGCGACATCTTACGCCGACCTGCCCTTCCTTTTGCAGAAGACGGTGCTGCGGTATGAATATTCGGCCAGTCTGGCCTTGCAAAAACACCCGCGGCGCAAACCCGAAAGTTTTTTCGCAGGGTACGCTCCGGCCTACGAGAGCAACTCGAACATGGCTGCACGGGGCGACGAAAACAATAACTGCCGCGACGCAGACGAAACCGATTTTGCCGCATTGCTAAATAACCAAACCGAAGTATCGAAAATTGCCAAATTGATTGGCGGCCAGTCCTTTTTGGGCGAAACAGCCACCGAACTGACCTTCAAACAACACGCACAGGAGTCTCGTGTGCTGCATTTGGCGATGCACGGTTTTCTCAATGACTGCGACCCTTTGTATTCGGGGTTGGCATTCAGTCGCCCGACACGGGGTGTTGTTGGCGGGGACTCCAACAACGGCAAAGAAGAAAATGATGGCTTTTTGCACGCTTACGAAATTTACAATTTGAAAATGAATGCTGAACTGGCGGTGTTGAGCGCCTGCAACACCGGGCGCGGCCAATTGGCAAAAGGCGAGGGCGTCATCAGCCTGGCGCGGGCGTTCAAATATGCCGGTTGCTCCAATGTATTGATGAGTCTTTGGCAAGCCGACGACGAGGCAACGGAACAAATCATGCAGGATTTTTACCGACATTTGCAAAAAGGGCTGGGCAAAGACGAGGCGATTCGGCAGGCGAAACTGGATTATTTGGCTGCCAGCAATCGCAATCACCCTTTTTTCTGGGGTGCTTTTGTGCTTATTGGCGACGACTTGCCGCTGCGGCAACCATCGAACTGGCACTGGTATGCCACCGCCCTGATTTTGGCAGGCATTGGCTTTTTGTATTGGCGGTCAAAACGTAAGGGTTGATTTAGAAATGGTTTAGATGGTTTAGAGGCATGATTTTCAGTCAATTGCACATGTCCTTTGTTCAAAACCACTTTGCGTTGGCTTTAAGAATATGGTCGCTTTCGGCATGAGCCGCCCAACGCCATTGAGTAAAAGAATTTTCAATCGTCTAATTGGGGAAAAGGAGTAAAAGCCCTTAGGTGAACGTATTGTATTACCTTCCTTTTTTGTTTTCAAAATATTAGCACCATGGCAACAACGAACAAAATCAAAGTCAATAACGTCCGGGTCGGCGACCCCAACCTCACAGTTACCCTCGCTTCTGACGACGGGGGCACCTTTCCTCGCTACGTTCAACTCACAGCCACTATTACCAACAGTAATCTGACTAATGGATCACTACAGGTGACGGGTAAAACCGGGCCGAACAATGCCCCCACCAGCATCACGATTCAATGCTCGTTTCCGGATTCCGCTTATGAGTCCGGGCAAACTTTTGGCTACGACATCACGAATGTTAGTTTTTCGGATGACGGCTCCACCTGGACTTCTTTTTCAGGAACTTATGCTACAGACGGTCAGCCATGGGATAGCAGCATCACATCGCAAGATTTTTTAGCAACGGACATTCTTGTGTCAAAGCCGGCTTCGAGCCAAGATGATAACAACGTGTCGTTCTGGGGTAAGATCATTCAGTTCTTTCGGCGCTTATTTGGGTTCAAGATGTTGTGATAGGCCATCCAGGAACATTTCTTTTTTACCGGTTATTCCCCCAAAAAAACTTTTCTTTGCCAAATCAACTTACTGTGTTTCAACAAGCCAGCCAATGCAGCATCTTGTTATCTTCTTGCTTTTTACTCTTGCCGGAATGCGCCTCGTTGCGCAAACTACTACAAGTGCCGTCCCCTCCACCATTTTTGATAAACTCACCGCAACGGAGGCCGTCGAACTGACATTGGAGGCCGACCTCACCACCTTTGTCGCCCAAAAAAAAACCAACAACTACATACCCGGCACCCTGCGCACCAAGGACGGCCAAACCTATGCGATTGAATTGCGCCCGCGCGGTCGCTACCGGCGAAAAGTCTCCAAAATCCCGCCGATGAAAATCCGGTTCAGCGAAAGAGAGCTGCAAGCCGAAGGCCTCGATACGCTCAACGAGATCAAAATCGCCCTGCCCAGTGTGCACTCCGACCAGGGCAACGAACTCATTGTGAAAGAATACCTGGCTTACCGGATGTTCGAAAAAATATCCGATGTGTTTTTCCGCGCCCGGCTTGTGAAACTTACCCTGATCGACACCAACGAAAAAGGTTCGGGCAAGAAAAAACTGTACTCGATCTTTGTCGAGGACGAAGAAGATGTCGCCAGGCGCCTCGGCGGTACGCCGGAGGATGAATTCGGTATCAAAATGGATCGCTTCGAACAACAACAGGCAGCGCTGGTTGTCATGTTCCAGTACCTGATCGGCAATACCGACTGGGATTTTTCCATGCACCGCAATGTGGAGTTGATAAAAAAGAACGATACTCAAAAAATGATCGTGTTGCCTTACGACTTCGATTTTTCCGGCCTTGTCAGCGCACCCTACGCCAGCCCTTCGTCGGAAAGCGGCGTAAAAACCGTGCGCGACCGCTATCTGATGTCTGCCGGAATAGATGAGGCATCGCTCAAGGCGGCTACCGACCTGATTAAAACCAAAGAAAATGATTTTTATCAAATTTGCCGTTCCAAACACCTTTCCAAAGAGGCTTCCGGCAACATGGTGCAGTTTCTGGAATCCTACTTTAAAAACATGGAAGGCAAAGACCTGGCGCCGACAGTAATGGCGGAAAAGAAAGAATAGCGGGCTAATTGTGTGATATTATGCTTAAAAGCGAAGTAATTTTAATGGAATCTGCTTTGGATCCCCAACAGGTTGGCGGTTTATTTTATCTTCATTATGTTTGCCCACCCTTGCCGCTCAACAAATCATCCAACTTTCCCGCTTATAACGGGGTTATACTTCGCACAACAAACTAATATTCCAGCATGGCCGACTCAAAAGCACATTTATTATACGTAGAAGACGACGAAAGTCTGAGTTTCGTAACCCGCGACAACCTCGAACTCAACGGTTACGAAGTCACCTACTGCGAAGACGGAAAAAAAGCCCTCGACACCATCCATTCCAAGCAAAAATTCGACCTCTGCATCCTCGACGTTATGCTCCCCGAGGTCGACGGCTTTACGCTGGCACAGGAAATCCGCAAACGCGACGAGGTGGTGCCCATTATTTTCCTGACGGCAAAAAGCATGAAACAGGACAAAATTCACGGGCTCACCATCGGCGCCGACGACTATATCACCAAGCCGTTCAGCATCGAAGAATTGCTGTTGAAAATTGACATTTTCCTGCGCCGCACCAAGTACGCCAACATCCTGAAATCCAGCACGCCCCTCGGCATCGGCAACTATTCGTTCGATTATAAGAACCTCAGTCTTACCGCAGAAGGATATTCCGAAACCCTCACGCAAAAAGAAGCCGACTTGCTCAAACTGCTCAACGAGCACCGCAACCAGGTGGTCAAACGATCCTTTATCCTTGAAACCATCTGGGGCAAAGACGACTACTTCCTCGGGCGCAGCCTCGACGTGTTCATCTCGCGCCTGCGCAAATACCTGAGCCTCGACGACCGCATCAAAATTGAGAATATCCACGGGGTGGGGTTCAAGTTTAAAGTGGACGACTGACGACCTGGCTTGCAGCAGTGACACTTTTTCAAAAAGTGTCACTGCTGTGGTTTCGACGCAGATTTGACAATTTTTGAAAAGTTGTCAAATCATGTCACATGTAATATTTTTTGACAGGATTGACAAGATTGACAGGATTTACGCCCTTTTTGGGAGAAAAAATCCTGTACATCTTGTCAATCCTGTCGAAATTTAGACTTGTGACGGCCTCTTCTTCGGTTTGTAAACCCTTCTTTTTCAATGCAATCCATCTTTTACGACCATCCGCACGGCAAAATCCACACCCTGCGCTTCGGCCAGGGTGAAAAACTGCTCATCGCCCTGCACGGCTTCGGCGACCGGGCGCGGATGTTTGCGGTGTTGGAAGAAGCATTGGGGAAAAATTATACAGTGGTGGCAGTGGACTGGCCCTTTCACGGGCAGACGGAGTGGGATAAAGAGACCTTCTCGAAAGAAGATTTGCTCATTATCATCCGGCAGATTCTCACCGAAAACGGCAAGGAACGGTTTTGCCTCATGGGTTTCAGTTTCGGCGGTCGCCTGTCGCAGGCCATGCTGCCCGAGCTCGCCGGCCAACTCGACAAACTCTACCTCTTCTCGCCCGACGGCGTGAAAACAAAAGGCATGACCATGGCCGTACACACGCCGGTGTGGGTGCGGCGCCTCCTGTTCCGGCTCATGCGAAAGCCGGATTGGTTTATCAGTCTCGTGCAGGCCGGGCGCAAAATCGGCCTTGTTCCGCCCTTGATCCAGCATTTTCTGCTTAACAACCTGAACCGCCCCGAACGCCTCCAGCGCACCTTCGGCTGCTGGCTCGCCACCAATTCTTTTTACCTGCGCCGCCGCGACATTCGGGCGATTTTGGAAGAAACCGCCTTGCCGACAGATGTTTACATCGGCCTGCACGACCGCTTTTTGCACCAGAAAGAATTGAAAAAACTGTACGAAGGATTGCCCAACGTGCGGGTGTTCTGGCTCGAAGAAGGCCACCGGATTGTGGGGGAGGGCTTGGCGGAGGAGATATTGGCGAAGGTGCGGGAATAGCCTATACTTAGATGGCTGTATCGTAAGCAAAACCTCACAATTGGAAAGCCATAGATTGTTTCGTTATTTCCGGGCAAACCTTCCAGGTTTTTAAAACCTGGAAGGTTTCGGGCAGCGCAACAAACATAATTTGGCAACGTTTTTAAAAACAGTGCTTATAATGCAGCCTCGTTCACTATCACCCTGCCGCCCTCATTTTCAAAAAACCGTATCTCCAATTCCGACCCGTCGAACACCGCGTAGGAATTGTAGTGCATCCAGTCGCCGAGATTGATATAGCGGCTGCGACCGTTTTTCAGCCGCCAGTCTACCGGCAGGTGGCGATGGCCGAAAATGAAATAGTCCGGCTCGATACCCTGATCGATTTTGCGATTGCAGTATTGCAGCAGCCACTCTTTGTCTTCGCCGAGCCAGCCCCGCTCGGCGGGCGGCGTGGCGTCGCGGCTTTTTTGGGAAGAAAAATTAGCGAGCCGTGTGCCCAGATCGGGATGAAACCACCCGAACAACCACTGGCTGAACGGATGCACGAACACTTTTTTCATCCGTTTGTACCCTTTGTCGTTTGGTCCCAGGCCGTCGCCGTGGCCGATAAAAAACGTTTTTCCGTGAATTTCCCGCTGGATCGGTTTTCTGAAAACGGGGATACCGAATTCCTGTTCGAAGTAACCGAACATCCACAAATCGTGGTTGCCGGTAAAGGCATACACCGGCAAACCACCGTCGCGCAATTCGGCCAGTTTGCCGAACAAACGACTGAACCCTTTGGGAATCACGGTTTTGTATTCAAACCAAAACTCGAACATATCCCCGACTAAGTAAATGGCCTCGGCCTCGGGCGCTACCTGATCGAGCCAACGCACCAACTGGCGCTCGCGTTCGGCGCTCGTCAGGCGGGCATCCACACCGAGGTGGAAATCGGAAGCGAAGAAGGTCTTTTTTCGTTGTTGGTTGTTCGTTGTTGGTTGTTCGTTCTGCACGCTTTTAGAATCAGGTTGTTTAATCTGTTTCAAGGGCAAAGTTATCCTACTCAAGACACTACTTTTGCTCAATATTTTTGCGTGCAAAACCAACAACCAACAACTAACAACCAACAACAATGATAGTAGTAACCGGCGCCGCAGGATTTATCGGCTCCTGCATGGTAAAAAGACTCAACGATGCGGGCTATTCCGACGTGCTGGCGGTGGATGATTTCTCCCGCCCCGACAAAAACCGCAACCTCGACGGCAAACAATTGTGGGGGCAGGTGCACCGCAACAACTTCGTGCGCTGGCTCGAACGCAACCACGCCGACGTGGATGCAGTGCTGCACCTCGGCGCCCGCACCGACACAACGGAGATGGACACCGCCATCTTCGACGAACTGAACCTCGAATATTCCCGCGCACTCTGGATCTTATGTGCCGGTTTTCAAATTCCCTTTTTCTATGCGAGCAGCGCCGCCACGTATGGCCTGGGCGAAATCGGTTACTCGGACGACCACGCCCTGATCCCGAAATTGAAACCCCTGAATCCCTACGGCCAGTCAAAACAGGACTTCGATGTGTGGGTATTGGAAAAGGTAGAGGGTGGAGGGTTGAAGGTAGAGGGCGGTTCAGCCACCCTCTACCTTCCACCCTCTACCCTCCACCCTCCTTCCTGGGCCGGTTTCAAATTTTTCAACGTGTACGGCCCCAACGAATACCACAAAGGCCGCATGGCATCGGTCATTTTTCACACCGCCCGGCAGATCAAAGCCACCGGCAGCATGAAACTGTTCCGCTCGCACCGCCCTGATTATAAGGACGGCGAACAAAGCCGCGACTTTATTTATGTGAAAGACGTGGTGGACGTGCTGTTGTTTTTTCTGGAAAAAAGACCGCCGAATGCGATTTACAACCTCGGCACCGGCATCGCCCGTACTTTCCTCGACCTGGCTACCGGCACCTTCCGCGCCCTGGAAATGGAACCGGACATTACTTTCATCGACACACCCGCTGACATCCGCGACACCTACCAGTATTTCACACAGGCTGAAATGGACAAACTCCGCGCCGCCGGTTATCACGAACCATTTTACGGCCTGGAAGAAGGCATCGAAGACTATGTGCAGCGGTATTTGAAAGACGAAAACCTTTTCTAAGGTTAACGGGTTGCTGGTTAACGGGTTAACGGGGTGGCTTGATTGTGCGCCCCACCCTTAACCCGTTAACCAGCAACCCGTTAACCAGTAAACCAATTAAAATATGCGCATTTACAACTGGGGCATCATAGGCGCGAGTAAAATTGCCCGCAAATTCGCCGACGATCTGAAACGACTACCGAACGCCCGGCTCCATGCCATCGCTTCCACCTCCGCCGAGCGCGGCGCGGCATTTGCCGCCGAATTTAATATCCCGCACGTGTTCGGTCGCTACGAAGACATTGTTCAATGTCCTGACCTGGACATTGTTTATATCGCCACACCGCATGTGTTGCATAGCGAAAACGCACTTTATTGCCTCGAACACGGCCTTTCGGTGTTGTGCGAAAAACCCTTCGCCATGAACAGCGCCGAAGCCCGGCGCATGGTGTCGGCCGCCCGAAAAAACCGCGTATTTCTGATGGAGGCGCTCTGGACGCGATTTATCCCCGCGGTCGATCAGGCTTTCCAATTGGTGGAACAGGGCGAAATCGGCGACGTACATACCGTCAAAGCCGATTTTGGTTTCAGGATGGCGTTCGACCCCGCGCACCGCATTTTCAACAAGGCGCTCGGCGGCGGTTCGCTGCTCGACATCGGCATTTATCCCGCCTTGCTGTCCCTTTTTATGTTCGGCAAACCGGCGGCTGCGGATGTACAGGCCGCCGCAGCTTTCACCTCCACCGGCGTCGACGAAAGTTGTGCCTTCACGTTCCAATACCCCGGCAACCGCCTCGCGCTCGGCCACAGCACCGTCGCCGCCAACACAGCGGTAGAAGCATGGCTTTATGGCAGAGCAGGCACCATTTATCTGCACCCGCGCTGGCACCATACCGACCGCCTCACCGTTTCGCATTATGAAGGCAAACAGGAAAATAAACGCGACCTGTATATCCCGTACGAAGGCTGGGGCTATTCCTTCGAGGCCGCCCACGTGATGCAATGCCTTGATAACGAAATGCTGGAAAGCGACAAACTGCCGCTCGATTTTACACTTGACCTGGTGGAGACGCTCGATGTGGTGCGGGAAAAAATAGGTTTGGAGTATTGAGGAGGTGTTGATTTGTTGAGGTGTTGAGGTGTTGAGGTAGGGTGCGGGAAAAAATAGGTTTGGAGTAGTGCATACGTGCATATTTTCTCCGCAACCTATTGTGTGCATCTTTGTTTCATCGTTTATTTGCGATATAAAATCATCAAACATGGCCGTCAATAAAAAACAGGAATTTTCAGCAGAAGACGTGGCAATCTCCGAGTTCGCCAAAGCTTTGTCGCACCCGGCACGGGTGGCTATTCTGCACACCCTGGCAGAAAAGCAAATGTGCATTTGCGGCGAAATCGTGGAAGTGCTGCCGCTTGCGCAGGCCACTGTGTCGCAGCATCTGAAGGAACTGAAAAATGCGGGCCTCATTACCGGCGAAATCGAGGGTGTGCGCTCCTGCTACTGCATCAATTGGGACAATCTGGAGGTGATGGCTGCCCGTTTCGAGCAATTTGCGGCTGCGTTGCGCGCTTTGAAGCCCGTTGAAAATTGCTGTTGAGAGGGTAGAGGGTGGAGGGTAGAAGGTGGAGGGTTTACCCGCCGAAGTTTCAACGAAGGCGGACAGGCATTTTACAATAAGAAGCCCGCCATCCCGGTGAAAGGGATGGCGGGCTTCTTCATTTTCGGTCTGTTTTTCACTTTTTCGGAAAAACTTAAATTCTAAAGCAGCAAAAAAACCGAACTTTACCAACCCTAATTATCCGCACTTTTCAAAAACTGATTATCACAGCATTACAAACTAAACTACTTTCCAATGAAAAAAATCCTCCTTCTCGCCCTCTTCATTGCGGCGACCGCCCACCTTTTTGCGCAAAGCGCCAAAACCAATCCGCCCAAAAAAAGCGACGGCAAACAAGCCGCCGAATTGAAGTTTAATCTGCCTCAACTTCCCGTGCCGCCGGCACAAAATCCATTCGGTTTGCCGGAAGTCAATTATCAACCGCTTCCCAAATTTATTCCCCAAAGCGACATATCGGCGCCCAACATCCACATCACCCGCGCCAAAAACGGCATGCCGATCCTGTTCGAGGGCAAAACCGATGTTTCCGCCAATATTTCCGACCCGAAAACAGGCGCACTCGATTACCTGGCAAGCCTGCACCCCCAGGGCGTCACCGACCCCGCCGCCGAGTTCGTTGCCAAACGGGTGGAAACCGACGCAGCGGGCGACAGCCATATTCGCCTCGAACAGGTCTATCAGGGTGTATCGGTGTTCGGCGGCGAGGTCATCGCCCATACGCACAGCGGCGCATTCGATCTGCTGAACGGTCGCTACTACCCCACGCCTCAACTGACTTCGGTTGTTCCGGCCCTCGACGCCGGTCGCGCCATCGACCAGGTAAAACTGGCGATCGGCCCCGGTAACATCAAAACCGACTGGACGCCGGCACAATTGCAATTGCTGAAGATCGAGCCGTTCAAGGCCGAATTAGTGATCTACCACCATGGCAATCAATTGGATAACGAACGCCTTGCCTGGTATGTGGAAGCCCATCCGAGGATGATGAGCCGGGTCATTTACTTCGTGGACGCCAACACCGGCGAGGTAATTCACCACTACGATTTTACCTGTAAAATCGACGGCCATGCAGTCGGCCACCAGCATACTGCAACCGGCAATACAGCATCATTCAACCAACCCGATCTGCCCCCTGTCCCTGCTACTGCCCCTGCTACTGCTACTGCTACTGCTTCACCCGCCATAGCCTCGGCGACGGCGGGCACCGCCCCTCCGCCCGTCAACGGAACCGGCATCGACCTTTTAGGCCAAAACCGCTCTTTCGGCGCCTGGCAACAAGGCAGCACTTACTACCTCGAGGATGCGAGCAAACAAATGTACAATGCATCAGCATCCACGATGCCCGGTGACCCGGTGGGTGTGATCGTTACTTTGGATGCCTTGAACGACTCGCCTGAAAATCCGAATTTCGATTATACGGTATTTACTGCCGCTTCCACTAATTTCAGCAACTCTGCCGGCAGCAACGGCGCCAATGCTGTCAGCACACACTGGAACAGCATCAAGAGCTACGATTATTATCTTAACACACATGGCCGCAATTCCATCGACGGCGTGGGCGGCAACATCCTTGCTTTTTTCAATGTCACTGAAGGCGACGGCTCCTCGATGGAAAATGCTTTCTGGGACGGCGCCGCCATGTGGTACGGCAACGGTGGTTCCACCTTCAAAAAACTCGCGCGCGGACTCGACGTAGGCGGCCACGAAATGACGCATGGCGTGGTGGAAAAAACCGCCAACCTCGTTTATCAGAACGAAAGCGGCGCACTCAACGAGTCTTTTGCCGACATTTTCGGCGCCATGATCGACAGCGACGACTGGCTGATCGGCGAAGATGTGATGCAAACAGGCACCAATGCCGCCTTGCGCAGCCTGCAGGACCCGCACAACGGCGTTTCGTCCAGCAGCCCCTGGTGGCAACCCAGAACCGTGAGCGAACAGTACAACGGCAGCCAGGACAACGGCGGTGTGCACATCAACAGCGGCATTGCCAACTGGGCCTACTACCTGTTCGCCACCAACGCCAATGTCGGTAAAAGCAAAGCCGAGCAAGTATATTACAAGGCATTAAAGGACTACTTAGTGAAATCGAGCGAGTTTGTCGACCTGCGTATTGCCGTATTAAAGGCCGCAAACGATCTGTACCCTGCGGGCAATACCGTCGCCAACGCCGCTGCTTCCGCTTTCGACCAGGTGGGCATTCTCGGCGACAGTCCCGGGGGTGATTACCTCGGTAATCTCGTGACCAACCCCGGCACCGACTACGTGCTGTGCGTCACAAACAATTTCCAGAACCTCGAATTGCGCAACGGCAGCGGTTCACTGATTAGCACACTTTACACTGGCGGCGTGAGAAGCCGTCCCAGCGTGACCGACAACGGCGGCCAGATCGTTTTTATCAATGCGGCTAAAGACGCCATCTACATCGATATGGTGTACACCAACCCGGTGCAGGCAACGGCAAATGTATTGTTTGAAGAGCCTGACCTCCGCAATGTAGCTATTTCAAAAGACGGCGCTTTTGTTGCAGCGTTGACCGATGCTGCCAACAATTTTATCTATGTGCTGGATTTGTTCAACGGTGTGGAAGAACAATTCGAGCTGTACAACCCTACCTATTCCACCGGACAGGCTACCGGCTACGTGCAATACGCCGATGTGCTCGAATTCGACTATTCCGGCGATTATATCATGTACGACGCCTACAACGAACTTACAAGTACGACGAGCGGCGACATCAGTTACTGGGACATCGGCTTCCTGAAATTCTGGGAAAACGTCGGTTTCGCCGACCCGTCCAACGTGTTCATTTCCAAACTTTTCAACGGTCTGCCGGAAAAAACAAGCGTGGGCAACCCGACCTTCAGCAAAAATTCGCCTTACATCATCGCGTTCGACTTTTATGACGAAGAAAGCGATCAAAACGACATCTACGGAGCAAACACGGAAACCGGCGATGTGGGCCTGATCGTGCAGAACAACGGCGCATTCGGTTGGTCCAACTACAATCGTTTAGACAATTCCCTTGTCTACGAAGGGCCGAATCAGGCAGGGGTCACCAATATTTACAAGCGTTCGGTTAATTCGGATAAAATCACCGGTCAGAATAACGAAGCACTGTTCATCGGCGAGCGCCAATTGGTCGTATGGTATGGCAACGGCAACCGCAGTCTTGCCGTGAGCACCGGTGAAGCGTCAAACGCATCGTTCCATGTCGCCGTCACACCCAACCCTGTCGTGGATGCAGCACGTTTGAACATCGAATCCAAAACGGCAGGCGCCGTACAAATCAGCATCGTCAACCTGTTTGGCATCACATTACAGAACCGGGAAGTTCAGTTGGCGGAAGGACAGAATCAATTCGACCTGGATATGCAGCACCTGCCGGCCGGCGCCTACATCGTTCGACTGACGGACGGAGGCAACAGCGGCGTCGCCGTGAAAGTCGTGAAGCAGTGATGCTTTCTGTTGAGGTAAACGACGAGGGTAATTCTTAGTTTGTAAAGTGGTTGTCTCACAAGTCAAAGTTTCGACAGGATTTACAAGATTTACAGGATTTATTGACCTGTTTTG
>CXWJ01000179.1_pt1 | contig 170576 bp, 124 predicted proteins | sample 590841 | NCBI WGS metagenome assembly CXWJ01 (sample SAMEA3498367, study PRJEB10139) | wastewater metagenome | biome: wastewater treatment plant; material: activated sludge | place: Austria | collected 2015-01-21 | reverse complement strand
GTTTACGCGGGTAACGGCGTCACGGGCGACCAGTTCGACCCGGCTGACGCAGGCGCAGGTACTCACACTATTACCTACACTTATACCGACCCGCTGACAGGATGTGTGAACACTTGCTCGTTCACCATCACCGTCAATCCCTTGCCTATAGTGATTTGCCCACCACCTATCACAATTTGTGTAGACCAATTGCCATTCACACTACCTCAAGGCAATCCGCTGGGTGGTATATTCAGCGGCCCCGGTGTGACCGGCGACCAGTTCAATCCGCCGCCGCCACCTGTGCAAAGTTTCTTTGATGTATTTTATACCGTCACTGATCCTGTCACTAACTGCCAAAACACTTGCACCATCCAAATTACAGTGAACCCGCTTCCTGTAATCGTGCAATGTCCGCCCAATGTGACGGTATGTACTGAATTACTACCTCTTACATTAACTGGTGGCAACCCGCCAGGAGGTACATTTAGCGGTCCATTTGTTACAGGCAACCAGTTTAATCCGCCACCGCCACCGGTACAGAGTTTCTTCGATATTTTTTACACCATTACCGACCCGGTGACTAATTGCCAAAATACCTGTACTTTCCAGATAACAGTTAACCCGTCACCCACGGTAATATGTCCAGCAAATTCAACGGTTTGTATTGATGTGCTGCCATTTACGCTCGGAGCAACACCGACCGGTGGCGTTTACGCAGGCAACGGCGTCACAGGCGACCAGTTCGACCCGGCTGACGCAGGCGCAGGTACTCACACTATTACTTACACCTACACCGACCCGCTTACCGGTTGTGTGAACACTTGCTCATTCACCATCACGGTGAATGCGCTACCCGTCGTCGTCTGCCCTGCAAATTCTACGGTTTGTATTGACGTGCTGCCATTTACACTTGGAGCGACCCCTACCGGCGGTGTTTACGCAGGCAACGGCGTTACAGGCGACCAGTTCAACCCGGCTGACGCAGGCGCAGGTACTCACACCATCACCTACACTTATACCGACCCGCTGACCGGCTGCGTGAGCGCATGTTCGTTCACCATCACCGTCAATGCGTTGCCCGTCGTCGTTTGCCCTGCAAATTCAACGGTTTGTATCGACGTGCTGCCATTTACGCTCGGAGCGACGCCCACCGGCGGAGTTTATGCAGGCAACGGCGTCGCGGGCGACCAGTTCGACCCCGCGGCGGCAGGCGCAGGTACGCACACCATCACCTACACCTATACCGACCCGCTGACCGGATGCGTCGGCACCTGTTCGTTCACCATCACGGTGAATGCGCTGCCCGTCCTCGTTTGTCCTGCAAATTCAACGGTTTGTATTGATGTTCTGCCATTTACGCTCGGAGCGACGCCCACCGGCGGCGTTTACGCAGGCAACGGCGTCACGGGTGACCAGTTCGACCCCGCGGCGGCAGGCGCAGGTACGCACACCATCACCTACACCTATACTGACCCGCTGACCGGCTGCGTCAACACCTGTTCGTTCACCATCACGGTGAATGCGCTGCCCGTCCTCGTTTGTCCTGCAAATTCAACGGTTTGTATTGATGTTCTGCCCTTTACGCTTGGAGCGACGCCCACCGGCGGCGTTTACGCAGGCAACGGCGTCGCGGGTGACCAGTTCGACCCCGCGGCGGCAGGCGCAGGTACGCACACCATTATCTACACCTATACAGATCCCCTGACCGGCTGCGTGAGCGCATGTTCGTTCTCCATTACCGTCGATGCGTTGCCCGTCCTCGTTTGCCCTGCAAATTCAACGGTTTGTATTGATGTGCTGCCATTTACGCTTGGAGCGACGCCCACCGGCGGCGTTTATGCCGGCAACGGCGTCACGGGCGACCAGTTCGACCCCGCGGCGGCAGGCGCGGGTACGCACACCATTATCTACACCTATACCGACCCGCTGACAGGCTGCGTGAATACCTGTTCGTTCACTGTCACGGTGAATGCGCTGCCCGTTGTCGTTTGCCCTGCAAATTCAACGGTTTGTATTGATGTTCTGCCATTTACGCTTGGAGCGACGCCCACCGGCGGCGTTTACGCAGGCAACGGCGTCTCGGGCGACCAGTTTGACCCGGCAGCCGCAGGCGCGGGCACTCACACCATCACCTACACCTATACCGATCCTCTGACCGGCTGTGTGAGCGCATGCTCGTTCACTATCACAGTGAATGCGCTGCCCGTTGTCGTTTGCCCTGCAAATTCAACGGTTTGTATTGATGTGCTGCCATTTACGCTTGGAGCGACGCCCACCGGCGGCGTTTACGCAGGCAATGGCGTCACTGGCGACCAGTTTGACCCGGCAGCCGCAGGCGCAGGTACGCACACCATCACCTACACCTACACCGACCCGCTGACCGGCTGTGTCAATACCTGTTCGTTTACTGTCACGGTGGATGCGCTGCCCGTTGTCGTTTGCCCTGCAAATTCAACGGTTTGTATTGATGTTCTGCCATTTACGCTCGGGGCGACGCCGACCGGCGGCGTTTACGCTGGCAACGGCGTCTCGGGTGACCAGTTTGACCCGGCGACGGCAGGCGCAGGTACGCACACCATCACCTACACTTATACCGACCCGCTGACCGGCTGTGTCAACACCTGTGCTTTCGACATCACGGTGACTGATTTGCCGGTGGTGACCTGCCCGGCGAATCAATCAGTTTGCGCCAATGCTGCTGCATTTGCCCTGACCGGCGGATTGCCCTCAACTGGCACGTACAGCGGCACGGGAGTAAGCGCTGGCAACTTCGACCCTGCTGTAGCAGGTGTTGGCGTACATACAATAACATATTCGGTTACTGACGGCAACGGTTGCACAGGTACTTGTACATTCACGATCACGGTTACCGCTCCGCCCACTGTCATCCTCGTATTACCCTTCATCTGTGTTAACCTCAGCGATGCGCCGATCGCGCTGACCGGCGGCGATCCGACCGGCGGCACTTACAGTGGTCCCGGTGTGCTCGCAGGTGTATTCACACCGGCGGATGCAGGCGTTGGCACGCACATTATTACTTATACGGTCACCGATGGCAACGGCTGTTCGAACACCGCCACAGACAATGTGGAAGTAATCGATCTGAACGACCTTGCACTGGCTGTGGCAGCGCCGCCAACGGCACAATGCGGCGGCGAAGTCGATGTGAACATCGTGGTGCAAAGCGGGTTTGAGGATATCGGAGACGTGCAGTTCTCCGTCAACTGGGATCCGCTGCAATTGAATTACATCAGCAATACGACTGTCTCTATCGACGGCGACGATCCGCTGTTCAATGTCGATAATACGGCAACGGGTAAATTGGGTTATACCTGGGTCGAATTCCTGGGATCTGACGGCTCCGATATCCCGACTCCGCCGGATTTCACCATCCTGACGATCAAATTCAAGGTATTAAGTTGCAGCACGACCGCAGCCATTACCCTGACGGGCGATCCCTTATTTATTGACGCACACAATGCCAATTTCTTCTGCCTGCCCGTGACCGTCGTCACGACAGACGGCTCGGTCGCACTGGAGGACAATGAAGACCCCGTTCCGGTTTGCCCTGCCGACGTCAGCGTACCCAATACGCCCGGTTTCTGTGAGGCTACCGTAATTTATCCCGACGCTACGGCAACCGACAATTGCGACGCGACGCCGACCATTACTTACAGCCAGGCTTCCGGCACGGTTTTCCCCATCGGAGCAACGGTTGTAACTGTTTCAGCCACAGATGATTGCGGCAATACAGGTACTTGTATGTTTACGGTAACGGTAACGGACGAAGACGATCCGCAATTTGATTGTTTGTTGCTTACGGACATAACACTTACAACGGAAGCGCCGGCTTGTACCAACGATACGGATGCTCCTGTGCCGACGGCTACCGACAACTGCGGCGGAACCGTTACGACTACCGGCGTGCGCAGCGACGCAGCGCCCAACCTGACCGATCCCTGGCCGCTCGGAACGACCGTCATCACCTGGACTTTCACCGATGGCGCCAGCAATCAATTCACCTGCACGCAGAATGTCGTGGTTTCCGACGACGACGCACCGGTATTCGACTGCCTCACGCTGACCGATATTACCCTGACTACCGACGCTCCGGCTTGTGCCAGCGATACCGACGTGCCCGTTCCCACGGCCACCGACAACTGTGGCGGCACCATTACGGCGACCGGTTCGCGCAGTGACGCAGCGCCGAACCTCACCGATCCGTGGCCGCTTGGAACCACCGTTATCACATGGACTTTCACAGACGGCGCGAGTAATCAGACCACTTGTACGCAGAATGTCATCGTCACCGACGACGACGCGCCTGTGTTCGACTGCCTGACGCTGACCGATATTACCCTCGGTACCGACGCTCCGGCTTGTGCCAGCGATACCGACGTTCCCGTTCCCACAGCGACCGACAATTGCGGCGGCACGATCACGGCAACCGGTTCGCGCAGCGATGCAGCGCCGAACCTCACCGATCCGTGGCCGCTTGGAACGACCGTTATCACCTGGACATTCACCGATGGCGCGAGTAATCAGACCACTTGTACGCAGAATGTTATCGTCTCCGACGACGACGCACCCGTGTTCGACTGCCTGACACTCGCTGACATTACCCTGGGTACTGAAGCGCCAGGGTGTACCAATGACACCGATGCTCCCGTCCCGACGGCCACCGACAATTGCAGTGGTACGGTTACGGCGACCGGTTCGCGCAGCGACGCAGCCCCCAACCTGACCGATCCCTGGCCGATCGGAACGACCGTCATCACCTGGACTTTCACCGACGGCGCGAGTAATCAGACCACTTGTACGCAGAATGTCATCGTCTCCGACGACGACGCACCCGTGTTCGACTGCCTGACGCTGACCGATATTACCCTCGGTACCGACGCTCCGGCTTGTGCCAACGATACCGACGTGCCCGTCCCGACGGCCACCGACAACTGTGGCGGTACCATTACGGCGACCGGTTCGCGCAGCGATGCAGCGCCGAACCTCACCGATCCGTGGCCGCTTGGAACGACCGTTATCACCTGGACATTCACCGACGGCACCAATTCGACAACCTGCACGCAGAATGTCATCGTCTCTGATGACGACGCACCGACGCCGACTTGCCCCGGCAACATCTCGATTGCCTCGAATCCCACAGGCGCTTGTTCAGGCATTGCCAGTTTCATGTTGAGCGCTACGGACAACTGTGACCCGAACCCGGTCGTCGTGGCTTCGCCCGCTTCCGGCTCTGTATTCCCGGTCGGAACGACGACCGTCACGGTGACTGCTACCGACGCTTCGACTAACTCGGCTACCTGTACCTTTACGGTGACCATCATCGACCTGGAAGATCCGACCATCACCTGTCCGCCCGATCCGGGCCCGCTCACGCCTACCGACGCGGGCAACTGCACCTTCACAGTTACCGGTACGGTGTACGATCCGACGACCAGCGACAACTGTGCAGTCAGCGCGACAAAGTATGCTTATGTCAGCGGCGCAGGCGTGACGCCTATGGACGGCAACACGCTCGACGGCGCTGTTTTCAATGAAGGCGTCACGGTCATCCAATGGGAAGTTGCCGACGGAAATGGCAATACCGCCACCTGCGAGTTCACCATCACGGTGGAAGCATGTCGCGTTATTTCCGGTAAGTTGATCTGGAAAGGGGATGAAATTCAGGGCGTTGCTTTAGCGGATGTATTCCTCACGGGCGATGCGACGGATACCGACGGCCCGACCGATGTGGACGGTTTGTACGAATTCCAGGTGATCGGCGGCAGCGATTTCAACGTTCGACCGGAAAAGCAGGTCAACCCGCTCAACGGCCTGACGGCAGCCGACGCTTTGGCGATTCAGAAGCACTTAGTCAGTTTGATGATCATTACCGATGAATACCGTTTGGTAGCCGCCGACGTAAACCACTCGTATACAATCTCTTCCGTAGATGCGGCGCTTATCCTGCAGGCACTGAAGAACAACCCCTCGGCGTTGGCGGTGCTGGAAAACAACAATTCCTGGCGCTTCATCCCGACGGATTACATATTCCCGTTTGCAGGACCTTACACGCTGCCGGTTTATCCCGAATCGAGAGATTTGATCGGTTTGATGGCTGATGCAATCGACCAGGATTTCTTCGGTGTGAAAGTGGGCGATGTGCTCGAAGATGCCATCCCGGGCGGCACCGCCGACCCGACCATGAAACCCGGCGACAACGCTACCGGCGAACCGGTGATCTGGACCTTGCAGGATCGTGTGCTGACAGCGGGTGAAGCGGTGGACGTGGAATTCACGGTGTCTAACTTTACAGACATCGCGGCCTTCCAGTTTGCGCTGAAATTCGACCCGGCCCACCTGCTGTTCGACCACATCGAAACGGTACCGTCGAGCCTTGCTTCGCTGAGCGCGGACGGACACTTTGGTCTGTACGACGTCGCAACGGGTGAAATCCGCTCCGTTTGGACCAATACGCAGGGCCAAACCGTTGCCAACGGTCTGACGGTGTTCCGCGTGCATTTTGTAGCCCAGCAAAGCGGTCTGAAACTCAGCGAAGTGCTGGAATTCAAACCGAAAGCATTGCCTGAAGTGGCTTACACCGATGCCCTGGAAGCACGGCAGATGCACTTAGTCTACCTGCCTGTAGAGGTAGTGACCGGCACCGGCAATCCGGTGCGCGAAAACGTGCAGTTGCTGCAGAATCAGCCGAACCCGTTTGCGGACCGTACGCTCATCACGTTCGTGTTGCCGGAAGCCTGCGAGGCCGAACTGCGCATCCTCGACGTGAACGGCCGCCTGTTGCAATCGTTCCGCGCTGAGTACTCCGCCGGTACGCACTCGGTTGAGTATGAACTGAAAGGCGCCACCGCCACCGGTCTGCTGTACTACGAACTGATCACGCCTTCCGGTAAATTGTCGAGAAAGATGATTGCCAACGGGAGGTAAGGGTCATTAAGAGTAATTGAAGTAATTAAGAGTAATTGAGGGTCATTGGGGTCATTCACGGATTAGCCGAGATGACCTCAATGACTTTAGCGTTTTACCCAAATCCGATCATCCGGTAAAAGGCATCTGTACCGACATCAATCCCGTTCCATCGGGCCGGTTTTATCCACGGCGCGACGTGAACATTTAATTTTTAATAAATCATCCATACTTGACATGAAACGAAAGCTGCTCGTCCTCGCTTTGTGGCGCGATGCCTCCGATTACACCCTGCGATTCATTCCATGTTTGTTGCGTGTCGCTCTTCCCGTTCTGCTGGTAATGAGCACGATACAAACTGCATTTTCAACTCATGCAAACAGCAACTATCCTGAAACGATCACCTTTCCCGGCAACGCAGTTGCGCCGACGCTGACCCTTGAAACGACGGGGCCGGCCACGGCAGCCTGCGGCGATATCATCACCGTAGACATCACAAATGTCAGTGGCTTCATCGATATCGGTTCGCTGCAACACAGCGTCAACTGGGATGAAACGCAATTGGAATACCAGAGCCACGTGGCGACTCAAATCGGCGGTGTCGGCGGCGACCCGCTGGTCGGAACCGGCAATACCGCGGGCGGCGAACTCACCTATAGTTGGATAGACCCCGACGGCATCGACGGCGAAGACCTGCCCGACGGCACCGTGCTGATGACCATCACGTTTAAAGTGATCACCAGCGGCGGCACAGCCAGTGTGGATATCACGGGTACGCCGCTCGCGATTGAAGTAGCGGATAATACGCTCGCCATCGGGACGGTCATCCCGCAAAACAACGCCGACATCGCACTCGGTCCGGTGGTGGTGACGCTGGTACTTGTCGACGACGAAGCCTGCCCCAACGAAACCATGCTGACGCTGGACGGCGGCACACCGCCCGGCGGTACGTACAGCGGCACCGCTGTGACCGGCACGAATTTCGATCCGTCGGTGGCCGGCCCGGGGATTCATACCATCACCTACACCTACACGGACATGGACGGTTGCACGAACAGCGCGACCGACGACATTACCGTGCAGGACGTGATTCCACCGGTGATTAACTGCCCGGTAACGATGCAAGCCGGCACTGCCGATGCCAACTGCGAATATATTTTCAGCGGAACGACTTTGGACGCGACGGCAACGGACAACTGCCTGTTATCCACAGTGCTCAATGATTTTACCAATTCGACCACCCTCGACGGCGCCGTGTTTCCCTTAGGTATCACGGTCGTCACCTGGACGGCGACGGACGCCGTCGGCCTTACCTCGACCTGCACGGTGGAGGTCACGGTCACCGACATCACGCCGCCCACCATCACCTGCCCCGCTCCCGATACGGTTTTTGCCGACATCGATTGCGACTACGACGTGTTGGCGACCGAATTCGACGTGACCTTAGCGGATGTCGCCGACAACTGCTCGATTGCGTCTATTACCAACGACCTCAACGGTTTGTCCTCGCTGGCGGGTTACGCCTTTTTGCAGGACTCGACCACGGTGGTGACCTGGACGGTCACCGACGGATCGGGGCTTACGGCTTCGTGTACCGCTATCGTGACGGTGATCGACACCACGCCGCCGGTTCTATCTTACACTTTTCCAACGGCTTATGCTGCCGACGTGACCTCCGGCGACTGTTCGACGGTGGTCAACATCGAGCGCCCGAACATCGCTTCGGTGTGCCCGTTCCCGATACCGGGTTTCGACAACTTTACGATTACCGGTTGCGACATTGCCTACATCCAGCCGACGGAAGGCCCGGCGATTGTCAACGGCGTACCCGACCCGAATTTCCTGAACGTGGTGGCGCCGGTGGATGTCTGTAATCCGGGCACCAAATTCGCCGCCATCCAATTCCCTGTGGGCGTCACGGAAATCCCCTACGTCTGGTGCGACAGCCTCGGCAACTGCGACACGGTGGTCATCACGATCACGATCACCGAAAACGGCCTGCCGACGGCCAACTGCCTGCCCGGCATCATCACCCTGCCGCTCGACGCTACGGGAACTGCGGTGGTGACGGTCGACCTCGTGAACGACAATTCCGCCGACAACTGCGGCATCGATTCGTCCTGGGTGTTTCCCGATACACTCACTTGCGCCGACGCGGGAAATAACCTGGTCGTACTGACGGTGAGCGACGATGAAAACAATACCGATACCTGCCACGCCACCGTGAACGTGGTGGACAACCTGCCGCCTGTTGTCAATTGCCCCACCGATTTTATCGCTTCCACCGATACCAATACCTGTACCGCACTCGCATCGAATATTCCGGGACTGGTGCTGACCGAAATACCTTCCGACAGTTCGATCAATGCGCCCGGCCAGTACAAAGACAATTGCGGGGTGACAAACATTACTTATACTTTGTCGGGCGTCACGACGGGTTCGGGCACTTATCCGATACCGGGCAGCCAGGTATTTAACATTGGGGCCACATTTGTCACCTATACCTTCTTCGACGCGGCGGGCAACAGCGTGGCTTGCAGTTTTGTCGTCACGGTGCAAGACCTCGTGCCGCCGACCGCCGGCATCACCTGTCCCAATCCGCCGCCGGTGAATGCCAACACGGGCGGCTGTATCGCCGTCGTAACCTGGACGCCGCCCACATTTACGGATAACTGCCCGGGCACGATCATCGTGACTTCCTCGCACAATCCGGGGGCGTTTTTCTTTTTCGACACTACTTTGGTGACTTATACCGCCATCGATGCGGCGGGCAACGTGGGCGTTTGCACGTTCAACGTAGTTGTCAACGATGTGCAGCCGCCGGTGGCACAATGCAAAGACATCACCGTGTTGCTGGATGCCAACGGCGTGGTGACGGTGAATCCGGCCCAGTTGGACAACGGCAGCACGGATAACTGTTTTTACAATTATATCAACCTGCCCGACACGTTCAACTGTACAAACGCGGGCGCCAACGATTACACCTTAGTCATCGAAGACGCAGGCGGCAACCGCGATTCTGCTACCTGTACCCTGACCGTATCGGATATCACCGCCCCGGCCATCGTCAACTGCAATGCGTTTGTCGCAACGGATATCAACCTCGATGCCGCCTGTTTCGCTACGCTCGATGCGGCGACATATTCGCTGAATTTTACGATCACCGACAATACACTGAACTCGATGCCCTCCTGCCCCCTGACATTCGAAGTGGATGTGGACGGCAGCGGATTTGCGCCGACCTACCAGTTTACCTGTGCCGACAAAGGGGTGAACGTGGTAACCTTCCGGGTGAGCGACGTATTCGGCAACAGCGCCGTTTGTACCAAAAACATCACGGTCAACGACGTGACGCCGCCGGCGATCATCGACGCCAATACCGTGGCGCCGCCGGCAGTCACGGTGGAATGCAGCGACTATGATGCGAATGATTTTGCAACGCTGGGGCAGATCACTTTGGCCGACGTGACCGACGCCTGCGACGATTCCTGCGACATGGTCATCAATATTTCGTTCAACGACGTCACTGCGCCCGGTTCCTGTGCCAATGCGTCGGTCGTCACCCGCACCTGGACGGTGACCGATATGGCCGGCAACGCAACGCTGCACACGCAGACGATTTCGGTGGTGGATACCGAGTCGCCCGTCATTACAGGCGTTCAGCCTTTAGTCAATCTTGAAGCCAACAATCAGAACGAAACACCGCAATGTGCCGTGACGCACACGGTGGAACTATTCCCGTTCAATGTCGGGGACAATTGCACGACGGATTTTGCCGATTATACCATCACCTATTTGATCGATTTCGCCCCGCTGGGCGTCGGCAGCAACGTGAACGGAACGGGCGCAGCGGCGACGGCTACTTTCCCGATCGGCGCTTCCGAGGTCACTTTCACCGTGGCCGACCCATGCGGCAACACCAGCCAGGTGACGGTGACGGTGATGGTAGACGACGTGGACGGCCCCGTGATCGACGAACCCTTCGGGGCGTTTTTCGGCAATACCAAAACCGTTTGCGACAGCACGTTTACCATCCTGAACGCGACGGGCAACTGCGGCAACAACTTCTCCTGGTACCGGCCTTACAGCAATGCGAACGAGGAAAACTTCCTCGATTGCTCCAATTACAGCGTAACGGAGGTCATCAGCGACCCGACGGTACAAAGCGCGATCAACGCTTCCGCTCCGTTCGTCTACAACAACCCGCCGTTGTTCAGCATTTTCCCGACAACGTTTTTCCCGGTAGGCCAAACGACGATCACCTACACGGCTACGGATGTCGATGGCAACACGACCGTCTGCTCTTTTACGGTTAAAATTGTCGACAACCAGCCGCCGGTCATCGCTTGTCCCGCCAATCAAAATCTTTCCATTACAGCCGGTTGCACGGATTCTACCTTTGTGCCCAGTTATCTCAACGGCATACAAATCACGGACAACTGCCCCAACAGTGTGGTGCTGACACAGTCGCCGGCGCCGGGGACCAACCTTTCGGACATCGTCAATCCGGTAGAAGCCGGTCAGACCTTCATGGTGACCGTGTCGGCAACCGACAGTTTCCCGAACAACCTTTCCTCCGTGCCCTGCACCTTTACGGTAACGCTGTTCGACGGCGTAGCGCCGGTGCCGGTGTTGCCTTTCCTGCCCGACATTGTTTTCCTGTGCGGTGTCGATACGGTGGATGCACCAATGGCGCTGGATTGCAACGGCACCGATTTCGACACGATCTACGGTACCCCGTCGGTGCCGGTGCAGGACATCCTGCCGCCGTTGGTGCCGGGCGGTCCGCCGCGCTACGTGCTGAATGTAGGCAACTATGCCATCACGTGGTCGTACACCGACCCGCAGAACAACACGACGACGCAATTGCAAAGCGTTCAGATACAACTCGATGTGAATCCGCCGATCGCAATTTGTAAGCCTGCGTTCACGGTGAACCTGAGCGCAGCCGGCGATTATGCGCTGACGATCCCCGAAATCGACAACGGAAGCTCGGATCCGGATGCCTGCGGGTTGCTGACGCTGAGCCTCGACCCCGCAGTGCTTACCTGCAACAACCTGAATGTACCGGCCGATGTGGTGCTGACGGTGGAAGATGCCGGCGGCAATACCGCGCAGTGTACGACCGCGGTGACGGTATTGGATATCACGGCCCCGGTACTTTCTCCGATCCCGGCGAATGATACGTTGGAAGCCTGCGTACCCATTCCCGCTCCGGCCCATATCACTGCCGTAGATGTATGCGATACCGACGTGAACATCGTTTTCGATCAGGATACCGTCACTTTTGTAAACGCTTACACGTACACCATCCGCCGCACCTGGACGGCCACCGACGACTCCGGCAACGCCACTACCGGCACGCAGATCATTGTTATAGAAGATACGCAGGCGCCGGTGTTTACCGCCGCTCCGGATACGATCATGGTGTTCACGGATTTGAACAACCTCGACTGCAAAGACACGGTCACTTTCGATATCGCGCCGTTTGTAAATGATTGTGATTCAACGACGTTGACCATCACGAACAACCGCACCGCACAGGGCGCCGCGTACAGCGAAATATTGGACCTGGGTGTGTACAACCTCGTTTTCACCGCCGAAGACGGCAATGACAACGTCGCGACGCACCTGATCGTCCTGGTGGTAAAAGACGGCACCGACCCGATTGCCGCCTGTATCAACGGCGTGAGCGTATCGCTGCAAACCTCCGGTAGCGTGACGGTAACATCCGCCAATATCGATGCCAACAGCAGCGACAACTGCACACCGCAGAATTTGCTGGACATGCAAATCCAACGCCTCGATCCGCTGGGGCCGATCACGACCGACATCACTTTTACCTGCCCCGATGCCGACGGTGTGACGCAGCATCCGGTGCGGCTGTATGTAAAAGACGAGGCGGGCAACGAATCCACCTGCGAGACCTATATCGTTGTGCAGGACAATGTGTTCCCGACCATTACTTTCTGTCCGCCGGGCAATACGCTCCAGTGTGATGCCGACTTTTCGCCTGCGGTGCAGGGTATTGCAATTGCAACCGACAACTGTACGGTCACTTCGATGACGTATTCCGATTCCACAGCGCCGGGTTTAGGCAACTTCTGTTACAGGGTTTTACGCACCTGGCTGGCAGTGGATCAGGCAGATAACGCCACAACCTGTGTGCAAACATTCAATGTGCAGGATACCGTGAAGCCGGTACTTACCCTGACACCCGCCGATGTTTCCATCAATTGCGGCGATGCATTGGTCACACCTCCCGTCGTGGGCGCCACCGACAATTGTGTCGATAGCGTGGCTGTGGTATTGGTCGTGGATACCATCGATGTTGCGCAAGGCGACTGCGGTCTGTTCAGTTACACCATCCGGCGCACCTGGACGGCCATCGACGCTTGCGACAATACCACGGTGCATACCCAGGAAGTCACCGTACTGGATACGATCGCGCCCGTATTTACCGGGATGCCGGATACCATTACCGTCAATTCCGCCGATTTCCCGGCCAACCTGAACTGTACCGTGCCCGTTGCGCTCGATATCAGCCAATACCTGTCGGATTGCGAACCCGACAGTATGCTGACCCTGACGAATAATGCACCGCACGGCGACGGCGGCGCCGATATCAGCGGCGATTACGCGGCAGGGGATTATACCGTTCTGTTTACGGCAATCGACGCTTGCGGCAATGAAAGCGCCGATTCGATTGTCGTGCGGGTAATCGACAACAGCATACCGACCGTGATATGCAACGACGACGTAGTGATTGCGCTCGGCGCCAACGGGTCGGCCACGCTTACACCCGATGCCATCGACCAGAACAGCACCGACAATTGCGGTATCGATACGATGTTCCTTTCGCAATCCGTGTTCGATTGCGGCGATTTGGGTATTAATAGTATTACGATGACCGTAGTGGACAGCGCCGGCAACTTCAACACCTGCACGGTGGATGTGAATGTGACGCCCGGCGTGAACACGGGGTTCACCCTGACGACCACTTCGACGCCGGAATCGGTCTCGGGCGCCAACGACGGCACCGCCACCGCCACGGCGACGGGCGGCTCGGGGCTGTTCGCTTACGATTGGAACAACGGCGATACCACCGCAACCATCACAGGTCTTGCATCCGGCATGTATATCGTGATTGTGACGGATAAGCAGAACGGTTGCCAGCAAACGGATACGGTGATCGTGGAAGAAGGTATTAAGATCAATCTCATTGCCGGCAACGGCGAAGGCTGTATCAATCAGGTGATCTCGATACAGGTCACGGTGAACAATTTCACCGATATCACCGACTTCAATTTCACGCTCAACGTGCCTGGCGACAGCGTCGGTACGATCCTCGGCATTACCGCAGGCAGCGTCGATCCCGCTTTGGCTGCCGGATTGACTTCCAATTTGTTGCCCGGCAACAACTTAGGCGTGTTCTGGTCGGATACTGCTTTGACTTTGCCAAACGGTACGGTTCTATTCAACATCGACATTCAGTTGGGCACCGCTGCAGTCGGTTCGGTTTCGCCGGTTATCATCGCCGGCACTCCCGTGAGCCTGCTGTTCCTCCAACTGATCAACGGCGATGAAGTAGCCGTGGATGTGGATACCCTCAACGGCCTTATTGAAATTACCTGCGGCTTGCCCGATCTCGAAATCGCCGGCGACATACAGACCTGGAACAACCCCATGCCCGTACCCGGCGTGGACGTATCGCTTACCGGCACCGTGACGGCCAACCAAACCACCGGCGCACCCGGAACCTATTTGTTCGGCATTCCCGACAGCGCCAACACGATCGTCCGTTGCAATAAAGTGACCGCCGGCAACGCAGGCATTACAGGGGCCGATATATTGCTAATCAAACGCCATGTGCTGAACATTCAGCCACTGACTTCACCCTATCAGTATGTGGCTGCCGACGTAAGCGGGGAGGGCAACCTTTCTATCCTCGACTATGCCCGCATCCAGCAGGTAGCGCTGGCTTTGCTCGACCATATCACCGGCTCGCCCGACTGGAAGTTCGTGCCGAAATCCTACGTGTTCCCGGTTCCGCCATTGAGCGTGCCCTTCCCCGACAGCATCAGTCACCTGCCTGCGACCATGAGTTTCCCCGACGACGACTTTGTGGCGGTGCGTATGGGCGACGTGAACGGCAACATTGTGCCGTCGTTCACCGGCACCGACGACACGGACGACCGTTCGGGCCTGTTCCGTTTCCGGCTGGATGACCGCAGTTTTGAGGCGGGCGAAACCATTGAAGTGCCTTTCCTGGCAAGCGGATTCAGCGGGCATTCGGGTTACCAGATGACGATTGAGTTCGACCGGCAGGTATTTGAACTGGCGGGAATCGAGCCGGGCATTTTGCCCGACATGAACGATGCCAATTTCGGCGCCATGCGCGCACAGGAAGGTATGCTGACGACGCTCTGGGTGACGCCGGAGCCGATGACGGTTGCCGATGGCGCGGTGCTCTTTACGCTGGAATTCAAAGTATTGCGCAGTGGAAACACCCTCTCCGAGGTGCTGCGCCCCGGCTCCGAACTCACCCGGGCCGAAGGTTACGACAGCGAGGGCAAGACCATGAATATCGACTTTGAATTCGCACAAAATCAGAACGGGGCAACTCCTGCGACGTTTGTGTTGTACCAAAACCAGCCCAACCCCTTCAGCGAAAGTACGACCGTCGCCTTCCGTTTGCCGGAGACTGGTCCTGCGACGTTGCGCATTTTCAACGCCTCCGGGCAGTTGGTGAAGTTGATTTCCGGCAATTTCGACCGGGGTTACCACGAATTGCGCTTCCGCCGCGACGAACTCGGCACACCCGGCGTGTATTACTATGAACTGGAATCACGCGGCAGCAAAGACCGGAAAAAGATGGTGCTGATGGATTGAAATCTTTGAAAAATACCGATTGATTGTTTTGTTTTCTCCGTGTAAACCTTCCAGGTTTTTAAAACCTGGAAGGTTTCGGGGTAAAAAACAAACATCATTTTGTGTCGGGTTCAAAACCTGGATTTATAAAACAGTCTTACCGCGCTACCCGCAAACGATGTAACGCTGAAGGTTTGAATTTGCAGGCAACCTGTCGGTCTCCAACAAGCTCCGGCCATTCAACCTACCCTTCTTATGGCATAGTTTATGCTAATTAACAAAAGGCAAACAACTCTAAGCAATTAACGGGCGTTCGTTTACCAATCCATACTCAACAATCGGTTACCCAACCCCCGTCTCCCTATGATGATTACATACTTCATCCTGTTCCTCGCACTCACGCTCACTGCCTTTTACGGGCTTTCTGATGACCGGCCGACCGACACGGAACCTTAAATCCGGAATATTTGCACTTCGCTCAGTACCGGTGGCGCTTTGGCAGCCAGTACAGTGATCCGCACTTTCCTGGTTTTTACCTCCGGAAAAGTAAGTATTTTTCTCGCCCCGACCGTGGTGGAACGAGCGACTTCGCGCCACCCGTCTTTTCCGGGTATTTCAATTTTAAACGCCTGAATGCGCTGTCCGCCCGTTGCGATGGTTTCCTTTACCAGCACGGCATTGATCTTTTTTTTCCTTTTTAAATCAACTTCGAAAAAAGACTCCCCGGGCACCACATCAAATTCGGCGAATGTTTTTGCGTTTCCGTCCGTCATGCCTGTTTCAAACCAGTGTTTGCCGTTACCGAGGCAACATGGTTTGCCGTCGGCTAAGTTTTCGTCGAATGCCGCTTTTACTTTTTTCCCGAATGCCACCAGGGCGGCGGAATCCCGTTCGTGAATCCTGCCACGGCGGTCCGGCGGCACATTAAGGATCAGGTTGGCCCCACGCCCGACCGACTTCAGATAAATATCCCACAATTGTTCCGGCGTTTTCACTTTGTCGTCCTCTTCGGCGTGGTAAAACCATCCCGGGCGGATGCTCACGTCGCATTCGGCGGGCAACCAGAGGGCGCCGTTCACATTGCCCTGGTTGAGGGTGTCCACGTGTGGAGCGCCGAGCCCGCGTTGAAAACCGGCCGTATCCAGCGTGCACCAGTTGGTTTCGGTCAGGATGAGGCCGCGTTCGTTGCCCGCCCAGCGGCAACCCGGCCCGATGTCGCTGAAAATCACGGCGTTGGGCTGTAATTTTGCGGCTACCTTTTCAAAGCGGTGAAAATCGTACACCTGTTTTTTGCCGTTCGGCCCTTCGCCGTTCGCGCCGTCCCACCAGATTTCAAACAGATCGCCATAGCCGGTCAGCAGTTCGGTCAACGTATTGACATACACGTCGTTGTATTCCGGTGTGCCGTATTGCGGATGGTTGCGGTCCCAGGGGCTGAGGTAAAACCCGAGTTTCAAACCATGCCGCCGGCAGGCATCGGCCAGTTCGCGCAATACGTCGCCCTGGCCTTTACGCCACTTGCTTTCGCGGACGGTGTGCGTGGAATATTTCGAGGGCCACAGGCAAAACCCGTCGTGGTGTTTGGCGGTGATCACCACACCCCGCGCACCTGCCTGCTTCGCCACGCGGCACCACTGGTCGCAGTCGAGGTTGGTGGGATTGAACAGGTCTTCGGGTTCGGTGCCGTGCCCCCATTCGAGATTCGTAAATGTGTTTGGTCCGAAATGAAAAAACAGGTAAAACTCCGTGTCGTGCCAGGCGAGTTGGGCGGGGGTGGGGATTGGGGATTGGGGATTGGGAACGGGAGATTGAGCGTTCAGGATGGAGCAATACACGCTGAACAAGAAGGCGATGACGAGCAGACGAATCATAAGTTTTCGCAGTTTTTTTAAAAATGCAGTTTCTTCGCGGTGAAAGTACGCTTCCATATAAACAATGTATCCCGAAACAGTTATTCACTCCTTCCGGCAAACCTTTGGTACGGAACCTGCCGTCATCGTTCGCGCCCCGGGCCGCATCAACCTCATAGGCGAACATACCGACTACAACGAAGGTTTTGTGTTACCCGCCGCCATCGACAAAGCGATCTGGTTTGCCGCCTCGCCAAGGGCCGACAATGTGCTTCATTTTCAGGCACTTGACTTCAAAAAAACGTACCTGGGAGCATTGGACAATTTAAAAAAGCGGGAAAACGGCTGGTACAATTATCTGCTCGGCACCTTTTCGGAACTGCAAAAAGACGGTCATCGTCCGGGTGGCGTGAACGTGGTTTTCGGCGGCAATATCCCGTCCGGGGCAGGGTTGTCCAGTTCGGCGGCGGTGGAAAGCGGCATGTTGTTCGTCCTGAACGAATTGTTCGGGTTCGGCCTCGAACGCCCGGCGCTGGCGCGGCTCGCCCAGCGCGCTGAAAACAATTTCGTCGGTATGAATTGCGGTATCATGGACATGTTCGCTTCGCTGATGGGGCGCGCGCAGCATGCCATGAAACTCGACTGCCGCAGTCTCGAAGTGGGGTATTACCCCGTGCATTTGCCCGATTATAGTTTTGTGCTCTGCGATTCGGGCGTCCGGCACCAACTTGTGGATTCGGAATACAATACCCGGCGCGGGGAGTGCGAGGAAGGGGTTGCTGCGCTGAAAACCGTTTTTCCCGACATCCGCAGCCTCCGCGATGTAAAAACGGAGATGCTTATTTCGGAAAAAAAGCGCCTGCGCGGAGTGGTTTTTCAACGGTGTTTGTTTGTCGTAGAAGAAAACGAACGGGTACATGCCGCCTGCAATGCCTTGGGAAACAACGATCTGCCATTTTTGGGCAAATTGCTGTACCAATCGCACGAAGGCTTGCGGATTCAATATGAAGTCACCTGCCCCGAGACGGATTTTCTGGTGGAAAACGCCCTTTCCGACCTATCCGTGCCGGGCGCCCGGCAAATGGGCGGCGGGTTTGGCGGTTGCACGCTCAACCTTGTGCGGCGGGATGCGGTCCCTGATTTTCAGGAAAAAATGCAGGCGTTGTACCTCGAAAAACTGAATCGCAGGCTTATTTGTTACCCTGTCGAAATTACCAACGGCGTCGAAGTTTTCAACAGATGAACGAACACGGCTCATTGTTTGCTATCATAACTTGTTCGGGGTATTTTTTTCGTTTTCCAATAGTCTGCAAAGCGAACATTTCAAACGACTCGTCTCGAAATCAGTGCGACAGAACCGATTTTAATCAACAACGCAAACACTTTTCATGAATATTTTAGTCACCGGCGGAGCCGGATTCATTGGATCCCACACTGTTGTAGCCCTTTCAGCAGCAGGCTTTACGCCGATTATCGTCGATGATTTTTCCAATTCCAATCACGTTGTATTGCGTGGAATAGAAAAAATTCTGGGGCATAAACCGCGCTGTTATCCTGATAATTGTCACGATGCCGACGTGTTGCGACGCATTTTCACTGAAAATGAGATCAGCGGCGTGATTCATTTTGCCGCGTTCAAGGCCGTAGGCGAATCGATGCAGGAGCCGCTTAAATATTACGACAACAACATCGGTTCGCTCATCGTCCTGTTGACAACCATGTTGGAATACAACATACCGAACATCATTTTTTCTTCTTCTGCCACCGTTTATGGCGAGCCGGACGTACTTCCGGTCCATGAAAACTCTCCCACCCCGCCGGCGGAGTCGGTTTATGGCAACACCAAACAAATCGGCGAAGAAATTATCCGCGATACCGCCGCCGCCGGGAAACCGTTGAAAGGTATTTCACTGCGTTATTTCAACCCCATCGGGGCACACCCTACGGCAAACATCGGCGAACTCCCCATCGGCGTACCGAACAACTTAGTGCCGTTTATCACTCAAACGGCGGCAGGTGTGCGTTCGGAACTGACCGTCTTCGGCACCGACTACCCCACCCCGGACGGCTCTTGTCTGCGCGATTTTATTCATGTCATGGATTTGGCGGAAGCCCACGTCGCGGCGTTGAAATATTTGATCAAAAGTCCTGCGCCAACGATTTACGACGTATTTAATGTCGGAACGGGGCACGGGAACAGCGTGCTGGAAATCATCAAAACATTTGAAGCGGTAAGCAGCAGGCCGCTCAACTACCGCATCGGCGAACGGCGGGTAGGCGATGTGGCAGCCGTGTATGCCGATGTCACAAAAATTCATGAACGACTCGGCTGGCAGGCCAAACGCTCCCTGCGCGAGGCGCTGGAAGATGCCTGGCATTGGCAACAGACGTTGTGATATTTGGTCGTGTACTAAAATTTATGTGTGAATGACATAACAATGAACCGTGAAGCCAATTTACAACGCCTTCAAAATGAGGAATTCGACCTCTGTATCATCGGCGGCGGCGCGTCGGGGGCGGGCTGCGCGTTGGATGCGGCGCTGCGCGGGCTGAAAGTGGCGCTGATAGAAAAAACGGATTTTGCCGCCGAAACCTCTTCTAAAAGCACCAAACTGATACACGGCGGGGTGCGATACCTCGAACAGGCTTTCAAAAAACTGGATTTTGCACAACTCCGTCAGGTGCGGCACGGCCTCCAGGAAAGGCACATTATATTGAAAAATGCCCCCCATCTTGCCCGGCCCCTGGCACTCATTACGCCCGTATTTCATTGGTGGGAGCGTTTGTATTTCAGCATCGGCCTGGCACTCTACGGGTGGTTTGCCTCCGGAAAAGACAATTTACCCAAAAGCCGCCGGCTTTCGAAGGCCGAAACCCTGCGCAGGATACCCGGTTTGACAGAAAAAATTCACAGCGCCGTTCAATATTACGACGGCCAATTGGATGATGCCCGGTATTGCCTCGCACTCGTTCAAAGCGCGGCGGTAGCGGGCGCCGTGGTTGCCAATCACCTCGAAGTTGTTGATTTTCAAAAAAATGAAGCCGGGCAACTGCTCGCTGCAAAGGTGAATGATACAATTCATCGTTCAGCGTTCAGCGTTCATTCCAAACTGTTTTTGAATTGCGCCGGGCCTTTTGCCGACAAGGTCCGTTTGCTGGCCAACCCGGCACTTGCTTCCCGCATCCGCCCATCGAAGGGCGTTCACCTGGTATTACCGCATGCGACACTGGGCAGCGACGAAGCCCTGCTGATCCCCAAAACAAAGGACGGGCGCGTCGTTTTTGCCATTCCGTTCGAAGGCGAAGTATTGCTCGGCACCACCGACGACGATTTTCAGGATATTGAACAAGAACCTGTCCTGGAAGCCCCGGAGGTCGATTTTTTATTGGAGACGCTGCAACCGTTTTTGAAAGAACCCATTGAAAAAAGTCACCTCAAAGCAGGTTTTGGCGGCTTGCGCCCGCTTGTAGCCCCCCCCTTACCCCCCCTCGGGGGGGAGAGAAGCCCCAGCCAAGCCTTTTCTATGAGGAGAAAAAGCAGCGCTCTTCTCCCCCCCTCGGGGGGGCAGGGGGGGGCTACGAGCGCCCTCCTCCGCGACCACGAAGTGGAACACGATCCTGTTTCCAATCTGCTCAGCCTGCTCGGCGGGAAATGGACCACCTACCGCCTGATGGCGAAAGATGCCGTAGACGCCGTGTGCAACAACCTCGGCATTCGGGCTGCTTGTCGCACCGAAACACATACTTTGGTTGGCGGGAAAGGCTGGGACGGCGATTTTTGGAAAAAAATAAATGCGAAATATGGTTTCGATCCGGATATTTCCCAACATTTGGCGCTGAAATACGGTGTATTGGCGCGTGTACCGGCAGATTTGGCAACAGCGCATCCGGCATTGGCCGAACGGATATTACCCGGTTTCCCTTACCTGAAAGCCGAAGTTGTTTATGCTGTCAGGGAAGAAATGGCTTGCACCATCCGCGATTTTCTGGCACGTCGGATCCGCCTGGAGATCACCGACTGGCAGGCCGCAGCGAAAGCGGCGCCAGTAGTAGCCGCGATCATGGGGAATGCGTTGGGTTGGACGGTGGAGCAACAGCAAAACGAATGGACCGGATACACCGCTTTGCTGGAACAATTCAAAGCGCAAGCCAATGGAAATCATTCGGAAAGATGATTCCCGTTTTCAACCGGGCGCGACAGGATTGACAATCTTGGGGCTCATTCAAATTCTTCAATTAAATAACAAAACGATATGGCAAGTAATCATTCTAAGGATTTCGCTTACATCACCGACCTGCACTACGAACACCGCCTGTGGCTCAACGAATTAAAATTTTACAAAGAAGAACTGGTTATCCTTCAGGAACGGCTGGGTGAAATCGTCTCCAAGAATACCAACAACGAAGTGGAAGCCGGCGTCGAGTCGTTTCAAAATCGCTTCGATCTTCAGCGCGAGCACATCAGCGAATTAAAGCACCGCATCAAAAAACACGAAACTTTCCTTGCCGATTATGCCAAGGATCATCCGATTGCGGTCGATCACGTCCACTTCACCGACCACACCGATATCCGGGAAAACGTCGAACGTTTCCAGGAACTTTACCAGGAAATGAAAACCGAATTCAACCGTTTTGCGGTCAAGTGGATGTAATAAAAACAAGAAGTAATTGGAGTAATTGGAGTAATTGGAGTAATTGGAGTAATTAAAAGTAATTGAAGTAATTACGCCCAATTACTCCAATTACTTCTTTTTAATTTGCGCTTGAATACCCTCCTGTCACATGAACAACTTCCTCGCCGAACTCCTTGGAACCGCAATGCTCATCCTGCTCGGCGACGGTGTTGTGGCGGGCGTGGTGCTCAAGGGCACCAAAAATGAAAATTCAGGATGGATCGTCATCACCATCGGATGGGCACTGGCGGTTACGTTCGCGGTGTACGCCGTAGGGCACACCCACCCGGCGCACCTCAATCCGGCCATCACGATCGCGCTCGCTGTGACCGGCCAGTTCGACTGGGCCAATGTCGGCACCTATATTTCCGCTCAAATGCTCGGCGCCATACTCGGCGCGACGCTCGTCTGGCTGCACTACCTGCCGCATTGGGGCCGCACCCCCGATCCTGCTGCCAAACTCGCCGTTTTTTGCACCGCGCCTGCTGTGCGACATACTACGGGTAATGTGATCAGTGAATTTATCGGTACGTTCGTGCTGTTGTTCGGTCTCTCTGCGCTGGGAGTCAACGAGTTTAGTCAGGGACTAAAACCGCTGGCCGTAGGTGCGTTGGTGCTCGCCATCGGCCTTTCGCTGGGCGGTACGACAGGGTATGCCATCAATCCCGCCCGCGACCTGGGGCCGCGCATTGCCCACGCGCTGCTGCCGGTGCCCGGCAAAGGCGGCTCGGACTGGGCGTATGCCTGGATACCGGTGGTTGCGCCGATTTTGGGAGGGATATGCGGCGTGGTGGCTTACCGGGCGTTGTCAGCAAGTTAAATTCACCCTCCGCGACTTGGGTGGAATTTTTCAGGCTTCTAAAAAGTTACCGCCCCAAACAAGCCTGCGTTATGAACAAAGACATCCTCAACCGGCTCGTCGCTAAAGCCGGCATTCCCGATCTTGTCAAAATGCTCAGCGAGCGGCTTTCCGCGTCCGATTTAAACTCGCTGCTGCTCGAAGTCTATTCCAAAAAAACGACACAAACCACCCCCGCCGGTCTGCTCCGCGCCTACCGGAACAACCGCTTTGTGCGACCTGCCCAAGTTGATACCATCGGATTTACAGCATTTTGTCTCGACTGGCTGAATGCCGCGTATGCCGCCGGTTTTCAGCCGCTGCAGTTGTCGCCGGTGAGTCCGCTCGGCACTTGTTCGGTGGTGGCTACCGCGCACCAGGACAAAATACTCAGCGCCCTGCGCGGCACGGAGGTGGTGGCCGATGCGACGAACGTGCTGGCATTGGAAAGTGTGGCTCAACGGCAGGAGCAGGGTTTTCCCGCAGAACCGTTGCATTTCAGCGTCGTGCATCGCCATGTACGGGCACAGGAAGTGCCGAAAGTGCCGGGATTCAGCGCCCATTTCAGCATTCTGGGCTTGACTTCCGCCGGGCGCGATACGGGTAGTTTTGACTTTGAGAAAGAAAACCTGCGGCGGCACATCGGTTTTTTCAAAACTTATTTTGAAGAAAAACTGAACTTGTCACCGGTAAAAATCCGCCTGAAGGCACTCGACACGGAAGGTGAGGAAAACAGGTTGTTTCAATCCGCTTTGTCTTTTTTACAAAAAAACGAACCCGGTTGGCCGATAGAAGTGATTGAAAGCAAACAAGTTGAACAGGAATATTACCGCCGTTTGCAATTCAAAGTTGTCATTCACGGTTTCGGCGAACAGGAACTTGAAATCGCCGACGGCGGCTTCACCGACTGGACGCAGCGGCTCAGCGGCAACCGGAAAGAGCGATTGCTGATAAGCGGAATGGGGCTGGAATTATTGTACAAATTGATGAATGGGTTGGTGTAGCACTCACTAAACTTTCCGAAATATTATTTTATAATTTGGGCCAACTCATGGCTGTTCCAAAGTAGGGCGGAAGTCCGTTCCGCCCATATATGCCCGCCGGAACAGACTTCCGACGTACATTTCCGCTGCAAATTGAAATGCACCCCATGAAAATCGCACCGTCGTTTTTCATTTTTTGGCAGACATTTACCCAAATAAAAAGCCCCCTAATAACCGACAACTGACAACCAATAACCGACAACTGACAACCAATAACTGACAACCGATAACCAATAACACATCCATGAACTACATCCTCGCCATCGATCAGGGAACCACTTCCACCCGCGCCATCGTATTCGACCGCTTGGGAAACACCATCGCCGTCGCACAGCAGGAGATCACCCAGCACTTTCCCAAACCCGGCTGGGTGGAACACAACGCCGTGGAAATATGGGAAACCGTACAGGATACGGTGCGGGAAGTCGTCGCTAAAGTCGGCGCAGGCAACATCGCCGCCATCGGCATCACCAACCAACGCGAGACGACGGTGGTGTGGGACAAACGCACCGGCAAACCGGTCTACAACGCCATCGTGTGGCAAAGTCGCCAAACGATGGATATCTGCGAAGCCCTGAAAGCCAGAGGGTTAGACCCCGAAATACGCTACAAAACCGGCCTGCTCATCGATGCATATTTCTCCGGCACCAAAATCAAGTGGATACTCGACAACGTGCCGGGCGCGCAGGCGGATGCCTTCGCAGGCAACCTGCTGTTCGGCACCATCGACACCTGGATTCTTTGGAACCTCACCGAGGAACGCGTGCACGCCACCGACTACACCAACGCGTCGCGCACGATGTTGTACAACATCCGCGAACTTGGCTGGGACGACGAAATACTTTCGGCCTTCGATATCCCCCGATCCATGCTCCCGAAGGTAATGGATTCATCGGGTATTTACGGTCACGCACGCGCCGATGTGCTGGGGTCTCTCCCCTCTGGGGGAGCGGAAGAGGGGCCTCCGGTCTCGGGCATAGCCGGCGACCAGCAAGCAGCTTTGTTCGGGCAGGGATGTTTCGCGGAAGGTATGGCGAAAAACACGTACGGCACGGGCTGTTTTATGCTGATGAATACTGGAAATGAAGCGGTTGCGTCGCAAAATGGCCTGCTTACCACTATCGCCTGGGGCTTGGGCGGCAAAGTGAAATACGCGCTCGAAGGCTCCATTTTTGTGGCAGGATCGGCAGTGAAATGGATGCGCGACACGGTGCAATTGTTCAATGACGCTGCCGAAACCGAGCAACATGCCCTGAGCCTGTCTTCGAACGAAGGCGTGTATGTCGTGCCGGCTTTTGTCGGCCTCGGCACACCTTATTGGGATTCGGAAGTGCGCGGCGCGATTTTCGGTCTCACACGGGGCAGCAGCCGTTCGCACCTGATCCGCGCCACCCTCGAAAGCGTGGCCTACCAGACCAAAGACGTGCTCGATGTGATGGAACGCGACTCGGGCATTCAATTAAAAACCCTGCGCGTCGACGGCGGTATGGTGCGCAACAATTTCCTGATGCAGTTCCAGAGCGATGTACTCGGCGTGCATGTGGAGCGACCGGTGGTGCAGGAAACCACCGCCCTCGGCGCCGCCTATCTGGCCGGCCTGGCGGTCGGATACTGGAAAGATGAAGACGACATAGCGACAAACTGGCAACTCGACCGCTCGTTTGCGCCGCAAATGGCTGAGGATGAAGCGGCGCGTTTGTATCACGGCTGGCAGAAGGCGGTGGAGGCGGCGCGGGTGTTTAAACCGTGACCTCTTTTTGTCATACAGTGAGCATCTGCCCACCCTGCGAGAGCGCACTACGAGCGGACGGATTCCGGTAGAAGGGCGAAACACAACTTGACAAAACTCCTGTTGAGTCTTATAAACACCCGAATAGCGACATTCGCTATTCGGGTGCGCTTTTTTTATATTTGTAATTAACAAAAAAAAGGGACTAACTTTCTCTCGGAATTCAGTACAAATTATACCTGCCTCGAAAAGTCCGGTCGTTTATTTTTTGTTCACGATTTAAAAAGCCGCAATATGAAAACGTACTACTTCTCTCACCTTGCCTATTCCACCAAAACTTTTATTTCTTTCCTGTTTGGCTTGGTGCTATTGGTACTGCTGCTGATTTTCACCGTTTACCGAGTCGCCGGGCAGACCAAACTCTGGGGAATGACCAATCTCGGAGGAGTAAGCGCAGGAACAATTGTAAATTTGGGCACTGACGGTTCGAATTTTGAGGCATTGCCTTTTGAAATTGAAAACCCGGGCGCATACCCTTTTTATGGCCCTTTATTGGCCGCATCTAACGGCAAGTTCTATGGATTGACTCAAGGCGGCGGCAGTTCAAGTGCCGGAGTGATTTTTGAATATGATCCAATAGGCGCCGGAACCTACACCGTAAAACATGAATTTGATTTCACAAACGGAGGAAGTCCTCAAGGCGGTCTGCTCGAATCCGGCGGCAAATTCTATGGGATGACTGCAGAGGGGGGCAGTTCAAGTGCGGGGGTGATTTTTGAATACGACCCGGCAGGCGCAGGAACCTACACCGTAAAACATCATTTTGATTACTCGAGCGGAGCTTATCCTACCGGCAGCCTGCTCGAATCCAGTGGTAAATTCTACGGGTTGGCAACATTCGGTGGCAGTTCAGACGCCGGGGTGATTTTTGAATACGACCCCGCAGGCGCTGGAATTTACACAGTAAAACACGATTTTGATGGAATGAACGGATCTATACCTTATGGCAGCCTGCTTGAATCCGGCGGCAAATTCTATGGGATGGCTAGCTACGGTGGCGGTTCAGACTACGGAGTGATTTTTGAATACGACCCAGCAGGCGCAGGAACCTACATTGTAAAACATGATTTTGATTACTCGAACGGAGCTTACCCTTACGGCAGCCTGCTTGAATCCGGCGGCAAGTTCTACGGAATGGCTACCAGCGGTGGCAATTCAGGCTACGGAGTGATTTTTGAATACGACCCAACAGGCGCAGGCGTCTATATTGTAAAACATGATTTTGATTACACGAATGGCGCTTATCCTCTGAGCAGCCTGCTTGAATCCGGAGGCAAGTTCTACGGTGTGACTAACTATGGTGGCAGTTTATTCTATGGAGTAATGTTTGAATACGACCCTGCAGGTGCTGGCACCTACACTGTAAAACATGATTTTGATTACACGAATGGCGCTTATCCTCTGAGCAGCCTGCTTGAATCCGGAGGCAAGTTCTACGGAATGACTCAAGGCGGTGGAATTGCAGGCTACGGAGTAGTTTTTGAATACGACCCGGCAGGTGCAGGAACCTACACCGTAAAATTTAATTTAAATACCAGCCCAGATGGCGGTTATCCTTTCGGCAGCTTGCTTGAATCCGGTGGTAAGTTATACGGGATGACTTTTGCCGGTGGCAGTTCAGATGCCGGGGTAATTTTTGAATACGATCCGGCAGGCGCAGGAATTTACACGGTAAAACATCATTTTGATTACATTAACGGAAGTAATCCTCACGGCAGCCTGCTTGAATCCGGCGGCAAGTTCTACGGAATGACTTCCAATGGAGGTAGTTCAAGCTACGGAGTGATTTTTGAATACGATCCGGCAGGCACAGGAAACTACACAGTAAAACACCATTTTGATTACACGGACGGAAGGTATCCTCAGGGCAGCTTGATTGAATCAAGCGGCAAGTTTTACGGGATGACTTTCAACGGTGGCAGTTCAACAAACGCCGGGGTAATTTTTGAATACGACCCGGCAGGCGCAGGAACCTACACGGTAAAACACTATTTTGATTACACGAATGGAGGTGTTCCTTACGGTAGCCTGATTGAATCCGGCGGCAAGTTCTACGGGTTGACTGTCGGTGGCGGCAGTTCAGATGCTGGGGTGATTTTTGAATATGACCCCGCAGGTGCAGGAACCTACACCGTAAAACATGAATTTGATTTCACAAACGGAGTCGGTCCTTACGGCAGTCTGATTGAATACAGTGGCAAGTTGTATGGGATGACTGGCGGCGGCGGCACTTCAGGCTTCGGGGTGATTTTTGAATACGACCCCGCAGGTGCAGGAACCTACACCGTAAAGTACCATTTTGATAGCCCGAGCGGAAGTATTCCTTACGGCAGTCTGCTTGAATACGGAGGCAAGTTCTACGGGATGACTCACACCGGTGGCAATTCAGATGTCGGGGTGATTTTTGAATACGACCCGGCAGGCGCAGGAACCTACTTGGTATTAAAACACCTGGGCGCCGCTGATGGCGCGTTTCCTTTTTATGGACACCTGATAGCGATCAATGACTGCACGTCCAGTGACGCCGACTGCGACGGCATAGGTGACGCCTGCGATCTATGTCCCGGCGGAGACGATTCGGTGGACAACAATAATGACGGCCTGCCCGATTGCAAATATCCGCCCGCTTACGCCGACATCATACCGGACTGGAAATGCGGCAATAACAAGGTCTATGTATGTCACGGTAGTAACAATCCACATACCATCTGCATCAACAAAAATGCACTGTCGGCGCATATTGCCCACGGCGACTACCTTGGATCATGCAGCAATGCTTCATGCTCCGCTCGTTCGACGGAAACATCTGAGGCTGTCCTTTATGATCGACCTCATATTGACAGTAGGGCACGAATAGAAGAATTGAACTTGATTGCCAATGAATTATATCTGTCTCCTAATCCAGCACAAAACCACTTGTCCTTAGTCAAAAAAGAATTTGCAGGCAAAAAAGCGGTCGTCATCATCACCAACAATCTCAGTGTGCCGTTGCTGCGGCAGGAGGTGGAAGCAATGCCCACCCATGCGCTGACTTTACCCTTGAGCGACCTCCAGGATGGCCTTTACTTCCTGACTATCAGGGCTGAAGGTTTTCCGGAAGTGACTAAACGTTTTGTCATCGTGAGATAAAGGCAAACCGGAAAATCCGCCTGACCTTTGCGGGCAGCATGGACATAAGTCATAAACTCGAACCCTTCGCCAACCGCCTCTCCAAAATGCACAAGCATTTCGGCAAATGGGCACGGCGGCAGGGCATCACCTGCTACCGGGTGTACGACAACGACATCCCCGGCACGCCGCTGGCGATCGATATTTACGAAAACATCGTGCACGTGGCGGAATACGCCCGCGACCACGGCATGGAACCGGAAGAACACGCCGCCTGGCTGGACGGCTGTATCGCCGTTATCAGTAGGACACTGGATGTCTCACCCGAATTGATCTACCTGAAATACCGCCAGCGGCAAAAAGGACTGCGGCAATACGAGCGGTTTTCGCGCGTCGGCTCGGAGTATATCGTGCGCGAAAACGGCCTGCGTTTTCTTATCAAACCCGCCGATTATCTCGATGTAGGACTTTTTCTCGACCACCGCATCACCCGCCGGATGGTGCGGGAAGAGGCCGGTGGAAAACGGGTGTTGAACCTTTTTGCCTACACCGGCTCGTTCAGCGTGTATGCCGCTGCGGGCGGCGCTTCGGAGACCTTGACGGTGGATATGAGCAACACCTACCTCGAATGGGCCTACCGCAACCTGTCGATCAACAATTTTACCGGCGACCATCACCGCCTGCTTCAGGCCGATGTGCTGGCCTGGCTCGAACAGCCGCCCAAAGAACAATTCGACCTCATTATCCTCGATCCGCCCACTTTCTCCAACAGCAAACGCATGGACGACACGCTGGATATCCAACGCGACCACGTAATGCTGCTCAACCGCACGCTGCGTTTTTGCGCACCGGGCGGAACCGTTTATTTTTCAACGAATTACAGGCGTTTCAAACTATGGGAGGAGGAGATCAGGGCTACAGAGATCACAGATATTACCGGGAAAACGGTACCGGAAGATTTCCGGAACAAAAAGATTCACCAGTGTTTCAAAATCCGGAAATGAGGGAATTTTCATTTTTTGTTTTACTTTTATTGCTTGAAAAAAAGGAGGTTACTCATGGGTACTATAGCAGAACAGAAATACCACTTAATTCAACTAATTTCCTCGATTAAAGATGAAAAGGAATTGGCCCGAATCCAGGAAGATTTGGAAGAAATACAGCGACGGGAAAACTTGCTGGCCAAAATCAAGAAGCCAATGAAAAAGACCCTTGACGTGGAAGAAATGAAGCGTGAACAAAACTGGAAGCCGGTTGACATGGAAGAACTCCATCAGATTATCAAAGAAATGGACATTCAAGAACCCGTTGAATTGCTTTTGTCACAATTGACTAAATGAAATATTTGCTCGACACCAACATACTGATACACTATATCAGGCAGTCGTCATTAGGCCGGGAAGTTGACAGCCTTTATTTGCCATTTGTTATGCCGAATGAGCCATTTGTGTCGGTCGTCTCTATCGGTGAACTAAAATCGATTGCCCGGCAAAACCAATGGGGAAACCGGAAGGTCGCAACTATGGAATTGTTTCTCTCCAAAATGCTGAAGGCCGACATCAACGTAGAAACCATTATTGAAACTTACGCCGAAATAGACGCCTATTCCCAAAACAAACTACCCACCCGTCCGCTTCCCCTCACCGCCCGGAATATGGGCAAAAACGACCTCTGGATAGCCGCGACCGCTTCCGTACTGGGCGCTACCCTGCTGACCACCGACACCGATTTTGACCATTTGAACGGTGTATTCCTGCCGGTTGCAAAAATTTCAGCCTGACGAAACTGCTCCCGCCTTCGCCAAGGCTACGGCGGGCGAGCCCGCCAACTGCCATCCCGACCTGTGGTACGGGACTCCCTCCGGTCGCTGCCACAGCCAACTGCTACTGCTACTGCCACTATTCAGTGCCCCAAATCATTTGCCTGTACTGCCTGCTTTTCCCTGCCCAGCGGCGCATACCAGACTTTCAGCCCTGATCCGCCGCCGCTGTTGAAATAAACGAGTTTGAATTTGTGCCAGCCTTGTTGCAGATTCGCTAAGCCCGATTTTTCCACCATGCCGTGATCGCCGTCGTTGTCTACAATGATTTTACTGTCGAGATACAACACGCTGCCGTCGTCCGATTCGGTCCAGAACTGATAACCGCCGCTTTTGGGCACTTTCAGGTAACCATTCCAGATCATGCCGCATTTGGAGGAGTTGCACAGGGGGTGCAGGTCGAAATTGACAGCAGTGCCGCTTTTTTCCACGAACCCGTTTTGAACGTTCTCCGACGTGTATTTTTCACGCGTGCTCGTTACGGCAAGGCTCAAGCCAGGCTGCGGCGCAGCGACAAATTGAAGGCTCGGCAATTGCTTGTAAACATGAACCTCCATCGAGACATCATTGCTTTCCAACAGCCCGGTTTTGAATGCTTTGGCACGTATAACACTTTCTTTTGCAGGCGAAAATGCTTTTTCAAAAACTGGTGAATCCGGTTTCGGGTCAGACCCGTCCGCGGTGTACCGGATAACGGCGCCGGGTTCTTTGGTTGTCATCTGGACCGTCGGTTTCATAGTAGCAGGGTCGTAGGTTATCGAAATCTGAGGTTTGGCAACGAAGGCGCCGAAGTTGGCGATTTTTATAGCAAAAGCGTGCGGCGACTTGATTTTGTTCGGGTTGTACTCCGGCAAAAAGACGGTTGTTTTACCCGCAGCGTTTTCCCAGCGCAGTTTTTCTTTTGTAGCCAGGAAGGTGAGTTCGGTTCCCGGGGGCAATTGTATGTCTTTTAAAACCAGCCTTTTATCAGCAGGGTATTTTGGCAAAATGGCATACACGGCGTTCAGTTTCGGGTTCCAGGTGAAGAATATTTCCTTTACTGCAAAGCCGGTATCGGGGTCGATCGTTTGTTTCAGCAAGGCGTCGCCCGACGTTTTCCAGCCGTCCACTTGTTCCGCTTTCCAGTCGCGCCGGCCTTCGCTCCACTGGCACGGCATGCGCCAGCGCCGGGTACCGTAAATCGCTTCGCCGTTGATGCTCAGCCAGCGTCCGATTTCGAGCAGGCGCTCCTGCATGACCGGCGGGATCATGCCGTGCGCATCCGGCCCGATATCGAGCAAAAAATTGCCGCCGCGCGAAGTCTTGTCGATGAGGTGCAAAACGAGCGATTGGGCGGAATTGTAGTCCCAAGCGTTCTCCGCGCGGTTGTAACCGTAGGAAAAACCCATGCCACGGCTTTCTTCCCAGGCATGGTCTTCAAAATCCAGATCGGGTTGATATTCAGGCGTATAAATGCCGCCGTGATTGAAACGAACGCCGCTGCCCCAGCGGTCGTTGGCTACCACGCGGTCGCGCACAGGGCTTTGACCGTACAGCCAGGCCAGGAATTGCTGCGACTGCCACGTATCGGGCGTGGCATCCCAATCGCCATCGGACCACACCACCCAGGGTTGGTATTTGTTGACCAATTCGTAGAGTTGCGGCATGGCGTGTTCGCGGGCATAGCGGGCGCGGTCGAACTTCCAGAGCGGGTTGAACCATTCGTAGAGCGAGAAGTAAAGGCCTGGTTTGACACTCGTTTTGCGCAGCGAAGCGAACAGATCACCCACGAGATCGCGTTTGGGGCCACGCACGGCGCTGTTCCAGGGGCGCCCCCAGGTGCGCGAAGCCAGGTCGTTGGGCCACAGGCAGTAGCCGTCGTGGTGTTTGGAGGTGAGCACCACGTAGCGGGCGCCCGCTTTTTCGAACAATTCCGCCCATTCGTCTGGATTCCAGAGTTCGGCATGGAAGTCGTCGGCGAGGTCGTAGTAGCTGCGGTTGCCGTAGTTTTTTTGGTGAAAATCGCGGACTTTACCGTCGTGCAGATTGTTTTCTAACGAATTTTGATACCACTCGGCGTAATTGCCGATGGTGGTATAGGCCGGCACGGAGTAGACGCCCCAGTGTATAAATATGCCGAATTTGGCATCCACCCACCACTCGGGCGTGGGACGTTTGTCGAGGGACGACCAGTCGGGAACGTATTGGGTTTGGGAGAAAAGGAAAAAGGGGGAAAGGAGAAAGGAAAAAAGGAGTTGAAAAGTTGAAGGTTGAAAGTTGAAGCCTTTATTCATAAAGAATGGAAGAAGGCAGGCGAAGAAGCGCGACATAATTATTCAATTGAGTGAGAAGGTGCGGACAAATGTAATGGAAGGCAATAAGTGTTGATACTTTTGCCCCATGCGTATTCTTTCGGAAATCCGGATATATCCCATTAAATCGCTCGGCGGTATTGCGCTCACCGAATCCAAAGTGGAACCCCGCGGACTGCAATACGACCGGCGTTGGATGCTGGTAGACGAAACCGGACGATTTGTAAGTCAGCGGGAAATCCCCGCAATGGCCTTGCTTGGTACCGCCGTCGAGCCGCCACATCTGGTTGTCTTCCTGAAAGGAACTCCGGCAGAAATGATTCGTATTCCGCTCGATGTACCGGCAGACGAATTGGAAAAATTAAAAGTGGAAATTTGGGACGACCAATGTCAGGCACGGATATTACAAAAAGAGATAAACGACTGGTTTTCAGACAATCTGAAGCAACATCTGAGGCTGGTTTATATGCCCGACACCACCCGGCGCTGGGCCGACGGGCGGTATGCACCCGAGGGCCAGCACGTCAGTTTTGCCGATGGGTATCCCTTCCTGATCATCGGGCAGGCTTCGCTGGACGATCTGAACAGCCGCCTTGAACTGCCCTTGCCTATGAACCGGTTCCGGCCCAATTTCGTATTCACCGGCGGAACGCCTTTTGAAGAAGATGATTGGGGGAAATTTGAAATCGGAAGTGTGCAATTTCAGGGCGTAAAGCCTTGCGCCCGCTGCATCATTCCTACCACCGACCAGGAAACAGCTGAACGCGCTGCCGAGCCGTTGAAAACGCTGGCGACTTTCCGGAAGTGGAACAACAAGATTTATTTCGGGCAAAATGTGGTGTGGTTGGGGGGAGAGGATGTAACATTGCGCGTCAGGGAAGACATTCGAATATTGAATAAGTCGATTGAAGGAGCCGTTGCACAAGTTTAAATTTTGACAGGATTGACAAGATTTACAGGATTTTTTCTCCGAAAAAGTGCGCAAATCCTGTTAATCTTGTCAATCCTGTCAAAAAATATTACTTGTGAGACATCTTCTTCTTAAACACAATTTGAACAATTTTTCACACAACCCCTTCTCAAAATCAAACTTTCCGTACTTTTGCCCGCCTTTTTAAAAAGGAAGGTTTTTTGACGCTGGGCATAAGACCTTCAGATGTGGTTTTACAGCCTTGATCTGAAGTCAAAAAGTCCATCGTCCAACGTCTCAAACATAATTTTTACTCGAACAATGGCAAAACGCAAAGTCTCCCAGGAGGTTGAAGAAATAACGGTACAGGAAGTAGGCGCGGCGCCCGCGCAATCATTTTTGGAAAAATTTCCAAACCTGTTGATGTACGCCGTCGGCACGATCGTGCTGGCGATCGGCGGCTGGTGGCTGTACAAGAGTATGATCGTCGCACCCAAACAAAAAGAAGCGGTGGCAGCTATGTGGCATGCCCAGCAACAATTCGAACGCGACTCTTTCCGCCTGGCTTTGGAAAATCCCGGTGGCGGCTTCGACGGTTTCCTGTCGCTCGCCGACAAATTCAGCGGCACACCGGCAGGCAATTCGGCCAACTATTACGCCGGTGTGTGTTACCTGCAAATGGGCGATTTCGACAACGCAATCAGTTACCTCGAAAAATTCGACGGTGAAGGCGACCTTTTGCCGGCCATGAAAAACGGCATGCTGGGTGATGCTTATTCCGAAAAAGGCGAATACGACAAGGCGCTCGACTACTACGAAAAAGCCGCGGATGCCACTAAAAACGACCTTTTGGCGGGCTATTATCTGAAAAAACTCGGCATGCTCAACGATTACCAGGGCAACAAAGAAGCCGCAGTAAAGGCATATCAACGCCTGCACCGCGATTTCCCCAATCAGGCATCGCAGGATTGGCGCGATGTGGAGAAATATATTTACCGCGCAGGAGCGGGGAAATGATTAGAAGTAATTAAGCGTAATTTAGAAGTAATTAAGGGTAATTATTCATTTGCCGAAAATTACTCTCAATTACCTTTTTAATTACGCCTGCTTCTCAAACCGGGAAGCGTCGCAGGAGCGACGTTTCCCGGTTTTTTTATGCATCTTTGAAAATCAGTGGCTAAAGAAGAAGCATCGTATTGCATAAATACATACATTTGCACGTCCCTCTTATCAAAAGATAGTCTCTCCACTTTGCTTTGTGTGGCAATAAGGATGTTTCATCATCCGTTTTGCGTGTCACACACTGCGTCTTTCGGCTTTTTGTCCCTTCGATTCGGGCCGAAACACGACGTTACAAACGTATCCAATAACTTTCAAACCATACTGCTGCTATGAACACGACTTCTCGTGCAGGGTGGTTGGCAATAGCGCTTCTTTGCGCGGCCAACATAACGTATGCCCAAACTACCGTTGCCGAAGACCTTCAGCGGGCCGATAAGCAATTAGAGTTGTACGCTTACAACCTCGCTATGAAATCCTACAAACAGGTGTTGGAAAAAGACCCCAACAACGGCCACGCCATGGAACGCATCGCCGACTGTAATTTCCAACTCAACCAGATCGACGAAGCGATCAGCTGGTACAAACGCGCCATCGAACAACGCGAGCCCAATTCGGAGGTGCAACTTCGCTACGGCAGGGTGCTGATGTTCAAGGGCAATTACGAACAGGCAAAAAAAGAATTTCTCGAGTACGCCGCCCTCAACGACAATGCTACCGAAAAGGGCCGCCACTACGCCGAAATGTGCGATTTTGCCATGAAAACTGCCAAAAAAGCACCTGAATTTTTAGCGCGCAACGAACCCCTCAACACCGCCGCAGCCGATTTTGCCCCTGTTTTTCTGGCCAATCGTGTGGTGTACAGCTCGGCGCGCACCGACATTGTCCGGAAAACCCAGCCCAAAAACTCGACCGATTGGTCGGGCGGGTCGTACAATCAGTTGTTCGTGACCCAGCGCAACCCGGAAAACGGCGCTTTGCAAAAACCCGATTTTTTGCGGAACGACCTCCAGAACAACTACAACGAAGGACCGGTGAGTTTTTCCGCCGATGGGAAAAAAGTGGCGTTTTGCCGCAACAACTTCGTCAACGGCACCCGCCAGATCGCTGCGAAAGGTTTGGAAATGAGCCTCTACATTGGCGACGTTGTGAACGGCGAATGGGTCAATGTCAAAGCCTTTCCGTACAACGGCACCGATTATGCTACCGGCTTTCCTTGCCTGATCGGCGCCGGAAACACGCTTGTATATGGCTCCGACAACCCTGCCACCACCACCGGCGGCAAAGGATGGGATATTTATATTTCGCACTTTGTCAACGGCGAATGGAGCACGCCACGCAACCTCGGTGCGCCCGTGAATACGCCCGGTAACGAAATAACACCTTTTTATGATGGCGCCGATCTGTACTTTTCTTCCGATTGGCACAATGGTCTTGGCGGGCTCGACGTATTTCGCGCTGAAGTCGGGAAAGAAACCGTAAAAAATATTTATCACCTCGGCCCCGGAATCAACTCCTCAACCGACGACTACGGATTTATTTACAACAGCCAGACACAAACGGGTTATCTGACCAGCAACCGTCCCGGCGGGCGCGGCAATGAAGATATCTGGCAGATCGCAAAAGCAGGTAGCAGTGCCGTACCGGCCACTGCCGCGGCAAGTTCGCAATCGCTGGCTGACGTGATGGCAGGTAAGACCACTACCACAACAACCGCTTCGCAGGCCCAGACAAAAACCGCCCTCACGCCTCAAAACGCAGCCGATGAAAGTACCATTCTGAGCCATTATCTTTTCGTGACGGACGCTTTCGGGAAACCCTTGCCCGGCGTGGATGTCGATATGTTCGAATGCAGCGGCGAACGGGGTCAGACCGATATGGAAGGCAAGTATTATTTCACATCGCCCGCCAAGCCGCACAACTGCTTTGTCGAACTTAGCAAAAATGGCTATGAAAATGCCCGCGTGGAAGTAAAAGAATTCGGTAACCGCAACATTACGGCAACCATCGGCCTCGACAATCGCCAGGAATTCTCCGGCATGGTGCTGGATGCCCGCACCAAACAACCATTGAGCGACGTAACCGTGGATTTTGAAGACAAAGGCAAAACGATCCGTACCAACACCGACCAGTTTGGGAAATACGCCCTGATGCTTTCGCCGGGCGCCACGTATAATGTCGAGTATTCCCGGTACGGTTATTCCACCGCCAAAGTAGTGACCCGGCCAATTGCAGCGCCTACCGGCAACAAATTGCCCGATGTCACGCTGGGGGCCGAGACCAACAATGCAGCACCCGCTGCAGCGGCAGCCCGTACGCCGACCGCATCGGGGAACACCGGTACGCCGCCGGCCCAGTACAGCAATCCGGCTGCCACGCAACCACCGGCGCAATACAGCAATCCCGCTGCCACACAACCGGCGCCGTCCGGAGCCGCGCAAACCAGCAAAACTCCTGCAACCAACCCGGCCGCTTCTTCGACTGTTGCCGGCACAACCGCTGCCTCCACTACCCTGTTGACGGCCAACAAGCCACAGGCTGAATTCAACGGTTACGCCATTCAACTTTCCGCACTTCCAACAGAATTAACGGAAAGTGACAAAAAGAAATACGAAGAACTGGCTGCACACGGCAACGTGTACACCAAGTCGGAAGGCGGTAAAAACAAAGTGCGGATCGGCATTTTTGCAACCAAAGCAGAGGCGCAGGATGCCCTGAAACAGGTGAACAAATACCAACAATTGAAAGGCTCTTTTATCGTGGAAGAAAGAGGCGCCGATAAGAACCTTTTATTGAAAAAACCGGAAGGTGCTCCTGTTCAATACAGTACTCCGTCCTCCGGAACCGCCCGAAGCATAACAACTACGCCGCCGGCTGCTACTGCTGCTGCCAGCACCCCGGCGCCTGTCAGTTCGGTTTGTTACGCCATTCAATTAAATCCTTCGTCGTCCAACAAGTCCATATCCGTCGGCAATTATTCCAACCTTGCAGGGATGGGGAATGTGTATGGCAAAGTGGAAAACAACGCAGTCAAGATGCGTCTCGGTATCTGGAACAATCACGACGATGCCGAAACAGCCCTGACGCAAGTGATACAAAAAGGCTACAACGATGCTGTAATCGTAACGGAAAAATCGAACGATGAAAGTATTAAAGACTATATCATTACGAAAGATGGTCCGGTTACGCAGGCAAAACCGGTTGCACATGCAAACGACGGCTCCAAATACTACGTCCGCCTTTGCGCATTGTCCGACCCGAATCGCTTCGATCCAAAAAAGTTGGATGGCGCAAGCGTGAACGGTTCCATAGAAAAATGGCCGGTAGGAAATACGGGACTCACTGCCATCGTGTTGGCCGGTTATACGGATTTCGATGCCGCCAACAAAGACAAAGACAAAGTACGATCCAACGGTTTTCCTGATGCGTTCGTTGTGCGGGAGTTGAACGGGACGATTACTAAAATGAACTAAAATATTGAAAATGAATAAGAAGGCGCGTCGCGAGATGCGCCTTTTTTATTTCCGGCATTTTTTTTCACGGCATGGCAGCGTTTCCTGTTTCCATTCCGTTTTTTAGTTGTTCTTTTTGGAAAAAACAGTTTTCAGTTTAGCATGAAAACACGATAAAGAATAAAGCAGGTTTTTTAGTTGGTTTTGTTTGTTGCAAAGGGCACGCTGCGAGCGTGCCTTTTGTATTTTTAGCCCAAAATTCTAAACACCCGTCGATATGCGAAACAATCTGCTACTCTTCGTTTTGTTATTTTCTGTCAATTGGCTCGTCGCACAATCTCCCAATCAGGCGCCCGTCATCACCAATATGAGCGTCGAAACAGATTGGCCGAACAATACCCTCACCATCTCATACGACGTAGCGGACGCCGAAAACGACGCCTTGGAAATCACGGTCGCTTTTTCGGACGACGGCGGGTTCCACTACGATCTGACCGCACAAGTGCCGGTATCCGGCGATGCCGGGTTCCCCGTGGCAGCGGGTTCAGACAGAACGATCACCTGCGACATCAGCGCATTGGCCAATCTTGCCGTTTCGTTTACCGTGCGCTTAGTCGCCGACGACAAACAACCTTTCGACCTGCAGCAATTGGTCGATGCAGTGGACAGCACGCGCCTTCGCGACGACCTCGAATTTGTGGAAGGTATCCGCCATCGCACTACCGGTCTCGCCCACCTCAATGAAGTGCGGGATTCCATCAGCAACCACCTGGTCAACCTGGGATATTTGACGCAGGATTATCTTTTTTCCTACGGCAATGCAACAGGACGGAACATTGTCGGCACGATGCCCGGCACCGGCTCGGCTGAAAAAGTCGTGATCGTGGACGCGCACTACGACACCGTCAACAACGCGCCCGGCGCCGATGACAATGGCAGCGGCGTAGTGGGATTTATGGAAATTTCACGTTTGCTGAGCCGTTATCCGGCAAAAAAGACCCTGCGTTTTATCGGTTTCGACATGGAAGAAGACGGACTGCGGGGAAGTATCGACTACGTTTCCAACGATATTCCGTCCAATGAACAAATCGAGGGCGTGTTCAACTTTGAGATGATCGGCTATTACTCCGATCAACCCAACAGCCAGGAAGTGCCGGCGGGGTTCAATATTTTTTTCCCGGATGCTACTGCACAGATCGCCGCCAATCAATATCGCGGCGATTTTATCACCAATGTAGCCAACTCCGCCTGCGAGCCGTTAGCGTTGCTTTTCAGCAATGCCACTGCCCAATACGTGCCCGATTTGAAAGTAATTACGTTGATCGCGCCCGGCAACGGTACTTCATTTACCGATTTGTTGCGGAGCGACCACGCCCCTTTCTGGTTTGCCGGCGAACCCGCGCTGATGCTCACCGACGGTGCTGATTTCCGCAACGACTGTTACCACACGCCGCAGGATATGGCCGAAGGCAAATTGAGTTTCACTTTTATGTCCAACGTCGTCAAGGCAACGCTCGCTGCCGCTGCACAACTCGCTGAAATTCAGCACGGCGACCGGGCTGTTGCCACATTTGCCGGAACCGTGCGCACCGGAACGCAACCCGATTGTTCGTTCAGTTTCAGCGCAGGAGGCAGCCGGAAAGACATCCTGCATATCACGGTCGCTTCCTGCCCTTACACCCAGGCCCAGGTGGAAATAATGGATGAAAAAAGCACTCTTCTGCTCAGCGAAACGCTTACATTAAGTGAAAGCATTGAATATTACGACCTGCTGTTGCCCCAACTCCCGGCAGGCATGTATTTTGCTAAAATCACCTGGCCGGGCGGAATGCGTACCGATAAATTTATAGTCAGACGCTGATCAGCCTTCCCTAATCCCCTTTCAGTCGCCAAAGGCTTGCACCGGCGATGTACTCCCTTATTCTATCTTTGCGCCTCTTATGCGGGTTTTTACCGATTTATCTCAATTGCCGACGTTTCAAAATACCGTCGTTACCATCGGGTCGTTCGACGGGGTGCACACCGGCCACCGGCGCATACTCGAACAAGTGAAATCGCTCGCTCAATCCTGCAGCGGCGAAAGTGTTGTCATTACATTCGACCCGCACCCCCGGACCGTGCTGCACCCAGGCGATACCTCTTTCAAGCTCCTGACCACAACCGCCGAAAAAACCGACCTGCTCCGGAAATATGGTATTGACAATGTGGCGATTGTGCCGTTTTCACTTGGATTTGCCCGGCAGAGTGCCAGTCAGTACGTGGAAGATTTTTTGATTCAAAAATTTCACCCGCGTTACATCGTCATCGGATACGATCATCGCTTCGGCATGAACAGGGAAGGCGATATTTCATTTTTGAAAAAATACGAATCCCGTTTCGGGTTCGAGGTGGTGGAAATCCCCGCCCAGGAAGTGGATGAAATCGCTGTCAGTTCCTCAAAAATCCGCCGGGCACTCGACGCCGGCGACATCGTGCTTGCGAACCGCTTGTTGGGACACCCTTTTGCTTTCTCCGGAAAAGTGGTCGAAGGACAACAAATCGGACGCACTATCGGCTTTCCTACGGCGAACCTGGCCATTGAAGACCCATACAAACTTGTATTGCCGAAAGGCATCTATGCCGCAAGGGTAAATCCGCCATTGGATGGAAGATGGACAGATGCCATGTTGTATGTCGGCAATCGGCCCACGCTTGAAAGCAGTGGACATCAGACAGTTGAAGTGAATATCATCGATTTTTCCGGCGATCTTTATGGCCGGACTCTTACCGTGGATGTCGTCGATTTTATACGCCCTGATAAAAAACTTGAAGACTTGGAAGCCTTGAAAAAACAGATTGAGGCAGACAAAATTGAAATTCAAAAAAGGTTGAGGGTAGAGGGTGGAGGGTGGAGGGTAGAAAATAGTGCCGCCCTCCACCCTCAACCCTCAACCCTCAACCCTCAACCTTCTACCTCCGTTGCCGTCGTGATCCTGAACTACAACACCCGCCGGCACCTCGAGCAATTTTTGCCATCGGTCGTAGCCAACAGCCCCGGCGCGCACATTGTGGTCGCCGACAACGGCTCTCCGGACGATTCGGTGGAATTTTTGGCAAACCATTATCCGGAAGTACAAGTCATCGATCTTCATCAAAATTACGGTTTTGCCGAAGGCTACAACCAGGCACTGAAAAAAGTCGATGCCGATATCTATGTCATTCTCAATTCAGACGTGGAAGTGACACCCGGCTGGATGTCGCCCGTACTGGAAGCCATGCACCATGACCCGGGCATAGCAATTGCCCAGCCGAAGATTTTGGCGTGGCAGGAAAAAAACCGGTTTGAGTATGCGGGTGCCGCCGGGGGTTGGATCGATGCATTGGGATACCCGTTTTGCAGAGGACGTATTTTTAGCCAACGCGAAGAAGACCGGGGACAATACGACCAACCACAGGAATGTTTCTGGGCCGCTGGTGCGGCGTTTTTCATCCGGGCCGATTTATACCACGCGTTCGGCGGTTTCGACGGCGACTATTTTGCGCACAACGAAGAAATCGACCTTTGCTGGCGACTCAAAAGGGCCGGTTATTCGGTGTGGTGCATTCCGCAGTCGGTCGTGTATCACCTCGGAGGCGGCACCCTGGAATATGAAAATCCGCGCAAGGTGTTTCTCAACTTTCGCAACAGTCTTTATTCACTCTTGAAAAACCAGCCTGCCCAAAAGTTGCTCTGGTTGATCCCTGCCCGCTTTGTACTGGATGGTCTGGCGGGAGCGCGGTTCGCCGCGAAAGGCCAGTTCCGGGCAATCTGGGCGATTGTACGCGCACATTTTTCATTTTACTCCAATTTCAGACATACCGTTCGAAAACGGTTGGCAGCAGCGGAAGTGATCGACCAATACAAAATCAAGCCTCAAAACCAGTCGGGTATCTATCCCGGCAGCATCATCGTGGCGCACTATCTTCGCCGTGTGAAAGCGTTTTCAAAATTATTACCCTAAGACGGACCCTCATGATGAAACCTGACATCATCTACGATGACGATCACCTGATCGTCGCGAACAAACCTGCCGGGTTGCTCACCATCCCCGACCGCAGCGGCAATAAGGACAACCTGCTCGCCCTTTTGGAACGCAGGTACGGAAAAGTATTTATCGTGCACCGCCTTGACCGTGAAACAAGCGGCATCATTTGTTTTGCCCGCAATGAAGCCGCACACCGTCACCTCTCGCTTCAGTTTGAGCACCACACCACTGATAAGTTTTACCTCGCGCTCATCGACGGCGTGTTGCACCACGACGAAGGTGAAATAGACAAACCCATCGGCGAACACCCGACTATTTCCGGCAAAATGGCGATCGTTCATAGCGGCAAACCCTCCCTTACTTTTTATCGGGTACTGGAGCGATTCAAACGGTTTTCGCTGGCCGAGGCACTCATCAAAACCGGCCGCACCCACCAGATCCGCGTACATTTTCAAAGCATTGGTTACCCGCTCGCGGTGGATGCGTTGTATGGCCGCCGTGCCGCGTTTTATTTGTCGGAAGTAAAGGGTAAAGCTTATAAATCGGGCAAGCACACCGAAGATGAACGACCGATGATGGAACGCACATCGCTTCACTCCTCGCGACTGCGCCTCGATCACCCGGTCACGGGCGAACGTATGGAATTCAGAGCCGAATTACCCAAGGATTTTGCCGCAGTACTCAACCAACTCCGGAAATGGGGCAATTGATTTACGATTTTGGATTTACGATTTACGATTATCTTGATCCGAATTAAACAACGATCTGTCATTTTTCGCGATCAGGATAATCGTAAATCGTAAATCGTAAATCGTAAATCGTAAATCGTAAATCCAAAATCGTAAATTGCTTATCCGCTTCGCAAATTCACTTTTATGCCGTTGGCTTCCGGGTTCTCGAACATGGTGCGTCGTGCTTGCAGCGCTGCTTGGTCGCGCGCATCGAGGATGGTAAGACCGGCGGCAAGTATTTGATTTAATTCCTTTAAAATCAATTCTCTGGGTTGCCAATACACAGATTTGTGATGGAGGATATCATCCAGCACGGCCTCTTTGAAAGCCATGAGTTCGGGCTGAAAAAGCGGACCGGTTTTTAGAGCGGATTCGATTTGGCGCAACATTTTCAGGTGAATACCCGTGCCCAGTTGGCTGGCGGCTTCTGTGTCGGATAGTTGAAATTTCCAGGCGGGGAAAAAAGATTCAATGCTGTCGGAAGGAAAAGCGAGGAGGCAGGTTTCGATGAACACATCGTCTTGTTGACCCTTCGTTTTCGGGACTATCTGCAACCAGTACAGGTAATCGGTGAAGAGATAAGGTTGAGACCCGTTGTTGACCCATTGAAATACGAAACATGGCATGGCATCGGTGAGCCAGAAATAATCCAGTTTTGCTCCGGCTTTATTGGGCTCCGCGCGGTTCGCCAGAGTTTCGGTCATCACTTTACGCAATGAAAGCGCCTCCCGATAAACCGATGCAACCCGCTCATCGTCAACTGCATAGCCGAGATTTTGGGACCACAAAAAGATTCTACCCGGAAAATCAATTCCAAAATAACAATGCAGCCGCTTATCCTCAAGCCAGTGATTAAAATATTCCGTCGTATCGGGCATTTTTACAAAAGGAACCGGTCGCATCGAGGAGGCTATCACCCATCCCGTCTGTTTATCAGCGGTTTGCACTTTTACCCAGGGAGATTGAAGTTGTTGTCCGCCGACCATTAAAACGGACTCAAAATCACTGACTTTATCCAATTCAGTCACTTCTTCGCCTTTTTTGAGCACTTTGATTTCCCGGCTTTTTTCACCGGGCGCCTCCCGCAATGTTGTTTGGGGGAAATTGACAACCAATTGATCCAGTTGTGTATCATTTTTGCAAAAAGCAAAAATGAGGACGAGTAAAAAAAGTAAATACCGCATTTGAACTAAGTTTACGCTCAAAATTACTCAACGCCCGGAAATCAATTTCAGCATGAATTTCCTCCGCCTTTTCATTTTTGCCCTGCTCCTTTTTTTCCTGTGCCCTGCAGGTTTCGCTCAAATCACCGACAATTTTTCCGACGGAAACCTGACCCAAAACCCGGCCTGGCAAGGCGACCTCGACAGTTTTAAAATTAATATCAACGGCGAACTCCAACTCGACGCTTCCGTAGCGGGCATTTCCCGACTCGCCGTTCAGGGCAACATCCCCGACAGTGCGATCTGGAGCCTTCGTTTTCGGCTCGAATTCGCGCCTTCCAATAACAACCTGCTGCGGATTTACCTGCTGACCGATCAACCTGATCTGACATCGGCAAACGGCTATTTCCTCGAAATCGGCGAAACCGGCAGCCTCGACGCCATTCGACTGTACCGCCAGGACGCCGGCATAAAAACCCTGCTTGCCTCCGGACTGCCAGGCATGGTGGCTACCAACCCGACCGACATTTCCCTGCGGGTAAAACGCACGGTATCAGGCGACTGGATAGCGGAAGCCGCAGCCGGCGGCAGTAGTTTTCAGCCGCAGTTCAGCGTAAATGACGCTACTTACAGCGGCGGCGTAAATCGGTTTTTCGGTTTACAGACGGTGTATACCACTTCAAATGTCGCTAAATTTTTCTTCGACGATATTTCGATTTTGCCCGATGTGCCCGATACCCAGGCGCCGGTTTTGTTGTCGGCGAATGCCATCGACGGCAGCACCGTGACGGCACAATTTGACGAAGACCTCGACTCACTTTCGGCGATCAATTCTGCAAATTACACCATTAGCAATGGGATCGGGCAGCCGCAGTCGGTTGTCATACTGGCCGACAAACGAAGCGTCAACCTGTTGCTCGCATCGGGGCTTCCAACCGGCAATTACACCCTCCAGGTTGTCGGGGTAAAGGATGCTTCCGGGAATCAAAGCGCGATACAAAGTACTGATTTTCAGTTTGTAAAAATTGACGCTGCCGCAGAATTCGATATCCTGATCAATGAAATTATGGCCGACCCGGCGCCCGGCGCCGGATTGCCCGAGGTTGAATGGCTGGAATTGTACAACCACTCCGGTAAAACCATCGAACTCTCCACGCTGCGCATCCAGGATGCCACCGGAGTGCCGGTAGCATTGCCGGCTTTTCCCCTCGTGCCAAACGGTTACGTCGTGCTGACCGCAACCGTGAACGCTTCCACCCTGCAGGCCGCCGTAAATGGCGTCGTATTGGGCACCCCCATCGGCACAACCGCACTCAACAACGACGGCGACATTCTGACACTCAGCGATCTCGACGGCAATATAATCGATCGGGTGCCTTATGAAATCGACTGGCATACCGACATCGGCAAAGGCGACGGCGGCTGGTCGCTCGAACGCATCAACCCGGGCCTGCCCTGCTTGGGAAGCGAAAACTGGCAGTCCTGCCCTACCCTGCCCGGCGGTACGCCCGGCACACAAAACGCTGCTTTTCAAGACCTTCCGGACCTTGACGCGCCACGGCTGCTTTCGGCTTTTCCCGAATCTTCCACTTCCATTTTGTTGGCATTTTCTGAGGGGCTGGATAAAGTTGGTGCGGAAATTTCGGCTGAGTATATTTTTTCGCCGCCGCGCAATGTCTCTTTGGTTGACTTGTTGCCCAATCGCTCCTATGTACGGCTTACGCTTTCGGAACCCTTACAGGTGTCGACGCTTTATGCACTCACAGTGGGAACTGCTGTGACGGATTGCAGCGGTAATCCGGTAGCTGCGACCGATACGGCATTTTTAGGGTTGACGGAACAACCTGCCGCACAGGATATTATCGTGAATGAAGTCATGTTCAATCCTGCGCCCAACAATGGCCGGTACGTGGAATTTTATAACCGCAGCAACAAGATTTTTAACTGGTCGGAGTTTTTCATCGCCAATTTTTCCACCGGCGCAGATGTCGAACAGATTGTCCACGACCGGCTGTTTTTGCCAGGCCAGTACGATGTGTTCACGGAATTTCCGAATAATATCCGGAATACGTTCGCCAATATCTCATCTGAAAATATACTGGAAAACGACCTGCCTTCTATGTCTGACGATGATGGGAACATTACGCTTTATTGGTCGAAAGACGGCGCAACGGTCGTAGTGGATTCATTCGACTATACGGAGGATTGGCACAATGCCCTGTATTCCGACAGCGACCGCGAAGGCGTGGCGCTCGAGCGCATCGATCCGGACGATTTTACAAACTCGGTTGCTAACTGGACTTCGGCATCACCTGCCGTAACCGGCGCGCCCGGCACGCCTACTTTGCCAAATTCCCAACTCGTCGCATCATCGCCCGGTGGAAGCGATTTAATTGAAATTCCGACAGAACGCCTTTCGCCCGACGGCGACGGGTATGAGGATTATTTGACTATCAATTACACATTGCCGCAACCGGGCTTTTTTGCCACGATGAATATATTCGACTCGGAGGGCATCCCGGTCAAACGCCTTGTACGCCAGGAATTGATCGGCACGGAAGGCGCGCTACGCTGGGACGGTGACCTCGATGACGGTTCGCGGGCATCGCCGGGAATTTACGTCTTGTTCCTCGAATTGTACGCGCCAGACGGCACGACGGAGCGGGTGAAAAAGGCTGTGGCGGTGGTAGGGAGGTTTTGATTGGGGATTTGGGATTGTAGTCTTTCATTAGAATTTTGATGTTAAAAATAAAATGTTCATCCCGGATTGACAATTTTGCGCTTTAAAAATCAAGATTTTTTCAAACGAATGCCATGTCTTGGTCTGCTATGAAACACATACTTAAATCCGCTTCATGGCTGCTTGTCGGGTTAAAAATCCATCGCAGCAGCAGGTGTATCATTACAATTCTTTTATTTGCTTCCATTTTCGGTTTTGCCTGCGCCCAACAAGCATTATCGCTCCAATCCATGGCGTCCGGCGAGGTTTATTCCTATCGTGTAAACCTGCGGAAAATCAAAGAAGACCGTCTGACGGTGAATCTTGATGTCCGGGCTTTCAATTCAGACGAAGCATTGTTTAATTTCCCCCGAATCGTGCCGGGCATTTACGGAGCGATGGATTTTGGGCGCAACATTGTCAATTTTAAAGCACGGGCCGGTAGCGATACCTTGCCCGTTGAGCGAATCAGCGTAAACAGCTGGAAGATCGGTAACGCCCGCAGGCTCGATGCTATTCAATATGAGGTAAACGACGGCTGGGAAGAATTTGGCAGCGGTACGACGCAGGGTTTTTACAAATCGGCGGAAAGTTCGTTTTCAGAAGGCAAAGTATTCGTTATCAACAACAACTGCCTGTTCGGATATTTTAGCGGTGGAGAAAAGTGGCCGGTTCATGTCACGATCGAAAAGCCGGAACAATTCTTCGCTGCCACTTCGCTGGCCAATGATTCCAAACGTGCTGACCAAGACGAATTCCGTGCGATAAATTACCGCGAACTGGTAGACAACCCGATCCTTTACGCCCGTCCGGATACCGTTCAACTTCAAATCGGCAATACCACAGTGACCGTCGCTTGTTATGCCAATTCCGGCCAACAACTTGCTCCGGGTATCGCTCGCAAAATCGGTCCGTTGCTGGAAAGCCAACGCAAATATCTCGGCGGTACTTTGCCGGTCGATCGCTACACATTTATCTTTTACCACACCCTGCATGACCGGCCCAACGATTACACCGGCGACGGCCTGGAACATGCCACTTCCACGCTTTGTCTGCTCAACTCACAACTGGATTCCTCGATACTCAACAACTTCGTGTATGGCATCGCAAGCCATGAATTTTTTCACATCATCACTCCGCTGAATATCCACTCGGAAGAAATCCATAATTACAATTTTTTGGCGCCGACAATGTCCAAACACATTTGGCTGTATGAAGGCATGACCGAGTATGCCATGATGCACATGCCTGTGAAGGAAGGTTTGCAACCGCCGGCCGAATTTCTGACTGTTATCCGGCACAAAGCGAAGCAAATGCAGCAATTCGACAATAACATCCCGCTTACCGAACTCAGTCGGGCCGCGATGGAAAAGCAGGATCAGTATTACAATTTTTACCTGAAAGGGGCGCTCGCCAGCCTTTGCCTCGATATTCGCCTGCGTGAATTTTCCCGGGGAAAATACGGCACACAGGAAATGATGCACGATCTTTCGAAGCGATACGGGAAAGACAAACCTTTCAGGGACGAAGAATTGTTCGATGAGATTACTGCCATGACTTTTCCCGATATTCGCGCGTTTTTCCGCGATTATATCGAAGGAACAACCCCTATACCTTTGGCGGAATATTTGGCAAAAGCAGGAATAGAATTCGACGAAAAAAGCCTGCGCATCAAACCGATGACCAATCCTACACCCGATCAATTACAATTGAGGAAGTGGTGGATAAATCAGTAATTTATTGACAAACAATATTTTATCAATTATAATCATCATGAAGTACAAGCCGGTTACAAGCCTTTGTCTTCTTCTGAGCCTGCCTTTTTTTGCAGCAGGTCAAAATAATAATACCGATTCAATCCCCGCCCCACCGCAAAGCCGCCTGATCCGTTTTGAAGAGACCGGCACGGCAAATGCCGAACGTGTTGTGCTGAACATATTCATTCGCGAACCGGAACCGGGAGAACCCATACTTGGCGCCACAGTCCTGCTCCAGCGGCAAAATCCCGACCAGGTACACGGCAAAATCACGCAATGGGACGGTCGATGCAAATTCAAAGTTGCTCCCGGCATGTATAACTTCCGGGTACAACTTACCGGAATGGTCACTTTTGAAAAACTGAATATGGAACTAACGGCAGGGCGGCAGTACGAAATGGAAATCGAAATGGCCAGGATGGAACATCCTGTGCCAAGCGCGAAACAACAGGCGGGGAAGAATTGAAACAAAAAAATCACAGCCACCCCAAAAACGGCTCCTCCAGAATCTTTTTTAATTCTACGAGGAATCGCGCAGCATCCGCGCCGTTGATGACACGGTGGTCCCAACTGATGGCCATGGGCATCATCAGGCGGGGTTCAAAGGCCGTACCATTCCAGTGCGCCTCCATCGTTGCTGCCGTAACGCTGAGAATGGCGACTTGCGGCCAGTTGACGATGCTATACATATTCGTGCCGCCGATGCCACCGATGTTCGAGATGGTAAACGTACCGCCGTCGAGGTCGTCGGGTTTGTTTTTGTTGTCGCGGGTGCGGGTGCTGATTTCAGTCAAATCTATGGCGATTTCCGTGAGCGACTTTCGGTCGCAATTTCGGATGACCGGTACCAGGAGGCCGCGCGGCGTGTCCACTGCGATACCGATGTTGTAGTATTTCTTGAAAACAACTTCGTTTGTAGCGTCGTCGAGACTGGCATTGAATTGCGGCATTTTACGCAGCAACGAACAAACGGCTTTGGTCAAAATAGCCGTCGTGGTGAGGTTGCCGCCCGCCGCTTTTACAGTTTCTTTGTTTTGCTGGCGCAATTGTTCGAGGCGGGTGATGTCTGCTTTCTCCGATATCCATGCGTGCGGAATGGTGTTGAAGGCATAGTGCATATTTTCCGCCGTGAGCACACCGATCCGGCTGAGCGGTTGGCGTTCTACAGTGCCGAATTTCTCAAAATTGGGTAGAGATTTGCGGGCTACGGAAGATGAAGCCACCGCTACACCGCCGCCGGTATCGATCTTGTGCTTGACAAAATCCACCACATCCTTGTAAGAAATACGGCTCGCACCTTCGGCCGGTCGTACGTCGGAAAGATTGATTCCCAATTCTTTGGCTCGTTTGCGGGCAAGGGGGGATACGCGTACAGTGGCAGTAGCAGTAGCAGTGGCAGTAGCAGGCTTGCCTGCTGAAGCCTCAGCGGAGGAGGGAGCAGTAGCAGGCTTGCCCGCCGTAGCCTCAGCGGAGGCGGGAGCTACAGGTTGGGGTGCCGCTGCCGGGGCAGATACCGCCGGGGCGGCGCCGTCTGTTTGCAATCGCAGGATGACGGTGCCCTCGGTCACGTCGTCGCCTTTTTTTACAAGTATCTCTTCGACTGTGCCGTCAGTGTCCACGGGCATTTCCGCGTCTACCTTATCGGTACCGACGATAAGGACGATTTGTTCTTTCGACACTTTGTCGCCCGGCTTCACGAGAATATCGAGCACCTTGCCGGTTACTCCGTCGCCGAGGGAAGGAAGTTTAAATTCGTAGGCCATTTTTTCTATCTCTTGGGCGGCAAAGATGAAGCAAGTTTGCGTTTTATGAAACAAAAAATGCAATCTTTGCCTATCTTTCCGACTTAAGCGATTAGTTTCTCACAACTAAAACTATTTGCCATGATAAAAGCATTCAAATTCCTGCTTCCGGCCCTATTGGTGGCGACCGCCATTTTCTTCGCCTGTAACAAATCTGACGAGATCACCGTGGATGAAGCGGTCGATTCGGCATTGTTCAGCATCCAGGAAAGAGGCGGCATGGGCCGGTTCGGTTGTTTCGAACTGGTTTTCCCCGTCACGTTGAGCCTCTCCGGCGGCGCCACTGCGGAAGTGGATTCGTATGAGGCGATGAAACAAACACTGCGCGCTTACTTTGAAACCAACGGATGCAATCGCCCGGCCCCGGCTTTTGTGTTTCCGATCGCGGTGTTGTCGCAAGAGGGTGAATTGATTTCGGTAAATAATCAGGATGAATTATCGGCTTTGCGCGCCGGGTGCCGCGCCAGGTTTGCCGATCACGACCCACGGGGACACAGCCGTCGCTGGTTGTCCTGTTTTGAAATCGTATTTCCTGTCACTGTTGAATTCCCGGACGGTACAATTGCCCAGGCCCGCGACCGGCGCGAACTCCAGCAACTTATCCGGGTGTGGAACCATGACAATCCTGATGTACGGGAACGCCCTGTTGTAGTATTCCCTGTAACGGCGAAAATGACGGAAGACGGTACCTTGGTGACAGTGAACAACCGCGAGGAATTGCACAATTTGAAAGAGCGTTGTGAGTGATATTTACTTTCACTCGAACCTGAGGCCACCGGGATGATAATTTCCCGGTGGCCTTTTTGCTGTTCAAACGATAAATTCCCTCTACTTTTACCCACCTGATTCAATGATACTGAAGATGCTATGAACTTTTTTCTTCACCTGCTCGCTACCCTGCTCGTTTTCATAACGCTGGATGTCGTCTGGCTCAAATTCCTCCTCAACGGTATGGTGGATTACCCGGTTGTGATCCGGTATGGCAACAGACCCAACTGGGCTTTGGCAGAAATTTACTACGTGCTGATGTCCGTCTGGCTGGCTTATGGCGCTGCATACAAAAGTATGGTTTACAACGATGCGGCGCCGGCTTTCCTGGACGGCTGGAAGGTAGGTTTCAGATTTTCAGTGCTTTATGCCGCTATTAATACGGTGTTTTTTTATTCCTGGTCGCTCGAACTCATCGTACTGGACATTGCATGGAACACTTTTGCGACCGCCATGGCTGCTGTGGCGAGCTATGGTATTGGGGTTTGGCTCACAAACAGCGGCTCTCAGGTGAAGAAAATTTAACTTTTTTGAAAACAAACAGCACAAACAAAGATGCGCCGCTATACCCTCCGCGCCGGAAGCCTTGCCAATATGCAGCTCCGCGATTTCACCCTGCCCGACCCCGCAGCCGGCGAAGTACGTGTGGCGACGCGTGCCGTCGGTCTGAATTTTGCCGACATTTATGCCATCTGGGGACTTTACGGCGCCACCCCTAAAGGCGAATTCACACCCGGCCTCGAATACGCCGGCACTGTGGAGGCAGTGGGCCCCGATGTGACCCGGTTCAGCCCAGGCGACCGGGTAATGGGCGTAACGCGTTTCGGGGGCTACACAACGCACCTGAACATCGACGCCCGATATGTCGTCCCAATACCGGAAGGCTGGGATTTCGCCACAGGCGCCTCCTATCTGGTGCAAACCCTGACGGCGTATTACGGTCTGAAAACGCTCGGCGCAATGGAACGCGGGCACAACGTGTTGATTCACAGCGCCGCAGGCGGTGTGGGTTTGCAGGCATTGAAAATTGCGAAGGCACATGATTGTTTCGTGGTAGGCACCGTAGGCAACGATTCGAAAGTGGATTTTGTCAAAAAAGAAGGTTGCGACCGGGTCATTGTGCGCGGCGCTGATTTTGAAACACAATTGAAAAATGCGCTCGGTGATCGCCCGTTGCACCTTGTGATCGATACGGTGGGTGGGCGATATTTCTCCATTCCTTTCAAAATACTGGCGCCGATGGGCCGGTTGATCGTGGTAGGTTCGTCGCGTTACACCAGCGTCGGCAACCGCCCGAACATTTTCCGGCTGCTCCGGTATTTTCTCACCCGTCCGAAAATTGATCCGCAGCAACTGCCCGAAACAAACAAAGGAATATTGGGCTTCAACCTGATCTGGCTCTACGAACGCGCCGATCTGATGCATCGCTTGTTGCAGGAACTCAATGAATTGCGGCTCGCGCCGCCGCATGTCGGCCATGTGATGCCTTTTGAAAAAATGCACGAAGCCATCCGGTTGTTTCAAAGCGGAAAGACGACCGGGAAGGTGGTTTTATTGATTGAATAGTTCCAAAACCAACTGATTACACACATGAAAAAAATGGTCGGTCTTTTCATTTACATGCTGTTCCCTGCATTCGGTTTTGCTCAATACAACGCCGACTGCAATACTGCTTACCGTGTTTGCGACCAAAACCGACTGCACTTTGTCGGTCAGGCAGGGGAAGGCGCCAGCCCAAAAGAAGTCGAGGCGGATTGTTTTCGCGAAGGCGAATTAATGGGCAATCCCGAAAAAAATTCGGTCTGGATCTGTTTCGATATTTTGGAAGCGGGGACGGTGACTTTTGCCATCGTACCCGACACGATTACAGACGATATTGATTTTGTGTTATTTACGTTGCCACTCACCGGCGATTGTACCTGGAAAAGAGCGATCCGTTGTATGGCCGCCGGCGACAACAGGGAAAAGGCCCACATCAGCCCTTGTATGAATGCCACCGGTTTGCGGGAGGGCGAAACCGACGAGGCGGAAGATGCAGGATGTATCGATAAAGGCGACAACAACTGGTTGAAACCGCTGAAAGTAAAAGAAGGGGAAAAATATGTCTTGCTGGTGAGCAACGTCACCGCGCCTTACAATGGGTTTAAAATTCGCTTCGGAGGTACGGCCAGCTTCGCCTGCGATACATCGGAAGAGAGAAAAGAATAATTTGTCGCAAAAACAACCGAATCCCGCGCCTGTTTCAATCTTTGCACCATGAACAATACGAATGCACCAGGCTCCGACCCCAAATCTACCCAGGTTGTCGAAATTTTGCTTCAAATCGAACGCCTCAACATCATGATCGACGAACACGACCGATCGGACGCCGACGACGCGCTCATCGTGCAGCAATACGAAGTGCTGCGTGCCGACTTTTTGTCCGAACTCTGTGCCTTGCTTTCCGATTATGGAATCGATGCAGATTTGAAAATCACAGCCTGAGTTTACTATAAACAGCGATTGAAAATGGATTCCGGATTGAGAGCCTTTTTAGCAGTTTGTGCCGGGGTCATGGTCGGTCTGATCCTGATCAGCATCGGGCATGCAATTTCTCCCTACCAACCTGCGGAAGAAATTGATTATAACAACGCGACGGCGTACGCCGATTGGTTCAGAAGTTTGCCCGGTGAGGCGTTTGGCATCATACTGGTTATTTTCCTGATCGCTACATTCATCGGTGGGTTTGTCACCGGCTGGATCACGCCGCCGGCGTCGTTCCCGCCTTCTTTTGTCACGGGTTTTACCCTGCTTTTTTACAACATCGTCACGGTGCTGGCATTTCCGAATCCCTTCTGGATGTCCGTCTCTACGTGTGTGGGATGCGTGGCGATGGGGTTGTTGGGTGGGTGGGTAGCGAAAAGGATGAAAAGGAGATAATAGAACTAAATAAATCCATCATCCATGCCGCTCCTCCTCACCCGACATCCTTTTCCCGGCACGACGTTCGGCCTCTGGCAAATCGCCGAGGAAGAAGCCTTTTTCCGCGAAGAATTGCCGCTTTCGCCAGGCGAAGAAGCGGAAATAGCGCGTCTGAAAAACGACCTGCGCCGCCACGAATGGCTCGCCGGGCGCTGGCTCCTGCACAAACTCACCGGCGCCCCCCAGCGTCTGCCCCTCGCGAAAGACGCTTTTTCCAAACCTTTTTTCCCTGATAACCAACACCTTGCATGTTCGCTCAGTCACTCGCACGGCATCGTCGGCGCATTTGTTGGGGATTGGGAAATTAAAGGGTTAGAGATTAGGGATTGGGGATTAGGGAGCGACCTGTCCCAATCCCCAATCCCTAATCTCCCAATCTCCAATTATCCTTCCTGTGGTTGCGATGTGCAGGTTTTGGTGGAAAAAATGCCGCGGCTGGCTTCAAAGTTTTTGAACGTGGAAGAAGAAAAGTTTGTGGCCAATCATGCTGACTCCATACAATTCGACCTTTTTCACGTTTTCTGGACGGCCAAAGAAAGCCTGTACAAAGCTTATGGCCTGAAAGAACTTGATTTCCGGGCTAATCTGCGGATTGAACCGTTCGAGTGGAAAGATGACAGGAGCACGGCACGGGGTTGGGTGGATAAAAACGATTTTCGCCAGTCCTACCGGCTGTTGTTTGAAAAAATCGCCATCCCCAAATCCGGAGAATTGGTCTGGACGGTTTGTCTGCCGGAGAAGTTGGGGTAATTAGGGGTAATTAGGGGTAATTAGGGGTAATTAGGGGGTAATTAGGGGTAATTAGGGGGTAATTAAGGTAATTAGAGTCATTAAACCTTGTCCCGAATTACCTTAATTACCATTTCTAATTACTCTTTTTAATTACCCTTAACCTCCCTCGCCTTGATCGTCGACGGCGACACACCCAGGTCCTTGTCGGCCTGAACGTGCGGGAAATGGCAAAGCAACCCAATTTTGATAATAGCCAAATGGTGAATCGCGTGATCGTAGACGAACATCAGTTCGCGGCCCACAGTGCTGGTGTAAGAGGGTCGCACTTGTCCGCCAAACTCCGCTTTGATCTCAATATTTACAGAAGTATCGAAATATGGCAGCGCATCGGCAAAAGTTGTGAAGGCGGTCGCAGTCAGATTAGGGTTATCTTCATACAACAAATTCCGTTCACGAGCGGCATAATCTACTGTTCCGGACCGGGTACCCTGTTCGAGACATTGGAAAAACTCGAGGATGTGCCGGAAATGCTGTCCTAATGTACTGCCTTCAAATTCAGGCAGTTGACGGCGATATTCGTGGGGCTCCAACTGTTCGAGGACGTGGTGGATTTGTTGTACGGCAGCCAAAATGGCGTTTTTTGCTTGCATCGGTGCGGTGCGCGTAATAGGTGTTGGCGAATTGTTTTATCTTAATTGCTCGGCTCCTGCGGGGGTAAAAATAGATACGATTTTTTGCTTTCACCGGATTCATCTGATTTTTGCCTCTCACGTCTCACACCTCTCATGTTTCTCACGTCTCTCACACCCCTCACGCCTCGCACACATGCTACCACCGCCTTTCGTCCATCAGATGCAGGAACTCCTTGGTCAGGAGGAATACAATGCATTCGCAGCAGCACTCCGGGAGCCGCCGCCGGTAAGTATCCGGTTTAATCCTTACAAGAAGGTGGAAGGTGGAAGGTGGAGGGTAGAGGGCGGAGGGTGGGGGGTAGAGGGTGGAGTTTCGGCCACACCGTCAACCGTCAACCGTCAACCGTCAACCGTCTTTTGGCACCCGAACGGCTTTTATCTCCCGGAACGCCCCGTTTTTACGCTCGATCCTGCCTTCCATGCCGGGGCTTATTATGTGCAGGAAGCTTCTTCGATGTTTCTGTATGAGGTCTTGCGACAAACGGTTGATTTTTCCAAATCGTTGAAAGTGTTGGATTTGTGCGCTGCGCCCGGTGGAAAAAGCACGCTGGTGGCGGATATGTTGAATCCCGGCAGTTTGCTTATAGCCAACGAAGTCGTACGCACCCGTGTCGGTATTTTGAAGGAAAACTTAGAAAAATGGGGTGCCCCCAATATCGCAGTCACCAGCGCTGAAGCGGAAGAATTTGCTGCATTGGAAGGCTTTTTCGACGTGATCGTCACGGATGCACCTTGCAGCGGTGAAGGCTTGTTCAGAAAAGACCCCGACGCCGTGCGCGAATGGTCACCGGCCAGTGTGGACATGTGCAGCGTCAGGCAACAACGCATCCTCACGGCAGCAGTGGAAGCATTGGCGCCGGGAGGCATTTTAGTGTACAGCACCTGCACTTACAATCGCTCGGAAAATGAAGATAATGCTGCCCGGCTGACGCAAAATTTTGATCTTGAATTGATCAGGTTGGAAATTCCTACCGACTGGGGCATCGTGGAAACGGACGGCGGTTACCGGTTTTTCCCGCACCGGGTTCGTGGAGAAGGTTTTTTTATAGCTGTTTTCCGGAAGCAAGCAGGTGATGTAAAGAGGCAAAATGCTCCGACCGGTTTCAAAAACATTAAACCGTTGGCAAAAAATCTGGCGCCGGAAGTGGCTCGCTGGTTGAATTCCGATACCGATGTCCGTTTTTTCCAAATCCCGACCGGCGAAGTATTGGCATTGCCTGCCGCACTCGAAAACGATTACTTAGTGCTGGATAAATTTTTGAAAGCCAGGTGGTTCGGCACAATGGTGGGCGAGTTTAAAGGCAAAGATTTTATTCCTTCGCATGCCCTCGCGCTGAGCCGGCTGGTCTCCCCCACCCTGCCTGCAATCGATCTGGAACGCGGACAGGCACTGCGTTTTTTGAAAAAAGAAACTTTCGAACTGCCATCCGAAACGCCGCGCGGCTGGACACTCGCCCGTTTTGCCGGTCTGAACCTCGGTTGGATGAAGGTGCTTCCAGGCCGCATGAACAATTACCTGCCGCCGGAGCGGAGAATTCGTATGGACTTACGGCCGGAATTATAGCGCCTGAACTTCAGAAAAGAGCAAGGCACAATACAAATCGCTTCATTGCCGCACAATTTTACCCGACTGAACCTCACTGCCGATTTTCAGGCGCCAGACGTATATACCTGTAACTGAAAATGCAGATGCCGGCACTTCAAACAGTTGATTTCCAGGCACAAACAACTCCTCCCGGTGATAAATACGTTTGCCGGTAACATCCATTATTTCCAATGCCGCTTTGTCAGGTTGTACGATACGTATCGGAAAACTTGTGCCCGATGTCGTAGGGTTGGGTTGGGGCGGAAAAATGGCCGTCGGGCCGTTGGACACGATACTTTCTGAAAAACGGAGTTGCAGGTTGCGAATTGAATGACCGGCCTCATAAACTTCAGGTCGAAGCCGCTCCGTAGCAAGCGATACGACTTCACTCAAACGCCCGGAATCAAGTGCCCTGATATGCAGGCGGAGCAGATTTTCACCCGGCAAAACGGTATGTGAATTGGCGTCGAACCAACTCATACTCAAACAACCGGGTCGGGGCCAGGCCCAGGCATTTTCATCCAAACCCGGCAGAGCATCCGGAATAACCCGCTCTATTTCAATCAATTTTGGATCAAACAGCAATTCAAACTGGAACCCGTTCCACTTGCCGGCTTCGCCTGCCTGCAAAGTGATTTCAATCGTTTCGCCCTTCACAAAAGTTATATCAGGCAAAGTAAGGAGGGCTGTTGCCCGGTCGTCGGAAACGGGTGCGAAGTCTGCGGAAACGGACGAGTTATTAACGTCGCCGACTTTGTAACCGTAGAATGAATGCTCTGCCGTGCTGAAGCCGGAAAAATTGTTCACAACAATGGTATCTGGCACAAGTGTGGCGAAAGGATCATCCGGGTCGGGAAATACAAAATCGCCGGGGACAAAGCGCCAGGAACTGTTGTCCGGCAATTCGGAATAAATGCCCAAAATCAGTTTGCGGAGTTCCACGATGTCGAACGTCGTAATCGAATTGCTCCCATTGGCATCGGCGGCAAGCATTTTCCAGGGCGCGTCGAGGGGCTCGAGACCGAGTATATGTTTGGAAATCAGCACCAAATCAAAAGTAGAAACCCCGTTTAAAGGGTTATCGTCCTTTTCTGACACGAGCCTGTAGGAAGAGCCATAGAAAAGAATACTATAAAAATCTCCGCAGCCGGTTGTCAATGAATTTGCAAATAAGTCTATCGTGGGTAAAACTTTTAAATAGAAAATCACGTCATGGATTTTCGTACTGTCCCAAAATGTTTTAGCACAGGCCTGGAGCGATTCATAACAGCCGCCACAATTACTCCAGGCATCTTGAATATCAATATCTGCGGTGCAGAAACTAACATTCCCTGCTTTGTCCCGCACCCACAGTTCCACTAATTGCGGACCCAGATCGCAACAATCGAACGTGACAGATGTGATGGGTTTGCCCTGATTATCCAATGGAAATCCGTTACCGTCTCCGGCTTTGCGAATGGCGTATTGCAACAAATTTTCAGGTGTGATATTGTCCGTCGCGTTTTGGAGAAAGTCCAAAGCCCAAAGTGTGATAAGTCCCGCCGGAAAAATATTGATGCTCAAGCCAGTTTTACAAGTTATTGCGGGCGGTTTGCAATCACGCACGACAAAATGGTGGGTGCAGGTGTCTGTCACTCCTGCCTTTTCGATAAGCCAGACGATTTTGTGCTTTCCGGCAGGCAATTCAGGTACGACAAAAATGGCAGGGGTCGAATCGGTCGTCCATCGGATATCGGCAAGAATTGTATCCCCCACGAAGGTTTGGCGCAGTACGAAGCGGTATTTATCGGCAGATGTTACCGGTCGCGCATCGAAAACAAGCGGCGTACCGCCGGAATAGCCGGCATTACCTGCATTGTTATAAAAAATGGTAGCAGGCGGCGGCAAACTGTCGCTGTTCAGCACCGATTCTAAAGAACCGTCACCATCGAGATCGAGAAAAAGCAGGCAGCGTATTGAAATGCCCCCGCAGGTATCCACGATGCTGAGTTGCAGGTCGGTCGGCACTTCTGCCAAATCATGCATTTCATTGAGCGGGTCCCACCAGGATGGTCCGGCCCAAAGTAAACTGTCATTCTCCGAAAAATCACAAATTGTGTCGGTTGGAGCAAAGCAATTCAGCACGAGGGGGCATTGAGCATCCAGCCGGTACGTGAAAAACAATATGAAGGCCGAAAAGAAAAAAACAAATCTGTTCATGAGATTAAAATATGATTGAGAAACATGCAGGCAATCAGCCTGCCGGGCTGCAATTTAAGTTTTTCATCACTGCCGGACAACCTTTCCCATTCTGAAAATGTCGCCAACTTGTACCCGCCACACATACACCCCCGCCGCCGGGAACGCCAAGGCAGGCACCTCGAGCAAATGATTGCCGCCTTCGAGCGATGTATTGTATTGAAAAACAACCCTTCCCGAACAATCCGTTATTTCGACCGCTGCCGTTTCAGGTTGAGCCAAACGAAGCGGAATTTTTACGCCGGACGTCGTCGGATTCGGTTGGGGTATAAAAAAGGTAGTTTCATCAAGCGGCATTCCGATTTTTCCAAATTGTATTTGCAGCGGCAAAATCGTTTCGGCTGCCGTATACGCTTCGGCTGCCGGCCCGCCGGGTGAAAACTGTACAATTTCCCTCAAATTCGCCGGATGCAATGCTTTGATACGAATTGTGATCAAACCCTGATCCGGAAACACAAGTTGGGCTGTTGGATGAAACCAACTGACATTCAATACGCCCTGTTTCGGCAAGGCCCAGGAATAGTTGTCAAAACCCTTCAACCCGGACGTAATGGCTTGTATTTCAACAGCATCCGGATCGAATTGAATACCGAACTGAAAGCCCAACCATTCGGCAATTTCTCCTGTTTTGAATAAAATATGATATGTTTCACCCGCTTGCATTGCTACATCCGGGAGATAGAGCGTCAATGATTCCCCGCGTGTTTCGACTTCAAGATCATCAAACAAGACCGGGTTTGCCGTACCATTCACATCGCCTGTTTTAACGGCATTGAACGGAATTTCAGCGGGGTAATTCCAAAGCGGCGTTGTTGCGAATGAATATTCAGGCGGGCAATAAACACTGAAAGGGTTGGTTGGGAAATCGCAATCGGCGGTAAAAAACCGCCAGGAGGTATTGAACGGCAATCTGTCGTAGATGCCAAGAATGAGTTTGCGCAGTTCCACCACATCGAAAGTGGTAACGGAATTGCTTTTGTTGGCGTCGGCGGCAAACCATTTCCAGGGGGCATCGAATGGCTGGATACCAAGTATGTGTTTGGAAATCAGCAATAAATCGAAGGTGCTCACGCCATTGAGCGGATTGGTATCACATGCTGCGGTCAGTGAAAACGAATTGGCGGGCGGCAAATCGGTCAACATGCCACAGCCCTCGTTATGCAACGGTAAAGGTTGTGTGATGAGTTTTTGACTGGTGTCTACCCAAACCATTTCAAATGTTACCGGCTTTACGATATCGCCGTTGCCCCAATACGTACGGGCGCAAAGCAGCGGCGCTTGTTCACAAACCCCGTCGTCGTCCGTCACTGTCAGGGAGACAGTACAATATCCTGTGTTGCCAAGCCGGTCTTTCGCCCAGAGTTCAATCATCTGACTGTCAAGTTCTTCGCAATCATAAGTCAAAGTTATGACCTCGTTACCCGTCGAATCGAGTGGAAAACCTGTACCTGTTCCTGCTTTGCGCAAGGAGAATTCTAATAAGGAATACGGCGTGGTATTGTCTTCTGCTGCCGATAAAATATCGTTCATGTGCAGCACCGCCATGCTGTACGGATCCAGGGAAATGGTCCATTCCGGCTCACACTCGAGTGACGGATTCTCACAGTCTTTGATGCGGAAACTGTGCTCGCAGTATTTTACCACCCCATCCTGTTCTATGCGCCAGATAAGATGGTGACGCCCTTCCGGCAGCCTCGGGGAGACATACAAACTGCCGGTTTGCCAGCACAGGCGCGCCACCAACGTATCCCACGAATTGCCGATTTCCAGTGCGAAACGAAATCTTACGGAATCCGGCAGGGGGCGTTTGTCAAATTCGACAGGTTCGCCGCCGCTGTAATCCGGATTGAAAGCATTGTTGGCGTACACGATGCCTACCGGAGGCAAATTGATGCTCGGTACGGCGGTTTCACGAAGGTTGTCGTTGTCGAGGTCGAGCAGCAGTACGTAAGAGACACTCACGGGCCCTCCGTCCGCGCAAGGCAATACTTTAATGCTGAAATCCGCTGCCCCTTCGTATAAGTCCTTCGTATCGAGGGCCTGACTCCAGGTGTACGGCGCATCATTCCACAATAAGGAATCGTTTCCCGATATGTCGCATACAACCGGGCTTCCCTGCGGGCAATTATATATGACAGGGCATTGAGCATGGACCCCGGCAACCGGCAAGGCGGCGAGCAGACAGGTGATTAGTTTTCTCATGAGACGGTACGTTTTGCATAATCAAATGGAGGTGGATTAGATTATTATGTTCAGAATGAATTATTTAGAGTTAAAAAGATACTGCTTTCGTTCAAATTGAGTATCCGTCAGGCGACTTTTCAGGCTCGAAAGTACATTATTACTGCAAAAACTTCAAAACAGCATTCAAGAGAATGTTACCCGCAAAAAGCAAGCGCCCCGCCCGGGTTTACCGGGCAGGGCGCTGTTATGTATTTAATTGCAAATTGTCAATTCGTTACCCTTCCACAATTTTTCCGCCCCGTTCTTTCTTTTTAGGCACCTCTTCTTCCACAATTTCGAATGCAATTACCAAGCCGTCTTTGGCTTCATTGAGCGTAGCGGTCAAGGCGGAACCTTCGCCGGGATTTTCACTCAGGATAAATTCGGCGAGCGGATCTTCGATGTATTTCTGAATGGCACGGTGCAGGGGCCGTGCGCCGAACTGCGGATCGTAACCTTTTTCAGCGACAAAGTCTTTGGCCTCTTCCGTGAGGGAAAGGGTAAACTTCATGTTGTTCAGGCGTTTCATCAACCCTTCGAGCGCGTTGTCGATAATTTTGAAAATCTCCTCGCGTCCTAAGCTGTTGAACACCATCACGTCGTCGATGCGGTTGAGGAATTCGGGCGAGAAGGTTTTTTTCAACGCGTTCTGAATCACGGCTTTACTGTTGTCCTCCGCTGCTTCCATCCGCGCTTTGGTAGCAAAACCGACACCTTGTCCGAAGTCTTTCAACTGACGCACCCCGATATTGGAAGTCATGATAATAATGGTGTTCTTGAAATCCACCTTGCGGCCCAAACCATCGGTCAACTGGCCGTCGTCGAGCACCTGGAGCAGGATGTTGTACACATCGGGGTGTGCTTTTTCAATTTCGTCGAGCAGCACCACCGAATAAGGCTTGCGGCGCACTTTTTCGGTCAACTGCCCCCCTTCTTCATAGCCTACATAGCCGGGAGGAGCGCCGATCAGCCGGCTGACGGTGAATTTTTCCATGTATTCCGACATGTCGATGCGGATCAACGCGTCTTCTGTGTCAAACAAATAGCGGGCAAGGGCGCGGGCAAGTTCCGTTTTACCGACACCGGTAGGACCGAGGAAAATGAACGATCCCACAGGTTTCTTCGGGTCTTTCAGACCCACGCGGTTGCGCTGGATGGCTTTCGATATCTTGGTGACGGGATCCTCCTGCCCGATGACCATTTTTTTCAGGTCGTCGGCCATGTGCACGAGTTTTTTGCTTTCGCTCTGGCCGACTTTGCGCACCGGAATACCGGTCATCATGGCCACTACTTCGGCAATATCGTCCTCTTCGACGGGGTAGCGCTTGGTTTTGGTTTCGTCTTCCCATTCCACTTTGGCGAATTCGAGTTGGCGCACCAGCTTGCTTTCTTGATCGCGCAGATTGGCTGCATCTTCGTATTGCTGGTTTTTCACCGCCATATTCTTCAGGTCTTTCAACTCTTCGATGCGTTTTTCCAGCTCTTCGATGTGTTTGGGCACGACGATGTTTTTCAAATGCACCCGCGCGCCTACTTCGTCGAGCACGTCGATGGCCTTATCGGGCAAAAAACGATCGGTAATATAACGGTCGCTCAGGCGCACGCAGGCTTTGATCGCCTCCTCGGAATAAACCACATTATGGAAATCCTCGTATTTCGGTTGTATGTTTTTGAGGATATGTATGGTATCTTCCTGACTGGGCGGGTCCACCATCACGCGTTGGAAGCGACGGTCGAGTGCGCCGTCTTTTTCAATGTACTGGCGATATTCATCGAGGGTGGAAGCACCGATGCACTGGAGTTCACCGCGGGCAAGGGCCGGTTTGAAAATATTGGAAGCATCCAGCGAGCCGGTAGCGCCGCCCGCCCCGACGATGGTATGAATTTCATCGATAAATAAAATCACATCGCGGCTTTTCTCCAGTTCGTTCATGATCGCTTTGATACGCTCTTCGAACTGGCCCCGGTATTTTGTGCCGGCAACCAATGCGGCGAGGTCGAGCATCACGATGCGTTTGTTGAACAGCGTACGGCTGACCTTTTTCTGCATGATGCGCAGCGCAAGGCCTTCCACAATGGCTGTTTTACCCACACCGGGCTCGCCGATCAGGATCGGGTTGTTTTTCTTGCGGCGGCTGAGTATCTGGCTGACGCGTTCGATTTCGCGCTCCCGCCCGATAATGGGATCGAGTTTGCCTTCGTCGGCCAGTTTGGTGATGTCACGACCGAAATTGTCGAGCACCGGGGTGCGGCTTTTCTGCTCGCGTTTTTGGGACGACTGGTAGCCGCGGCGTTCCTCGTCTTCCTCATAATCGCTGCCTTCGTTGGAGGCCTGAGCGAAAAGGTTGGGCGTCGCGAGATCTTGCTCGGAACGCACGTATTCGAGTTCTTTTTTAAAGGTATCGTAGTCCACGTCGTATTCGTTTAAAAGTTTGGTTGCAAAAGCATCCTGGTGTTTCAGGAGCGAAAGCATAAGGTGTTCGGGATATATTTCCTCGTTTTTCATCAGTTTAGCTTCGAGAAAAGTTACTTTTAATACGCGTTGCACCTGCGACGTCACCTGAAATTCACCGACAAAAAGATTTTCGGCGGGCGGGTAGGCACTGTAGCGTGGGATGGAACGTTCGAGCCGTTTTTTCAAATCCTGCACATCCACGAGCAGCGCATCGAGTACCCGCACAGGCAAACAATCGCGTTCGGCAATAATCCCCAGCAGCAGATGCTCTGCGCCGATATAATCATGCCCTAATCGCCGGGCTTCCTGACCGCTCTGGTTGATGATTTGCTTGACGACAGGCGAGAATTTCTTATTCATTCCTAAATTTTCAGACATTGATAGCAATCAGGGTACGCAAGGAGGAGCGCTCCTCATGGTACTCCCGATTTCCGGGACAAGTTTATGCTAATTGCGGGACAAATTTTACTTTTTCAAACGCACAATTAACATTTTTTTCTGCAATCAGTTTGAAAAGCGCCTATCTTCGTCAATAGAATTTTAATGAGGGAGACAGTGTACTGAAAATTGTGACAAGGTCTGATAACAGTGCAAAAGCATTGGCACCGAAAAAATGGTGCCATGTGGTTATTTTGCTGACGGTATGACAGGCGAACAGCGCCGGAAAAAAACGGAAGAAAATTTTTGTTGAAAACAAACAGGCAATGGTTACATTTGTCCCTCCAAAAGATTCTATTCACGTTCTTAATCAAAATGAATTTTCTGAAAATCAGGTTCTTATGAAATACCGGATTGACAAACAAGACCAATACGCGGTGCTTACCCTCGACGAAGAAAACCTGAATTCCACAATCGCACCGGGTTTGAAAAGCGACCTTATCTTTTTCAATCAGGAAGGCGTGCGCAACCTGATTCTTGATCTGTCGAATGTCAAATTTGTGGATAGCAGTGGCTTGAGCGCCATTTTGACAGGCCATCGGCTCTGGAAAGACGGCAGTTCTTTCGTGATAGCGGGCCAGCTGCACCCCATGGTTACCAAACTCATTGAAATTTCCAGGCTCGACACCATCCTTACCCTCGTGCCCACGCTGAGTGAAGCAGTGGACTATGTGAAGATGGAAGAACTGGAGCGCGAGTTGCAGGAAGACGAATAAAATATTCGGCACTTCGACTTACAATTTGTAACTTTTTTACGGAAGCCGTTTGCCTGATTCCCGGCAAACGGCTTCCGCTTTTTTGAACAAAGAACCGGCTGTTTCTCGAATGACCTGTTTTCCCATATCTTTGTAAACGTCCGATATTTTCAGAAACAAACACATACGCTATGATTCATCCGCAAACCCGCTCTTTCCCCGCCCGGAAACGGATCGCACTCGTTGCCCACGATCACAAGAAAAAAGACCTGATCGACTGGGCATTGTACAACCGGACCGTATTGGCCAGGCACGAACTATTGGCTACCGGCACCACGGGGCGTATGCTGGCCGAAGCCCTCGACCGGCCTGTGCAAAGCCTGCAAAGCGGTCCGCTCGGCGGCGACCTGCAAATCGGGGCGCTCATCTCGGAAGGCAAAATTGACGTACTGATTTTTTTCTGGGATCCGATGGAGGCCCAACCCCATGATCCCGACATCAAGGCTTTGCTGCGCATCGGTGTGGTATGGAATATCCTGATCGCCTGCGACCGCGCTACGGCAGATTTCCTTCTGACTTCTCCGCTGATGCAGGAAGAATACCCGGCAGCCTTGCCCGATTACAGCGAATATACGGGGCGAAAAATGCGATAAGCGAAATCGACACTCATAGAAATTCGGCGTATTGTTTACATTGCAGGCTGTTAGGATAACAATAAACTCGCAATTTACATGAAATCTTTTGAAAACGATGATACCCGGAAGCCGCCAAAAAGCCTGATCGATAAAGCCCGCGCACTTTTCTCCAAAGAAAATCCTGATCTTGAATCCGAAGATCAAGACAGGCTTATGGCAATCAAATTCCTGTCGCAGGAAAATCCCGATCTGAAACTTGCCGCCGCACTTGCCAAAGAATTGTATGCACAGGGAAGATATGCTTATGCAGCAGAATTATATCTGTTGTTGCTCGAACGGGGCGCCGATAAGGAAAACCGGGATGAGTACTTAGACAAACTGGTGCACTGCCTGTACAAAGACCCCGACCTGCCTTCCAGCATCAAATTCGACTTTGCAATTCGTTATTTAGGAGAATTGGACATCCTTAAATCCACAAAAAACTCCGAAGTCCTGGGGCGCTTGGGCGCTATATACAAAAACAAGTGGCAATACGATAATCAGTTCCGTAATCTCCTGTTTTCCCGCCATTACTATGAACGGGGTTACAATAACTGGCGCAGGATTCATTTGCAGCCTGAAAACGATGGCGCGGAAAAGAAAAAAAATAAGGATATCCGTCGTTTCAAAAGCAAACTGGATAACAACGGGGAATATGTCTATGAAGATACGGACGCCGGCTACACCGCCATCAATTATGCCTTTATTCTCGAATTAATGGCGAATGTCCGCCTCGATCTTACAGCATCCCTGTCGGAAGCATTCAGCGAAAGCGCCCGAAAACAATTGGACAATGCAAGACTGGTCCGAAAAGATATCATCGATTATTTTGGTGCTGAAGAACGTAAAAACGACAAAACGCGACCCGGCGATGATTTTGGTCCTGACTGGGTATTTGCCACCTTGGGGGAAGCCTATTTTGGTTTGGGAGATTTCAAATCTGCCGGGACATTCTATAAATGGTATACGCAGGAAAATGAAAAACAAAAAAAGCCCGGCAGATGGCAGATTGATACTACTGCCAAACAATTAACGGCATTGGCTCAGGTACTCATCCAACTCGCTGATTTTAAATCGAAACAATCCGGACAAGGGAACCGAAAAGAGATTTATAACACCGATACAATAAACAAAGCGGCTTGCGAATGCCTGTCGATTCTTTACAGCAGTTGTATGAAACATGTAAAAGCAACGAAAAGCAATGATGAATTGCCTGATATTGCTTTGCGTGGTAAAGTGGGGTTTGCTTTGTCGGGGGGAGGCTTCCGGGCTGCGTTGTTCCACATTGGCGTTTTTGCAAGACTTGCAGAACTGAATGTCTTGCGGCATATTGAAGTGTTGTCCTGCGTTTCCGGCGGATCCATCGTGGGCGCGTATTATTATTTATTGCTCAAACAGCGACTCGAGGAAAAAGACGACCAATTGGATCGGGATGATTATCTGAAGATCGTAAAGGATATGTCACTCAAATTTGTAGCGGCGGTTCAGCAAAACATTCGCGTCAAAATACTAAGTGATTGGAATAAAAATTTTCGTATATTTTCAGATAAAGATTACACGCGTACCAATTATTTAGGTGAACTCTATGAGGACATCTTATATCGGGAATTGGTCAAAAACGCCGAAGAAGATTTGCTGATGCACAATCTGCGGATCAAACCCGGCGGCAACGAGCAATTCGATATACGCATGGAAAACTGGCGACGGAAAAACAAAATTCCGATGCTGGTATTGAATGCTACTTCGTTCAATACCGGTCACAACTGGCAGTTTACCGCATCCTGGATGGGCGAACCACCGGGCAGCATACAACAGAAGGTGGACAGCAAACCCCGTCTCCGGCGAATGTACTACAAAGACGCACCGGAAAAATACAGGAATAAAATCCGGCTCGGTATGGCAGTCGGCGCTTCGTCGTGTGTGCCTGCTTTGTTTGAGCCCTTGTTATTGCGCGGGCTCTACCCCAACCTCGATTTAATGCTTGCCGATGGCGGCGTTCAAGATAATCAGGGTGTATCGAGCCTCCTGGAACAAGAGTGTAAAGTAATGATCGTCAGTGATTCCAGCGGTCAGTTACCCAACGAGACAACATTGGGCACGGGCCCTTTCAACTCTTTTTTTCGCTCCGACATGGTGTTGCAGGAAAAAGTGAGAGAACACCAGATGACCGACCTTTTCAAGCGAAGAGAGAGTTCCCAACTCACCGGCTTGTTCTATATGCACTTGAAAAAAGACCTGCATGCCAACCCTGTGAAGTGGAAATACAGCAAGGAACCGACGCGCAAAATCTGGCTCAAACAAGGCTTTACCGGCAATGTGAATCAGACCTCCTACGGCATCCTGAAGGAAGTACAGGAACAAGTAGCCAATCTGCGCACCGACCTCGACGCCTTCACCGATACGGAAGCCTTCGCCCTTATGTACAGCGGTTATTGTCAGGCAGATACAGAGTGCAGAAGCGATGCGTTCAGGGTGTTATTCAAAAGTGATACCGACAAATACATGGAGCAAGCCGAGGAGCAGTCAGATGACCCGTTAGCAGGAAGAACAGAAAGCCGACCGGCAGGGGAAACGAAAGAAAAATTTGCGGAGCAACCCGATCATCAGGCTACATCAACGCCGGATGAACCGAAAACGTTGGGCACACTCAGGGAAAAATGGAATTTTCTTAAAATCAAAAAATGGATGACTGAAATAGAGCCCAGCGAAAACCTGATCAATAAACTCAAATTAGGGAAATCAACATTCTTCAAAATATTCCAGATTGACAAAAAACTACGTTCAACGATCCTGTTGACTGTGCTTTCGCTCACATTGATACCATTGCTGGTATTTCTGTCGCTGACAGTGGCGATAGTATATGGGCTCGTCTACTATTGCTGGAACGAAACGCTGACAATTGGCGTGACAATAAAAGCAATCGGCCTCACACTCCTTATCTATCTCGTCATTGTCGTTATCAGTTATGTGTCTGCGCGTCTGTTGCACTACAACAACTCGCCGTTAAGAACATTATTCTACTATATGGCAGCTGCTTTTTTTGCCAGATTAAGCAAAAAATACCTGTCGAAATACAATCAACAGTATCTTGATTGGGGAAAGATTGAAAACCTTGACAAATAGAACAGGTTCAAACAGGTATATGTATTTTCCTGTGAAATTTCAACGCCTGAACCGCTCCGCCACGACCAACTCCTTTACCCCCGGCGTATAAGTATAAAAACCCTCGCCGCTTTTCACACCTAATTTGCCGGCGGTCACCATGTTCACCAGCAGGGGGCAGGGGGCGTATTTCGGGTTGCCAAAACCGTCCTGGAGTACGCGCAGGATAGAAAGGCACACATCCAGCCCGATAAAGTCGGCCAGATGCAGTGGCCCCATCGGGTGGGCCATGCCAAGTTTCATTACGGTGTCGATTTCTTCCACACCGCTCACGCCTTCATAAAGCGTATAAATCGCCTCGTTGATCATAGGCATCAGGATGCGGTTGGCCACAAAACCCGGATAGTCGATTACTTCTACCGGCACTTTACCGAGTCGGCGTGAGAGCGTCATCACTTGTTCGCATACCGCGTCGGAAGTGGCGTAGCCTCGGATAATTTCCACCAATTTCATCACCGGCACCGGATTCATAAAGTGCATCCCGATCACCGAAGAAGGGCGCCGGGTAGCAGCTGCGATCCGGGTGATGCCGATGCTCGACGTGTTGGTGGCCAAAATGGCGCCTGCCGGCGCGAAACGGTCGATGTCGGCGAATATCTTTAGTTTGAGGTCGATGTTCTCGGTAGCCGCTTCCACCACCAGGTCGGCATTTGATACGCCGTTTTGCAGGTCGGTCATGGGGTGGATGCGCCGCAAAGTGGCTGCTTTATCTTCCTCCGTCAAAGATCCTTTTTTTACCTGACGGTCGAGATTACTGCCGATCATTACCAGGGCTTTGTCGAGCGCCGCCGAAGCCACGTCTACGAGTGTTACTTCAAAACCATTTTGTGCAAAGACGTGGGCGATGCCGTTGCCCATGGTGCCGCCTCCGATGACGGTGATGTTCATATTGTTGAGTGGTTGAGTGGTTGAGTGGTTGAGTGGTTGAGTGGTTGAGGGGTTGAGTGGTTGAGTGGTTGAGATGAAAAGAGCGGGCAAACGTACAAGAAAAGTAGTGTTTGCACCAAACCGGAAGCCATCAAACCTTATTTTCGCCAGGCGAGCGTTGCCGCCGGCGTGATGCCCAGGCTGGGATGCCACTCGGAACCCATATCGAAGGTGAGACCGTTTTTGAGGCGGATTCCCGCACCGAAGCCGATACGGGAAGCGCCGCCAGTGCGCACTCCGGTTCGTATCACAAGCACTTCAACCGGTCGGTATTCAATACCTGCTTTGATCTGTGCACTGCGATCGAGCGATTTTTCCACCTCTGTCAGTAGAATAAGAATATTAGATGTTTGCCAGGCAGCGCCGATCCGCATCGCACCTGATGCCGCATAGTCACCCACTTTTTGTTGGAACGGGTTGTGTACCCGGGCGCCCAGCCAAAGATTGGGCAACACATTGGCTAATATTCCGAGACCGAAGGTGATGCCATTTGCAGATCCGTATTCCTGCGCCGAAACACGCATAAAAGCCGCACTTCCACCGAAGTAAAAACGCTCCCCCATTCGCCGCCCATACAACAGCCGGAATTGCTGTTCCTGGTATACTTCGATGCCCGAATGGGTGATATCGAGGCCGAGGCCATCGTTGTCGCCAAGTTTTGTAAAGCCCTGAAATTGTGCCGTTTGCCACCCAGAAATGCTGTAAGGAATCGCTGAGCCAAGAAACACACCGATTTTTTCTCCGAATCCCGGAAGCGCTTCATTGGACAATCCTGTGGAAATACCCGGATAAGCAACACCGGCGCCACCCAGTGAAAGCGAGGCCGCATTGTCGAAAGTGCGCATAAAAACCTGCGCATGCAACATGGGACATAAAAGCAAGAGACAACTGACAAACAGATAACGCATCATAAATCGTAGTGCTGCACGCTTTGTCGGATTTCACATTCTTATTGAACGATCACCTTTCTGCGCACGATGCCGTTCGCACAGGCCAATTCAACCCAATAGACTCCTTTTGAAAAGTTGGATAAGTCTGATTTCATTGCGACAGCATCGCCGGATTGCGCACCGTGGCGACGTGTTTGGAGTGTTGCCCCCTGCGCATTTTTGATTGCAACAGTCAGGTCGCCACTGGTAAAGCCTTCAATTTCAATATTCAATTCTGTTGAAACCGGATTTGGGAACAGATGCACCCCGGTAACCCAATCAGGCAGACCAACGTTGAGGGCAGGATCAACTACAGCAGTTACCGGCACCCGTTCGCTGGTACATTCGTAGACGTAAAAATCCACCTCCCAATCGTAGAAATAAAAATACCGCTCGGGTCCGAAATTTGAACTTTTAATATGCACTACCTTGGGGATGATATATGGATAGGTCACACCCTGCGTGCTGCGGCGAAGTTGCGGGCCCAAAGTTCCCAGCGTGGCTACGTTAAACGCTTGATCGGTGGTCAGAACCAGATCGTTGCCTGCAGGTATGTCGAAATCGATACCGATCACCGTGGTGCCAGACGGGATGTTGACGATTTTGGTTTGCAAGATATCGCCATCGTCGTTGCGTAAATCGATTTTTCGCTCGGCAGCCGTGTTTGCATACACCTTAATTTTGGCTAAACGAAACGGGGTGTAACAATCAAAAATTATCGCCCCGTTGAATTGCGGGTCGCCGAAAAGGTTTCCCTCATGGTTGGTCATTCCGGTGTTTTGGTTCGGTTCATCATGGCTGATCGTGTCCGATACCCAGTAAGTGGTACTCGCATCGAGCGGAGGTGTGAGGAACGGATTGCCTGTATAAAGCAAACTGCCGCCCGTCGCGGCGTCATACCAGTGCGGTTGATTGCCCGATGCCGAAAGTAGTGCCGATTGGGCTGGCGCAATGGTATCGCCCGTCACATCCGGCGCCGGATTATCCAGCACCTTGGCGCTCATGGGAGCGGAAGTAAACGACGCACACAAACCTTGCGTTGTCACCCAATAATCGCCGGATTGAGTAACGGTGATGCTCTGCGTCGTATCCCCGTTGCTCCAGGTATACAAAGTCGCAGGTGAAGACGTGAGCAATACGGACCCGCCCGCACAAAAAGTAGTATCCCCGGAAGCCGTAATGGCCGGGATTTGTACCGGGTCGACGCTTACCGGCAGCACATTGGAAACTCCAGTGCAACCCTCATTTGTCGTTACGGTCACAGAATAATTCCCTGCCGCATTTACCGAAATTGTTGCCGTGGTGGCGCCGGTACTCCATTTGTAAGCATCGAAATCGTCCGACACTCCGATCACCACGCTGTCGCCGGAACAAAAAGTCGTGGGGCCGTTCGGAATTGCCGTTACCTGCGGCACGATACAACCGCCTTCTTCAAGGGTAATGTATTGATTCACAGCAGGTTGATAGATTACATCGACAATTCCGGAAGGCCAATAAACCTTGACCGAATCGACCGTAGTTTGGCCCACTCCGAAATGGACCAGCATGGAGTTCATAATCCCGTAGCTCTCACCCGAACGAACTTCCCGTACCTGAATGCCGAGCGTGCTGTGAAGTACCACTTTTGCGCCGACGCCATTGCGATTGCTTTGCACGCCATGCAGGGTGAGACCGAAAAACCTGTTGTCATTTCCCGCATTCATCCAAAGCTCGTCGGGAAGATAGCCCGGATCGTTAAATGTTTCAGCATAGCCCGCATAGATATCCTGAAACCCGTCGTGGTTCAGGTCACCTACGCCATATGATTCGATCTGTTTGTTGTCAAATAAATCATTAATTAATGAAAATGTCTTGTCGCCATTGTTGTGAAATAAAAAATGTCTGCCTCCTCCGACAAGAATATCCACATATCCGTCATTGTCAAAATCGCGGAAAACGCCCTGAATCGCAACGGTATCGATAACATCGAAAACCCCGGCTGTCAATGATATATCGGTGAAATGCCCTGCACCGTCATTTTCCAGCAACTGACTTGAAACATCGTGATTGGTGATAAAACAATCAAAATCGCCGTCGTTGTCGATATCGCCAAAATCCGCCGTCCAGCTTTGGGCGCCGATACGAAGGCCTGACGCATTGCTCGTATCCTGCGAATAGGTACCATCGCCGTTGTTGAGGAAAAGTTGGTTGATCCGCCGTGGATCAAGGGAGTCGGTCACCAACTGGCGGCATTTGGCGATATAGAGGTCGAGGTCGCCGTCGTTGTCCACATCACTCCAAACCGAGCCGTAATTGCCTGAATTATCGGAAGCAGGCACCGTGGCGAGGTTGATCCAGTCGGGCTGATATTCCAGGTAGCCGGTTCCGTCATTGCCAAAAATGCGCGAAACGCCGTCGTCGTGACAAACGAAAGCATCAAGCCAGCCGTCATTATTGATATCGGCAAAATTAACCCCCTGAACAAATGTGCCCGGCTCATCCAATATATCGATGTTATATGCCGAACCATCGGCATTTGACATTACAACTTTTATATCGTCATATCTGCCGCCTGTAAGCACATCCGGAAAGCCGTTGTTATCTAAATCGGCAGCACATATACCCCATTGGCCGTCGAAACTGGGGATATCCCCCACGGCCAGGTGCGTAAAAGGTTGATCCGGCGCAGTCTGATATTCGATTGCCAACTCAATTCCCATATCCATCCTGACGATGTCGTCCAGGCCGTCGCCATTCATATCGAGCACCGCAATGGCGACGCCGCTGAAATGATCCGGGGGGGTGAGCAAATTGGTTTTTTTGACAAATTGAATCTGCGCTGAAGCCAGGCCGACGATCCATAGCGAAGCGATTAATACCAGGAGTACTTGTTTTTTCATTTTTTATGGACTTTAAAAGGATAAATAAAAACCGGTTGGAAAGGTAGCGGTTGCCCGCTTATTCATTTTATGATAGCCATACTATTGGCAAATCGCCGACAGAAAGAAACCTGGAAATTAAAGTTGGGGAAAATATTCAGGCATTCCGGTAACAATTTACCAACGGGCTCGTAAAAGGATTATTCATGGCTTACGAAAAAACCCGCTACCTGAATGCAGGGGCGGGTTTTTCATTTCGCAAAGGTAGTCAGATCAGGTAATTGATGCCGAAGAACAACACCAAATAGATCCAGAGGCCATCCAGGAAATGCCAGTAGATGGTGAGCAGGCGCAATTTCAAACGTTTCTCCGGGTCGGAGAAATAAACGAGCACGGTGACGGGATCGACCATCCGTTTTTTTGCAGCGCGATAAAACAGCATCAGGAACGGTAATCCGGCGACGACGTGGGCAAGATGGACAAAAGAAATGACGTAGAGGTATTGCACGGTTGTCGAAGAATTGTCGAGCCGTATATTTTTTTGGAACAGCCACCACGCAACGATTTGCATGACCATGAACAACAGGGACAACCAGATGGTATGTTTCAGATTCTGTTGATACCCTTCCGTATTGTCGCCTAAGTAGCATCGTTTGGCGCGCACCATCGTCCGGCTACTACCCAGCAAGATAAAAGTATTGAAAATGAAGAGTATGGGAATCTGAACAGGGGGCACATCCATGGTTACCCGCGTATAGATGTAGGCAGCCGTCAATGCCAGGAATAAAGCCGACAGGCCGAACAACAAAATGCTCAGCATCACTTGATGGGGGTGAAAAAGAAACTCGTCTTGTTGTTGAGGCTGATCCTGCGCCATGATTAATTCGAAATAAGTACAATCGCCAATGATAGATATAACATGGTTTATAGTTTGTGCCGGCAAAAGTAGAAAGCGCCGGCACAAACCGGTCATTGACATTTTTTTTTGACGAGTTGGATCATGGAGTTGGTACTTTTGCAAAGGCTTTTTTAATCAATAACCGGTACCATGCAACACGTCCACTGCTATTTCCTGCTTCTGTTGGGTATACTTTCTTGTCAAAAAACAACCACCGTCGAAAAGAATAAATTAAACGAAAAATCGGAACCCTACGAGATGTTCTCATTTCAACGCTCGTATCCCGACCGCGATTTCGACTGGAAAGGCTGGCGAAAAGCCATCGTTGCCACGCGCCGGGCAAGTGCTGCCGTACAGGAGCGCGGTGCTTTCGGCTGCGATGGCAATGCTTCGGACTGGACGATGCAGGGGCCGGGCAATATCGGCGGTCGTGCCAACACGCTGGCTGTCAAGCCCGGAGATGAAAACACCGTTTTGGCAGGTTTTTCAGCGGGCGGAATCTTTAAAACGACCGATGGCGGTACAAACTGGTACCCGGTATTCGACGACAACATCGAACTCTCCATCGGCGACATTGTCTTTGACCCAACCGATCCAAATGTGGTTTATGCCGGCACAGGCGACCCGAATTTGCCTTCCATTGTGTTTAATGGCGATGGTATTTTCAAAAGCACCGACGCAGGTGAAAGCTGGCAATACATCGGCCTGTCACAACAAGGCATCATCTCTAAAATTCAAATCGACCCCACTAATCCTCAAGTTTTATACGTCGCCACGATGGGCAATCCTTATGTGCGCGACAACGAACGGGGCATTTATAAAAGTACGGACGGCGGCGCAACCTGGCAACAGGTACTTTTTGTCAGCAATCAGGCAGGCGCAAGCGACATCGTTATCAACCCGGTCAATCCGCAGATTTTGTACGCCTCTTTCTGGGACCGCATTCGTAATAATTCCGAATCGGTCATCTATGGCCCCCACGCCCGTATTTACAAGACAACCGACGGCGGGCAAAACTGGACACAACTTGGAGGAGGCCTTCCAACCGAGCCGATGGGACGAACCGGGCTGGCAATTTCGGCACAAAATCCGGATAAACTTTACGCAGTATTCATCGATTCGCTTTCCACCACCGGCGGCCTGTTCAAAACCACCGACGGCGGCGCTACCTGGAATTCCATTAATGTCAGTGCGCTGGAAGATAAATGCGGCGATTTCGGCTGGTATTTCGGCAAAATCGCGCTGAACCCCACCAACGACGAAGAAGTGTATTTCCATGCCATCGTCCTGTGGCGAAAAGCAGCAGGAACCTCCACATGGATGACAGCGGCCGGCGGACATGCCGACAGCCACGACCTTGTCATACTGCCGTCGGGGAAGCGATATTGGGCCAATGACGGCGGTGTTTACCGTAAAGAAGCCAATCAAAGTTTCTTTACCCGGTGCAAAAACCTGCCTACCACACAATTTTATCACACCAATTTTAACCCCCACACGCCCGATATTTACTGGGCCGGCGCGCAGGACAACGGCGTAAAAAAAGGAAATGCGGCGACTATGAACGACTGGGCCAATGTCTATCCGGCAGACGGGTTTCGATGCGGTTTTCATGCCGGCGACCCCAACACGTATTGGATTGAAATCCAGAACGGTACCATCATGAAAACAGCCGACGGGGGCGCCACCTGGATGGTCGGGCAGTCCTGTCTTGGCTCCGGTGATCGCTGCAACTGGGACACACCTTATTTCGTCAGCAGCCACAACACCGACATTCAATATGCCGCTACTTACCGGGTACAGATATCTTCAAATGGCACCGGTTGGTCGCCTATTTCCGGCGACCTGACCGACGGCATTATTTTCGGGCCTCGTTTTCACACGGTTTCCTGCCTGAACGAGTCGCCTGTGTTGCAGGATAAACTTCTTGCCGGCACAAGTGACGGCAACGTCTGGCGACGCGATCCAACCGGCAGTTGGGTGAATATCACTGCCGGATTACCGGAACGTTACGTCACCGCTGTTCATGGTTCGCCTACCCTGTCCAATCGCCTGTTCGTGTCGCATTCCGGCTTTCGGGACAATGAGTATATTCCCCATGTCCATCGCTCCGACGACAATGGCCAAAACTGGACCGATATTTCCGGCAACCTCCCCCAAATACCTGTGAATGACCTCTTTGTATTGCCCGGACACGCAGACAGCGTACTTTTTGCCGCTACCGATGCAGGAGTTTACTTTACGCTCAACGGCGGCATGGTATGGGCGCGACTTGGCGGGAACATGCCGTTTATTCCCGTTTTTGATCTCGAACAAAACCCTGTGCGCAAAGAACTGATGGCCGCTACTTTTGCCCGCGGTCTGTGGACTTTCCCGCTCGATTCGGTTTTTACACAGCAAAATTCAACAACGGTGAATGTTGCGGGCACGGTAAAAACGGAAATTGGCACGGGCGTAAGTAATGTGCTGGTCAGTACCCAGACAACAGGTGTGAACGGCATTTTTTCCATTACCAATGTGCCCGGTTGCCAGACCTTCTCGCTTACACCTTATCGCAACGACAACCCCCTGAACGGCGTCAGTACTTTTGACTTGGTATTGATCTCCAAACATATACTCGGTATCGAAAAACTGAATTCGCCCCATAAAATCATTGCTGCCGACGCCAACAAAAGTAATTCGGTAACTACCTTCGACATTGTGACGATCCGAAAACTCATCCTCGGCATCGATACGGCTTTTTCGGGCAATACGTCCTGGCGCTTCGTTCCCACCGATTTTGTTTTCCCCAATTCCGCCAACCCATTCCAGTCCGCATTTCCTGAAACGCGCTCCGTGCAATTGCAAACGGGGCCCGTGAGCGGACTCGATTTCACTGCCATAAAAGTGGGAGACGTGAATATGAGCGCCAATCCGCTTGCCGGCTACCCGGCCGAAGACAGGGCGATAGCCGATTGGCCGGTTAGCGTCCCGGATGTTGTTTACAAGCAAAATGAAGAAATACGGGCGGAGTTTCAGGCCGGGACAGATAAAATAGCAGGCGCGCAGTTTTCCATACTTTTCGATACTGAAAAACTTGTTTTTGATAAAATAGAACCGCTCTTGCCCGGTATTTCGACCGATAACTTTGGGACAAACCGCTCTGCAAACGGTTTATTGACCGTTTGTTTCGAAAATCCTGCCGGATGGAACAGGATTCAACTTTCAGGTGAGAATATTTCAGAAAATTCATCCCGGCCACTTTTTCGGGTCGTATTTAGATCAAAAACCAGCGGGCGATTAAGCACTATGCTAAATATCGGTGAAAACCCGACTCCCGCGCTTGCATTCCGGACGGACGGTACGCCGCTGAAACCGGTGCTTCTGACCAATAACCTGGCAGCCGGTGTAGCCGATTTTCAGGTCTGGCCCAACCCTTTCGGGCGGGCGGGTGTGTGGCTGCGCAAAAAAAATGAGGTGGCGACCTCAAGTCACCACCTCATTCAAACGGAAACGATCCAAATATTTGACAATCAGGGAAAACTGATACATCAACAACCTATATCCGGCGCCGGGGCGATTTTCCTGCCCGCCTATATTTTTCCTTTGGCGGGAACCTATTTTTACAAGATCGCAGGCGCACGCAACCTGGTGGGAAAATTGGTTTTTGCGCCATGAAACCGGGTATCAGGCGCCGAGATAGGTTTTCAACAACTTGCTCCGGCTTGTTGCCCGCAATTTGTTGATCGCCTTATCTTTAATTTGGCGAACCCGTTCGCGGGTAAGCCCGAATTTGTCGCCGATATCTTCCAAAGACATGGGATGTTCGACACCAATGCCGAAGTAGAGTTTGATCACATCGCATTGACGGTCTGTCAGGGTACCGAGTGAACGTTCGATTTCACGGCGCAGCGAATCGGCGTACTCGAGGTGCGCATCGGTGCCGGGCATGGTGCTGTTCTCCAGTACATCGAGCAGCGAATTGTCCTCTCCTTCCACGAAAGGCGCATCCATAGAGACGTGCCGGGCAGCGACGCCGAGGGTAGTTTCCACCTCGTCGGTTGTAATTTCGAGCAGTTCAGCGAGTTCTTCCGGGCTGGGTTCGCGCTCGAATGTTTGTTCGAGTTCGGAGAATGCCTTGTTGATTTTATTCAGCGAGCCTACTTTGTTCAGCGGCAGGCGAACGATACGGCTCTGTTCGGCCAAGGCCTGCAGGATGCTCTGGCGGATCCACCATACGGCATAAGAAATGAATTTAAAGCCCCTTGTTTCGTCGAAACGCTGAGCGGCTTTGATAAGACCAAGGTTGCCCTCATTGATGAGGTCGGAAAGGCTAAGTCCTTGATTTTGATATTGTTTAGCGACAGAAACAACAAAACGCAAATTGGCTTTGGTGAGTTTTTCGAGCGCAATCTGGTCGCCTTGTTTGATGCGCTTGGCAAGGTCTACTTCTTCTTCGGGGGTGAGGAGGTCCACTTTACCGATTTCTTGTAGGTATTTCTCAAGCGACTGGCTTTCGCGGTTAGTAATGGACTTCGTAATTTTTAGTTGCCTCATGTGCAGAAACTATGTTGAATTTTTTTCGGCTGCAAAGTTATGATTTTCCACCCGCCGATGTCAAGTTTTTTTCAACTTAGACGCAGGTAGAGGATTTTAGTTGCAAAAATATTCGGGAAAAAGATTGTTAAACGGCTTAAATTAAATTTTGTTTCGACCGGAGTGGAAAGGGCGTCTGTAAAATAATATTTTTTGAAAGGCTTTAACTCAATAGTTGGATGTTGAAAAGTTGAAAAGTTAAGTCGCAATGCCCGGCCGATCGGGGTACTCAACCTTTCAACTTCTCAACTTTTCAACATTTCCAACCTACCGCACCACCAATTTTTTCAACACCGTTTGCCCGCCGGTTTGCAATTCCACGAAATAGGCGCCGGAAACGAACCGTTCGGCATCAATAAAGTAGTTGGACGGCCCCGATGGGAACTCGCCGGAAAAGACCGTTTCGACATACTGGCCTAAGGTATTGAAAATGCGAATGCTGCCTTTGGTTTTATCAGTTGTGGTAACCGGGATCACTGTGATCGCCGATGCCGGATTCGGGTAAATGTCGAGGAGCTGGGCAACGGGGATATCATTTGCGCCGAGTGTTTCCTTCGTACAGAAACTCCACCAGCCTTCCGGCGCCGGCAGCGGGCGGGTAAGTGTTTTACCATTATTGGCCGTGCCTTCGACGTAGTAATAAACGGTACTGCCATCCGGCTGGAGCGGAATGTAGCCTTTATGGGTCCAGGTAGTGTCGTCCAGGGGATAAAAAGGCAAATCAACCGACTGCCAGGGGCCATCAGGGTTGGTTGCGTAATAAATTTTCGCGGCTGCGATGCCACTGCGATGCGAAAGGTTGGCCCACACCGGGTAGCCATTGATCCATTCGGTATTTTCCATGCAGGAAGGTAGTTCCTGGTGGACGATCAGCAGAGGATCCGTTACGCCGATTTCCTTTGTTATACAATGAATTGCGCCGAGAGAAGGAATGATTTTATTGCAATCGACTCCGACGATTTTGTACCCTGGCAGAGATTCTTCCCAAATCCGTTGTGCCGTTGTGTCGAACTTCTGTTCGTAAAAAGGCACAATCACCGTTTTATTTACAAATACTGCATTCGCATACGTCCGGTAATCGGCTCCATTATTCGGGTACAGGTTGTTTTTGGGAGGCATTGGAATACGAATAACCTTATAAGGTGTCCCGAAGGCAGATTTAAAGTTGTCCAGAACATATTGAAGATTTGCTTCAATCTGCGGACCGTCGGCAATGCCGGCAGGGTATTCGCCAACTAAAAGCGTCTCCTCATCCAGCAACTTCATGTGCATATCGATATGATGTATTTCATCAAACGGCAATATATCCATTTTGATAAACCGGTTGATCCCCATAAAATCATGCATGATCGTGTTGATCCCCGACTCGGTTTTTACACTTACGCCATAAGGATTTCCCAGATCGTTTTCATCGAGGATCAGTTCCGACGCAAATGCGGTTCCCAAACCGTCCGACATAAAATTGCCGCCGGTATTCACCATATCCGAAGGAGCGACTGTTGTCGTGTAAATCGGTACATCGAGGTAATCCGCTATCTTTTCCGGCAACAAATTGTCTAAGGGGCGTGCAGGGCGATTGTATATCCAGTCTACGATATAGAGCGAATCTACATCGTTGGCATACACACAATTGGGACCGTAGTCGCGCACCCAGATGGAGTTATTGGGCACCAGCAGGAATTCGACATTAGAGGAAATATCGACACCGGCATTTGTCAGGCGTGTCTGAGCTGCCGTGATCGAATCCTGGATATTGCAGCAAATGATCACCCGGCATTCTTCGCGGGCAGCACGCACGATCTCGGTCAGAATAACCGGCTGACTGCGCCACGTTATGACCAGTGCCTGCAGTTCTTCCCATTCGGCCATCGTGCGCACCGGTAAGGAAGGCGGAGTAGTAATACCGCTCAAAACCGGCACACCGGATGATGGAGCCGGCAGTTTCATCCGTTTTTTTTCATCGTCAGTCAGGTAGCGCGGCAAATCCGGTTCAGTTTGAGCAAGCAAACGCCCGCCCAACAGCAGACAAGTAAATAGTGCGTAAAGTATCCTCATTGTGTTGAATGTTTGGCGGAGAGAGATGGGTTGTTTTACAGTCGGCAAAAATTCAATCTTTTGACGAAATTTCCGACAATTTTCAGGCCATCTGTAAAAAATATACTTTGCCTTGGCCGCCGTAGCCTTGGCGAAGGCGGCCTGATTCGTTGCGTAGGTACGGATTGACCTGATATATTTGGCGCATACTGCACCAAAAGATAATAGTTTTCGACAACGAATGAAGTCGCCTTCGCTAAAGCTACGTAATGGTAATGAATGAAGTCGCCTTCGCTAAAGCTACGGCGACTAAAAAAAAGCGGCACGCCATTGCGCACCGCTTGAACAAAACCCATTCTATCGTATGAAGCAAAACTGTTAACCAAATTTAGTTATCGGTTACTGGTTATTTGTTATTGGTATATTGAGATCAACTACAGCATTGAACCGACAACCAATAACTGATAACCAATAACCAACTAAACCGCCACGGGCAGTGCATTCAAATCGCGGAACAATATCTTTTTGCGATTGAAATACAGCACGTTGGAGCGTTTAAGTTGATTGAGTACGGCAGTCACCATCTGGCGGCTTGTGCCGGTCAGGTCGGCGATATCCTGGTGTGTCATATTGTGTTTCACCAGTGTTTCGAAACCAATTTGCCGCCCTTGTTCCACACCCATCTGGTGCAGGTATTCGAGAATGCGGCTTTTTGAATCTTTCAGCACTACTTTTTCCAGTTGTGTTTCCGTATAACGGAGCCGTTCGCCAAGAAAATGAAGCAATGACTGAGCAAAAGCAAAATTATTTTTCATCACGGCAAGCAGGATATTCGAGTCAAACTCAAGTACCTCTACCTGATCGTCCATTGCATAAGCAAAGTCGCGACGCTGGGCTTCACCTGTCAGGCAGGATTCGCCGAAAAGGTTGCCGGGGCGAACCACATATTTAATAATGTCTTTTTTTTCAGCATGTACCGCTACTTTTACCACGCCTTTCAGGAGAAAATAAACTTTGTTGGCGGATTGACCGGGCTTATACAAGACCTGATGTTTACCAAAAGCAATAATCGTGGCAGCGCGTTGCAAAATCATTCGTTCTTCCGGAGCCAATACTGCAAATAGCGGATTGTTCTCCAAAACGGGTAAAGTAATTTTCGTGTCCATGTTCAGCAGTTGTGTTTAGTTCGGTCGCGTTTCTGCACATTAGGACAACGGGGGTGGTAAAACCCCCTACCCTTTTGAAAAAATTTATTTTTGTCCGCCAGTTTCGAATTCCTGAATTTTGCAATAATAAACCTTTTTAAAGAATCATATTTTTCACCCTGCTACATTTCAGGCAATATATTTCTATCGGCCCACTATTTTCTCACCATTTCAGTATAAAATTTTTTTGTGGTTTCCAATACCGATACTTCTGAGCAACAGTGGCTGACCGAACTCCGGGCGGGGGATGAAAGCGCCCTGCGCCACATTTTCGACCGTCACTATTCCCGGTTGCTCAGCGATATTTATCGGATCGTGCCGGATGAAGACACCTGTAAGGATCTTGCCCAGGAAATATTTGTGGAACTTTGGCGCAAACGCACCGAACTGGACATTCATACATCCCTGCGTGCCTACCTCCGCCGGGCGGCCGTCAACCGCGCCCTCAATTACCTGAAATCCAGCCGCCGTTTTGTGTCCGACGAACCTGAACACCTCGTCCGGGCTGCCGACACCTCTGCGCTCGACATCCGAAACAAAATGGAACAAGAAACACTGGAGGATGCGTTGCACGCCGCTATCGATACTTTACCCGAAAAATGCCGGGTGGTTTTTTCACTCAGCAGGTTTGAACAAATGAGCCATCGCGAAATTGCCGATCACCTCGGCATTTCAATTAAAACCATTGAAAACCAGATCACTAAAGCAATGAAAACCCTTCGTGAAATACTTGTGCGACATGCTGATTTGTCGCCGGTTGTCATTTGGGCGCTAAAATACTGGTGGGGGGCATAGGGGGAGCACACTGCTTTATTGTCTTTAATGCAACTACACATCCAACGCCCGCAAAAAACGAGAACCAATGCAAGCGAACGAAGATTATATCCTGCTGCTCAGTAAACAATTTTCCGGGGACATCACTCCGGAAGAATCCGTTAGTTTGCAGAAATGGCTGGCCCAATCTCCTGAAAACGACCGACTTGGCGCCGAACTGCGCCAGGTATGGGAAAAAACCGGCAGCTATGGGAAAAACTTTTCTCCCGATCTCGACATAGATTACCAACAGGTGCAGGCAAAATTGCACCGGATGTCTCCTTCACACGTCAAAGTTGTCTCCACGCGTCAATGGCTGGTTCGTATTGCTGCTACATTCGCGTTGCTCTTCTCCTCGGTCTGGGCTTACCGTGAATTTTCAACCCCGGCTTCTATGCGGGTTTTTGCTGAAAATGGAGAAAAACAACTTGTCAATTTATCTGACGGCACGCATGTTTGGTTAAGGCATAGCGGTACCATCGAATATCCCGCCCAATTTACGGGAACCGAGCGCCATATAAAACTTACAGGAGAAGCATACTTTGAAGTGTCGCACGATCCTTCCCATCCATTTATTGTGGATTTACCCAATGGAGATGTCGTAAAAGTACTCGGCACTGAATTTGGCGTTCGGATGTCGGCCAGTCAGTTGAAAACCGATGTATTCGTGCGTTCAGGCAGCGTCTTTTTCTCTCCGAAATTGCAACCCGACGGAATCGTGCTGACCGCACGGCAAAAAGCCACGTATGATCGAAACGCTACACAACTGTCGGTAGATAAGAGTGCTACGCTGAATGAATTGGCCTGGCAAACCGGCGGACTTGAATTTGTGAATACGCCGATGGCAGAAGTCATTGCCGACCTTGAAGCACACTACAAAGTAAAAATAACCCTGCGGAACTCCGCAATGCGAACTTGTCCGCACACGGCGCTGCACACCACACAGCCGATTGAAAAAGTGCTGGAAAGCCTCGCCCTAACCCACCAATTCCGGGTGACCAACCCGGCCGCCGCCCGGTATGAACTATCCGGCGGTACGTGTCAGTAAAGCTGAAATTCAATTTTCAGCCGAAGCGCCTTAACTTGCGCCATCGTTTTATCCAAAAACATGGTCGCAAGAGTTAAGGCGTTTTTTATTTTACCGTTCATGTGGTTGGCCCACACCGCTATTGCGCAGCAGCCGCTGCCGCAAACGGTTGATTTTGAATGCTCCAATTGTCTCCCCTCCGATGCGTTGGTAAAACTGAGTCGCCAAACCGGCGTCAATATTGTCTTCAGCGAACGTTTTTTTAGTCAGTGCGACAGAGTGGATGTTCAAGTGCAGGGAATCTCATTTGTTGCTTTGATCGAGCAATTAAGTACTTGTGCCAAAGTATCCTACAAAGTCATCGACAATCAAATTGTTTTTTTTCGGAAGTCTTCAAAATATACCCTCAGCGGTTATGTACAGGATGCGGAAACGGGCGAACGACTGATGGGGGCGAGCATTAAAGCGGTAACGGAAAAGAACATTGGCGCGATCAGCAATGAGTTTGGTTTTTTCAGCCTGAAACTGGAAGAAGGTGAACAAAAAGTGACCGTTACCCTGATCGGTTACCGAAGCCACAATATGAATGTGCTGCTCAGTGGCGACCGGTTTGCCACGGTTAAACTTCGCCCCAGCATTTCTCTGCCCGAAGTTGTCATTTCATCTTTGCCCGACGCTGAAGACGGTATGCACGGTGTAGAAAGTCAGCATTATTTACCTGTGAACGAAATGCGTTCCCTGCCAATGCCCGGCGGCGAAGCCGATTTATTGCGTATGGCGGCGCTGCAACCCGGTATTCAGACAGGCGTGGATGGCGTGGGTGGTCTGCATGTACGCGGCGGTAATGCCGACCAAAATCTTATTCTCCTCGACGACGTACCAGTGTATAATCCGGGACATGCCCTGGGATTGTTTTCTATTTTCAATCCGTCGATGGTGAGCAATGCGCGGATGTGGAAAGGCGATTTCCCGGCACGGTACGGCGGCAGGGCTTCATCGGTAGTGGACGTACGCACCCGCGACGGCGATCTTCAGGAGTACCACGTGGGCGCTTCTGCGGGTTTATTTGCTTCGTCACTGACTGCCGAAGGGCCGATCGTTCGCGACCGCAGCGCATTTTTGGTGGCAGGCAGGATCACTTATCTCGAACCCTGGATCCGGTTTTTCAGCAAACGCGGCAATCTGATTACTTTTTCGGGCGACAATGCCGGTTATCGTTTTTATGATTTGAACGCAAAACTGAATTATGTCGTGAATGACCGCAACCGTCTGTTTTTCAGTTATTATTATGGTGGAGATTTGTTCCAAAATGAATTCGAGCAATATTATAATGACCCTGAAGGGTACCAAACCGACCGCTTCCGGCTAAATACCGACTGGGGCAATCAAATTGCCGCATTTCGCTGGAACCACGTAATGAGTAAAAATTTGTTTCTCAACAGCACATTGCGTTACAGCCGTTTTACCTACCAAAGCCGGATGGGGTATAATTCAACGTTTCTTTTCTCGAATGGGAAACAAAGTACTCTGGCCGATTACGGACTTTTGTATCAAACCTTTATCCGCGACTGGTCGGGCAAAGCAGACTTCACTTACTACCCCGACGACCGGGTGACGCTGCGCTGGGGCGGATCGTATACTTTGCACGATTTCAGGCCCGGAGCGATTTCCGTCAACTTCCTCCAACCGGGGCAATCGCCTATTTCGATAGATTCCCTGGCAAATTTGCTGGACAACAACGAACGACTCGGCGCCGATGAAGCCGAAGGGTATATCGATGCGGAATTTATACCGATCAAAAACTGGCGCATCGAAGCCGGCGTAAATGCATCGATGTTTACAGTCAAAAATACAAATTATCAGGCATTGTTGCCGCGTTTCAAAATGCATCACAGCGGTCCGAAAGGCTGGAGTCAGTGGGCAGGCTACCATGAAAATACACAGTACCTGCACCAAATCGGTTCGTTCAACATCAGCCTGCCTTTCGAGCTGTGGGTGCCATCCACTCAAAAAGTGCCGCCAGAACAGGTATGGCAACTTTCCGCCGGACTTGGCCGGCAGCGACGCGGTTGGGGTTGGCAAGTGGAGGGTTATTACAAACGTTTCGACCAGGTGCTGACTTTTCTAACATCCAACGACGCGTTGGTGACGGGTGGCGCGGAAGACGCGAGCGGGTGGGAAGACCGCATTGCTGTGGGCGAAGGCGATAGCCGCGGTGTGGAATTTACTATTGAAAAAACATCGGGTAACACGACCGGCTCTATCGCTTATACCCTGTCGGAAGCAACGCGGCAATTCCCCGAAATCAATTCAGGGCAGACATTTCCTTTCCGATACGACAGGCGACACGACCTTAAAATCACCGTACATCAACGGATCAATGCCTGGCTCGATGCCGACCTGGTATGGATTTATGCCACAGGAAATCCCATTACACTCACCGGAGTGAAATTTACCCACCAATCGCCGGGCAACGACATCGATCGTGAAGTATTCGTGTTTACTGAAGTCAACGGATACCGTCTCCCAGACTATCACCGCCTCGACCTCGCCTTAAATGCCCATTTTATGACCGGACGCGTGTGGAACGGCATACAACTCGGGGTGTACAATGTTTACAACCGGTATAACCCGTTTTATCTGTATGTGGACGCCCGCAGCGGTGTGGAAGGAAGGGCCATTCAATATACATTGCTGCCGATTTTGCCGTCGTTTCGGTATGAAATCAGGTTTTGAGTTGACTTGGTTGAGGGGTTGAGAAAGTTGAGGGGTTGAGGGGCTTCTCTCGCCACGCAACTTTCTCAACTTATTTCCTTAAAAACCCGCACCTTTGAAGCGCAAAACTGTACAGATTGAACCGACGTTTCATACATATACTGATTTTGGTTTCCTTTTCCCTTGCGCAATGTGCCCGCGAGGTAACGATCGATTTGCCGGGAGAAGTAACCAAAACCGTAGCGATCTGTCATTTCACTACGGGTCAGGTATTCAAGGTGCGCGTGACTTTAAGTCAACCAGTATATGATTCGGGCGAACCGGAAGTTCCTGAAAGGGCGGACGTAACGATAGCAAAAGAAGGCACGTTTCTCGATAAATTGTTCCTTGCTACCGACGATTTCGGCAATGTTTACTGGGAAAGCCGGGACCTCGCAGAACCAGGCGTCGCTTATTCTATCACAATACGGGTGGACGATTTGCCATTAGCAGAAGCAGGAAGTTCAATTCCAATTTTTGCTCCCATTGACCCAATCCACATCAGCCCTTCCGATATCACGGAGGCGCCATTGAGCGACGGGCGGCGTTTGATGAACATTCCGCTCGTTTTGCATTTGAAAAATATACCTTCGGACAAGCGATATTTTGCATTTTACCTCAAGCATGACATTGAGACGGCTGACGGATCGGTGTATGAAGGCCTTCCTACCAATTATACTGCCGACGGACGCACCCTTTCATTGTTGCACGACATCGCGGAGCCGGCAGTGCTGGTCAATGAAAAATTCTGGAGCGCAGGCCGCGACTCCCTCTTACTCAACGCCGTCATTGCCTACAACCCGGCTGAAAACGAAAAACCCCGCCGGCTTTATGTCGAATGGCGTACTTTGTCAGAGGAATTTTACAAATACCATCTCTCGGTTGACCGGCAAGGCAACAACCTGCCTCTAAGTGATCCGGATGCGGTGTTCAATAACGTGACAGGCGGTTATGGCAACTTTTCAGGTTATTCGGTTCATGTGGATACGATTGCGTTGCCTTTTTGATGAAATCGCTCTTTCATCCTTAAAGATTTATATTTCCAGGCGGACATTTTTTTTCAAGACGACAAAAAAGGGAAATCACCTCCTGCCACAAACTTTTCCCTACTTTTGCCCGCCAAAACGCAATCTTTTATAAAATTTTCAAAGCCTTAACGAATGAGTAAAATTACTGTCGTTGGCGCCGGCAATGTAGGCGCTACCTGCGCAAATGTGCTCGCCCACGAAGACTTCGTAAATGAAGTTGTACTGATCGACATCCAGGGGAATATGGCCAAAGGCAAAGCCCTCGATATGTGGCAACAAGCCCCGGTGGACGGCTATTCCACCCGTGTGACCGGTGGCGATGATTACGCCCTGACCGCCAACTCCGACATCGTCATCATCACAGCGGGTATACCCCGCAAGCCGGGAATGAGCCGCGACGATCTCATTTCCACCAATGCAAAAATCGTAGTATCGGTCACGCAGAACATCCTCAAATACACTAAAAACCCCATCATTATCGTCGTTTCAAACCCCCTCGACGTGATGACTTATGCTTGCTGGAAAGCCTCCGGGCTTTCGGACAAGCGTGTATTGGGGATGGCCGGTGTGCTCGACACTGCCCGCTACCGCGCTTTCCTCGCCGAGGAACTCGACGTTTCGCCCAAAGACATCCAGGCCATGCTGATGGGTGGCCACGGCGATACGATGGTACCCTTGCCCCGCTATACGACCGTGAGTGGTATTCCGGTGACCGAAATGATCAAAAAGGAAAAATTGGATGCGATCATCGAGCGCACCAAATTCGGTGGCGGCGAATTGGTCAACCTCATGGGAACATCTGCCTGGTACGCTCCGGGAGCGGCCGCCGCTCAAATGGCCATATCTATTCTGAAAGACGAAAAACGCATTTACCCCTGTTGCGTCCGGCTCAATGGTCAGTACAAACTCAAAGACATTTTTGTCGGTGCGCCGGTGAAACTTGGTCGCAAAGGCATCCAGGAAATTATCAAATTGCGGCTTAAAAAAGACGAACAGGAATTACTTCAAAAGTCCGCCGTGGCTGTAAAAGAAGTTGCGGACGCTTTGGATGCGATGAAACTTATTTAAGGGTGACGGGTTAACGGGTTAGCGGATTAACGAGTCAACAGCCCGTTAACCCGTTAACCTGTAAACACGTAACCTATTCATAATGTATGGCTGAAATACCCACACTTCCGCCTCCGGCTTTTTGGGGCGATATGATTACTTCCAATAGTGGCGAATCGCTGGCGCAGCTAGCAGACAAACAGCCTGTTATGCTTGTTTTTCTGCGCTTTTTCGGCTGCTCTTTTTGCCGTGAAGCGATCAGTGATATTGCCGGAAAGAGAAAGAAACTCGAAGGTCGTGGCCTGCGCATCGTGTTCGTTCACATGGCACAAGAGCAGGAGACAGCAGAAAAATTTTTTAAAAAGTACAAGATATTTCCAATCGATCACATTGCCGATCCCGAGAAAAGATTTTACCGGGCATTCGGACTGGGTCGAGGTACGCCTCAACAATTATTCGGCCTGATGAATTGGATTCGCGGTTTTCAGGCCGCCGTAATTGAAGCACACGGTGCAACTCACTACAACGAAGAATTGGGCGACGGTTTTCAAATGCCCGGGGTTTTTGTGCTTTACAAAGGTGAAATCCGCAATTCGTATATCCACCGGTACGCCCACGACCGCCCCGATTATGAGGAGATTTGCCAAATATGAGCTCCTTGCTCAGGCTTTTTTGACAAATTTTGAGTTTTTGAGCCAAAACCGCCACGGCCAATCGGCACACTCACCCGCGTAATCCACACCAATTCGCTTGCCTGCAACAAGGTCGTTTTCTGAAAACTGCACTCCCCTGTCCTCGATCCATACCGGTGTGCCGGGAGTAACAAAACTTTGACCGGTCCATTTTGTCGTCAGACCCATTGCTTGCGCCAGTGCCCCCGGGCCGGTTGTCAATGCGGGTGTTATCCGAAGATCGCCATTCACATACCGGTTCCGCCGTTTTTGCATCAGTTCCACACCTTCAATTGGTTCTACCGACCTTATCAAAACTGCATGTGCCGTTTCTTCCGTCGCGGTAACAACATTGAAGAGATGATGTATCCCGTAACAGAGATAGATGTATGCCCTGCCGCCTTCCTGAAACATGACCTCTGTGCGGGGAGTGCGTCGATTGCCGAAAGCATGGCTGGCGCGGTCGTCGGGAGCGCGGTACGCTTCCGTTTCTGTGATCATGCCAGCTGTGCACAGGCCGTCAAAATTGGTCACCAGGATTTTGCCGAGCAAATCGCGTGCAATTTGGGTGACATCCGTCCGGGTATAAAACTCCAAAGACAGACGGGCGCCTGCCATTACATTTGAATCTTCAAAAATCAAATTATTCATGAAAATCAGCGTCGAAGAAGCACTCAAAGCGTTGCATGCCCACGAAGGTAAAACCTTGTTCGAACTCACATGGTACTTAGTTATCGGTTCATGATTATCAGTTCATGGTTATCGGTTATCAGTTCATGGTTATCAGTTATTAGAAAATAAAGCCCATAACTGTTAACCGATAACCATGAACCGATAACCAGAAACCGCTTCATGCTGCGCGCGCCAGTACGCTGCTCCGGTATTTGTACCAGGGCGCATAAGCCCCCATTCGCATTTCATGCCGGCCATACTGTGTCGGATTTCCAGCCACATATTTTGCCAGAATGGCGAGCGTGGCATGACAAGGATTGATGGACGAAGGATCGCCCGCAAGCACAGCCGCTACGTAATTAGTCAGTGTTTTGTAACTCAGTAACTCGTCTGTGGCTTCGTGGATGAGCCAGCAGAGGGTTTGCGCTTTACCGTGCGGGAGTTTGGAGATGGGTTCGCCGAATGCTTTGGAATACACATCGGTCAGGAGGGAACTGAATACGGAGAATTCCTTTGTTTCCATGGGTTGAGGGAAGGTTTTAACGGTTTACATTTTTAGGATACTGCAAAAATGGGGGAGATTCCATCGGATTTCCAAATGAATTCCAGACCATTTCCAATTCCTTTAGTGGCTTGAGGCAAACATTTGTGAACTCTTTTATCATCCTTTTTTCAAAACCATTTAAAACACTAAAAAAACAATGAGAAAACGTATCTTTTTCCCCCTGATCCTGCTCGTAGCGGTTTTTTTGCCCGGCCAATCTTTTGCCCAATCCGGTGGCGTCAACCCCGCGCTGGTGATGTCGCGCTACAACGGCGGCGGCGGCGTGGCAACCACACCGGTCATACAAGGCAACGTGATGGGCTCCGTCCGCTGGGACGGACTTACCGCTACCGGCAGCATGCGCACCGGCGCTTCTATTCAGTCCTTTGTTACCGGACCGGTCAGTCCGGGCTTCCTGCAATGTAATATGATATTCCGCACCGGCGCCCCCGATCTGCAAAACCGCATGGTCATCACCGCTGATGGTTTGGTAGGCGTCGGCACGATGAACCCCCAGTATCATGTCGACATTGTGGGCAATACCCATACTTCCGGTGATTTTTTTGGCCGTATTCACTTCGATGATAACGCTGCCACCAACGACGCCCCCAATACCTACATCGATGAAGCGTATTTTGAACTGAAAAACAGGGCTGTACTTACTGGTGGGCTGGCACTCCCGGCCAGCGCGAATGCACAAGGCGGTGTATTATCACTCGCTCCCGGAGGTACCAGTCTCGACCATCAACTCTTCTTTGGCGACGACGGTATCTGGACGCGCCGCAAAACCGGCAATGCGGGCGACTGGGTCGGGGCCGACTGGCAAAAGGTATTGACCGGCGAGTTCATCAGCGGTACGCCGAACCGGCTTGCCAAGTTTACCGCTCCCAATTCACTGGGTGACAGCCGTTTGTTCGACAACGGTGTGCGGGTGGGCATCAACAATTTCGCACCCGCTTACGACCTCGATATCACAGGTACTACCCACATCAGCAGCAATGCCCTTGTGGACGGCAACGTGGGCATCGGTACTACGACGCCTGGTTTCAAACTACAGGTCGCGGGCGACAGTTATATCAACGGCCGCGTAGCCATCGGTCCCACGCCGCATTTCGCTTCGGGTTTTGCCCTGAGCGTCAATGGAAAAATCATTACCGATGAATTGCTCGTGCAGTTGGAGTCGTCGTGGGCAGACTATGTTTTCGAGCAGGATTACCGGCTCATGCCGCTTTCCGAAACGGAAAAATACGTTCGCGAAAACAAACACCTTCCCGGCGTGGTCTCGGCGGATGAAGTGGCCGGCAACGGCTTGAATGTCGGTGAAATGCAAAAGGTGCAGATGGAAAAAATCGAAGAATTGTTTCTGCATCTGATCGATGTGGAAAAGCGGGTGCAGGCCCTCGAAGCGCAAAACAAACAACTCCTGCTGGAAAATGAGGCGCTGAAGTCTTCAACCACAAAACACTAACTCTCAACACTTTAAAATCGGACACACATGAAAAACACTTTCGTCCGGCTGGTGGGGTTGAGCCTTTTGTTTCTATCATTTTTCAGCCACACCGCCTTTGCACAAATGACCGAAGTACAACGCAGCAATCTGCGGCGGCTTTCGGACGATTATAAAATCCGGGAAAGAAACACGCGTATTGAAGTCGAACAGTTTGCCATGCGCAACTATCTGCCTTTGGAAGTGCGCGACACGAGCGGTAAAATCATCGCCATTTTTGACCGCGTCGTGGACGGCCAGGCGATTTATATCGGCCCCGACAACGCCGTATCGCAGACCAGTCTTTCCGCCGATGATGTAAAAACAGGTGGCAGTCTCCGCCTCAATCTGACAGGCGCAGGCCAGACACTCGGCATTTGGGAAGCAGGCGGTACTATCCGTGCTTCGCACCAGGAGTTCGGCGGACGGGTCACCAACATCGATGGCACTGCTTCATCCGACCACGCCACACACGTGGGCGGTACGATGATCGCCGCGGGGGTGGACCCGGCGGCGGAAGGCTTCGCCGAAGCCGCCAACCTGCGTTGCTACGACGCTGCGGGCGACAACGCAGAAATGGCATCGGAAGCGGTAAACACCCCGATTCGCGTCTCCAACCACTCTTACGGCGACTTTGCCGGTTGGGATTTCGATAACAGTCCGATGGTAAATATGTGGCGCTGGTATGGGAATAACGCCGATGCAACCGACTGGAAATTCGGCGCTTATGATGCCGGCGCACAGGACTGGGACAACATTGCCGTCAATGCGCCTTTTTACCTCATCGTAAAATCGGCAGGCAATGACCGCAACGACAATGGGCCTGCTGCAGGCACGACGTACCTGTTGGGATTCGGCAATACGACCAGTACCACCAACCGCAACCCCGACGGCGGCGCTGCCGGTTTCGACTGTATCCCGACACAAGGAACCGCCAAGAATATTCTCACTGTTGGCGCTGTCAATCCGGTTACGGGTGGAGGCGCCTACAACGGTCCCGCTTCTGTCACCATCTCGGCATTTTCAGGCTGGGGGCCTACCGACGACGGTCGCATCAAGCCCGACGTGGTAGCCGACGGCGTGGGGCTTTATTCGGCTTCCAATAGTGCCGACAATAACTATTCGGTAAAAGACGGCACTTCGATGGCGGCACCGTCTACCTCGGGCAGTGTCGGTCTTTTGCTCGAACATTGGCAAAACGAACCCGGCGGTGTGCCCCGCGCAACCACCATGAAAGCCTTGCTCATCAACGAAGCCGACGAAATCGGCGCCAACAACGGCCCTGATTACAGTTTCGGCTGGGGACAAGTAAACGTGGCCGATGCAGCCGAGATCATCAGCATCCACAACTACGAAGGCTGCGACCAGGTCGTGGAAGGTTCTGTGGCTGCCGGCGCTACGTTTTCATATCCCTTCAGCAACAACAGCGGCCAACCTTTGAAAGTGACCTTAGTGTGGAACGACCCGGCCTCCGGCGCTCCCAATGGCGGCACACTGAATCCTGCAGGGGTCAGTTATATTGTGAATGACCTCGACTTGCGGATCGACGGCAACGGCAGTACTTTTTTGCCCTGGATACTCGATCCCGCCAACCCTGCCAATGCCGCTACAACTGGTGATAACGGCCGCGACAATGTGGAGCAAATACTTGTGCTCAGCCCTATGACCGGCGACTACACCATCCGCGTCGTGGCGCCGGCTGCACTGACCGACGGGCCGCAGCAGTTTTCCCTGGTGTTCAGCGGCGCTGATGCGACGGCAGACAATGCGACCTACAGTCTCCTGGCTATCAACGACGACCACACTTATGCTGTTCGCCAAAACCTGACTTTCGGGCCGGCTTTCACCATCACCGGCCCCGGCGATGTGGAAGCTTATGCAGGGCAATCCGTACGTCTGACACCCGGTTTTCATGCACAGGCAGGCAGCAGATTTCTTGCAAGAATTCTACCGGGCGGCGGATGCGGCATTTTCAGCGGCGATTTGAAAAGCGACAATTACCCGGGCAGCAAGCCATTGTCGTTTTCAGAAGATCGGGAACAAACAGAAAATCCGGAAAATAAGGTCTCCGATCGGCAGGCAGGCCGTCTTCAAATCTCTCCGAACCCAACCCCGGATGTGTTCTCGCTGCGATTTGACCTGACTGAGCGCGAACCCGTTACGCTTCAGATTTCCGATGCGCTTGGCCGGGTGGTATACCAGTGGTACAACGGGGAAATATTTGATCCGGGAGACTATTCGGTTGAGACAAATAATCTCCGGCTCGAACCCGGTATTTATTACATAGAAATGAAAACGTCTTCCTCCCGATGCGTGAAGAAATTGGCAAAAGTCAATCAGTAAACCAGTCCTGGTATTTTTAATTTCCGGTAATTTTTCAAATCTGAATCGCTGGTACGGCAGTTATGCCGTATCAGCGATTTTCTTGTTCAGACCAGACAAACAATGACTTGCAACAATTTAATACTCCCCAAACCCAGCGTTGAATAGGTGTGGCATGACCTCTTTAATACCTCTGTTAAAAAAATAATCCTGCAAGCGGTCATGCCACACCTACGCAACGGGGTTTTAAAACAGCTTATCAGAATTCTCAGTAAAAATCCTACCTTTATCCCTCCGCTCCACACATAGAAGACATCTCTCCCTTGAGATTCGCCGGGCTTTGGTTTCGACAAAGGTTTGCGCATCTGTTTAAAGTCAGTTTTGCGCCATCATTTACCGGGCTCGTGCTATGCAATCAAAATCTGAATATCTTTCCTCGCTCACCGCATTGCGCGGTATTGCGGCGCTGTTGGTAGTCGTGTATCACTTCAGTAAAATAGTACTGGACGACGAATTGCTTCCTCTGTCCCAAAGCAGTTTCGTGCAGAAAAGTTATCTGATGGTGGATTTTTTCTTCATCCTCAGCGGCTTCATCATGGCTTATGTGTACGGAGACTGGTTTATAAAAAAATGCAGCGGCAGCGATTTCAGGAAATTTTTTGTGGCGCGTTTTGCCCGTTTGTATCCGTTGCACCTGTTCACGCTCGGATGGTGTATCCTGTTAAAAGTCGTGTTGCACCTGTCGGGGATCATGCCCGGCCTATCAGTCAAAATGCAGGGAATGTTCGTCCCGGAAGCCATTCCTGTACATTTGTTGTTGCTCAACGCTTTTGTGCCCGGCGCCTTTTTGACTTTTAATATCCCGTCTTGGTCGGTCAGCGCCGAGTGGTATACCTATCTGCTGTTTCCCATGCTTGCCTGGGTAGCAGCCCGACAGGCATGGATGCGGAAATTGCTTATCGTTGGGCTATTATATGTGGCTTATTGGGGAATTATTCAATTTGCGGGTCACAATAATGATTTGAATGTAACCAATTATGGCGGAATTTCGCGTTGTGTTGTGGGTTTCATCATCGGAATGATCACTTTCGCCGGTTTTAACCGACTCCGGCAGTGGCCGGGATTGCGACACAGCGGCTGGTTCGCTTTCACGGGAGGGTCTGTTTTGCTGGGGATGCATTTGGGCGTCAGCGACCTTTTTATGGTGGCGGCTTTCCCTGTCCTGATTTTTCTGGCTGCCCGCAACACCGGGTATGTGTCGCGATTACTCGACCGGCGTTTATTTCAAGCCATCGGCAAGCGGTCGTACTCCATTTACATGATCCACGTGCCGTTGATGAGCACATTCCTGGTTGTTTGGCTGATGTGCCGCACGGAGGAATCGATCGGCGTTGACAATGCTTCGGCGCTGGCGTTGTCGCCGGCTATGGCTTGGGGGGCTTGTATGGCTTATGCTGTATTGGTTCTGGCGTTGTCTGCGCTGACATTCAGGTTTGTAGAAGCGCCGATGCGGCGATGGGTGAACGGGCGCAGCCGGATCAGGGAAAAAACAGGAGGAATGGTACCTTCTGAGAAGTTTTGAAAAATAAATGAGGCATTAATTCTTTCCCTCTACCGGCAACCCCATCAACTTTGAAAACCAGGACTGTATCAATTGATCGCCTTCTTCCTCCGTTACCAGTCGATAGGAAGCCATTTCTTGGGCGACATTTTGCGGTTTGTTGATTTCGAGATTCAAAGCGCGAAATTCGAGGGTGTAGTCATTCCACAAGATCTCATCGCGCCCCAGCATCAGGCCGTAATCCTGCCCTCCGCCCGATACGTACAGTGGGAAATCCTTAATCGCCGCAGCGGGAACCACTTGCGTCGTCAGGAATGCCGACACGGTATCTCTAAAGGCTCCTTTTACCAGGTATTGCCGGCAGTTATAACCCTGAATCTCCGTTTTTTTATCCCCTTTGCCATAGACCGCAGCGCTGCCGGAATTAAAAGTTTCGGTCATTTCCCGAAAACTCGCCTGTTCTTTTTCTCCGCCTTTCATCCGGATCAGCAGCGTATCCAATGCAACACAAATATAAACGTCGCCCGATGCGCGCTCTTTGATGAAAACCGACCGAAGCCCGGCGCCCAATTCTTCCAACTGCTCTTCCGGCAAATCCTGGTATGTCTCTACTTTGATGTATTTGTCGTCGGCATATACTCTGAACTTGGAAAAACCGAACATGGTATAGATTGCGGTCGAATCCTTCGGTATGTTCGGGTAGCCGTATTCGGCAAAGATGGAATTGGCGGTGGTTTGGGCGTCGGCTTGAATTGCCAAAAAGAACAGGATAGTGGGGAGGGAAATAAGTCGCATATTCTAAAAGTGAGAGATTTTGGGTTCTGTATTGATCAGGCTGCAAGCCCTTCTTTCGTCTGCTGTTCTATCAGTTTTAGCAAGGAATCTTTATCCGTTTTTTGTGCATCAATCATCCGAAATTGCCTGAATCGCAACGGCAAATCACTCATTTCGCCAGAAAGGAGTATAGGAATTACTTTCTTACCGGAACCATAGGCCGTGCCCCATTCTACTAAGGAATAGCCGGAATCGAGGTAATCTTCCGATATCAAGGAAATAAATAAATCAGAATCGTTCAGCGCCTTCGATGCCTCCTTGTCCCAACTATCTCCCACTTCGATTGAAGCATCTGTTTTTGCCCAAGTTTCATATCCTCGTTCTTTTAATAAGGATGCAAGGAGTTCGGCATAAGCCGCGTCTTTGCGCGAAAAAGAAATAAATATTTTCGATTTCATGACTCTTATCTGTTTTGAACAATTCGTTGTTTGAGTTGCTGAAAATACTCTTCAATGCGATTGATTTCCAGAAAATTACGCGAAGCAATCACATCTGGAAATCTGATTTCCCTTTGAACGTCACCCGTCTCAATGCCATACAAAATTACGGAAATTCTGATTCGTTTGCCACGCGCAGCGCCAATTTCCATAAAAACATATTTGCTCTCAAATGCCGAGGGGGTCATCAGTACAAGTAATTCCTGCGATTGTTGCAAATGCTCATCAAAAATCACCTCCTGAACACTATCTCCAACAGCAATGTCATGTGCGTCAAGAAAAGTATCTGCACCGTGTCTCCTCAAGTGCATCTCAATTTGCTCTGCGACCCAGGTGTCACGGCTTGAATGTGAAATAAAAACTTTGTAAGGCATTGTTTTTCAAAAGGTTTCATTGGAAAATCAAACGTGCATCGGCTCTGACTTTTCACTCGCCACCCCATACTTCTTCATAAACTCCAGCACCGCCTTTTCCGATACTTTGCCCTGTTTTTGCAACAGGCGCACCGCCGCGAATGCAATGTATTTCGCTGAAATCTCGAAATAGTCGCGCAGATTTTCGCGGCTTTCCGACAATCCGAATCCGTCGGTGCCGAGTGCGATAAAGTCTTTCGGCATCCAGGGCGCGAGTTGGCCCGCCGTTAGTTTTACCCAGTCGTTGGCGCTGACAAACACCCCTTCTTCGTCTTTCAACGTCTGCTGAATATAGGGCGTCTTCTCATTTTCACCCGGGTGAAGCAGATTCCAGCGGTCGCATGAAACTGCATCGCGATAAAGTTCCGTCCACGATGTAGCGCTCCATACGTCGGTGCTGACACCTTCTGCCTCAAGTATCTCAGCGGCTTTCAGCACTTGGTCGATGATGACGCCGGAGCCGAACAGGTGGGCTTTCGCTCCGTCTTTCGCGGGTTTTTGCGCCGATTTTTTGTAGCGGTACAAGCCGCGTTTGATGCCTTCCTCGACGCCTTTCGGCATTTCGGGCATGAGCAAATTTTCATTGTAAAGGGTGATGTAGTAGAGTTTATGTTCATTCTCCACATACATTCTCCGCAAGCCGTCGTGCACGATGACTGCCAGTTCGTAGGCAAAAGCCGGATCATAGGTGATGACCGCCGGGATCGTTTGTGCAATCAGAATTGAGTGCCCGTCCTGGTGTTGCAGGCCCTCGCCGTTGAGCGTCGTGCGCCCCGCTGTGCCGCCGAGCAGGAAGCCTTTGGTCATCATGTCGGCAGCAGCCCATACCAGATCGCCCACGCGCTGGAAACCGAACATAGAGTAATAAATGTAAAACGGCACCATCGGCAAGCCGTGCAGGGCATAGGCCGTGCCTGCCGCCGTGAAACTGGCCGTCGCGCCATCATCGTTGATGCCCTCCTGCAACACCTGACCGGTCCTGGATTCCTTGTATTTGATGACCGAAATACCGATCTCGAGCGGGGTGTAGAGTTGACCTTTCTGGTTCCAAATCTGCACCGAGTTGAACATCGGCTCCATACCGAAGGTCTGCGCCTCATCGGGCACAATCGGCACGATATACTTCCCAACTTCCTGATTGCGGGCCAATTGCGTCATTATATCGACCATCGCCCCGGTGGTAGAAACAGTCTTGCCCGATTCGCTGCCTTTCAGTTGTTTGTCAAAAATTTCGAGGCCGGGCAGGTTGAATTTTTCATACGCCTCCGAACGCTCGGGCAGATAACCGCCCAACGCTTTCCGGCGTTCGTGCAGGTATTTCGTCTCGGGCGCGTCGGGGCCGGGAAACCAGAATTTGGCAGCCTTCGCCTCTTCGTCGGAAATCGGAATGCCGTAGCGGTTTTTGGTCTCCACACGACTGTCTTCGCTAAGCGTCTTGACCTGGTGGGCTTTGTTTTTGCCTTCGGCTGCCTTTCCCATGCCGTAGCCTTTTACGGTTTTGACAAGGATGGCGACGGGCTTGTTTGACTTCACGGCGCGGTCGTAAGCGGCATAGATTTTTTCCGCATCGTGACCGCCGCGCCGCATTCTGGCGAGTTGCTCATCTGAAATATCCGACAGCAAGGCTGAAATCTGTTCGCTCAGCCCGTCGTTGCCGACCAGCAGTTTGCGGGTCACAGCGCCGTCGTTCGCAGAAGCCATTTCCTGAAACTGGCCGTCCACAAGACTTTCAAAACGCGAGAGCAAAATGCCGTCCTCGTCTTTTGCCAGCAGTTCATCCCAGTCGCTGCTCCATATCACTTTGATCACTTCCCAGCCGGCGCCGAAAAAGTGGCGCTCCACCTCCTGGATGATTTTGCCGTTGCCGCGCACGGGGCCGTCGAGACGCTGCAAATTGCAGTGGACGACAAATACCACATTATCCAGGTTTTCCCGGCTGGCAAGACCGATGGTACCGTAAATTTCAGGCTCATCTATTTCACCGTCGCCAATGAAATGCCAGACTTTGCCGCCATTTTGAGGCTTCAATCCTCTGGTTTCCAAATATTTGTAAAAACGCGCCTGGTACAACGCCGTCATCGGGCCAAGACCCATGCTCACCGTCGGCGCCTGCCAGAACTTCGGCATCCGGCGCGGGTGCGGGTAACTCGACACGCCGCCGAGGGTTTCCTGCCGGAAGTCGGCTATCTGCTGTTCCGTCAGCCGGCCTTCCCACACGGCGCGGGCGTAAATGCCCGGTGAAGCGTGCCCTTGAAACATAAAAAGGTCGCCGCCGTAGTCCGCCGAACGCTTGCGCAGGAAGTGATGGAACAACACTTCTTTCATGGTCGCCGAAGCTGCATAGGTGGCGATGTGGCCGCCGAGTGCAAGGTCTTTGTCCTGCGCTTGGAGCACCATCGCCTGGGCGTTCCAGCGGAGGATGTTTTCGATGCGCTGTTCGAGCGCGAGATCGCCGGGGTAAGCCGGCTGGTCTTCGGGCGCGATGGTGTTCAGGTATGGCGTGTTCAGTGCGGGGCCGCCGTTGCCCACGCCTTTGCGGGCAATAAGGTGACGGAGGCGCTGAAAGAGTTCTTCCGTGCGGCCTTTGCCCTGACTTTCAAGGACTTCTTCGATGGCTTCGAGCCATTCTTCCTGTTCGGATTTCCAGTCGTCGAGTTGTATGTCTCCCATGAGTGAGGAATTTAGAGTAATTAGTGGTAATTCAGGTCATTATTAGAGTGTGGGGCGAAAGTAGGTGTTTTTGGGAAAATGAAACAGGCGAAGCCGGGATGGGCTTCGCCTGTATTTTCGATATCCGTTATTTTCAAGTGCCAGTTTTTTATTGGTTTATTCAATAAGCTCTTTGTTTTTAATAATCGCATATCCCAGAAAACCTTTTTCAACTTCGAGTTTAACGCTTTTGAATTCAGCGATTTCTTTTGACAACCCGCAGTTAAAAATGATATCTTTTTCCAATCCATTTCTTTTGATAACGGCATAAGGCGCATTGCAGCTTCCTCTTCTTCCTTTAGCAAGAGAACCTGATTCTACAATGGCATGGGTTTCTGTGTAACTTTGATTTTGAGCGAAATAGTAATTGATCGCCAAAAAAGAGAATATCGCCGTCCCGCCAAAAAAAACGCAAGCATAAACCAACAACATAAGATGTTCAGGCACACCACGTCCGGTTTCAGGAATCATCTTGTGAGTATACCAATATCCAGCCACCCCGACTCCAAAATAGATGCCGAGCGAAATTTTGGTTGAAATAAGTGTTACCCGAAACAGATCAATAGCCAGCACTTGCAGAACCAACCCGATGAAAAAAAAGAATTGAAGAAGCCTGTTATTCATCGCGACTTCTGCTTCACTTCATGAACAAATGCACCCAAGCCCCGCCATTCTCAAATTTCCCTGCTTCTTCAGTGCTTTTCGTACCCGAAACAGCCAGCCGGGATACGGAAGTGTATGCGGCTTGTGCTTCAGAATCAGATGTTTTTAACGTACAATTCGCAGTAGCAGCCTCGGCTACGTAGCCGTGCAACAACGCGTCATATTGCCGCCGGAACAAGTCCGGGTGCCCGAAAACGTCGACACCCAGCACCCGGTCGCCGCAAACGACTACCATTCCCACCATGTCAGGTTGACCGGCTGGTTTGCCGTCGAAATAACGGAGGTATGCGTCGCGTTTGGTTTTGGTATCGCCGGCCGTCTCAAGTGCGGCATAGGTATGTGTGCCCGATTCGGCGTTGTTGGCCGAAGTCACCTTGGCGACGGCGTTCCATACCTCCTGCTGACTGCCGGTGCGCTGAACAGCGCTCCGCACCTGCGGGCTGGCGACGTTGTAGTAGCCTTTGAAGGCATAAATGTGCTTTTCATTTTCGGTGGCGGTCGGATCGTCGTAGCGCCAGCGGCCTTTTTCCACGCAAAAAACGTCGATGTTGCGCACTGTGCCGGGCATCACCACCTGGTCTTGTGCGATCACGCGGTCCTGGTTGCCGCCGGTGACCACATCGCCCGACATAAGGAAAATGACATCGTCACTTTTATTCTGCACCGTGAGCGCGTTGACCGCATGTTCGCTCGAGCGGCCGAATTGTTTGAGTTCCGTGATACGGAAACCGGGAGTTTTCATGCCTTCGGCGAGCGTTTTGAGTTGCTGTACGTTGGCTTGTTTTTCGAGGATAGGTGCGTCGGCCACAATGGGATAAATGCGCAGATTTTCATATTGCCATTCGGGATCGGCTGTGGTAAGCAGGCTGAGGCCGGCCTTGTTTTTGCACGAAGTGGCATTGGACGTAGCGTCGTTCACACAAGCGGCAAACAACAAGGAAAGGGTCAGAATTGAGAGTATTTTTTTCATGTCTTTTTATTGATAATTGGATGTTGGACAATTGGATATTGGACTGCTTAATGCCGGACTACCAACCAAAGTCAAATGTCAAACAGTCCAGCGTCAAAATAATTCCGGTTTTGGAAACTATTGACCGCCATTCATGGGTCGGGCGGGTTGTTCGCGCTGAAATCCGGACTTTTCGTAATGGCCTATTGTTGGTCGCATCAATTCGCCGCGCAGACCGCGCATCACGGAAAAAAAGAGAAAAAACCAGATCAGCCAGCCCAGCCATTCGGGTGGGTTCACCTGCGCAGGGGCTTTAAATTCGAGTGTTTCATCTTCGCCGCCGAGATACGGCTGGGCCTGCCGGGAGGGTGGCAGCGCAGCTGTATCGGGTGCGACAAGACGGGCCTGTGCAAATTTCGCCTCATCCAAATCGCGCTGTACTTCTTTGATAACCTTCGAAAGTTGTGTGGCAATTTCGTAATATCCCTCTTCGATCGGTTTGATCTCGATCAGCGCTTTTTTCGGGCCGAGCGTTTTGAACTTCGATAAAGTCGATCTTTCTTTCCACATCGAAGGGGCCATAATGATCGGGTAGATATGCGGGCTGAGCCAGTCGTTTTCCACCCGCCGTTCGGCAACAAAACGAATATCGTTTTGCACACGCGCGTCGTTCAGTGACTTGTAACTTGTCAGGAAAAGATAAATATGCGCCTTTTCTTTGCGGCGCTTGTCCACTTTTGCATATTCATCCCGGTAGTCGCGGGGTTGGAAAATGGGCAAAAATGACGAAAACCATTCCCAGGGAACAGACAATGGTTTGGGCGCAGGAGGCGGGTCGTTGTACCAAATATCCACTTCGTCGTGCATCGGACGAAGGAATTCGTAGAGCTGTTTGACCGTATTTTTGTCGTCGGGCGTATGGGAAATGTAAACTTTCAACTTTACCGGAGTCATGGTGTTCACGGTTTTAACAGAACAAACGTACTTGAAAAAATGCAATTCGCAAAAGGTAACTTGCTATCGGCTAAATTTGCCCGTTCGTCGCATTTATTGTATACCTCATTTTTTATGCCTGCTTTTTCGCCTTTGATTATTCGAAACGTTAAAAAAATTTAACCAAAAATAAGCCGCAACCCTCTACCGTCACCATCTACCGTCCACCATCTACCCTCTACCTAAAAATATGGTTACTACCAAAGCACTTTTCGCCGCCGAAGGCTTAGACGAGCGCAGTCTCGAATTTCTGGCCAACGCCATTGAAAAAAACAATCTCCCCGGGTTCGATTATTACGAATTCAAACGCGCCGTCGTTGCCTTGATCCAGATGAAACTCGACGAACCCACCGCCCACAAAAGCGCCTTCACCACCGCCGCTACGGTGGGTTTGACAAAGGAGAAACTGATTGAAACCGCAACATATTACAAAAACATCGTGGAAAAAGAGAAAGAGCAATTCGACAAAGCCCTTGAAAATCAAAACTCTACAAAAGTTACTACCCGCCAGGAAGAAATAAAACGCCTGCGCGACCAGGTGGAGCGCCACAAGACCGAGATGGCGCGCTTGCAGGACGAAATCGCAGGTTACCTCAGCCAGATCGACCAGGCCGAAGCCGCCACCAAACTCGAAGCCGAAAAACTCGCCAAAGCGAAATCTGCTTTTGAAAAAACACACCGGTCTGTCGTCGTTCAAATTGACAAGGACATTGAAAATATGCATAAACACCTGTAAGTTGGTTATCGGTTGTCGGTTATTGGTTATCAGTTATTAGCATAATTTACTGATAACCAATAACCGACAACTAATAACCAACAACCGATAACCGTTAACCATTTTTCATGGAACAAAAGTCATTCTGGCAACGTCCCGAAGGAATTACCGGAGCGTTGTTTCTTGTCGCATTGCTGGTGGGCGGCGGGGTTTTGCTCAATCGTTTGTTGCCGGCATTGATCGTGCTGGCGTCCAATACTTTGTACCTCGCCGGTATGCTGGCTGCATTGGCGGCCATCGTTTTTGTAGTGCTCGACCCGAAAACGCGCAACCTCGTTTGGTATTTGTATAAGTCCGTGATGCGCTGGATCACCGGCATTTTTGTAAAAATCGACCCGATTTCGATCCTGAAGTCTTATATCGGAGACCTGGAAGAAACACTGCGAAAAATGAGCCGGCAAATCGGCGCCCTGCGCGGCCAGATGCGCCAACTCAAGGGTACGATGGATACCAATACGGCTGATATTCAAAAAAACATGGCGGTGGCAGAACAAGCCAAAAAGAAAAACGACGAGAAAAACACAACCCTTGCAGTACGGAAAGCAGGGCGCCTGCAAGAGGCCAACGCCAAGTACGAGGTGCTGTACAACCGCATGGAAGTGCTGTACCGCATCCTGAACAAAATGTACGAAAATTCCGAAATCGTGCTGGAAGACACCAAAGATCAGGTGAATGTAAAAGAACAGGAATACAAAGCGATACATGCCAGCCACTCGGCCATCCGTTCGGCCATGAGTATTGTCAGCGGTCACCCCGACCAGCGCGCATTGTTCGACCGGGCGCTCGAAACGCTCGCCGAAGATGTGAGCAACAAAGTGGGCGAAATGGAGCGTTTTATGGATACCAGTCGCAATTTGATGGATTCCATCGATTTGCAAAGCGGCGTGTTTGAAGATGAAGGGTTGCGACTGCTGGAAAAATGGGAAAAGGAGAGTCCATTGCTGACTCCTTCCGGGAAGGAGAAAAAACACAGCGAAAAGCCGTTGGATTTGAATAAGCCCCCAAAGGAGATCATCAAAGACGAAAATGATTACACCAAACTGTTTGAGTAATTTGTTTATTTTTGCTTCAGGAAAAACATATCGACATGACAGTGCTTGCAAAATTCCCCGTTTCACTTGCCGGACGCCTCGAATTGGGGCCGGACATTGTGCGCTTCCCTGCCGGCTGGGAAGAATATCTTGATTTGCTGGAGGAGTGTGAATATCAAATTGAATACGCTAACCATGAAATAATCGCTATGAGTATCGCTTCAAAACCGCACGAGGCTATTGTAGCCAATATCCTGATTACATTGGGTAAAATTTTTGAAGACAATCCTGATTTACTACCGCTTGGTAGCAATCGTCATGTGTTTATTGAAGAATTTAAGTCCGATTATTCTCCGGATGCGTCTGTGCTGAAAGGGGTAGAAATCGAATATACACTGCGGAAAGGATTGACCGCATACACCAACCCGTACATCATTTTCGAAGTACTTTCTCCCAGCACCCGCGAAATCGATCTGGGAGAAAAATTGCCGCGCTATAAAAAAATCCCTTCCGTACAACAAATCATTTTTATCGAACAAACCTTTCCTTTAGTCATGGTGTTCAAGCGCATTGACGACTCTAACCGCTGGGAAAATGAAGATTTCGATAAACTGGAACAAAGTTTTTTCATTGAAGGCCGGGAAGTTAAGGTAAAAGACCTGTACAAAAAGGTCATATTGACGCAATGAGATATTGAAACTATGCTCCGCATCGCCTGGTCGCCCATCTACAAATACGAATTGCCGGAAGGCCACCGCTTTCCGATGCTCAAATACGAACTCATTCCCGAACAATTGCTCTACGAGGGAACGGTGACCCACGACAACTTTTTCCACCCCGACCCGCTTTCCGAATCCATCGCCTTGCGCACCCACACCAAAGCATATTGGGATAAACTGACCTTGGTGCGCCTCAGCGACCGCGAAATTCGCGCGATCGGCTTCCCCATCAACGAAAAATTTGTGGAGCGCGGACGCCATATTTCCAACGGCACGATCCAGTGCGCGCGCTTCGCCATCGAACACGGTTGCGCGCTCAATGTAGCAGGCGGCACGCACCACGCCTACGCCGACCGGGGTGAAGGCTACTGCTGCTTCAACGACCAGGCTGTGGCAGCCAACTACCTGCTCGACAATGGTTTAGCCAAAAAAATCCTGATTGTGGACCTCGACGTGCACCAGGGCAACGGCACAGCGCATATTTTCCGAGATGAAGCCCGGGTATTCACTTTTTCCATGCACGGCGAGCGCAATTACCCCCTGCGCAAAGAACAATCCAACCTCGACATCGGCCTGCCGGACGGCATGGAAGATGCGTCTTACCTGAAAACATTGCGCAACACCCTGCCCCGCATCGCCGGCGAATTCCAGCCGGATTTCATCTTCTACCAAAGCGGCGTGGATGTGCTCGGCTCAGACAAATTGGGACGCCTCAACCTCAGCCGCGAAGGTTGCCGCGAACGCGACCGCATCGTTTTGTCTTACTGCAAAAGTAACTGCATACCCGTCGCGGTGAGTATGGGCGGAGGTTATTCGCCCCGCATCGCCGATATCGTGGAAGCGCACGCCAATACATTCCGGGTGGCACAAGCGTTGTATTCGTGACAGATAGTGTAAATTTGCCCCGAATCAACCATTCCCGCTTCATGCGCCTCCTTACTTTCTTCGTGCTGCTGTTGTGCAGCCTCCCTGCTTCTGCCCAGGAACCTTCCAAATCCGAACTTGCGCCTTGCGGTACGCCGCGGGGTATTTCGCCCTGGCTCAGGGAATACGCCGGCCATCCGCAGGATTTTGCGGCGGACCGTTCGGCGGACACGCTGTATGTTGGCGTGCAGGTGCATTTATTGGCAAAAGACAACGGGGCGGGGCGATTTGCCACCAATCGTATGCTCGACGCTTTCTGCCGCCTCAATTCCGATTTTGCCGCCTCGGGTATTCGTTTTTATTTTAAAAACGACTGGAATCTGATCGACAGCACCGGATGGTACCAGCACGAGACTATCGAGCAAGGGATCGATATGATGCTGACGAACAATGTATCGGGCGCCCTGAATGCTTATTTCGCCGCCAACGTGGCCGACAACTGCGGTTACAACCTGCCTTATGCGGGCGTGGCGCTGTCGCACGGCTGCTCCGGACCGAACGACCACACCTGGGCCCACGAGGTAGGGCACGCTTTGTCGCTGCCGCACCCTTTTATCGGATGGGAGGGCAAAGTGTACAACTTCGCCAACCCGACGCCGGATACATTGACCTACGATTACACGCATTTTCACGACAGCCTCGAAACGCAAATTCCCGCTCCGCTTGATACGGCGCTTGTGGAATATCTGGACGGCAGTAATTGTGACATTGCCGCCGACTTAATATGCGATACGAAGCCCGATTACCTGAGTTACCGCTGGGATTGCGACGGACAGGGCAACAGCCTGGCGCAGCAAAAAGACCCCGCCGGCGCCACTTTTTATTCGGATGGTACGCTGTTTATGTCGTATTCTGCCGACAATTGTTCCAATCGTTTTTCCGACGATCAAATCGCCATCATGCGTGCCGCCCTGCTGTCGGAAAAAGCGGATTGGCTCACTACTACTCCGCCGCAGGGCGATATCACGGAAACAGCCGAACTGCTTTCACCCATCGGCGGCCAGTTGTCGCCGGTGAACGGTACGACGCTGCAATGGTCGGCTGTACCCAATGCGACGCATTACGCGGTACAGGTGTCGCGTTTTGCCGCGTTCAACGTAAAGGAATTGGACATTGTGACGACAAATACCTCTTACACACTCGGGCAATTGCCCAACAACCTGACCTGGTACTGGCGGGTGCGGCCCTTCAACAACTGGTTTTCGTGTACGGGAATGACCCCTTCTGCAACATTTAAAACCTCCAATATTTTGTCGGCATCCGAACCCGGCGCCGACGGCTGGCGCTGCTACCCTACCCTGCTGGCGCCCGCTCAGCCGCTGATGCTGGAAATCCCGGAATCCTGGCAGGGCCATCATGCAAAATGTATTGTTTACGATGCCACAGGGTATCAAATGTGGGAACATAAGTTATTGCCGGTCAATGGAAAAGAGCAAATTCAGTTGCCTTCCGCTCTTTGGGCGTCAGGGGTGTACCGCCTTGTTTTAATGAATGATGAAAACGTGAAAATCCTGACCTTTTTTATCAACTGATTTATGTCAGGAGGGTGTCTCGTAAGTACTTGAAAATTGGACATTGGACATTGACTTACGAGACGCCCTCTGCGCACTAAAACTGTCGCCGGCTGGCGCTATTCACGCAGGTATTGTTAAAATGTCCGGATGATATCGGACATTTGCGGTGCAAAACCAATATCCGATGTCCGATCCCGATACCTTAATCCCTTTTCAGTCGACCCGGGCTTGCCAAGGCGACGCAGTCTCTTCATTTTTACAAACCTTCTGTGTTCAATGCAAATCAAGCATTACCTCTCTGTTATCCTGCTTTTTTCCATTTTTATCCAACCCGTATTTGCACAACAACCCGTTTCCGGGCGTCTGTGTGGCTATACCGGGAAATCCCAGTGGCTGGAATGGTACCAGCAACACCGCGCTGAACTTGCACAGGAACGCGGCGTCGATACGGCGTGGTTGTACGTTCCCATGACCTTGCACCTGGTAGGCAGCGACCAGGGTACCGGATACTTTAAATTTGAGCAGGGTTTGCGCGCCGTTTGTGAAATGAACGAGCAGTTTCAGGAATCCCGCATCCGTTTTTACCTGATGCCCGGCGATCCGGTTCGTTACCATGCCAACTCATCCTGGTACCAACATCAATTCCATCCCGGCGGCGACGAAATGATCAACGAAAGCTACCTTTGGGGCCGTCTGAACGCCTTCGTCGTTGCCGACCCGGCAGGCAACTGCGGTTATTCATGGCAGGATGCCATTGTACTTGGCATCAATTGTTCCGGCCAAGGCAACACCACCTGGGCCCATGAAGCCGGGCACCACCTGTCGCTTCCGCATCCATTTTACGGTTGGGAAGGATTCGACTGGGATTACAATGAACCCGCTCCGGAAGAAATCGATGATCACCTGGTGGAAAAAACCGATAGTTCCAACTGTTACGTGGCAGGCGATGGTTTTTGCGACACGCGTCCCGATTACCTCCATGATCGCTGGGGCTGCAATAGCGACAAGGAAAGTACCACGACACAACTTGATCCTAACGGGGTTGAATTCCGGTCCGATGCTACGATCATCATGGGTTATGCATTTGATCAATGCGCTTCCCGCTTCTCGCCGGAGCAAATTGAAGCCATGCGTACGAACCTCTATACCGAACATTCCGACTATCTACAGATCACTGAACCGCTCCAGGACATTGCCGACGATGCAAGTGTGGAACTGATCAGCCCGACCGATACGCAAAGTGTTCAGTTTAACAATATAACACTCAACTGGAACCCGGTTCCGGGAGCGACTATTTACAACGTGGAAATTGGCCTGGCGCCCGGTTTTTCACCGAAAGTTTACAATCAAACGCATATAAATACCACTTCTATTACCATTACCAGCGGTATTCCCAACAACCGGATATTCAAATGGCGGGTACGTGCTTTCAACGAATGGGATGTTTGTCATTCCAATACCAATATTCAAACCGGAGTATTCAAAACGAAAAACCTGAGTGCCACGAATGACCTGGAAGAGCTCATTGTAGCCGAACTGTCGCCCAACCCGGTTGCAGGCGGACTACCAGCAGTGCTTTCCGTTACCTCGGATGAGAACCTTGAAGCAGTATTGTCCGTCACCGACGCCGCAGGCCGGCTCTGCACCGTTCAGGATATCCGCCTTTCGCCAGGTGAAAATCGCATCGATATCGCTACCGACGGCCTGAATGCAGGTTTTTATGTCGTTACCTTGCGCAACGAAAAAGGATCGCTCGTAAAACGGCTGGCGGTTACGGAGTAAGGTGAGTGAGAGATGACCTGTTTTTGAAAAAAAGAATTGAACTTTGCACCGCTCCGAAGGTAAAGCACTTCCGGAGCGGTATTTTTTTTCAAATACTTCATATTCAATTAAATCCTGTGATTGACGATTTCAGATTTTAAAGCGTCTCCTCTCACGTCTTTCACACTCTCACCCCCTCACGTCTCTCACACATGGGCGTCATCCGGCGGCAAAGTCTGAAACATTCGGCAGTCAACATGACCGGCCTGGTGATCGGAGCGATCAGCACCCTGTTCGTTTATCCGCATGCGCTGGAGGCCTACGGATTGGTGCAGGTGCTGCTTTCTGTCGGTATGATCGGGTTGCCATTACTGACATTGGGTGGAAACACGGTCGCTATCCGGTTTTTTCCGCGTTTTCAGGATAAACGACTGGGCCACAACGGTTTTTTGCCGTTGTTATTGGCAATGTGTGCAGCGGGTTGTTTGTTTGCAGCGGTGCTTGCAGTCGTGTTTTGGCAGCCGGTTTCGGCATTTTTGACGGCGCGGGCAAAAGGCGGCACGGCCCTCCTGTCGCAGCACCTCTGGATGTCAATTCCAATGGCTTTTTTCTACGTTACCGGAGTCGTGTTGAGCATTTACTCGTCCAACTTTAAACGGATTGTCGTTCCGTCGCTGCTGATTGATTTTTCCCAAAAAATTGTGGTACCTGCATTATTGATCGCTGTCTGGCAGGAATGGCTGCCGTTGGAAGCGGCTTTGTGGGGTTTGCTTGTCCACTCTTTTTTGGTCATGACCGGTATGGCGCTTTACCTGCGTTGGCTCGGCGAGTGGCACTGGCGACCCAACTGGAATTTTCTCACCCCTGATTTGAGAAAAGAGCTGTGGCAATTTGTCGGTTTTGGGGCTGTGGGTGGTTTTGCCTTGCAGTTGGCCGCAAAAATCGACGTATTTATGGTCGGTTCGCTGAGTTCGCTTCAATCGGCGGGGGTATATTCCATCGCCGCTTATATCGCTGCTGCCATCGATATCCCGACCAAAAGTCTTTATGCCGCCAGCGCCTCTTCGGTAGCAAAGTATCTGGCCGACGACAACCGCACTGAATTGGACAGCCTTTATAAAAAGGTATCTATCAATCTGTTGGTAGCCGGCTTGCTGTTGTTTGGAGCGGTATGGATTTCGGTGGACAGCCTCTTCCAGATTGTGCCAAACGGCGCTGAAGTGTCGGCGGGCAAATTCGTGTTGTTGTTTATCGGTTTGTCTCGGCTGGTAGAAATGGGGACCGGATTAAACAACTATATGGTGTATTACTCCCGCTACTACCTTTGGTCGCTGGTATCGCTGGTGGTGCTGGGAGCAGCCAATTTTTCGTTAAATGTGATGCTAATTCCCCGCTTTGGTATGAATGGTGCGGCTGTAGCCACCTTGCTTTCGGTCACTTGCTACAATGCTGTCAGTGTAGGTCTGGTATGGCTCAAGTTCAGGTTGTTGCCATTTTCCGGAAAAACGATGTTAGCGCTGGCAATGGCGTTGGTCGTGTATGTAGTCGTACAATTCATTCCGCACACCGGGATGGCCTTGATCGACATCGCACTGCGGTCGGGCTTGTATATGCTGATTTTTGGGCTGCTGATCCTGCGGTTTCGGGTTTCACCGGATTTGAATGCCGGACTTAATGTGCTGAAAGCCAGGTATAATAGACGGTAGACGGTAGACGGTGGACGGTCTACCGTCCACCGTCTACCGTCTACCGTCCACCGTCTTTCTGCGAAAACACGAGCATCAGCGTACTTTGATCAGGGCTGACCACGCGGTCGACGCGGACAAAAACACCCTGCTCCACTTCGCGGTCTTCGCCGAGTTTCATTTCACCCCGCCGAATTTCGATGACGTCGGCCCAGGCTTTCAGTGGCGCCTGCTTTGGAGAAAACGAACTGAGAAATACCAACTGCCGGGTCGCTTCTTTCAGCCACAAAGAATCGGGATACCGGCTGTAGTCGCCCTGCACCTTGAACCGGTATTCCTGTCGCGTTTCGGTGCAGACATCCTGGCTGATCTCGAGCAATACATTGGTGTCGAGCAATAAACTTTCGAGCGATTGCTGACCCTGAACTTCAAAATTATACTGTACGATGTGCGGGAGTCCGGCCTCAAATACCGGTGCAGGTTTGTACTTGCAGTTTTTTTGAGATTGGCAGGAAATAAGCAGCGTACCGATGACAAGGAAACAGGCTGATAGGTCTTTGTTCATTGCTATAATTTTGATTTTCAAGATACTAAACGAAAGTTGGGCAAATACTCCGGCAAAAGTAAATAGTTTTGCCGCCCGAAAACTCCCTGAACGACCACTCATTACGTTTAACGACACTTATGTCCAGTCTCTTACTTCGCAACATCAAATCCCTCGTTCAGGCCGAAACCAGGCAGCGCACATTGGTAAAGGGCGCCGATTTGGCAGATTTACCGGTTGTTAACGCTGCATATTTACTGATTGAAAATGAACGGATTGCCGCTTTCGGCCCCATGGCGGATTGCCCCGACCGGGCCGACCGGGTGCTGGATGCTACAGGACGGATGGTTTTCCCCTGCTGGTGCGATTCGCACACGCACATCGTATATGCAGCCAGCCGGGAGGAAGAATTTACCGACCGGATTCGCGGTTTGTCGTATGAGGAAATTGCCCGCCGCGGCGGTGGCATTCTGAACTCGGCGCGGCGGCTGCGAGAAACATCGGAAGATGCGTTGTTCGAAAGCGCGTGGGCGCGGTTGCAGGAAGTGATCGGTCACGGTACCGGCGCCATTGAAATCAAAAGCGGCTATGGTCTCTCCCTGGAAAGCGAACTGAAAATGTTGCGCGTGATCCGCCGGTTGAAAGCAGCGAGCCCGATACCGGTAAAAGCCACTTTTTTGGGTGCGCACGCCGTCCCGGTAGAATACAAAGAGCGCCGCAAAGCATACATTGATTTGATTGTCAATGAAATGTTGCCACAAGTCGCCGGAGAAGGGCTGGCTGATTACTGCGATGTTTTTTGTGACAAAGGTTTTTTTACACCGGAAGAAACCGGGCAAATCCTGCAGGCTGGATGGCGTTACGGCCTGAAACCGAAAATCCATGCCAACGAGTTGGGTTATACCGGTGGGGTGCAGGCGGGGGTGGCTAACAGAGCGATTTCCGTCGATCACCTGGAATATACCGGCGATGCGGAAATTGAGGCTTTGAAACATAGCGACACCTTACCCACCCTGCTGCCTTCCTGCGCTTTTTTCCTTGGGATCCCCTACGCTCCGGCACGGAAGATGATCGATGCCGGACTTCCGGTCGTGCTGGCCACCGACTATAATCCCGGTTCTTCTCCTTCCGGGAAAATGCCGTTCGTGCTGTCGCTGGCATGTATCAAAATGAAAATGTTGCCCGAAGAAGCCGTAAACGCCGCTACCCTAAACGGTGCATGCGCCATGGAATTGAGCGGAGATTATGGCAGTATTGCTGTCGGCAAGGTGGCAAATGTGTTCATTTCGACCCCAATTCCATCGCTGGCATATCTTCCCTACGCTTTTGGCAGCAATCTTGTTGAGACGGTGGTGCTACAAGGCAAAGTATGGGAGCCGCCGCTTCGGCAATAAAAAACGTTAAGGCCGCGTTTACGTGCGGCTTCCGGACGGCGGCTTTTTTACAAACATTTATTTTGCCATTATATGTCGATGAATCGCGCTTTCCCTACTTTTGCGCCCACTGTCCCGGAATCGGCAAAAAATTAATCCTCTTTTCCCCTTGCAAGTGTTAAAACCGCCCGCCGCAGACAGCACCGACCCCTGAATCTGCATCTTTCACCTGTTTTTTGTTAAATCCCGTTTTTGAACGTATCCATCAACCTTTGTTAAATTTTTACTCACGCAATGCACAAGTTTCTAATCCTGCTCGCCGTGTGCTTCATCGGCACGGCTACGCTAGTTCACGCCCAGGTTCCTAAGGTAATCTCAGTACCATTTCAATTCGATCCCAACGCTGCTTTTTCGTCACCCGACGCTTTGCCCTGCAATTTTGCAGGTACTTTTACCCTCGGAACCTTTACCGGCCAAAGTAATGATACAGGACTCGACACGATTTACCTCTGTGAAGGCGACCAAATTTTTATTGACCATAATGGCGACTCCGACCTGAGCGGCGATCCTGTACCGGCTACTCCGCCGGGGATTGCCTGGGCATTTTACACCTGCGCACCGACTGTCATGGGTGACAGTTATCCAACTTTGCTGGCAAACGAACCCTGTTTGTTGCTAAGCCCTACGGGAGCTCCGATTTTTGCTTTCGGACAACCCAACGGCGATATTACCTTTACAAACAACGGCACCCTCCAAGACAATTTCAATGGCGGTCTGCCAATTTTGTTCCATTTCGCCCCGATCACAGTAGACAACTTTGACCCGTTGCAGACCTATGAAAACAACATCGTAGGGGCGCCGCCGGGGCCCTGTCTGAATGCAAACACGGCCGTAGCATTCCAGGTAGTGTACCTGAATGCCATCGAAGAGAGCGGCGTTTCGAGCAACTTCGGCAATGACTGCTTAGGAAAATTCCGCATCAGCGGCGGTTTTCCGCAGTGGAATTCCCTTGCCCGTTACACCATCGACATATCGCATGCGACTATCCCCGGTGTAAAAGCGTTGATCCACAACAACTCCGACCAGATCGGCAATAATACCGACGTGATTTTCTCCGTCTCTCAACCGGGCGTTTACAATGTGACCATCGAGGACGGCAAAAGTTGTGGCCATACGTTCCAGATCACGATGAACGGCTGCAACCCCAGCGACAATATCGTGGTGGCGCTCCCCGACACGATAGCACCGCCCGGGTCGAATATTTGCGTACCTGTGTTGGTTGAAAACTTTCAGGTTATCGGCGCCTCTTTCACGCTGCAATGGGATCCGACTATTCTGCTATACAACGGCGTGCAAAACCCGAACAGCTCGATCGGCACCTTCAATGCTTCCAACCTGAATACGCAGGAAACTGTACAGGGACAATTGGGCGTGATCGTCTACAACCAGGACGTATTGGGTCAAGTGATCGATATCCCGGACGGCGGCACGCTGCTGGAGTTGTGTTTTACTGTGTTAGGGCCGCTCGATTCATGTTCGGGCCTGAACGTGACCAACAGCCCGACACTGATCAATATCGAGAACCCAACGGGCGCCACAGTAGCTGTGACACCCATACCAGGCCAAGTCTGTGTCGGTTACCTGCCGCTGGCCCTTGCCCTGGAAGTCATCGATACTTCATGCGTCGGAACCGCTTCGCTGAAAGTGACGGCAACCGGCGGTGATCCTGGGTATGACATCATTGGAACCAACCTGGTCACCGGACTGAATTTTTCCGGAACAATTGCTACCCCGGGCGGGATGCATGTGGAGCCAAATATGCAAAGCGGCACATGGGAAGTGTGCGTAACGGATGTCAACAATGTCACGATATGCGATACCATCGTTATCGACATTCCCATCATCAGTGCAGTTTTGCAAAATACCCTGCGTCCGCTTTGTTTTGGCGACTCGAATGGCATCGTCACCGCTGTCGTTTCATTAAACGGCGTGCCGCAACCCAACCCGGGCCCCAGCTTTAATTTCGTCTGGTCGCCCACAAACCCCGCCGGCAACTCCCCTGTTTTCAATAATGCATCTGCGGGCAGTTACGATGTCACCGTCACTGAAACAAATTCCGGTTGCACTTTCAGTGTGGCCAGTTTCCTCGACCAACCGCTTCCATTGATCATTCCCCTGGCCAATGTAACAGTGACCCCAACAACCTGTACCGGCATATTTGATGGCGGCATTTCGCTGCGGGCGCAGGGTGGCACACCTTTCCCCGGAACGGAATATCAATACGACTGGACTTTTACCTGCAATCCGGCCATACCTCCGGCTTTCGTTTCGTCGTCTCAAGACAGCCTCAGCGTGCTTAACGGACTGCAAGATTGTACGTATTTTGTGACTGTAACCGACGAAAACGGCTGCGATGTCGTAGATGAAATAGACGTTAATACCTTGCGAGCGGTGGATTTACAAGTCACCAGCCTTACTCCGATCCTCACAAATTGTTTCGGCGACAGCAGTGCAACAATATGTGTGCGGGTTGTGGAAACGCCCGCTGCTGCCAATACAGTTTATTCATTCTTCTGGACGCCGGTGGGATTTCCTCAAAACCCCGGCGCCGACCCCAACAAAGAGTCATGTTATGATGACCTCCCGGCCGGATCTTATAATGTGCTGGCAATTGATGCTGCAGGTTGTGCAGATACGTTGACCGTACAGGTGTTCTCCCCCGAGTTGTTTTTCCTCGACACGGTGGAGTTGCAAAAACCGAACTGTACTTTCCAAAACAACGGCGCTATCACGGTGCAGGGCTTTGGCGGTTCCGGATTCCCTAACGGTTACACCTATGTATGGAGCAATATGAGTTCGGGAAACAAGATCATGGATCTCTTGCCAGGCGATTACTCCGTGACGGCCACCGACCTCAAAGGCTGCGTCGATTCGCTTGCATTCACCTTGACCTTGCCACCTCCGCCAGTTGTCACCCTGGTCGATTCCGTTTCCGTTAAATGCGGCAGCGACGGCAGTTTGTCGGTTTCTTCGCCTACAGGCGTTACCTATGAATGGGTTACAATAAACGGACAGCCGGTTGGCGATTCTTCTGCCATTTTCAACCTGCAGGGCGACACATTCGTCGTCACCGTTATGGACGATCAGGGTTGTACGACGATAGACACTTTCACGCTGGCGCCTGTAACACCGATGGCATTCTCCGATACAACGCTTACCGAACCTGCTTGCTTTGGATATTCGGATGGTATTATCAGTGTCGGTGTAATAAACGGCAACCAGCCTCCGCCTCCATCCTTTTTGTGGAGCGTCGATTCGACCGGATTTGCGACCTCCACGCTGATCGGCGTGCCGGCAGGCGATTATACGGTGACCGTCACCGACGCCGAAGGATGTACATTGGTGGGCAACTTTACCCTGGGTCAGCCGCCGGAAATTATCGTCAATCACGGTATAATCGACTCGACGTCCTGTTTTGGCGTATGCGACGGCGCAGTGATCCTTTCCACCAGCTATGCCGACAGCACCAATGCCGACTTCAATTTCGTTTGGTCGGACGGCGGTCAGGACTCCATTCGCACCAACTTGTGCGCCGATACGATCAGTGTAATTGCCATCGACGGCAAAAACTGTTTCGGTACCGACACCCTCTTCGTACCCGGCCCGCCTGTGGTGAGTTTTGCGTCGCTCGATACGATCCCGACCACTTGTAACGGTAGCAACGACGGCCAGGCCATCGTGGAAGGCGCCGGCGGCAACGGCGGCCCTTACACCTACGTTTGGAGCAATGGCGACATTGGCCCGGTAGCCGACAGCCTGACCGCCATGGAATGGGAGGTGACTATCACCGACCGGGATGGTTGTACGGCAGAATACACGGCAGAAGTGACACAACCGGAACCGATTATAGTGATGAAAAATGACACGGTATCGATGGATGTCAAGTGTTTCGGCGGCAGCGACGGCAAATTGGGCGTTTTCGCTACGGGTGGCAACCCGGGCGGATACACGTATTCCTGGATGGATCAGGACAGCATGATTGTCGGAACCATGCAAAATGAAAGCGACCTGCCGGCCGGAACTTACGCTGTCACCGTGACTGACCTGAATGGCTGCACCGGTGTACTGGGAAATCTTGTGATTCCCGATCCGCCGCGTGTACAGGGTAGTTACCTGCCCTTCGAACAATTGTTGTGTTTCGGCGACGAAACGACACTGTATGTTGACACGATTTTCGGAGGTTCCGGTGGCCCGTACAAGTTCAGTCTCGACTACGGCGTGGTGCTTGATCCCGGGTTCCCGGTCTCGCTGAGCGGCGGAGAGCACTACATTACTTACTTCGACCGCTTCGATTGCGAGTTTACAGATACTATCACGGTTGCTGAACCGGACCCAATCGTTGTGACATTCAATCCGCCGACGTATGAAATCGAACTGGGCGACACTTCGTACCAGTTGCAACCGTTTATTACAGGCGCCGTAGTGGATACGTTTGTCTGGTTTCCGGGCGAAACACTACGCGACCCCGACGATCTTTCGCCCTACGTTCATGCTTACACCACGGAGACCTACACGCTCACGGTATTCGATGTCAACGGCTGCGAAGGCACCGGTTCCATTACGATCGAAGTCGACCCGAATCGAAACGTCTTTGTTCCCAACGTATTCAAACCCGCCAATACGAGTGGTCTCAATGATCATTTCTTCCCGGTCGTCGGTTTAGGGGTGGAATTCGTCAACTACATGCGCATTTACGATCGCTGGGGTGGGTTAATGTTCGAACAGAACGATTTTTATCCAAATCCCGACAACCTCTCTCAGGGTTGGGATGGTCGCTATAACGGTGATTACGTGAATCCGGCTGTGTTTGTTTATGTTATTGAAGTCCGTTTCCTCGATGGCAAGGTGCTGACTTACCGCGGCGACGTGACGGTGGTACGATAGATATTTTTATCTGCTTTTGAAATGAAAAGCCTTCCGCGACTTTATTGCGGAAGGCTTTTTCTTTTCGTCTTCGTCGAATTCGAATCCCAATTGGCCGAATTATCCGGCACACAGCATCGCTTTAGTACAAACATTTGAACCATAAAAACAAAATTCTAATGCTCATCTCCACCACATCCCACCTTGAAGGCAGGTCGGTAGCCTCCTACCACGGCGTAGTGTTCGGCGAAACCATCATTGGCGCCAATATTTTCAAAGACTTTTTTGCCGGTATCCGCGACATCGTCGGCGGCCGTTCCGGTTCTTATGAAAGTGTATTGAAAGAAGCCCGTCAGACCGCCCTGGAAGAAATGTCGCAACAGGCATCCTCGCTCGGCGCCAATGCCGTCATCGGCGTCGATTTCGACTATGAAACGCTCGGTCAGGCAAACGGAATGATCATGGTGATCGCCAGTGGTACGGCAGTGACGTATCGCTGATGTTTCAAAAAACTTGAGTCATCCCGAATTTTTGCAAAAAGCGGAGAAATTTCGTTTCAACCCACGATTTTAATCGTGGGAGAACAGGACGGGCGGGCAACCAACGGTTTTAACCGTTTTCAAATGCCTGGCTAAACCTTTTTAAACCGTTAAAACGGTTTAAAATCCTGCGCTTTGTGGCATTCCCACGATTAAAATCGTGGGTTAAAAAATCCGGGATGACTCATTTTTTTGAAACATCCAACATCGTCGTATCCGTCGGCAACACCGGCACCTGATAACCGCCCATATCTATTTGAACATGTGGCAGTTTGGTTTGCAACAAAGTGGCTTCATCGGGAGTCACCGCCGTTTGATAGAGGAATAGTTTTCGGAGTGCCGGCAAAGCCACCAATTTTTCCACGCCGCTTGCCGTCACCTTTGTTCCTACCAGGTTCAGGTAAACAAGCCGGTTTAAAGGGAACAAAAACGTCAGCGACGAGTCGGATACATTTGTCCGGTCGAGGGAAAGCCGGGTTAAATTTTTAAAACCGGACATCTGATTCAAAGTACTGTCATTCAACGTTATACCGGAAAGTTTGAGCCAGACGACCTGTTGATGTACCGGCTCTATTGCCTGCCGGATGACCGGTGTGATGACGGGGACATTGACAAAATTCAGCGATAAAAACGGTTGGTCCTGACCTACGGGCAGCACAATGACGCCCGTTTCGCGGAGTGCTGCGATCGCTGCTGCAGGAGCATGGGATATTTCCACTTCAGGTATGTCCGCAAATGCGGGAACAGGATCGGGCGATGCTTCTGCGGGGGAAGCATTCAGGTAATCCGATCCATGTGTCAGCGAGATACCCCAATGTGCGGTGAGTAAAATACCCGGCAGCAATACAACAGCGGCAACCGGGTAAGCACCGGTAACATGTTTCCTTTTGAGCCAATACGCTGAAAACGAAACGATTGTCACCCCGATTCCCAACCATTGATGCCGGCTGACTAAGTCGTTTTCATAATTCCCACCTTTCGAAAGCAACCATCCTGTCAGGCAGGAAAACGCCGCAGCGACTGCTCCCAGCAACAGTACCAACGGCACACCCGGGCGAAGTGCCCGGTAACGTTGACGGCGGCTCAACACCTCGAACAGCAATGCCAGCAATAAAATCCCGATGGGCAAATGAACCAGCACCGGGTGGAGGCACCCGACCAATTGACAAAGCGTGTTCATCGACGACTGTATCGTTTCCGCAAAAGTTGCATCATGTGGACATTGATGCCCCACTGATCGGCTACCGGTTGCTTCGTGTATGGCAAGGCCGGCAGGTAATTCGGCGGGCCAAATTCGGTAAGTATCGTCATTCGTTCTCCCGCTTTCGACTTGATTTCCACCACTTTATCCCACCATGCGAGGTGTGCATTCACGGCACTTTCCCATTCCGGCGCTCGCGGGTCGTTCACTTGAGGGCCTTCTGCGTGGCCTATCCGGGCATGGATATGATCGGTCCGGTTGAGCGCCAAAGCAACCGTTTCGGGCTGATCGCCCAGCAGCGATTCGTGCACATTGCACCAATGCGAAATATCGAGCGTGAGGCGCAGCTCCGGAATTTCCTCCAAAAAACGCCGTGTGACGTGCGCTGCGAAGCACAAACGCCCCCGGTGTGTTTCGTGGTAGATCGGCGTCCCGCTTTCTTTATTCAACTGCGCTGTCAGATTGAAAAATGCTTTGGCTTGTTCGAAGGAAAAATAGTCGCGTCCGGAATGGCAGTTGATATACAAGGGTCGCATTCCCAGAGCGTTGCGCAAGTTTGTTTCGAACTGCGGCAGGTGTTTTTCAAAATTCGCATCCGAACCGCCGCACAATAATCCGAACTCCAAACCCTTCTTTTCCATTGCTTCTAAAAATGCCGCCCGTCCTTTTTCATCACCCTGTACCCATACCTCCACACCATCGTAGCCTGCTTCTTTGACTTTGGCAGCGAGATCATCCCAGGTGCCGGAAAAACCCCAGTTGGTGGCAAGGATTTTCAGGGAAAAATTAGCGGGAATTTGGAAATCCGGTTTGTTCAATACCGGATTGAACCACAGGCTGCCGCCGGCGAGGGTTGTTGATTTGATGAAATTGCGTCGATTCATGTATGCGTTGTTTGTTGAGTGACTAATATGGACGAATAAAAGGGAAGCCTCTGTTCAAACTATCTCCCGAATCACATTACCGCTCACATCTGTCAACCGGAAGGGCCGGCCCTGAAACTGGTAAGTAAATTTTTCGTGGTCGAAGCCGAGTTGATTCAAAATGGTGGCCTGTACGTCGTACACGGAAACCTTACCTTTCACGGCGTTATAACCCACCTCGTCTGTCTCTCCATGAGAAACGCCGCTTTTGACACCACCACCCGCCATCCAGATCGTAAAAGCCTCGGTGTGGTGATCGCGACCCATGAATGGTAGTTTTGTACCGTTGCGGTTTTCCATCATCGGCGTCCTTCCAAATTCGCCGCCCCATACGATGAGTGTTTCGTCGAGCAGTCCGCGCTGTTTCAGGTCGAGGATCAGGGCAGTCACGGCTTTATCGGTCTGACGGCATTTGTTGATGAGACCGATGTCGATGGACAGGTCGGCGATGGTGCCGTGGGTATCCCAACCCCAATCGAAGAGTTGCACAAAACGCACGCCTTTTTCCACCAACTTTCTGGCTAACAACACGTTGTTGGCGAAACAAGCCTTGCCGGGTTTTGTGCCGTACATCTCGTGGATGTACGCCGGTTCGTTTTCTATGTTCATCACTTCCGGCGCAGTGATCTGCATCCGGTATGCCATTTCATATTGCGATATGCGCGACAGGGTTTCGGGGTCGCCGAATTCGTTGTACGTTTCCCGGTTCACCTCGTTGATGGCTTCAATGGATGCCTTGCGCAGGTCGCGGTCGATGCCCTCCGGGTCTTTGATGAACAGCACCGGGTCGCCTTCGGAGCGACATTGAACGCCCTGATAAACAGAAGGTAAGAAGCCGCTGCCCCACGCGCTTTTGCCGGCGTCGGGGTCTTTCCCGCCCGAAGTGAGCACGACGAAACCGGGCAAGTTGGCATTTTCAGAACCAAGGCCATATGTTACCCACGCCCCCATGCTCGGCCTGCCCAACCGCGCACTGCCGGTGTGCATGAGCAATTGCGCCGGTGCGTGGTTGAACTGATCCGTTTGCACGGCTTTGAGGAACGTCAGTTCGTCGGCCACCGTCGCGAGGTGTGGCAAGTGGTCGGAAATCCAGGCGCCCGATTGTCCGCGCTGCCGGAAAGTCGCCTGCGGCCCCAGCATTTTCGGTACGCCCCGGATGAAGGCGAAGCGTTTGCCTTCGAGAAACGACTGTGGGCAATCCTGGCCGTTGAGTTTTGCCAAAGCGGGTTTGTAATCGAACAGTTCGAGTTGCGAGGGCGCACCTGCCATGTGCAGGTAGATCACCGACCTGGCCTTGCCCGGAAAATGCGGCGGGTGCGGCGCGAGCGGATTGTCGGGGTTGAATGCAAGTGCCGCTCCCCCCCCCTGCTGTCCACAGCCGTCAAGCATCTGCCCCAGCGCCAGCGCGCCGAGCCCGAACGCACACTGGCGGAGGAAGAGGCGGCGGGTGGCGTGAAGTGCTTGTGTGTCAGTGGGTTGACGTTGCATAATTAACGCTTGCTAAATTTCGGGGTGAAGTTACTGAGTTGCAAGACTTCCACAAGAATTGGCCGAAGTACCTAAGTGTTAATTCTTCACCACAAACTCATCCAAATTAAACACCGCACCCGCCACCAGCGCCAGCGCAGCCGTTTCGGGTGAGTCGTGGCGCGGGTCGCAGCCGGTCATTTCGCCGCGTGCGGCGGGATTGCGCCGGTAGGTTTGCAGCGCGGTGGCGTACAGTTTTTGCAGGCTTTCCAATTTAGGCGCTGAAATGGGCTGCCCGATAGCCTTTTCGTACAACCGGGCGATTTGCTGTTCCGCAGTCTGCCCCTCGAGTTGTTCTTCAATTTTCAGGGCCAGATGCCGCGACGCTTCCACATAAACGGAGTCATTGAGCGTCACCAATGCCTGTAAGGGCGTGTTCGTGCGGATACGCCGGGCCACACACAGCTCCCGTACCACCCCGTCGAATGTAAGCATGGATGGGTAGGGGCTGCTGCGCTTCCAGTAGGTGTAGACGGCGCGGCGGTACTGATCTTCTCCTTTGCTTTGTTGCCACGAGCCGCCATTCCAAGGAGAAGACCAAATCCCATAAGGTTGGAAAGGGTACACACCCGAGCCGTACATTTTTTCGCTGAGCAGGCCGCTTACCTGCAATGCCTGGTCGCGGAGTTGCTCGGCATTCAGACGGACACGGCTGCTGCGGGCATAGAGGCGATTGTTAGGGTCGTGTTCCAGTAATTCGGGCGTTGTTTTCGAGGATTGGCGATAGGTGGCGGAAAGTGCGATATCACGGAGCAAGGATTTCATACTCCACTGATAATCGTGCATCAGACGCCAGGCAAGCCAGTCCAATAATTCCGGATGTGTGGGCGCAATGCCCTGAGAACCAAAGTCTTCGAGTGTTTCTACAAGTCCCCTTCCGAACATTTGTTCCCAAAGCCGGTTGGCAAGCACCCTTGCAGTAAGCGGGTTTTGTTTGTCGGTCAACCATTGTGCCAGACCGAGGCGGTTTTGGGGCACCCCTGCTGGCAATTCAGGAAAAATACGCGGCACACCGGGTTCCACTTTTTTGCCTCTGACCAACCAGTTGCCGCGCTCAAACACGTGTGTTTCACGCGCCATATCTGAGGGATTTTCGAGCATGATGGGGGTAAATGCCGATTCTGCCCGCAGGAGCCGCCAAAAATCGGCCTCTGCCTGGCTGTCATTGATCGGAAAAGGTTCGGCGAAGTGAAACCAGTCGAAACTCATACCGGCCTCATCCGGCTTTTTCAGGTTCGGGTTGTCATAAATAAACCACAAGTCGCGGGTGCCAGGCGATTCGTCAGACGACCTCAAATCGTCAGACGAATTTAAGGGATTGACTGGTTGAAAATCAGTGGCGATGATCTCGCGTTTGCCCTTAGTGTTTTTTACCGTGGTCGAAAACAACACCGGGCCATCGGGCCGGTCCAACCGCACCGTCCATCGTCCGCCATTCAGGTTGGTCCAATACCGCCAGATCAAGCGATTTTTCCCATTCAGGTCGACATTTTTCAAACGGCACACGGCGCGGTTGCGCATGGTCAGCCACTTGGTGTCGTATAGTTCACAGTTGGTAAAAGAATCCGTCGCAATGGAATAGTAAGCAGGTTGCCAGGTTTTGAGAAAAAGTTGGATCGCAGCGGCTTTTTCCGGAGCAACTTTTTCGTCAAGCCGGTCTTTCAGTTCCAAAAATTTCAGGCTGTCAGTTGCGGCTGAAAAATGGCGCAATGCGGGATAATCTTCCCAGGTATCCTCGTCGCGGGTGTTGTTGAAAAAAGCCATGACGCGATAGTAGTCTTCGTGGCGAAACGGTTCGTAGGGATGGCCGTGACATTGGGTGCAGGCAAAGGTGGTGCCCATCACGGCCTCCCAGGTTGTGTTCACACGGTCCATCACGGCGGCCACGCGAAACTCCTCATTGTCGGTGCCGCCCTCGTCGTTGGTCATGGTATTGCGATGAAAAACGGTGGCGATATATTGCGCATCGGTGGCATTGGGCAGCAGGTCGCCTGCGAGTTGCTCGGTCAGGAAACGGTCGTAGGGCATATCGGCATTGAAGGCACGAATAAGCCAGTCGCGGTAGCGCCAGACGAACCGCGCTGCGTCGCGTTCATACCCTTTTGTGTCGGCGTAGCGGGCGAGGTCGAGCCAGACGGTCGCCCAGCGTTCGCCGAAACGGGGCGATGCTAACAATGAGTCGACCAATTGAATGTAAGCCGCTGAAGATGTGTCGTTTAAGAACCGCTTGACCAATGAATCCGGTGCAGGCATTCCGATCAAATCGAGGCTCACCCGGCGCAGCAGTGTGGCTTTGTCAGTTTCCGGCGAAGGTCGCAGTCCTTCTTTTTGCAGCCGGTCGAAGATGAACCAATCGAGTTCGCTTTTGACCCAGTCGTTTTTTTCAGGCGGCAGCAAGCCGAAAAAACGGCGGGACGGTTTCGGCACTTCCGGTTGTTGCACCGGCTGATAGGCCCAATGCAAACCCCATTCGGCGCCTTCTTTTATCCATTGCTTTAATATCGAAATTTCTTCTCCGGAGAGCGGCTCTTCGCGGTAAGGCATTCGTTCTTCCGGGTCGTGGCTCTCAATACGCCGGATCAACTCGCTTGCCCCGGGATTGCCGGGCACAATGGCCGGTTTGCCCGATTCGGTTGCGGCGAGTGCATCTTCCCGCGTCATCAGACTGAATCCGGCTTTTTGTTTCACACCGCCGTGACAGGCAATACACTTTTTGTTCAGGATGGGTTTGACCTGTGTGTTATAGTCTATCTGCCTGGTTTTCAACAGAGACGGCAGCGTAAGAAGCGCCGCGGCAAGTACGACGACAGCGAGGAATATCTTTCCGGGAATATGAAAACGGTGTTTCGTGTAATTCATCAGCAAAACCGGCGATTGGCGGCGATTTTCAAATTCAATTCCAAAAAAAAGTCGGATTTCGAAGGCCGTCAACAATTTTCAGCCGGTAAAAATAAACAACATTATGCACTCTTCGATGAATCGCACCTCAATCAAATCTCCAGCCGTTCAAATACAAATTCTGCAAACCAATAGCGGGGTCAGTGTCTTGTTTTCCGATCAGCAGGACACCAAGTTTTTCTTTGTTCACCCAACCTTTCACCACGTAATGCATGCTGTCGGCACTTTCCCAATAGTCCAGAATTCCGTACGCATCGGGATAGCCTTCCAAAGTGTGGCCGGTTCCGTAACCTGCTGCGCCGGTAATACTGAACACCGATTTCAGGTAATTGAGGTAGGAAATAACCATTTTTTCAAGGTAGTCACTTGTTATCTCATCGCCGAACGGTTCGGAAAACTTAACGGCGATACACGCAAAAAAAAGGCCCCCGGTTTCTACTTCTGCGGTGTAAACTTCTGCGTTGTCTTCCGAGAAAGACAGGTCAAACGCCGGCATTTCCGCGGGCAAGTAAGCAGAACAGCCCGAATTGCCAATGGCCGTTTTTGCAAATTTTGGTATCGGTGCATCCTGCGCCCAAATGGATAGCGGGAAAAAAAGCAAAAAGGTGAAAAAATGTTTTCTCATGATGATAAAGTTTTGATAATCAGATTATATTTTTATTCCGCCACACTCTTTTTTTCGAGGCGTTTGCTTAAAGGTGTAATCAGGGGCAATGCCGCCGGGCCGTACCAGGGATGCAAATCCATCACGAGGCGCCCGGCTTTAATGGCCGGATCGGTTTCCGTCAAAGCCCGGGCTTCTTCCACCGTTCTTACATTGAACACATAGATTCCGCGCACTTCGCCGTCGTCCATAAAAGGGCCAGCCAGGACAAGGGTACCTTCGTTGGCCATGCGGATAATGTTTTCTAAATGTGCTTTTTGCAGATTGGCAGCCGTCACCGAATCCTGGCTGCGGTTGGGGCCGCGCTTCAGGAACGCCATTACGAATTGTTTCATGCCATACGCATCGGAACCCAGTTTGGCAGCGAAAACGGAATCGTATGTAATTGTGGTCATATTGATCTGGTCGTACAAATCCGCAGCGGGTACTGTGTCGGTTTTTGGTTTTTCATTTTGAAAGCAGGCGGCAAAAGCCATTGCAAAAAAGAAAAGCAAGGAAATCGTTTTCATAGCATGTACAGTTAGAAAATGAACTATTTTTCGGCCAAAAGTAATCCGAAATGGACTTTGGCAAACTCCCATCCGTAAACAATGTGGATTTTTCACTTCCAACGGAGCCGCCTCAGAACGAGTCGCTGCTGGCAACGTTGCCAAAGGTCACGCAACCAATGATTTATCTCGGCGCCACTGGCTATAACATGAAACCCTGGGTTGGTCATTGGTATCCTCCGGGCGCAAAGGACAAAGATTTTCTGCGCCATTACGGGTCGCAATTCAACACCATCGAGCACAACACCACGCATTATCGCATCCCCGATACGGCGACGGTGGAGCGTTGGCGGGAAGAGACGCCCGGCGATTTCCGGTTCTGCCCGAAAATACCGCAGACGATCAGCCATGCCCGTGATTTGGGTTTGAACAGCGGACAAATTCCTGTTTTTTGTGATGTCATTACCGGTTTGGAAGAAAAACTCGGGTGCTGTTTTTTGCAACTGCCTCCTCATTTCAGTGTGCGGGATTTGAATTTGCTCGCCCGTTTTTTAGGCTATTTTCCTAAAGCAATCCCCCTTGCAGTGGAAGTGCGCCATGCGTCGTTTTTTCAGGCAACAAAGGCAACCGAAGATTACTTTCAACTGTTGCAACAACATGACGTGGCGACCGTCGTCACCGACGTAGCCGGTCGGCGCGATGTATGCCATTTAAGGCTTACCAACCGGCACGTACTGATACGATTTGTCGGAAACGGGCTTCATCCTTCTGATTATCAGAGAATTGAAGATTGGTCGGGCAGATTGAAAAACTGGATGGACGCCGGATTGCAGGCGGTCTATTTTTTCGCGCATGAACCGGATAACCTGCTGGCGCCGGAACTGGCGGTGTTTTGCGCATCCACATTTTCGGCCAAAATGCCGGGTGTAGCATTGCGTGGGCCAAAAGAGGTGAGCGGGGTGCAGGGATCTTTGTTTTGAGTGGTTGAGTGGTTGAGGGGTTGAGGGGTTGAGGGGTTGAGGGGTTGAGATGAGTCGCACCTTTCAAATTGTGGTATTCAAAAAAAGTGTATCATTATTATGCTAAGATATTGAATATCAATAATTTAACTTTTAAATCGTTCAATTTTTGATTATTCCCACTCAACCACTCAACCTCTCAACCCCTCAACCTCTCAACCTTTTCGCCCCCGACATTAAATTTTCGCAACCAATACGCCATTTTCGCCGCCTGTTATTCGTTTTTCCGCCAAAACCTGCACATTTGCCCACCTTAGTGATTCATCGTTCATCGTTCATCGTTCATCATTCATCATTCATTGGAAACCCTGCCCTACGTCCACCGCGATATATCATGGCTGTCATTTAATTACCGGGTACTGCAAGAGGCCAAAGACCCGGCCGTACCGCTGCTGGAACGTCTGAAATTTCTGGCTATCTATTCGTCCAACCTCGACGAGTTTTTTCGCATCCGTGTTGCCGGCATCCGGAACCTGAAAAAAGTGGGTAAAAAAACCAAAGCCCAACTCGACTTCGATCCGAGGGATTTATTGAAAGAAATACACCGTATCGTCAACCGGCAGCAGGGAGAGTTTTCGGAAATATTCGAACAACAGATCGTCCCTGAATTGCGCAAGCACCACATTCATATCCTGCGCCGGCTGGATTTGAATGAAGAACAACAGCGTTTTGCAGAAAATTATTTCCGCGACAACCTGCTGCCTTTCGTAATGCCGGTTTTGCTGGTAAAACGCCGCATCCGCCCCTTTTTGGCCAATGCTCATCTGTACCTTGCCGTACACCTGCGGCAGAAAAAACGGCCGCTCGCCGACAGTGAGTACGCCTTGGTGAAAATCCCCTCCGACCAGTTACCGCGTTTTATACCCTTGCCTTCCGGCGGCGACCGGTATGACCTCATTTTGCTCGACGACATCGTGCGCAACTCGGTCTCCTGGCTTTTTCCGGGTTACGACATTCAGGATACGTATTCCATCAAATTGACCCGCGATGCCGAATTGTACATTGAAGATGAGTACTCGGGCGACCTGGTACAAAAAATAAAATCGAGTTTACAAAAACGGCAGGTCGGCCCCGCAAGTCGTTTCGTTTACGACCGGGAGATGCCCAGCCACTTACTTGAATATCTGCAGGATACATTCGATCTGGGGAAAAACGACATGTTGCCCGAAGGCCGGTACCACAACAACTTCGACTTTTTCAAATTTCCCGATTTCGGGATGACCCACCTGAAAAACAAACCCCTGCCCCCGCTGCATCACCCAACCCTGCACGACGCAGAGGAGCCATTCGAAATTATTGGAAAAAAGGACCAGCTGCTTCACGCCCCTTACCAGTCCTATCAGGCTGTTGTGAATTTTTTCGACAAGGCTGCAAAAGATCCTGCCGTCACCCATATCAAAGTTGTTCAATACCGGGTGGCCAAACACAGCCGGATTCTGGAAGCCCTCATGGAGGCCGTGCGACATGGCAAACAAGTATCGGTGTTTGTTGAAATTAAGGCTCGTTTCGATGAGGCAGCCAACCTCGAATGGGGGGAGAAACTTGAAAAAGCCGGGGTGCGGGTTCATTATTCCTTCCCCGGCGTAAAGGTGCATTCCAAACTTGCGCTCGTCCGCCGCATAGAAGACGGCCAACCCCGCCTTTACACTTATTTAGGTACGGGCAATTTTCACGAGGAAACCGCCAAAATTTATTCTGATTTCAGCCTGTTCACGGCGCACCCGCTTCTGAACGGCGAAGTCAGCAATGTGTTCTCCTTTCTCGAAAACATCAAACCGCCGAAACAGGAATTTCTGCACTTGCTGGTGGGAAAATTCAACCTGCGCCCGGCATTATACCGCCTCATCGACACCGAAATCGCCGCCGCCAAACGCCGCAAACCGGCACGCATGACGCTGAAACTCAATAGTCTGGAAGACAAAGACATCATCGCCAAACTTTATGAGGCATCGCAGGCCGGCGTAAAAATCCGGCTGATCCTGCGCGGTATTTGTTGTCTTGTACCGGGCCTGAAAGGGTTGAGCGAAAACATTGAGGTGATCAGTATTGTTGATCGTTTTCTGGAACATGCACGCGTGTTTGTTTTCCACAATGGCGGCGACGAACGCATTTTCCTCAGCAGCGCCGATTGGATGGAACGCAACCTGAGTTTCCGCATCGAAACCACTTTTCCCATCTACGACCCCGACCTGAAACGCGAGATAAAAGACATCCTCGACCTGCAATTAAACGACAATGTAAAAGCCCGCATCATCGACCGCTACGACCAGAACGAATACCGCCGCGCCAGCACCGATATTCCCGTACGGGCACAGTTGGAGACTTATTTTTATTTTAAACGAAAATTAGAATAATGAATCCTTTCACCGAACAAGAGCAGCAAGAAATCCGCGAACTCTTCGGCGCACTGCCGGAGCACCTCGACGCTGAGACTTTTAAAAAAATACTGCGCGAACTGCGCGCCAAATACCACCCGGACAACTTTGAAAAATTCGGAGACGACACCGTGCGGCAACTCGCGACCGAGCGCTTTCAGCGCATCGAGCGGCTGGCTGAAAAGATAGAAACCTGGTGGAACACAAAAACGCAGGCCGTGCAACCCGGCCCGTCCGCTTCCGGGGCCGATCAGCGTTTATTTGATCCGCGCGCCCGCTTCGCTTACCGCGAAATGAAAATTGAAATCCGGACGGGCGACAAAGATTTGAAGTACCACCTCTTCGGCACCTTCTATCGCTGGCTCACGCTGGGCGATCGTTTCAAAATCCCTGATTCCCAGGCATTTTTGATCGCGGATGAAGAACACTTAGGTCGTCGCATCGGTTTTGTGGAATCTATCCGCGTGTATCTGACTTTCGAAGAGACGGACTCGGTGGAGCACATTACACGCTGGCTTTTCGACAAAATCGCCGGTCGTGCCGACGCCCTGCTCATCGAAAGCGAACTGGTTCCGATTGAATACGAAGCCATATTGATTGCCATAAAAAAGCGTTCGTTCAAAATGCTCGCCGCCGAAGCGGTATGAGGCAAGCGCCCGGGAATAAAGATTCGTGTCTTGAAAATTTTTTTTGAAAAACATTTGCGCACGTCAGCAACACGATGCTATCTTTGCCGCCGCTAAACGACAGGACAAAGGTTCTGATAAACACAAATTGCGGAAGTAGCTCAGTTGGTAGAGCGCAACCTTGCCAAGGTTGAGGTCGCGAGTTCGAGTCTCGTTTTCCGCTCAAAGCCTTTCCGAATACCGGGAAGGCTTTTTTATTTCCAACAAGCGCTTACCTTTGCAGTGCACCCGCCCGGGTGGTGGAATGGTAGACACGAGGGACTTAAATTAAATTTGAGTGCTCCCGAAGAAATTCGGGATGCAGAACCGCTTAACTTCGGGGAAACCTTTAAAATGGCAATCCCGAGCCAAATTCTTCCCAGCATATACGGGAGAAGAGGTGTAGAGACTTGACAGGCGGCGCCTAAATTGCTAATCAAATAGGAATATGGCGAAGAGAAAGTCCAGACCACAAATTCTGACACCGAACTGTCAGAAGCGGCGAAAGCCGTAGCGGGTATGAAAATCCCTTGACCCTCAACGGTCGTGCAGGTTCGAGTCCCGTCCCGGGCACAAAAAAGCCGGATTGCCCAAAGCAGTCCGGCTTATTGTTTTGACAATTAAAATCTAACTTTTGCGCCTACGCCAAGTTGCAGTTTGCGCGTGACAATTGGGGCATAATAAGGTTAGATTTTCCAACATGTTATTTGACCGGTCACCATCAATATGCTCCAATTCCAGTGGAATTGGAGTTCCTAACCATTCTTTAAGATTGCATTTATGGCATTTGGCTTCAAAATAACCCTCGCGAATCAGGCGCTTCCGAAGTTTGTGAGATTGGTAGGTTGAGTTTGTAACAAGAAGTTCCCGCAACGATGTTTCAGGGTTAGGACGAAATTGCAGGCCCTTGTTCCACCCTTTTCCAGTAAAGTGGGTTGTGTCCAAACCTAAACTGGTAATTTTTTGCCTGATCGTCAAATAGTTACCTCCTGCTTCTTTTAGAGACAATCGATTCAAGACTTGTCGAATTGAAGTTGAACTTTGGACAGATTTCATTAATAATTCAATAGTATACTTGCTTCTCATGATAAACAATAAAGTTTAATTGCGGGACACAAAAATATACTATTTGTTTGTTTTTTGCAATGAAAAATATAAGTATATGAGTACATCCTTCTTCCGCCAAATCGCCGACAGCCGTTGGTTCAACCTCCTCATTCTCTCGGTTATTTTAGCCGCCGGCGTATTGGTCGGCGTAGAGACGTATCATCAGGGTGACTCGCCCTGGCGCAGCACGCTCGAAGGGCTCGACCTGCTTATTCTGTTGATTTTCACCGCCGAATTCGCCATAAAAATACTCGCCGAAGGCGCCCGCCCCTGGAACTACTTCCGCGACCCCTGGAATGTTTTCGATTTTACCGTCGTGGCCGTGTGCTGGCTTGCGCACGTCGTGCCGAGTATGAACGCGGGATTTGTGGCGGTTATCCGTTTAGCCCGGGTATTGCGGGTATTGCGATTGGTGCATGCCATGCCGCAGTTGAAAATGCTCGTCAATGCCATGCTCAAAAGCATACCATCTATGGGCTATGTCGGCATTTTGTTGTTGTTGTTGTACTACATCTACGGGGCGATGGGCGTTTTTCTGTTTGGCGTCAATGACCCGCTGCACTTTGGTTCTTTGGGTACGGCCATGCTTTCCTTGTTCAGGATCAGTACCTTGGAAGGCTGGAGTGAGATCATGTACGTCAATATGTTCGGTTGCGACAACCCTAAATGGGGTTACGGTCCCGAGTCGGGTTGTGTTTCTCCGGAACCGCACGGCACGGCGGCAGTCTTGTACTTCGTATCGTTTGTGCTGGTCGGTACCATGATCGTGCTCAACCTGTTTATCGGCGTCATCATGAACGCGATGGACGAAGTGCGCGCCGAGCACGAACTGGAAGAACGACATGCCCGCAAATCGGCAGGTCTCGGGCATTTGGAAGACGAGTTGGCCGAAATGCACGCCCAGTTGGATAGCATGAAAAAACAATTGGACTACATCGCTTTCCGTTTGAAAAAATAAAAACGGCGCTATTTCAGTCGCAGGATATTTCCCATTTGGTAGCACGAGCGGCAGCGCGGCTCGTAATGCTCCTTTTCTCCCAACAATACGACTTCGTCGCCTAGGGCCAGCCGGTAAGAGTGCGTGGCCAAGTTGCCGCAATGCACACAAATTGCGTGTACTTTGGTGACATATTCTGCAATGGCGAGCAAATTGGGTACCGGTCCGAACGGCAACCCCCGGTAATCCATATCCAATCCGGCGGCAATGACGCGGATGCCGCGCAGGGCGAGTTCGGCGCAGACTTCGGGCAATTCGTCATCGAAAAACTGGGCTTCATCGATGCCAACCACAGCGGTATCTTCGCTGATTTTCAGCAACCTGGAAGAGTGCTCTACCGGCTGAGCCAGCACACTCGTTGTATCATGCGACACGATAGCCGTTTCGTCGTAACGAATGTCGATCCGGGGTTTGAAAACCTCGATTTTCATCTCGGCGATTTTCGCACGTTTAAGCCGCCGGATGAGCTCTTCTGTCTTTCCGGAAAACATACAGCCGCAGATGACTTCTATCCAGCCCCTGCGCTGACCCTTGAAATGTGGTTCGAGAAACACTTTTTGAATGTGTTAAATGTGGTCAATGTGATTAATGTGGTCAATGTGATTAATGTGGTCAATGTGATTAATGTGGTCAATGTGCAAGTGTAGTCCACGTAAACATATAAACTGATATTACGTACGAGACAAAGGGAACACCGAAACGACCGACACCGCCGATACCACCGACTATTTCTGCCGGCTATTGCCTTTTTGTCCAAACTTAAACATGAATGCTGCCTTCGGTGGTATCGGCGGTGTCGGTCGTTTCGGTGTTCCCATCCTGAAAATGCGTAACGTGAGATATAAAATGTATTTCTTTCCTAAAAAGACCGGCAATTTGAGGTATTTTTTGAACTTCGCCCGGCAAAAATAATATGTGTGCTTTGTCCCGATTTCACACATTGACCACATTAATCATATTAACCACATTGACCACATTGACCACATTGACCACATTAATCACATTGACCACATTAATCATATTGACCACATTAATCATATTGACCACATTAATCATATTTGCACATTAACATGGATTTACTGAAAACGAAGATTTACCTCGACAAACTCCACCGCGAATTCACCCGCCTGAGCAAAGATCCGGAAAATATAGTCCGTATCGATGTGGACATCATGGCCTCCTACGTCCGTGAACTCTACGATGCGCTGCTTTCCGAACAAGTTGAAACGGTCAAGCCCGAACCGGCTGCTCCGGCGCCGCGCAAAAGCACACATGCGCGTCCACATGTGGTGGAAACGCCAATGGAATTTGTGCCGCCGCCCGCTCCGCCACAAGAACCGATTCCCGCTCCGGCGCCCGTTTTTGAAATCCCCGCTCCCCCACCGGCAGCGGAAGAAGTAATACCGACGCCTCCGCCTGTTGCGCCTGCAAAGCCACATCAGCATCATGCCGCACATCATCATTTGACGGATGCAGAAATGCTTTTTGAAGAAAAACAAGTCAAAGAACTTTCGGAGAAATTAGCCGAGCAGCCGATCTCCGACCTGAAAAAAGCAATTGCACTCAATGACCGCTTGTTGCTCACCCGCGAACTCTTCGCCGGCGACGGCCAGGTGTTCGAAGCAACCCTCCATGCACTCAACAACTTCTCACATTTTAACGAAGCCAAAGGTTATCTGCTCGAACACTGTGTGACCCGCTACCTGTGGCTCGATAAAAAACGCACCGAAGAGGCAAAGAAATTTGTCAAACTTGTGCGGCGGCGGTATAAACAACAATGAAACTTCTGCTTGTCGGCCAGGGCATCGCAGGGACCATACTTGCCTGGACTTTGCAAAAGCAAGGTGTGCGGGTACATATTGCCGACGGCAACTTGCCCGGTAGTTCTTCTCTCGTCGCTGCGGGGATCATCAATCCCGTCACCGGAAAACGATTCGTCAAGTCGTGGCGCTTCGACGATTTCTATCCGGCGGCAAAATCTGTATATCAGACCCTCGAACAAGAACTGAATATTCACATTTGGTCGGAACAACCGATGGTACGCTTGCTGGCTACTGCCCGGGAAGCCAACGACTGGTCGGCCCGCTGCGCCCTGCCGGACTATGATGCTCATCTTTCCGGGTCAGGCGATGCGGGCGATTGGGCGGGCTTCGTCAAGCCGGGGTATCAATATGGCATCGTCCGCCGCGCAGCACGGGTCGATTTTCCTGCGCTCATCCTGGCTTTCCGGCAAAAAGCAATTGCCGAAGGATTTTTTTGGGAAACAAGCATTGACTATGAAACAGCCGGTCAACTAACGAACGAGTACGACGGTATCATTTTTTGCGAGGGTTACCGGGGACAGGAAAATCCGTTTTTCCCCGGTCTTCCCTGGCAGTTGGCAAAGGGGGAGGCGTTGTTGCTTCGATTCCGGCAAGATCAAGCGCCTCTAATCGGCCAGATGTTGAAAAAAACGATGACGCTGGTACCGGTTGGTGAAAACCTGTTTTGGGCGGGCGGCTCCTACCAATGGCATTACCCGGACCTGCTTCCTAGCGAAGAGGAGAGAAATTTTATTTTGAATCATTTATCAGAAATGCTCGCCGTACCTTTTGAAATTGTTGGTCATGTAGCGGGTGTCCGCCCGACCGTAAAAGACCGGCGGCCTTTTCTGGGACAAAGCGACATTAATTCTAAAGTTTTTATTTTCAATGGTTTAGGCACAAAAGGGGCATTGCTTGCGCCGTATTGGGCGGAGCATTTTTCTGAATATTTTTTGGAAGGGAAACCCTTACAAAGTGAGGTAGATATACGGAGATTCCGGTAACTCTTTCCGACCTGATTCCGAACCAGCCGCTCGCCCCGCAATGAACCCCGACGGACTTGGAAGTCCGTCGTACATCAGGAACCGCTGAAAAACTTATGAAAAAACACCACCTGAAAATCCACTGCGCTGCCCCAGTAGTCGCCATTGTGCTCACCCGGTCGTTCGGTGTATTCGTGCGGAATTTTTTCTTCCAGCAGCCGGGCATGCATTGCGCGGTTGGCTTCCAGGAAAAAATCGCCTGCACCGCAATCGAAGATCATTGGCAGTTCAATTTTTTTCAGGCGCGGCACGAGGTTCACGACCGAATATTCTTCCCAGTTTTGCCAATGCGTGGAAGGGTCGCCCAGCACACCTTCCAAATCCCAGCTGTTTTTTTTGAACAACCGCAAATCCAGCCCGCCGGCCATACTTCCGGCAGCGCCGAACAATTCCGGGTGCCTGATTGCCAATGACATAGCGCCATGGCCACCCATGCTCAATCCCGAGATAGCGCGCCCCTCCCGTTCCTTGCGCGTGTGGTAATAGTAGTCGATGTAAGACACCACTTCTTTGGCGATATGTGTCTCATAACGCACGGTCGAATCCACCGGACTGTCGATGTACCAACTGTCGTAGCCGCCGTCAGGACACACAATAAGCATCTGATAGTTGTCGGCGTGCCGGCGCAGTTGCGGCGCGTCGCCGAGCCAGCCTGCGAAGTTGCCGCTCCAGCCGTGCAGCAGGTACAGCACCGGGTACGGTTTGCCCATCACTGTGTAATTGTCCGGCGTGATTATGATACACCGGATGTTTTTCCGCATGGACGGGCTGAAAATCTCCACCGTATCCACACGACCGGCGCGAACAGCAGTTGACAAGGCTAAAAAGTTGAAAATCAGGATAAAAACAAGTGGGCGATTTTTCAAAACATCAGCGCTTTGGGCTTTGGATATTTTTCTATCACGTTCAATACTTTGTAAATGCAAATTGCGCGGAGGGGTTGCAAAATTTTTTTCAGAAAAATTTTGCAACCCCTCCGCGCAATTTGCATTCCCCTAAAACTTCTGATCAATCACATACGGCAACATCGCCCGCCAGGTAGGCCAGTCGTGGCGCATATCCGCCCCCCAGATATCGAGATCGTGCGGGATACCTTTGGAGTTAAGAATATGCGACAGGTTGCGCGAGCCTTCCGGGTCTTCGTAGTCGCCGGAGCCCGTCATGATATGGATATGGCCGCTTTTACGCAGCAACCAGAGCGAATGTTCGTCGTTCAGGTTGGGCAGGTAGTGACAGGGCGAATTAAAATAAACATCTTCGTCGTAGTAGCCTTTCGTGTAAGAAGTAAGGTCATACACACCCGACATGGCAATCGTGCCGTTGATCAAATCCGGGCGGCGGAAAAACATATTAGCGGCGTGTAAAGCGCCCAAAGAAGCGCCGCAAGTGATAACCTGCGTGTCATCGCTCGTGTGTGTTTTAATAAAAGGGATCACCTCGTTTTCCACATACGCATTGAATTGCTGGTGGCGGATCGCTTTGTGGCGCGGATGCATCCGGTTGTTCAGCCAGGCCTCCGAATTGATGCTGTTGATGGAAAAAACCTTGACTTTACCCGCATCGATGTAGGGCTCGAGCGCAGCGATCAGGTGAAAACGCTCGTACTCGAGGTAATCGGCAGCAGCGGTGGGCAGCAGCAACAGTGCAAATCCAAAGTGGCCGTACATGGCGATTTCCATGTTTTTGTTCAGGCGGGGGCTGAACCATTGGTGGATTTCTCTATTCATTTTGTTGATGTTGATTCTTTGATTTGGTGATTCTTTGATCCGAAGGCAGCAGCCCCGGCCTATTCACTCCCGGCAAATGTAGAAAAAGATAATTCAGACAAAAATAAACTTTTTGTTTTGTATTTTAAAACAAAAAATCAAACCTTTGCCGCGTTCAACAATTTTCCTCCGTTTTGAGACAATATCGATCTCAAAACGGCATACTCGTCACTACCTAAAATTTTACGCTATGGAATTATTCAAAAACGCAGTGAGCTGGTTCGAAATCCCTGTCAATGATTTCACCCGTGCCAAAACCTTTTATCAAAAAATCTTCGATTATGAAATGCCCGAAATGGACATGGGCGGCATCCGGATGGGTATTCTTCTGCACGACCGCGACGGCGGCGGCGTAGGCGGCGCCATTTGTTTCGGCGAAGGTTACCAGCCCGCCGGTGAAAACGGACCGAAAGTCTACCTCACGGCCAGCCCCGACCTCAACACCGTACTCGACCGCGTAGAATCCGCAGGCGGCAAGGTGATCTTGCCCAAAACTGAAATTGCACCCGATATGGGCCATTTTGCCTTTTTCAGTGATTCGGAAGGAAACGTAGTAGGGCTGTATTCGTGAGGTAGTTATGAGTTATGAGTTATGAGTTATGAGTTATGAGTTATGAGTTATGAGTTATGAGTTATGAGTTATGAGTTATGAGTTATGAGTTATGAGTTATGAGTTATGAGTTATGAACGATAATAAAAGATAAGGCGCAAACAAATGACTGATCGAGCGATAGGCAGATTCGATTAATCATCTTCATAACTCATCGTTCATAACTCATAACTCATAACTCTTTTACTTCTTCAAAAAATCATCATACAGCGTCTGCAAATAGGCCTTTGCGTCCGTCCGGCTGGTCGAGTCCAATTGCCCTTCCCAAATGTGCCAGTCGCCGCTACCAAAAGCGTAAAAACCTTTGCCTTTGCTGTTTGCCCAGCCGAGGCCCGTTTCGTTTGTGAAATAGGCAGACTCAAAACCTTGGTTAAGAAGGCTTGGAAAATCATAGACTACAGCGTTGAACAGCCAAAGATTACGGCTCCAGTATAAGTCACGATTGTATATATCCCATATTCCCAGCACCGTAGCCGGAATATCGTGGTGATTTCCAAATACCGGCATCTTGGCGCCATGCCATTTTTTGTTCAACGGTTTTCCGAAAAAAATCAACGGCACGTGCCTTGACTTTGGATTATCCAAGCCGACACCGGCCGGATTGCGGGAGCCGTGATCTGCAACCAGTACAAATAAGGTATTTTCGTACCAGGGTTGTTGTTCGGCAATTTTGAAAAATTCGCCGATCGCGTAATCGGCGAATGCCGCGCTGTTCAGGAATTTTTCCCGTTCGTCCTTGCCTTGCCAACGGCTTTGATACGGCACGTCGTAAGGCGGATGCAGACTAAGGGTCATAGCCGTTGCAAAGAATGGCTCCTTCAACCGGTTAATTTCATTTACTGCGCGTTGCAGGAGAATGTGGTCGTCCACACCCCAGCGCTGCTTTTTTTCGGCGCGGGAAAAGTTTTTCTCAGAGAATATTTTTTCAAAACGCTGATTCGTGAGCCACACGCCGATATTGGCGAAGGTCAGTTCGCCACCATAGAAAAAAGCCGTCGAGTAGCCTTGTCCGTGCAAAATTTTCGGAAGAGAGTTCAGTTTTGCCGCTTTATCCGTCTGTAATACGATGGATTGGTCGGGTTGCGCCGGATAACCCGCGAGAATGGACACCAAGCCCTGATCGGTGCGATATCCGCTCCCGTAAATGTTTTCAAATAAAATGCCCTCCCGAATGAGGCGGCTCAGGTTGGGGCAAACGCCCGGTTCGCCGCCGAGTTCTTCCACTACCTGCGCGGTATGGCTTTCCATGATAAGGAAAACAATGTTGGGGCGCTGGACACTGTCCTGATTATCAAGGACATTAAAAGCACCGCCATCCCATGTAAGGCATTCGCCAAGCAGACAACCGGTCCTGTCTGCCGCCTCTTTTTCATCCATAAAACGGTAGTGATTCACCGTCGAGCGGGTTTCGATCAGGCTGTGGATCAGGTTCCAGGCGGCATTGGTTGCGGCGTGGTTGTTGAACAGGTGCGGTGAGTAATAAACGGCGCTTTCGTTGATGGGAATCACGCCCAAACCGCCGCGGATGGCGAGAAACAACAGACCTGCATGTACCGGAAACGTCAATGCGCCCCACCGCGAAGCGTTTTTGGGAAAAATATGGACGCCGACCACAAGCCGGTATCCGCGCCACATCAACCAGACAAAAATGATATAAAGCCCCACGCAAACGATTTGAAACAGCAAAGACATGGAATCGAGCAAAGCGCGGGGGGTACTCAGGTATTCCAAAGCCCGGTTGTTGAGCAAGGTGTGCCACTCTTCGTAGATAAAAATATTGGACCCGAAGACAAGCACTAATACACCGATTAAGACAACATTGATGGTAGAAATGGCTTTTTCAAACAAAGGGTGCGACCGCTCCCCTATCGCCAAACCGGCAAGCCAAAACAGCATCGGGACAATCATCAGATAACCCGTGGTACTCAAATCGAGCGGCAGGGCATACCACAACGACTTCCAGGCGGACATCGGCGCTTCAGCCAGCCACTCTCTGGAAAACCAGGATACAAACCACACCCGAAAGACGGCAAAAAACAACAGCCAGAAAGCCAGCAGGCGGAGGGGAAAGACAATTACAGATTTCATACGTTGGCGCGGGCCTTGCGGTCGGCGAAAAGTGGTCGGTATACAGGTCAAAGTTTCGACAGGATTGACAAAATTTACAGGATTTAAAAACCTGGTTTGATGTAAAATATCCTGTAAATCTTGTCAATCCTGTCAAAAATGAAACTTGTAAACTACTTCTACAAATAACTGATTTTTAAAAACTTATGAGCCCCTGATGTTACCCGGAACCGTTCGTCGAGCCGGTGAGTAACGACCCAAATGATCGCCCCGTCGCCATTTTCGAGCACGAGGGCCTGCTCCTTTTCAAAGCGAGAGAGTTTCAGGTTGGTGAAAAAATCCTGAAGTTTCTGGCTGTGACCATTGAGACCGAAAGGCTGAAAATTGTCACCGGGTTTCCAGGGCCGCAAAAGTAGGGGAAATTGAAGTTTTTCAGCATCCACCAATATCGCTTCCCGTCCGTCGGGAAAATCTGATGCGAAATCGGAGTACATCAGGAACAGCCGTCCGCCGCCGGGAAGGGTCACCATCAGGTCGTCGGGGAGAACAAAAATGGTTGGGGATTGGGGATTGGGGATTGGGGATTGAGCGACAAGCAGGATTTTTTCGCGGTCGTTGAGCAACCGCCACCCGGAACCGGAATAGATTTCAAGACCCGTGTGGCTCAGGCCTTCAGCGACCTGGCGGCATTGTTCTTCGGTAAAACCGTAGTTTTTTAGCCGCGCACGCAATGCCCGCCGGGGAGCGGGTAGTTGCGCAAGTTTTTGTTTGTCAATATAAAACCCGTTTTCCGTTGTCGGATTTTCGCCAAAATAATTTTGAAGCAAAAAATTCAGGTTCTCGTCGGTTTCCCGCATGCGGGAGAGGTTGCGTGCGGCCGTATGCAGGAAATCAGGGTTCAATTCCTCCATTAAAGGAATGATGCGGTGCCGGAGAAAATTGCGTGTATATTCATCGCCGGCATTGCTGCTGTCTTCGCGCCAGGCAACGTGCTGATCGTGTGCATATTCTTCGATTTCGGAACGGGTAGCGAAAAGCAAGGGGCGGATCAACCCGATCCGATCCCCCGCCGGAAAAGATGTTGCCGCAATGCCTGTCAACCCGCTCAAACCTGTTCCCCTCGTAAAATTCAAAAGCGCCGTTTCTACCGAGTCATTCAGGTTGTGGGCGGTGGCAATTCGGGAATATCCATTTTCATCGGCGATTTTCCGAAACCAGGCGTAACGCAATTCCCGCGCCGCCATTTGGATGGAGAGGCCGTTTTGTTCAGCGTATGTTGTTGTTTCAAAACCTGTTACGAAAAAAGGGACGTCCCATGATCCGGCGAGTTGCCGCACAAAAAGTTCGTCGGCATCGGATGCTGCGCCGCGCAGCCCGAAGTTGCAATGGGCGATCCCGAATAAGTAATCCGCCTGACGAAAGAGTTGCGCCATGACAACCGAATCCACGCCCCCGCTTACAGCCAACAGGGTTGGTTGCGTAAGTTCAAGCAGGCGGTTGGAGTGGACAAATGCGTTAAATCGTTCGGGCAAATTCATTGCGTCAAAGGTATTTCAATCCGCCTGTTAAAAAAATGTGGAAACGCTTCGAGCGGATAATAACTTATGCTGATTTTTTTCCCTTAATTTTGCCCAACCGCCACTTTTGGCAAGCGTTTGGCTTATCAAAGTTGTTCATTAATCCACACCTGCCTGTCCCTCGGTCACCTGTCAAAAGTGATTCAAAACCATGAGGAAATCTTTACCGCTCACCATTTTTACAATTTTTACGATTGCCGTCGGCGCCTTCGGACAACAGGACCCGATGTTTACCAAATATTTTTTCAACAGCCTGATTTTCAACCCGGCAGTTGCCGGTAGCAACGGGCACCTGACAGCCAACCTGATTCACCGTTCGCAGTGGTTCGGTGTGGACGGCGCTCCTTCCACCCAGTCGCTGAGTGTGCATTCCCCCCTGAACAACGAACGTATCGGTCTGGGTTTCAGCCTGGTAAACGACATCATCGGCGCGAGCGGTACTTTGGATATCAACACGGCTTATGCTTATCGCTTTCCGCTTGGGGAAAGCCTGAATCTTTCAGTCGGATTACAAGCCGGTGTGAGTAACTGGCGCGGCAACTGGTCGAAATTGACGCTCGAAGACGGCACGGACGAGGTGTTCGGCGAAAACCTGAATCGCTGGCTGCCCAACTTTGGCGCTGGTTTGTATCTTTCCGGCGAACGGTTTTTTGCAGGTACAGGCTGCCCGCGCATCCTGGAATACGACCTGCGCGAAGAAACGCGTACTACAACTTACTACGCTCAAAGTTACCGCCACTTTTACACCATTGTCGGAGCGGCATTTCCGCTCGGCAGCGAACAGGTGGTGTTTCGCCCTTCGGCATTGTTAAAAAGTACAGGATGGTTCAGCAAGCTACGCAAATATGCTACCCCGCAGGATATCGGTTCGCCTACGGAACTGGATTTGGATGCTTCTTTCTTTTTCAACCAGGCATTCTGGATTGGCGTGGCCTATCGAACAGCACTGGAATTGGACGACTCGTCGAACGATTCTGCCGATATATGGGCATCTTTTTATTTTCGCAACGGCCTTCGCATCGGCGCAGCATACGATTTGACCCTGAGCGAATTAAATAAAGTTTCCAACGGTTCGTTTGAAGTGATGGCCGGCTACGAATTCAATGTAAAAATTAAAAAGGTGGCCTCGCCAAGATATTTTTAAGCGGTTAATTGGTTATCGGTTACTGGTTGTTGGTTATCGGTTATTAGTGATTGGGCTTTACTAACTGATAAGCCTATACCTGATAACCAGCAACCGATAACCAACAACCAGCAACCGATAACCGATAACCAACAACCGATACCATGAATAACAAAAACGCTTTATCCATGCTCTTGCTGCTGCTCGGCAGCGCCCTTTCCGCCCAGTCATTCCAGATGAAACAAGCGAACGACGCCATGCGCGAACTCGATTACATGACGGCCATCGTGTTGTATCAACAGGTGTTGGAAAAAGACAACAACCCGGAGGCTGTGATAAACATCGCAGAGTGTTATCGCAAAATCAATGATAAAGAGAGCGCAGAAATATGGTTCGCCCGGGTAGTGCAACTACCCAATGCGAAGCCGATCCACAAGCTGTATTACGGCATGATGTTGCAGGCCAACGGCAAATGTGAAATCGCCAAAGCCTGGCTCAACCAGTATATGAAAGATGCACCCGACGACGCCCGGGGCCAATACCAGGCCAGGGCATGCGAAATTGAGGAAGAGCTGATGAATAAGAATAAAGGTGTGTATGTCATCAGCCCGATGCCGTTTAACTCCAACCTCGACGATTTCAGCCCGGTGGTCGCAGGCGATAAAATTATTTTTGCAAGCGACCGTACCCAAACCGGCCCGGCGAAGCGCACGAGTATGTGGACGGGCAACCCGTTCGCTGAATTGTACGCGGTGCCTTTTAAAACGAAAGGCACGCTTCCGGGTGATTTTTCTTACGGCGCGCCGGAAAAATTCTCAAAAAATATCAATACCAAATTCCATGAAGCTGCGGCAAGCCTGTCGCCCGACGGCAAAACGATTTATTTTACCCGCAACAACTTTACTGAAGGCAACACCGGTAAAAGCGACGAAGGTCTGGTGAAACTGAAAATATACGCCGCGCAATCGGACGGCCAGGGCGACTGGCTTGCTGAAACGGGTTTGCCCTTCAACTCCGACCAATACAGCGTGGCGCATCCCTGCCTGAGTGCCGACGGCCAACACCTTTACTTTGCCAGCAATATGCCCGGCGGATACGGCGGCATGGATTTGTATGTCAGCGATCTGGAAAGCGGACGCTGGTCGCCGCCTGTCAACCTGGGCCCGGTAGTGAACACAGAAGGCAACGAGATTTTCCCCTATTTTGACTCGGGCAACAGGCTCTATTTCTCCTCTAACGGGCATATCGGCCTCGGTGGGTTGGATATCTATTACAGCACTCCGGCAGCCGATAGCCGCGATTCGTGGAATCTTCCTGTGAACCTCGGGTACCCGGTCAATTCCAATGCCGACGACTTTGGCATTACCTTCGGCGGCGATTTGTCCTGGGGATTTTTCTCTTCCGACCGGGATGGCGGAGCCGGGCGCGACGATGTGTATGGTTTTCAAAAAAGCGCTTCGCCCGTAGAAATATATGTCTTTGACGCCAATTCAAAATTACCCCTGAGCAACGTTTCCGTCGCCAACAAAACTTCGGGCCTGAATATGACGACAGGCCCTGACGGAAAAATTGCCTTCGATATGCGCTTCTCCGAATGTGCCGATTTTGTCGTGGAAAAAAAGAATTACGAATCTGCATCAAAAACAGGCTGTGCGGACAAGACCAATACCGGTACGATCACCCGCATTGAAATCCCGCTGACAAAACAAGTGAATTTTACCCTCCAGGGTATTGTGTTCGACATGACGGATGGTTTTCCGGCGGAAGGCGCACGTGTAACGCTATCCAACGATTGTGGCCAAACCTCCCCCGAGGTCGTTGTCACCGGTTCGGACGGGCGCTACAAATTCAAATTGGGCAAAGAGTGTTGTTATTCGGTGAAGGCGGCAAAAGATGGGTTTATGGCAGGCATCAACTCCAATCTTTGTACAAAAGGATTGGCTAAAAATGCCAATTTCAAAGCAAATTTAAACCTGCAACCCTATCTTGACAGTGATGGTTTTATTGTCGGTCAAATGGCCGACGGCCCTGTTTTCAATCCGGAAAGCGGGCTATACGAAAACCCGGACGGTTCGGCAGCCAGTTTTGACCTCGGCAATGGTCTTGAAGTAAAAAACGGGGTTCTTCTCGACAATGGCGCACCCAACAAACCTGATAAAGGCGCCTGGGAGCGTGGTTCCGATGGTTTTCTGATAAACCTGTATTATGAGTACGACCTGGCGAGTGTCAGCAACGAATCGCTCTCCGAGTTGGAAAAATTGCGCAAAACATTACAGGAAAACCCGGATTTCCAGGTTGAAATCTCCGCGCACACAGATTCGCGCGGCTCGGATGACTACAACCTTGATCTCTCTCAACGCCGCGCCGACTGGGTGGTGAACTGGCTCGTCCGGAACGGTATCGCGTTGGAGCGCCTCACCGGGCGCGGTTACGGTGAAACAAAACTGGTTAACCGATGCGACGACGACGTTGAATGCACCGAATCGGAGCACCAACTCAACCGGCGCACCGAATTCCGGATTACTGGCACCGGTGTCACAATTTCGCAACCCAAAGCGAACCCAAAAGCAGGGCCTTGCGAGGGTTGCCCGTTTTAACTAAACCTTTTCAATATGAAATACAGCGCTCTCCTCTTCATTTCGCTCCTCGGAACCCTTGCATGTACCTCCCCCAATCAGTCGTCAAAAATTTTGCTCGACGGGCGTACGTTCAAAATTGAGAACTACACCGGTGGAAAACTGGAAGGTTCGGAAATGATGACGTTTAAAAACGGGATGGTGGAAAACGACGAATGTACGAAGTGGGGCTTTGGCGCAGGCGCTTATACCCATGATGAAAAGGGTAACTTCAAATATACCCTCCTGAGTGAAGAGGAAGGCAAAATGGATTGGGAAGGACAAGTAAAAGGCTCCTCCATTGAAGGCAAAATGGTGTGGGTAAAAGCCGGACAGGAAGACATTCAATATACGTTCAAGGGAGAAGAGGTAAAGAACTGATCCGCGTGTACGTTTTGCAAATTATGCAAGTCCGGGAACACCTAAAATGAGTCCTCCCTGATTTTTACTGCTCGGGTATGAATGCCGAAAGTCAATCACTCTAAGCTGAAAAAGACGTTCCGCAGCCGCAGGTAGAAGTCGCGTTCGGGTTGTTGAACGTAAAGCCCCGGTTGTCCAGGCCGTTGAGAAAATCAACCTCCATGCCGAGCAGATAAATGGCATGCGCCTTGTTCATCACGACGCGGATCCCGTTTATTTCAAAACTGTCGTCGTTCTCTTTTGGCAAATCAAAACCCAGTACGTAAGAAAATCCTGAACAACCGCCGCCTTTCACGCCCACGCGCAGGCAATAGTCGGCAGAAATATTTTCTTGCCGGCGTATCAGGTTGAGTTGTTCGACGGCGTCATCCGTTAACATAATCGGTGCTGCAGCCACCGGAGAATCAAGCATGGTTTCCATTGAAAAACGTTGAATTAAGTCGGTGCAAAAATACTACGACAAAACGACAAAGTCATTGAAAATGTTTAGCGGCCAGGAATTACCTTTGCCGCCCCGCTGAAAATGGGGGGCAATACCGATTCAGACATTACTTGATTCATGGATACTTTTTTTGAGATTCTGAAATATACGATACCGGGTCTGGTAGTCTTCATAACAGCCTATTACCTGCTTAAATTGTATCTGGACGACCGCCTGCGCTACGAAATGCAGACACATCGCAACGAATCGATGAAAATCACGCTGCCTTTGCGCTTGCAGGCGTACGAACGGCTCACGCTGTTGTGCGACCGGGTCAGTGTACCCAACACCCTGCTCCGCATCCGGATGCCGGGCATGACGGTGGGCGACTTGCGCGGTTCGTTGATGCTGGCGATCAGCCAGGAATTTGACCACAACACTTCGCAACAACTATATGTCTCAGATACCCTCTGGCAGATCATTTCTTTTGCAAAAAACGATACGCTTAATTTTGTTGCGCAGACAGCCCCCGATCTCGATCCCAAAGCCGATGCAGGCGCCCTGGTCAATGCTTTGCTTCATTCGCTCGACGAAAAAGAGGATGTGACCGTATTACAAAAGGCACTGGTTGCCATTCGAACCGAAGCAGGACAGTTATTTTGACCGTCTTTGAGATACCTTATTTTTGCAATGGCTTGATAACGATGATTTTGAGAATTGCCCCCCTTTTCCAACAATACAATTACGAGATTCCGGCATTCAGGGTACCCAAAATCCAATGGTTATTTATTCACTTGCCCGCTACCCCAACCGACCCGACGCAACAGTGATTTATAAATAGGGCCTGTTGCAACCTTTTGCTCTGAACATCAGATGTTTCGGTATTAAGCAACTTAAAACAGTGTTGACATTCGCCTTCATCCCTGTCCCGTCTTCAGTTTAAATAGCGCGCCCAATTGCCTTATATTTAAAATTTTTAATTTTGTTAAAGCCGTTTTCAGTATTTTATACTGCTAAATTCATGTTTTGCCAACACCTGGCAAATAGCGATTCAGGATCAGGCCAGAAGTGCAAATCCTTTTAATGCCCTTTTTTACACCCTTTTCAAGCCTTTTTGAAACCGAAAAAATTTTTTGTCGAAAAAAGTTAAAATCTCTTTAGAAGAGTTGAGAGAAAAGCCAATCTTTGTCTCCCTGCTCGACTGAACAGCACTCAATATATAAAACGGATTGGAACATTCCCTTCTTCCAAATGCGCCATCAGGTATGACAATCGACTGCCAAATGGTATGGGACAACTGTCTGCGTACCATCAAGAAAAACGTGAACCCTCAGAGCTACAAAACCTGGTTTGAACCGATCAAGCCGGTATTGCTGGATAGTGAAGTCCTGACCATTCAGGTACCGAACAAGTTTTTCTTCGAATGGCTCGAAGAACACTATGTACAGCTCCTCAAGAAGAGTGTTCGCCAGGAATTGGGCGAGCGCGGGCGCTTGGTCTATCACATTCCCGAAAATGGCAAGGGGCATGATGCATCCGCTTTGTCACCCCAGGCCAAGGTCAATGCCAAACCTTCATCCGATAAAGACAATGAGCCCGTCCCGGGCGTGTTTGATGCTGAAATGATCAAAAATCCTTTTATCATTCCGGGTATCAAACGCATTAAGGTCGAGCCACAACTCAACCACAACTATACCTTTGAAAATTATATTGAAGGCGACTGCAACCGCCTGGCGCGAAACGCCGGGCTGGCGATTGCAAAAAAACCGGGAGGTACTGCTTTCAACCCGCTTGTCATTTTCGGGGATGTGGGCTTGGGCAAGACGCACCTTGCACAGGCAATCGGCAATGAAGTAGTGAGCCGGTTCGAGTCAAAAGCGGTGCTCTACGTTTCTGCGGAGAAATTCACCAATCAAATCATCCAGGCCATCAAAAACAACTCGGTCAATGATTTCGTCAATTTTTATCAAATGATTGACGTGCTCATCATCGACGACATCCAGTTTTTGTCGGGCAAACAAAAAACCCAGGAGATTTTCTTTCATATTTTCAACCAGTTGCACCAGAACGGCAAACAAATCGTGCTCACCTCCGACCGGGCGCCCAAAGACCTGGAAGGCATCGAAGACCGCCTGATCTCCCGTTTCAAATGGGGCTTGAGCGCCGACTTGCAGGCGCCCGATCTGGAAACCCGCATGGCTATTCTGGAAGCGAAAATGGAAGATGAAGGCGTGGATATCCCGACGGATGTGCTGGAATTCATTTGCTACAACATCAAAAACAACATTCGCGAACTGGAAGGCGTGATGATTTCACTGCTGGCCCAATCTACCCTCATTCGCCGCGATATAGACATTGATCTGGCAAAAGAAGTGATTCGCAATTTTGTGACGACCATCAATAAAGAAATCACCGTCGAATTTATTCAGCAGCTCGTAGCCGAGCACTTCAGCGTACCGGTTGAAAAGCTCCACCATGAAACGCGCAAGAGAAACATTGTTATTGCCCGGCAACTTTCCATGTATCTTGCCAAGAAATTGACGAACAAATCTTTAAAATCCATCGGCGAGCAATTTGGCGGTCGCGATCACAGTACCGTCATCTATTCCTGCAAAGCGGTGCAGGATATGATGGACACCGACATGATTTTTAAGGATACCGTGGAAGAGGTGGAGAAAAAATTAAAAATGAGTTTGAATACCTGAACGTAGCGGGTTACGCCGACACATTTAGCGGTTTCGCCGCCTTTCCGAATGCCTTGCGTACAAATACGTAAGGCATTCGCGTTTTTTGCGCCTTCTTTTCAAAATTTTCTCCACCCGGCGCAACCCTTCCGTCTTAGTTTCCGTACTGAACGTGTACAAATATGAAGTGAATATAGACCATCTCCTCGAAGGTTGCCGTCAGAACAATCGGGCAAGCCAGCATCAGCTGTTTGCCATGTTTTTTAATTATGCCATGTCGATTGCACGGCGTTATACCGGCAACGTCGAATCGGCTGAAGAAGTCGTGAACGATGCGTTCTTTAAAGTTTTTACAAAAATTCAGTTGTACAATGGCGCACTGCCTTTCCGGTTCTGGTTGCGGCGTATCGTCATAAATACCGCCATCGACCGTTTGCGCTCCAGTTTGCACCAGTACACCCTGACCGAATGGCTGCCGGCACATGATACACAATCTGAGCCGGGAATTGTGGAAGCCATGACCCGCGAACAAATTCTTTCCATGATCGACCTGTTGCCGCCATCTTATCGCACCGTGTTCAACCTCTTTACCGTAGATGGTTTCTCGCACGAGGAAATTGCCGAAACGCTGGGCATCAGTATCGGCGCTTCCAAATCGAATTTAGCCAGGGCGCGCCAACACCTGAAAAACATTTTTGCCGATGATTTTGAATTTTCAAGAAAAATATGAGCGACTTCGATAAATTTTTCGCTGACAAACTGGACGAGGAAGGCCAGTTCCCCCGCCGTGAAAAAAATTGGCGGACGCTCTCCAGGAGACTCGACGCCTTTGATACAGGGCTGCACCAAAAAGTAGGAAACACCCACCGCTACTTGCGATACTGGCAAGCAGTAGCTGCCTGCGCAATCATCACTGCCGGTTGGTTGACCTGGAAAGTAACGGACGTGCAAAACGAAAAGCAAGAGTTGCAACGCGGGTTAATCAGTTTGGAAGAAAAAAACCGGGCCAATGAGCAGGAAATCGCCCTGTTGAACGCATCTGCCGGAATTAAAAATCTTGCTGCGACCGGCCTGCCCGGAAGTTTGGATAACAACAACAAATTGAATCCTGAAGTCCCCCCGGCGATTGAATTGAATAAACACCGAAAATTGCCTTCCACGGATCATCCCGGCAATCAGCACAACGCAGAGGCGGCAAGCGACCTCAATACTGCGCAATCAATTGCTGCCTACGATACAAATTCTGTTTCCCCAACTTCTCCGGGGCAGACACCGGCTTTAAATAATTTGACCATCCACTCCGATTCCCTTGTCACGGCAGTGGCAGAAGCGGGCATTTCACCCGACAGCATGTTATTGCCCATTGATACTACGCTGCGGGCGATCGCTGAAGTCCGGTCTGATTCAAGCCGGCAGACGCCCTCTTTATCAAAACAAGACACCGTCGCCCTTGCCGCATCCCCCAAAATCATCGAACCGGCGCCCAATCCTTCCCGGTTCAAGGCCGGAATTCAGGTATTGGCCGGTGTGTCCTTGCCAAAGGAAAAAGGTGTTTCGATGCTCTTGGGTCAGGGCATTACCGCTGAATACAACCTCTGGCGTAGCTTTTGGCTTACTGCATCGGTTGATTGGTTGCATTTCGATATTTCCACAGAGAAGTACATACCGAAATTTCATTCGCACCACCACAAACCGCCTCAACCTGGCGGTTCACCACAGGAAAAATTAGTCAAGGTCGAAAGCACTCAACGTCAGCAGCACTTCGGATTGGGGCTTCATTACTCCCTGCCGGTGCGAACGTGGATACGGCCCGCGGTTCGACTGACCTACTCGATGATCCGCACCTCGCCGGAAACCATCACTTTTAAATTTGAACAAAAACCATGGCCCGGTGGACCACCCGGAGGGCCGCCGAAGCCGAAATATACTGTTCGGAAAACGGAAAGTCAACTCATCGAAAATGTTTGGCGACTCGGCGCAGGATTGGAACACGATACGCCCATCTGGACATTTGGCTTATGGGCCGATTATTCGAAAAATTTTGCAGCCTCCGATCTGACTTTCGATGCACTGACGTTACGGGCAGGAATTCAATACAAATTCAACTGAATATTTTGTCGTGCATTGGCAAATACGAACAGATTAAAAAAACGCCACGCAACTGGCGGGAAAGAATACCCGTGCAGTATATCGACAAAGCAATTCCGAATTAAGATTATTCTGTTTTTTTTAACATACGGTCTCGTTTCTTGCCTCCCGGTCCGGTTCGGATTCGGGGGGCATTTTTGAAATATCTTAGCGCCTTCTGATTTTCAATAGTTTAAACGCTTCCCGGTTAATCCGCTCTAACGTTTACCTTCGATCATTTTAAATACCAATCCAAGCCTTTTGTCTCACATGAAATACTTCTGTATCCTGCGTCCGGCTCTTGCAATCTGTGCTTTTTTCAGCCTGGCGCTCTCCTGCTTACTCGCGCAGAACCTGCCCGATGCCATGCATTTTTCAAATACCGACCACATTCTTTATACCAACGGCCAGGAAACGGGCGGGTTGTACGATGAGAGTCAGATACGTACTTTTCATCTGTGGTTTTCGCAAACCGACTACTGGCAACAATTGAAAAACAACTACCAGTCGAAGACCGACCTGCCTGCCATGCTGGTGGTGGACGGCGATACGTTTCCGGAAGTAGGCGTGCGTTTTAAGGGCCAGACATCCTATATGATGGCCCAGAACTCCGACAAAAAATCATTCAACATCTCCCTGGATTACTCCGATCCCGAACGGGATCTGGATGGATACGAGACGATCAATCTGAACAATGCCTTCGAAGATGCTTCCTTTATGCGGGAAGTGTCGTACCTGCACCAGATCCGCCGGCATATACCCGCTGCCAAAGCGGCTTTTGTGCGGTTGTACATCAACGGGCAGAGCTGGGGCATTTATCCGAATGTGCAACAGATCAACGGCGATTACCTCAAAGAGTGGTTTTTCAGCAACGACGGCACCCGCTGGCGTGCCGACCGCCCCGCAGGTACCGGCGGTGGACCTGGCGGGCCGGGCGGCGGCTGGGGCGACGGCACTGCCGGCCTCAATGATCTCGGCCCGGATACTACTGAATATCAACAATATTACACCCTTAAATCAGCCAACAAAGTCAATCCCTGGGACGATCTCGTCCATGTTTGCGACATCCTGAACAACACCCCGCTTGCCAGTCTCGAAGAAGCCGTCAAACCTGTGCTCGACCTCGACCGAACACTGTGGTATCTGGCAAGCGAAATCGCTTTTTCCGACGATGACAGTTATGTTTACAAAGGAAAAATGGACTACTACCTCTATTGGGATCCGGAAACCGGGCGTATTACGCCGCTCGAATTCGACGGAAACAGCGCTATGAAAAACAATGCGGTAAGCTGGGGCGCATTTTACAACGCCAATAAAGTCAACTATCCGCTTTTGAACCGCCTGCTGGCCGTCCCCTCCATCAGGCAGCGATACCTGGCGCATTTCCGCACGCTGATCGCCGATGAAATGACCACCGCCGATTTTAATGCACTCATCGATCAATACGACGCGCTGATCAATGCCGAGGTGCAGGCCGACCCTAAAAAGTTGTACACCTTCAGCCAGTACACCTCCGAAAAACAAGTGCTCAAAAATTTCGTACAAAACCATCGGAACACACTTCTGAACAACACTGAAATGAATGTTACCGGCCCGGCCATATCCGCTGCAACATTGCAAAGTACCGGCGGCGCCTGGGCCAATCCGGTTTCTGGTGAAAATGCAAATGTGACGGTTACAGTTACTTCGACCGACGGCATATCGGGCGTTTTTCTTTATTACAGTGCAGCGCTTTACGGGAATTTTGATAAGATCGAAATGTTTGATGACGGCCAGCACAACGACGGATCAGGCAGCGACGGCATTTTCGGCGCAGCGATTCCGGGTTTTGATGCAGGCACTTATGTTCGTTTTTATGTGGAAGCAATCGGCGGCAACACGGCCGGTACCCGCACTTACCTGCCCACAGGAGCGGAGCATGACGTTTTTATGTACCAGGTCACTGCTGCCTGGTCCGGCAACGTCGCGGTAGTTATCAATGAAATACTGGCATCCAACCAGGCTGCCGAAACTGATGAAGAAGACGAACACGAGGACTGGATCGAACTATACAATACGAGTAACCAGAGCATCGATCTCAGCGGTTTTTATCTGACCGACAATCCGTCCAATCTCGATAAATGGGATCTCCCGGCCGGGACTGTAATTCCTCCCTACGGTTATCTTGTGCTTTGGGCGGATGAGGACAGCAGTCAGGGGCCCTTGCACTGCAATTTTAAACTCTCAGCCGCCGGCGAGTTTCTGGCCTTGCTGGATAACGGGCTCAATTTTGTGGATACGCTGAATTTTCCACAACAAACCACAGATATGGGCTTCGCCCGCGTTCCCAACGGCACCGGACCGTTTGTCATTCAAAACCGGACTTTCGGTGCGAACAATGATGTAACCCCCACCACAGAGCCGACCGATCTGGTCGTACCGGAGATAAAAATATCGCCCAATCCGGCCTTCGATCAGATATTCGTTTCCCTCCGTGGAGACAAAATCGAAGGCCGGGTTTTGATTACCGACGTTTCCGGAAAAACAATCCTCGAATTGCCGGCCATGCCGGCGCAACAAATTGAAGTTGCAAATTTGCCACAAGGGATATATTTCCTGAAATGGGCTGAGTTGGCTACTAAGTTTGTAGTAACCCATTGATTGTCAGGTCGCACATGGCAAAAGCACTGTGAAAAAGTATATAGTTATTAAGGGTTTTCTACCTTCTCACCGCCCAAGCGGTAAACAATCGGTTGCCCCCTGCTTCATCGGAAGCGGGGGGCATTTTTTTGTCAAAATAACTTATCCATTCGGGGCGTTTGAGCAACAAATTTTTCCTGACATGAGAAAACTTCTGCTGTACACATTACTGCTACTTTTTTCCTCCGCTCTTTTCAGCCAAAAACCACCAGCCTCAAAATCCTCTACGTATGACCTCGATGAGGCTTTGAAAGAAAAACTTGTCTCCCTCGAAGTCACAGGCACGGGTGGTCATTCCGGAAGTTGCCTGAAAGTGGTGTGTAAAAATCTGAAAGGCAAATTTTTACGCCTCCGTATCCCGCAAGGCCAGTTCATGGATCCGGCAGATTCCACTTTTCAGACCTTAGTAGTGGCCGAAGAGCAGACGCTGGCTGTAAATGTAAAAACGCCCGCCGAAGCGACTCTGAAAACGTTTTGCGCTCAGGCAGGGGATCGCTCACCAACGACAGGCGCAGTGTTCGCCGTCGGAGCATTGGCGCCCGAACAATTGCGCAACTTATTGAAATTCATTGTTGAAAAAGGAAAAATAAACAACCCCGAAGCCCAGAGTGCCGTGTGGTGCGTCACCGGCGGCGGCTCACTCGGCAGTATTGGTGATCCTGAATTAAGCAAATTCACTGCTCAACTTTTGGGCAAACCCGTACCCGGCTACAAGATCAAACGCCAGACCGTGGAAATTGTCCCCGGCGAACGGGCAGACTTCGGCAAAGCATTGGTGGTGGATGGAAATTACCAGTACGTATTGGAGCAGGATGAAAAACTGCTCATGAACCTGCTCGATACGGAGGGAAAAATCGTAAAGCAAATTTCAAAAGAAGAATTGATGAAAGCGGGCGAACACCGCAGCAGCTTCCATCTCGAACTCTGGAACCTGACACCGGGCAAATACATTGTCCGGGTACAGACCAAAGCCGGGCGGGTGATCAGGGATATTGAAGTAGAGTTCTGACAACGAATGGATTTTTGCGCAGAAAATTGATTGTTCAACACTGATCTATCGTGACATGAAATACTTAATGACTTTTGTACTGTTGGTTTTTTGCCTCTTCATTCAGGCGCAAAACAGTGATGAATCGGAGATCCGCAGGATCATCGCTACCCAGGAAGCAGACTGGAACCGCGCCGATATCGAATCATTTATGGAAGGATACTGGAAATCAGACAGTCTGATGTTTATCGGGGCCCGTGGTGTCACGTACGGTTGGCAACCTACTTTGGACAGTTATAAAAAGGGGTACCCGAACGCCGAGGCGATGGGCAAACTGACTTTCACTATTTATTCGCTGCAAGTCCTTTCGCCTGAAAGCGCTTATGTCATCGGCAAGTGGCAATTAGCCCGTACCAAGGATGAAGTAGGCGGTCATTTTACGTTGCTTTGGAAAAAAATCGGCGGGAAATGGGTCATCGTAGCTGACCACACCAGTTGAAGGACAAAAAAAAAGGTCAGTCCTGGGGGACTGACCTGCTCCTGTGAGGAGAATGCACATGGGATTATAACGGGAAGGTCGCCATTAAGGCAGATTAAAGGGAATTGGCAGAATCAAATGATGGTTGCTTTACAATGGTAAAAGTAAGTGACTCTTATCTACCGGGCAATATCCACCCGCCAAAAATGTGCCACATTGTCGCTCATCCGGCAATGCCTGCGCTGCCCGGGCAACGGCATTTCCGGGCGACTTTGTCGCCCAGATGCATATTTTGCAACTTTATACAGCAACCTCCATGATTTTATTTTTCACAATGCCCCAATAATTTTACAACAACATTCAATTTTCAGGTCAACCTGCATCTTTGTAACACTATATTGGCATGTACCTGTTTAGTTTTTAAAAACGAATATACTATATAACTATAAAACTATCAAGTATAGTTGAAGTGTATTAAAACAGGGTAACGTGATCCCATTTTTATTTTTTCAGCGCCCGTAAACCCATTCAAAAAACATGTTGCTGATTCTTCACAATGCCCGAAAAATGTCATTGGTAAGCGATGACACAATGCCCAATTTTGCACCACTCAATTTTGATTTTTATTCACAATCAAATCTTACTCAGAGCTTATGGCCAAACCTGTTACAATTAAAATTAAGAACGGTACGGTTCGCGTTTCCAACGCCCACTAATCCTGTCCTTTTTGCCCCCTGATAACAGGTGAAATGTTCCTGAAAAACCACCCTTATTGTAAATGTTCATGGGAATATAATTACCAACAAAGCCCTGTCATACGAGACAGGGCTTTTTTTGTGCCGGGCTGTGTACCTTCGCGGCCAATTTTGTGCTATGCGAAACTTAAAGTCCATTTTACCTACTCTTTTTCTTCTGCTTTCTGCAGGCATGCTGAATGCCCAGGCTACCGTTTCGGACACCACCATTTATGATGTAGCCGAACGAATGCCCTACCCGTTGCTCAAAAGTTGCAACCCCGCCCAACATCCGGGTTGGACCGACGACAGCACGCGCCGTTGTGCTGAAATCCAATTACTTACGCTGCTCAGCCAGAACATCCGGTATCCGGAACCGGCCCGGGTCAATAACATCCAGGGCACTGTTGTCGTATCTTTTGTAGTGGAGCCGAGCGGTAGGATGACGTATTACAAATTATTGAAAGACATCGGCAGCGGTTGCGGCGAAGAAGCATTGCGGGTGATCCGGGCATTGGATACGATCGGCTTGCGCTGGCAACCGGCACTTCGGGACGGCAAACCTGTCCGGATGCGCCAGTCATTGCCATTGCGATTTAAATTGCAGGAGGCGCTGCCCTACTTTGTTACGGCGGAAAACGATACCATTTATTCCGTCGTCGACACCGAGCCGGTTTTTCAGGGTGGCATGGACTCCCTGATCTCTTTTATTTACAACCGGTTGAAATACCCTGCTGCTTACATTGACAGTTGTAAAACCGGTGTTATCGAAATGTCGATCGTTATCAGCGACGATGGTACCGTAGAAATGGAGAACCAAATTGATTTTTTGAATCTGGGGCCAGATTTTCAATGGGAAGCGGTTCGACTCGCCAATCGAACGAACGAGCTATGGGCGCCGGCGCAGTACGGGGGCAAACCGGTAACGACCACTTTGCCGCTGCGGGTATTGTTCAAGTCGCCTGGAAAAGGATGCTCCGCCGCCAACGACCGCTTCGATCGCGCCACTCTGCTGGCCGATGCAGGCGCCACCTTGTTGGAACAGCAAAAAACGGAAGAGGCCATCCAAAAATGGACGGAAGCCATTGCACTCATTCCAAACAACACCGAATGGCTGTATTATCGCGGCACGACGCTACTGAACCTGAATCGCCGCGAGGAGGCCTGCAAAGATTATAATCAGGTGAAGCAAATACTCGGTATTACCTGGTTCGAAGGTGTTCGGAAACTGATCTGCGGATGGTGAAGCAGTGGCAGTAGCAGCAGGCAGTTGGCAGTGGCAGTGGCAGTAGCAGCAGGCAGTTGGCAGTGGCAGTAGGCAGTCGTTGTGGAAAAATAATAAAATAAACTTAACACAGACTTAAACTTCCTGCTCAGACAGCGACGTTTCGACTCACGCTACCTTTGCGCGAAATCAAAACGATATGAAGGACAATGCGCCTGCGAAAAAAATTCTCATCGTGGACGACGAGCCGGACATCCTCGAATTCCTCCAGTACAACCTCAAGAAGGAAGGTTACTCGGTCGTAACAGCCGGCGACGGCAAACAAGCACTTCAGGTGGCGGAGCGCGAAAAACCGGATCTGATCATCCTCGACATCATGATGCCCGAACTCGACGGTGTGGAAACCTGCCGGATCCTGCGCAGTCGCAAAGAGTTTACGCTGACACCCGTCGCTTTCCTTACCGCCCGTGATGAAGACTTCACCCAGATCACTGCACTCGATACCGGCGGCGACGATTATATCACCAAACCCATCAAACCGCGTGTACTCATCAGCCGGATCAACGCATTGTTGCGCCGGGCAAGCCGGATGGCCGACGATGACCGCGAGGCCATTGAAGTGAGCGATTTGGTCATCGACAAACAGAAAGTGTTGGTTTTCAGGGGGAAGGAAACGATCGAATTGCCACGCAAGGAGTTTGAAATTCTTTGGCTGCTGGCATCCAAACCGGGGCGCGTGTTTACCCGCGAAGAGATTTTCGACAAAATCTGGGGCAACGACGTAATCGTGGGCAACAGAACGATCGACGTACACATCCGCAAATTACGCGAACGATTGGGTGAAGATTATATCAAAACCATGAAAGGGATAGGATATAAACTCGACTTCTAGCGCCAGGGGAATGCGTTTATTGCAAGGGGTGGTACTAAAATGGTGTTTTTAAAAACACCATTTTAGTACCACCCCTTGCAATAAACGCATTTACAATTTCAATTGACCGCTATATTTGTTGTTTTCTTATAAAGAAAGATTATTCAGATAACACACTCGTCACACATAAAGACCTGTAAATGCATTTGTTGAGCGGGCAAAGAAAAATTATTTTTCAGAATAATTTTTCTTTGCCCGCTCAACAAATGCATTCCCCCGGCACAAACATGTTCAAGAACCAGACACCCCAGCAACTTTCCGTTTACATCGCGGTCATATCTGCCATTTTTATGACTTTGCTGGCTGTATTATGCAAGGAGTTCAATATCCTCAACATCTCCTGGGCAAGCATCGGGTTGTTGTTTGTCAGCGTTTTCACAGTGGTATTTTTATCCAATTACCAGTTTATCCGCTACTATATATTCCGTCGTATCAAGTTGATTTACAAGATCATTCATCGCCACAAACTTCCCTCGGATTTTAAAGCGGGCAAACTTGACATGAGCAAAAGCATTCTTGAAAATGTGGAAAAGGAAGTGGATGAATGGGCTGAACAGAACGACCGCGATATCGAAGAACTGGAACGGCTTGCAACCTATCGGCGCAGGTTTATCGGCGACGTATCGCACGAATTAAAAACGCCGATTTTCAACATCCAGGGTTTTATCCATACCCTGCTGGATGGCGCCATACACGACCCGCAAGTGAACATGCAATACCTGCAGCGGGCCGCTAAAAACGTGGATCGTCTGCAAGCCATCGTAGAAGACCTCGAAACCATCAATAAATTGGAATCCGGCCAGATGATACTCGATCTGCGCGAGTTTGATCTCCACGACCTGACTGACGAAGTGTACGCAGACCTGGAAATGCGCGCCCGCGAACGCAACATCCGGCTGACGTACAAAGAAGGCGCAAACCAGCATTTCCGGGTGCGCGCCGACAAGGAAAGCATCCGTCAGGTGCTGATCAACCTGGTACACAATTCCATCAAATATGGCAAAGACGGCGGCGTTACCAAAATCAGTTTCTATGATGTGGAAACCTATATACTCGTAGAAATCAGCGATAACGGTATCGGCATCGACGCGGAGCACCTGAACCACGTATTCGACCGCTTTTTCAGGGCCGACAAACACCGTTCACGTGAAGCGGGCGGTACGGGTCTGGGACTGTCCATCGTGAAACACATCGTCGAAGCCCACAAACAAACGATCAATGTGCGGAGTACGCAGGGGCAGGGAAGTACATTTGGGTTTACATTGGAGAAAGCGTAAATTTGCACAAAAATTAGTCAATCTTTTTTCAGCGTGATTTGTTCTCAATTTCAATACAGTAATCATGCAGTTACTCAAATGTTCAAGCGTGGGATACCGGCAGATGAAGTGGAAGAAGTCATAACGCTTGGCGAAATGATAAATGACTATCTTGGAGACAAACCCCATCCGAGTTGTTTAATGTTTCGTTTGGTTACCAGCAGGCCAATTCATGTAGTAGTCAGCCAAGATGTTACCACCGGAACGTGTTATGTGATAACCGCCTATTTGCCTGACCCACTGATTTGGAGTTCTGATTTCAAAAATAAAATTTAACGCAAATGAATACCTGCCCAATTTGTAAAATCGGTGACTTGCGCCCAGGTCATGTGACGGTGACTCTTGAACGGGACGGTTCGATTGTTTTATTCAAAAATGTAACTGCACAAGTTTGCAACAACTGCTCGAGTTACTATCTCGATAGCGAAACAACACGTGAAGTGCTGAAAAAAGCCGAAGATTCCATTCAGAATGGAGCAGAGCTTGAAGTAGTGCGAATGAAGGCTGCCTGATATTATTGTCTTACTATTTTTTTTACTATCCTTCCCCTACTTGTCGTCACAGACACCAGGTAAGTCCCCCGCTGTTCCGGCAGCCAAATTGTTTCCGAAGCAGGTTTATCCCAAACCAATCTCCCCGCAGCATCCCATACCTGAATCCGCAGAATCCGGATACCTGGCGCCGCTTGCACCATCACTTGACCATTGCGGTTCATAGTAGGGAATATTTTTACATCATGCTGTTTATCAAGGTTTTTGACAGCAACCGGCGAGACAAAAACCGAATCAAGTATTTGCTCCGCCACCAAAACAGGTGATTTGTCCGCCGCATCGAACATGGCTTTAAACGAATCGATCTCCGGCGAACTGTAAACAAATATCGGTGCCATCCATTTGGGTGGCAGGCTTTGATACCACACCCGCGCCGTCACTGTCAGCATGCCCGTGTAGCCGTTTAATGGGATGCGAAAATGCACCGCATCCGATCCTTCCGAAAAATTAAAATCGGGATCATCGAGCGCAGCGCCGACAACGAGCGTCGTATCATACGCCGGGTCGGATTGCGAAAAACCCTGCGGGACGAGGCGATTGTCTTTCAAAGCCACGTGCCCGCGTTCCAACACGTTGGTAAACAAGCCGTTGACGTCACCCGGCACCATTTCGTATATCTGCATCCGGCTTGGGTCATCGATCAAATTATAGTGCGGTTCAAAGTTGGTGTCTTCGTCGGGCAGGCTGAAGTCGGGATTCATGCGACCGGAGTGAAAAACGGTGGCGCCGTTCTGGTCTTTAACCTCGAATTCGATCCAGGCCCGCCGCGACGGGTAGCCCGAGGGAAATTTGTGTCCCGCCTTATTCAACAATTTTACCTGAAAATACGCCGAATCGCCGTGTAAGGCGCCGGTTTCCAGATTCAGATCGAGCGTTTTGTGTTGCAACATGCGCAGTGTGGCGGCTATCGTACTGTCGAAATTTTCCGGTTTTGCCAAAATACCGAGCGCGTCGCGGTTTGCCTTCATCAATTGCAGCATCGTCACATTGGCGCCGGCCAACTCGTGGAGCGCATAGGGAAATTTGTTGGTCAGGAACTGATAGCCGGCGGAAATGATCACCGCGTCGGCAATCCGGGGCATGTGACATCCCTGACAGGTTACGTTGTCATGCGCCTCGTCGTAACGGCTGTTTAGCCATTCGTGATAAGTTGCCTGTTCTGTGAAAGTGTTTCCGGTGAAATCGCCGTTGTTGTCTACCGTATTGGTTATCAGGGTGTGACAACCGGCGCATTGCCCGGCATCTAGGATGTGCTCGCTGTATTCCGGCGTGATGCCGACAAAATCGTGCATCGGCGGTGCGAAAATAAACTCATACGGCCCGTAAGCCACACGGATGTAATTAGTATCAAAATTCAATTGCCCGGAATGCAGATCGCCGAGCAATTCGGGCGCTTGCGCATGGCAAACCTGACAAGTCACGCCATCCAATCCAAGGGTATCGGTATACACATTGGAGAGCAGGTAATACGGTTTATGATCGTGTAACTTGGCCTGGTAATGCCCGGCGGGTGCGTGACAGGAAGTGCATTTGTCCTGCAACGCGAGGCTATGGGCCGGATTGACCAAAATTTCATGACTGACCTTGGCGCGCCAAAAAGGGTCTCGGGCGGCATTGGCCATCATGGTGGAACGCCAATCGTCGTAAATATTCACATCGGTGCCGTCGGCAGTCACCATCGCGTTGCCGAGCGGATCCTTGCCGTGGCAGCCGCCGCAGGTTTTGGAGGTTGGGAAAAGGACGTTGGAGTCGATGGGCAATAATGCGGCAGACGGTGGACGGTGGATGGTAGACGGTAGATGGTTGACGGTAGACGGCAGAACGTTATGTTCCCTGAAAAATGCCAGTTCGTCCTCCGAATGGAATTTAACTTTCTGATTTTCAATTGGGAATGTAGCGATTGCAATGGCAAAAGCAGGAACGGCGAGGGCAAGGAGTGTTGTTTTTTTCATTGGCAGTCGCCAGATTTTTTTGACACGCCAAAAATAGGTAGGTCATCGGGGAAGAAATCGCGAAGATGGATATTTGTCAAAAACGGACAGCAGCTATTCGCTCGAAATATAATCCCACCCGTAACCCGACATTGTCCACCAACTGTAGGTTGAAAACCGGACGATTCCAAAGGGTTTGGAAAAAACATACGTCTCGCCGGAGCCATCCCATTGCACGGGGGAATTTTCAACGATCACATTCAAGCGGTCGTAAGTTTTCCCGAACAAAGTATAATTTTCAGTATACCCTTGCTGCCGGCATCCGCAGAAATTGAATCCCGTCTTCCAACCAAGTATATCCACTTTCGGCGACTCAATTTTTTTCAGAGGAATGCCCTCCCGACTCATGTAGGAACCGAATATCCTCGATCGCAGGTAAGCGGAACCGATAGGGATCAAACGCAAGGTGTCGTTTGTAAAGCGCAGGTAATATTGATAAATGCTGTCTTTTCCCGCATTCAGCCAGGTGTGTACATCGCCTACGTAGTGCAGCGATTCCGCTACTTTGTAACCGTTGTTGTCTTTGGCAATGATTTCGAGCCGAAGGGTGTCGTCGCTGTATTCGTATTGATCGTAACTGGCGGAATAATAGTCTTCTCCTGCCAGGCCAATATATTTACTGACTTGCCCAACTGCCGGAAGATCGAATCGAATCCGCTTAGAGGCAGGCATGGGTTCATTGTACGGGTCTTCTTTTTTGCAGGTTGACAAAAAAGTGAGGAACAGGAGAAAAATGGGTGCTTGTTTCATAATATCTGTTTTCACGGCAAGACGTATTGGAAACGTAAAATAGTTGGCTTAACACATGTATTATTCAACGAAAATAGCTATATTCGCCTTCAAGTGTATCTATTTTCAAAACAAAATCTCAACCATGAAAAAAACGCTCCTGCTTTCGGTCGTTTTAACGACCGCATTTTTCCATGCCTATCCTCAATCTCAAAACCTGACACCCTCCTTTTGGCAGAATTATGAGCCCTCAAAAATTCGCCCAATTCAAAGCCGCGGCGAGTTTCCCGTCCTGTTATTGGATTCTGCCCACTGTCTCATTTACAGCAGCGAATCTCCATACCCATTAACTCAGGAACTTTTTGACACATACCAATACGACGCACAGGAACGACAGATAAAATTCAGCCGCCACATCGACATTATCCCGATTTTTTTCAGTGAATTGACCCATACCACGTATACCTACGATGCTCAAGGACGCTTAATCGAATCATTACTTGTGGTTGACCTTGGCTCAGGCAACATTCAAAACAAGGAAAAAACCGAAACAACGTACAGCCCCGACGACCTCAGTTCGGAAGAAATTATTTCTCAATGGGACATCACCGACTGGCTATTTTCAAGACGTTCGTTGCGAGACCATGATGCCCAGGGAAGGATCGTGCAAAGAATCGAACAATATTGGGACGGCTCTGCATGGGTCAATGCTTTTCGCTATATGTACGACTGGGATGCCAATAATAACGCCACACTTTATCGAAGCGAACAATGGGAACCTGTTGCCGGCGCCTGGCATATTGTATCCGAGCAATCATTGACATACGACAGCGACAGTAAGTTGCTCAGCGTCATATTCGGCTTCGGAACCATCGACGAGCCTTTTGAACTTGCTGCCAAAGAGGAATATCACTATAATGCGCAGGATTTGAATGACTATATCGATTTCTTCACCTGGGATGAAGGTCTGAACCAATGGGCCGCAAACGCAAAAGAGGTCAACTCGTACAACGCGCAGGGAAAACTGGAAGAAACATTGCGCTATACTGTTGTCAATCAGGTACTCAATGAGGAAAGTCGCACATTATTAACTTATGACGATAATGCTTACAATGAACTGCCGAAGGATCGCTTTTTTCAGGTTTGGCAACAGGGCGCCTTCAAAGATAAAGAACACAGTATTTCCCAATATATGGATTTGCCAAACGGGCAAGTGCATCGCACACTTGAATTTTACAATCAATATACTCCCGGTTCAGGCAATTGGCAAATAGGCATCGATTGTGACCTGCTCTACAACCTCAGCACAATCAGTAACGTCGCTCAACCCTCTACCCAGGTTGTCTGTCCGGTTCCAAACCCATACCCCCCCGGTACAAACGTCATGTGTCCTCTTTTGGAAGACGATCAACCTTACGAATTGAGAGTTTACAGTCTGGACGGGCGAGTGGCTTATTTACGAAAATTCAACGGTGCAGACGGTTGGAGCATCGAACAGCATCTCCCTGGAGGAGCTTATATCGTTGTTGTTGCCTGTAATGGCAAGCAAATTTCTGCTCAGAAAATCGTGTTCGAGTGATAAAACATGAGATAAAAAAGGGCATTTGGGCAATGTCGTTGATGTAAGATTTTTTGACAGGATTACAGGATTAACATGATAAAATCACTCAGCCAATTCTGTTAATCCTGTAATCCTGTCAAAAAAATTTGTCGTGGCGCTTAAGATTTCCTCAATAGCTCCTCGATGACTTACTTCCGTATCTTTTAAAAAATCGGATTCCCTCTTGTCATTTCTTCCCCCAACCCATAATCCAATGGCGGACCTACTTCCCATGTTTCCCGCCAATCACGTACCGGCAGCCGTTCGAGCGGATACCAGTTACCCCACCAGTCGAAATACTCTAAATTGTTGAAATTCAGTTTGTAATCGAACTCGCTCGGCAGATCGTACACGAAACCCGGATAGTAATATTCCCGTCCGGCTTCGATGGCGAATTCGATTTCTTTCAGCATCGTGAAGGTACCGAGGCTGCGCTGTCCCTCGTTCAGATCATAGATTCCGTAATTGCCGGCCATGCTTTTGCGGCCCATGTGGAAAAAACTCGTGGCGAGCAGTTTTTTGTGCTGGAACACATCGAATTGTACCCCAAAACAGGGCATGATGCTGCTGAAAAAACTGAAAAAACCGTAAATGCTCATCGGCCGGTTGTGCACGAATCGTTGGGCATGTTGCTCGAACAACGTTTCATGTGCCGAAGAAATCTGGATCGCCCGGCGCACCACCCGCAGGTCTTCGTTGCGGCGCAGGCATTTGCGCTGGCTTTTGCTGAACGTGAAATTTTTCAGATCGATGCGCAACATCACTACCCGGCAAGGCATGCCGCGCCATTCCCAATGGTTGCGGCGAAAAATCAGGTCGGCCCAATAACACCACCCGTCTTCGCAAAAACGGTCGAACACCATCGTATGCAACGCCTGCATCGGGATGTATTCCTCGATGTGGACGGGATTGAAAGCGATGTCGCGAAATACCGGGAGCGAACGGGAATGCAAAATGAGTGAACGATGAACGATGAACGGTTGAACGATGAACAAAGGAACATGCGAAAGTAGTTTACTTGTTGTTTTTCTCCAAAGTGGAACTCATTTTTCTCTCTACTTTTGCCCTACGTCATTGCTCCTCACTCATCGTTCAATCGTTTATCGTTTATTAATGTCTAAAGTACTCATCATTGGCGCAGGCGGCGTTGGCCGCGTAGTCGCCTACAAATGTGCCCAACACCGCGACGTATTCGGCGACATCATGCTCGCTTCGCGCACCCAATCGAAATGCGACGCCATCGCCGATGCCATCCATGCTGCTTACGGTGGCAAAAAACTTGAAACAGCCCGCGTCGACGCCGACAACGTGTCGGAAACGGTGGCGCTCATCCGCCAATTCCAACCCGACCTTGTCGTCAATGTTGCGCTTCCCTACCAGGACCTGCCCATCATGGACGCCTGCCTCGAAACAGGTGTAAACTACATGGATACAGCGAATTACGAACCGAAAGATGTAGCGAAATTCGAGTATTCCTGGCAATGGGCCTACCAGGATCGCTTCCGCGAAAAAGGCATCCTGGCCCTGCTCGGTTGCGGCTTCGACCCCGGCGTGACGAGCGTTTTCACTGCCTACGCGGCCAAACACTATTTCGACGAAATTCACGAACTCGACATCATAGATGCCAACGCCGGCAGTCACGGCAAAGCCTTCGCTACCAATTTCAACCCCGAGATCAACATCCGCGAGGTGACGCAAAAAGGGCGGTACTGGCAGGATGGAAAGTGGATTGAAACCGAGCCCCACGAAATCTGGAAAGACATCGACTACCCTGAAATCGGCCCGAAACGCTCCTACCTCATCTACCACGAAGAACTCGAAAGCCTCGTTAAAAACTTCCCGACGCTGCGCCGCGCGCGTTTCTGGATGACTTTCGGCCAGGAATACCTGACCCACCTGCGCGTGATCCAGAACATCGGCATGGCGGGCATCGAGCCGGTGAAGTACAAGGGGGTAGATGTCATTCCGCTGGAATTTTTGAAAGCCGTGCTGCCCGCGCCTGAAGAACTCGGCGCCAACTATACGGGCTTTACCAGCATCGGTTGCCGCATTAAAGGCGTGAAAGACGGCAAGCCGCGCACCTACTATGTTTGGAATAATTGTTCGCACGTAGACGCCTATAAAGAAACCGGCACGCAGGCTGTGAGTTACACCACCGGCGTTCCGGCCATGATCGGTGCGCGCATGGTGCTGGAGCAAAAATGGTCGGGCAAAGGTGTGTTCAACGTGGAAGAGTTCAATCCCGATCCGTTCATGGATCGGCTGAACAAGGACGGGCTGCCGTGGCATGAAAAAGTGGATATTGACTTGGAAATGGATTAAATGGGTTTCAGGGTTTCAAGGTTTCTGGTTTCAGGGTTTAGAGCGGCGATACGTTTTTTGGACGTGTCGCCGCTTTTTGTATCTTTCTTATAAAAAAACCTGTGATTTTTATCACTTTTCTGTGTGAATGGACATTTTCATGTAAGTTTGTAAAAAATTCCGGCTATGGCGACACCAGTCAAAGCATTGAGAGCAAAAGAGGCAACAGTGACCAAATATTCCCGGTCGAAACGGGACTTTACCGAGGGCGGGTTTGAAATCAAATTTGAGCGGCGGCTTACCGAACAGGAACTCATGGAATTCAGCGCCGAGAACGACCACCTTCGCATCGAAGAAGACAAAAACGGAAAACTCATTATCATGCCTCCTGTTGACATTGATGGCGGCGCTCGGGAAGCACGCGCCTTCGGCTACCTTTTTGCGTGGTGGCTTACCCATAAACAGGGCGAGGTTTTCAGCCCCTCTACCGGTTTCAAACTGCCCGACACCTCTACCCGATCGCCCGATGGCGCATGGGTCTCCGCCGAAAAAATGGCCGCAGTACCGCAAGCAGAGCGGAAAAAGTTCGCCCGCATCGCACCCGATTTTGTCATTGAAGTGCGCTCTACTTCCGACCGTTTGGGCAAATTGAAAAAGAAAATGACCGACACCTGGATAAAAAACGGCGTTCGGTTGGCGTGGCTGATAGACCCGATTGCGGAGACGGCTTACATATACCGGCAGGATGGCTCTACGGTTGAAATCAAAGGTTTCGACAATGTACTGAGCGGAGAGGATGTCTGTCCGGGCTTGGAAATGAACCTTGCAAATTTGCGGGTCTGATTTTCTCAAACAAAACTTGCCCGTTTTGCAGAGCGGCGATGCGTTTTTGGGCGTATCGCCGCTTTTTGTATTTTTGCCTGCTATAATTTTGAAAAATGATAAAAGAACTGACCATCAAAAACTTCCGCAGCATCCGTGAAGCCACGCTGGAATTGGGAAGATTCACGGCGCTCAATGGCGCGAACAACAGCGGGAAGAGTAGTGTGTTATATGCGTCGAAGAGTTCAAGACAAAGTTCAAAATCTAATAAACATGCTCTCTAAAATCCTGTTAATCAAGTAAATCCTGTCAAAAAAGCCTGTCAAAAATGCGCATCCTGTTAGTAGAAGACGAAGAATCCATCCGCGACGCCCTCCGCCTCAACCTCGAATTCGAAGGCTATGAAGTCGTCAGCACCGCCAACGGCAAAAAAGCCCTCGATCTCATCGGCGGCCAGCACTTCGATCTGCTCCTGCTCGACGTGATGTTGCCCGATGTGGACGGTTTCACCATCACCGAACAGGTGCGTCTTACCAACTCCGAGACACCCATCCTCCTGCTTACCGCAAAGGATACGGCGCAGGATCGCGTCGCCGGACTGAAAAAAGGCGCCGACGACTACCTCACCAAACCCTTCAACCTCGAAGAACTGCTCCTGCGCGTCAGCAAATTGCTCCAGCGCAGCCAGCGGGTGAAAGGCGAAGCCCTTGGCCTTTTCGAATTCGGCAACAACAAAATCAACTTCGAGACCTTTGAAGCCCTGACCTTTCGCAACGAACAACTCATGCTGACAAAAAAAGAAGCCATGCTGCTCAAACTCCTGGTGGAGCGCAAAAATGAAGTGGTCAGCCGCAACCAAATCCTGCAGGCAGTGTGGGGCTACGACGTATTCCCCAGCACCCGCACGATCGACAATTTTATCCTCGCTTTCCGCAAATACTTCGAGAAGGACGCGAAGAATCCGCACTTTTTTCACTCTATCCGGGGTGTGGGGTATAAATTTACAATGTAATAACCCTGAATTTCCTGAATCATCAGTTATGTGGCTGCTCAAACAAATTTTTATTGTTCCCATCAAGTTATACCAGTGGTTTATCTCCCCGCTGATAGGACCTAAATGTCGCTATCGCCCTACCTGCTCGCATTACGCCATCGAAGCCATCCAGGAATGGGGCATTTTCAAGGGAACTTTCCTGGCGGTAAAACGCATCCTGCGCTGCCATCCCTGGAGCGATCACCCGATGCACGACCCGGTGCCCAAAAAAGGGGAGTAGGGATTGGTTGATGTGGGATTGGGGAGCTGCAACTGACCGCGTAGGACGGATTTGGAAATCCGTTCGAGCACAACAAACGGATTTAGAAATCCGTCCTACATTCAATATGGAGCACAAACGCCGCTTCCGCATCATCGCCAAAACATGGGAAACCGACGATACCGCCACGTTCACACTCGAACCGGCAGACGGACTTCCGTTCCATTACATACCAGGACAGTATTTATCGCTCATTTTTGAGACAAACAGCGGCGAAAAACGACGGGCCTATTCGTTCAGTACCTGCCCAGATGTGGACACCCTGCCGGCGATTACCGTAAAACGTGTGCCGAACGGCGAATGCTCCAACCGGCTGCTTCGGCACGCAATGCCCGGCGACCTGCTTACCGCCACTGAAGCCAACGGCCGCTTCCAGTTGCCGGAAAAACTACCCGAAACCATTTTTTACATCGTCGCCGGGAGTGGTATTACGCCGGTAATGAGCCATTTGAAGGCGCTTTTATTAACTCATCTGACGACTCAAAGTCGTCTGATGAGTAGCCAATCTCCAATTCGTCAGACAGACGGGATACCCAAAATTATCCTCTACTACGCCAACCGCGACAGCCATAACGCTATTTTCAAAAAGCAGATCGACCGGTGGATCGACGAATTCCCCGAGCGGTTTGAATGCCTCTATTTTTTCAGCCGCGAAAAAAACGCCAAACACGCCCTGCACCGCCATTTGAACAATGAGTTGCTGGAATCACTGCTGCTTCAATATTTCGGCGGTAAAATTAACACCCGCAACCGGCGTAATACTCGATTCTTTCTTTGTGCGCCCAAAGCCCTGATGCGCATGGCTGAGATGACAGTACGCACCCTGGATTTTCCCGAAAAAAACATCCTGAAAGAAACCTTTGTGCCGGAATTACATCTGCCCGTCCGGGAAATCGATCATACCCGTACACACACTATCGGCGCCACGGGAAAAAACGAACGCGTTGAATTCCAGACTTTTGAAGGAGAAACTATTTTGAATGCCGCACTGCGGCAGGGCATTGCCCTGCCCTACACCTGCAAAAGCGGCGTGTGTTTCACCTGTCTTGCAAAATGTGCGAAAGGAGAAGTGGATGTGGTATTTGTCGATTCGTCCAAACGGGAAGGGCCGGGCAGCATGGTGAATACCTGTATCGGGTACGCGGTCACGGAGCGGGTGGAGATTTTGTATGGGTAGCAGTGGCAGTAGCAGTGGCAGTGGCAGTGGCAGTAGCAGTGGCAGTGGCAGTAGCAGTGGCAGTGGCAGTAGCAGTGGCA